>WBZO01002495.1_pt1 | contig 23788 bp, 21 predicted proteins | sample 5204261 | NCBI WGS metagenome assembly WBZO01 (sample SAMN12412400, study PRJNA552823) | activated sludge metagenome | isolation source: activated sludge from anammox sidestream of wastewater treatment plant... | place: USA: North Carolina | collected 2017-09 | reverse complement strand
CGGCTCTGCGCGGCGCTCTGAAATTGAGTTGCCAACCCGCAAGAGCGGTGAGATTGTGCACCGTCTCCTTCTCGAGAGTGCCCGTCAGCCATGCAGACTTCCAAGACGCCATTCAGCGCAGGACGCGCAACAAAAACCGTCTATTCCATCCTCTTCGCGATCAGCTTCTCGCACCTGCTGAACGACACCATTCAATCGCTCATCCCCGCGATTTATCCCATCGTCAAAGAGTCGTTCCACCTGACCTTCACCCAAATTGGGTTGATCACACTCACCTTTCAAATGACGGCCTCGTTGCTCCAGCCCGTCGTTGGGTTTTACACCGACAAGAAGCCGCGCCCCTTTTCTCTCGCAACCGGCATGATGTTGACACTGCTGGGTTTGATCGGCCTCGCGTTCGCATCGAGTTTCGTCGAACTGCTCCTCGCGGTTGGCCTCGTGGGCCTCGGCTCGGCCATTTTTCACCCGGAGTCCTCGCGCGTTGCCTTCATGGCCTCTGGCGGGCGGCATGGATTTGCGCAGTCGCTCTTTCAGGTCGGCGGAAATACGGGCACCTCCATCGGCCCGCTCTTGGCTGCCTTGGTCATTGCCGACCGCAGTCAACGCAATGTCCTTTGGTTCACCGTCATCGCTGTTGGCGCTATCATCCTGCTGTTCCGAGTCGGCAGTTGGTATCGCGCGCACTTAGAGGAGACGCTCAACAGCCGAAGCAACGCTTTTCAGCCGCATCATCTCAGCCACAAGCGGGTCGCGTTCTCGCTCCTGATTTTGATCGCGCTGATTTTCTCCAAGTATTTCTATCTCACGAGCCTAATCAGCTACTACACGTTTTATCTGATCGAAACGTTCAACTTTTCTGTGGTGAACGCGCAAATTCACCTGTTCATCTTCCTCTTCTCCGTCGCAGCGGGAACGTTCATCGGCGGCCCGCTCGGAGACCGATTCGGCCGCAAATACATCATCTGGGTTTCCATCCTCGGCGCCGCGCCGTTCACCATCGCACTGCCCTATGCGAATGCCTTTTGGACCTCCATCCTCACAGTGCCAATCGGCATCATTCTCGCCTCGGCCTTCTCCGCAATTCTGGTGTATGCACAGGAATTGGTGCCCGGAAAAATCGGGATGATTGCCGGACTCTTTTTCGGCTTGGCTTTCGGCATGGCAGGCATCGGATCCGCGGTACTCGGCAAGCTCGCCGATATGACCAGCATCACCTACGTCTATCACGTGTGTTCCTATCTCCCGCTCATCGGGCTGCTAACCGGCTTCCTCCCGAATTTGGAACACCACGACGACGCCTGATCGGACGCCCTTCCTTCGGACCGCGGCGATCAAACAGCCAGCGCGCGCCACAGGATTCGGAGGCCGACAAACGCCAGCGCCAGCGCGAGGCTGCGAATGATCCACACGCCGTGAACGCGGCTGGATAGCCTCGCGCCCAACTGCGCACCCGCAATCACACCTACGCCCAAGAGCAGCGTGCGCTGAATGCCGCCCTCCGCGAAGGCACCCGTCGCGATATGGACAATCGTTCCCGCCAGCGCGACGAAGGCCAAGATGAAGTGCGAAGTCGCTGTGGCAATATGCACCGGATAGTCGAGCAGTCGCACCAAGGCGGGCACATGCACAATGCCGCCGCCAATTCCCAACAGACTCGAGACCAGCCCCACTCCGGCGCTCAACGCAATGCCCAGCCGAAGATCGAATGAAAACTCGTGCACCGTGCCATCGGCTTCCACCAAACGCCGCGCGGTTGCGCCCGCGCGGTCGCGCGCTCCGTCGCGCTTCGACGTCTGCCTGTTGATCAGCAGATAGGCGGCAAAAATCAGCATCAACGCGCCGAATACGATGTCGAAATAGCGGCGAGGGATGTACGCCGTAAACACGGCCCCGAGCAGTGCACCCGGAATACCCGCAGCAGCGAAAAGGAGACCGGACTTGAAGTCAATCCGTCGCATCCGCCCATATGCCACCGAGCCCGACGCCGCATTGAGACAAACCACGGCCAGCGAAATCGCCGTGAGCACGTCCGGGCTCATCGTTGGATACAGGAGCAGCAGAACGGGCACCAGAATGAAGCCGCCCCCTGCCCCGATTAGCGTTCCAAATGCGCCGACGCCGAAGCCGAGCAAAATGAGTCCGAAAAGAGATTCCATATAAATCGCCGTATCGCATTCGCATGGAACCGCATTCGAACGACTTCTTGCAAGAAAAGTCGCCGACCGCCTCGGGGGCCGAGCGCGCTGCGCTACAGGCTCAGAAGCTCCTGCACATCTTCCCAATTCATCGCGCTCAACACCTGTTCGTCGGTCTCCAGCGTCGCATCAATGACGGCCTTTTTGCGCTTCTGCATGTCGAGCACTTTCTCCTCGACGGTGCCCTTGGTGATGAGCTTCATGCTGTACACCGTGCGCTTCTGTCCAATGCGGTAGGCGCGGTCCGTGGCCTGGTCTTCCACGGCGGGGTTCCACCACGGATCATAGTGAATCACGATGTCGGCGCCGGTGAGGTTCAGGCCTGTCCCGCCCGCCTTGAGGCTGATCAGGAAGATGGGGATCTTTCGGTTCGTGTTGAATTCGTGAACAATTTTCAAGCGCTCCTGCGTCGCGCCGTCGAGGTAGGAATAGGCCACCTTCCGCTCATCCAGCTCGCGCTTCAGAATGGCGAGCATGGAGGTGAACTGGCTGAAGACCAGCACGCGGTGGCCACCGTCGAGAATCTCATCGAGCAGCTCAAAGAAGAGATCGAGCTTGGCCGATGGCATTTTGCTTTCGAGGTCGGGCAACTTGAGCAGGTCGAGATGGCAACAGGTCTGGCGCAAGCGCAACAGCGTTTTCAGAATCTCCATGCGCGAGCGCTGGAAACCCTGCTTCATCACCATGTCGAACACTCTTCGGCGCGACGATTCCAGCAGTTCTTTATAGACGGTCTGCTGGTCTGGCGTGAGCGTGCAAGTGGCAATCTTTTCAATCTTGGGCGGGAGGTCCGTGGCCACCTCGCGCTTCAAGCGACGCAAGAGAAATGGGTGGAGCTTCCGGCGCAAGCGCGCCTGCGCAACTTCAGCATCTTGATCGCCTCGCGAAATGGGCTGTTCATACGCATTGCGGAAGTTTTCGTGCGAGCCGAGATAGCCGGGCATCAGAAAATCCATGATGGACCAGAGATCGGAAACGCTGTTCTCGATCGGCGTTCCCGTCAACACGAGCCGATGCCGCGCGCGAAGGCGCTTTGCCGCAATCGCATTTTGTGTGGAGCGATTCTTGATGTGCTGCGCCTCGTCGAGAATGAAGCAGGCAAATTCGTGATTGAGATATTGGTCAATATCGCGGCGCATGAGCGCATAGGAAGTGACGACGACATCCTGATTCGATAGCTCGCCCCACTTCTCGTGTCGCGCGCTGCCGGAAATGGACATCACGCGCAGATCGGGCGTGAAGCGGCGCGCTTCTTCCACCCAGTTTTCCACGAGACTCGTCGGGCACACAATGAGCGACGGTTTGCCCTGCACATCGGACTGCAGCCGCTGCAGACTGAGCCACACGAGGGTTTGGAGCGTTTTGCCCAACCCCATCTCGTCAGCGAGAATGCCCGCAAACCCATTCGCTTCGAGAAAGGAGAGCCAGTTGACGCCTTCCCGCTGATACGAACGCAGCACGCCGTCCAAGCGCGCGGGCAGCGTCACCGACGCGGTCTTCAACTCGCGATTCTGCGTCCGCGCGGCTGCGATCCACGCGGGCGCCGCCTCGACATCCACGCCATCCAGCGCATCGAGCGACGACTTGACGTAGGAAGAATAGATGCTCGAAAGGCGAAAACTGCCGGGGCGGGAGCCCTCGCCCACCGCACAGTCGGCGAACACCTCGTTCATCGCCGTGACCGCGCCAGTGTCGAGAAAGAGCAAGCGCCCGTTGCGCTCAATGTATGAATCGCCCTTGAGCAGCGCGCGTTGCACATCGGAAGGCGAAAGCGTGCCGCCCTCGCCATCGTCAAACTCGTAGTTGACCTCAAACCAATCGTTGCGACTCGATTCGCTGCTCACATGGACAACCGGAGTCACCGAGGGCGTGTTCTCCGCGAGGTCGTGAATCGGGCCTTCAAAATCCACGCGCCACCCCGCTCGCTGAAGCGCGGGCAAGTCGCGCCCTAGAAAGTTTAATACCTCGCGGCACCCGACCAAGGGTTCCAACGAGTCGCCGACAGACCCGCGAAGACCGAGCTGCGACAAACGGTCGAGCGCGCGCGCTTCGGCCGGTGGGTTGCGAACGGTAAAGCGCAGCAAATCGTCGGGGTCGGGCAAAGCGAAGTGCCCCATCGGATCCTGCTTGCCCGCAACGAGCCGATGGTTGCCATACTCGGCGTAGAGCGTTGCGGCCAGCGAGGCTGGGCTGCCCTTGACCCTCACGTGAAAACGCGGCGTGGCCGGATCAATGGTGAAAAGATCAATGGAAACATCGGTCTGCACAGCAAGATGCTGCTGAAGCAAGGGAAACTCGTGTTGAAGGAACCGCGGCACGGCCTCGCGCGCGACGCGAATGGGATCAAGATAGATTTGGCGCAATGGGACCGGAAGCAACCCCTGCAGCGGCCAAAAGTTTCCGCTGTCATAGACCCAGCCCGCCTTCCCCGCGACCACGTATGTCGGTCGGTGTCCATTGGGGCTGAACGGCAACGCAGTCTGCAAATCGAGCACGAGCTCGCCCGAGGCGGCATCGAGATCCATTTTCAATGTGGATTGCATCGGCGCCGCGTTCACGATCAGCGGGTCTGAACGCCTCTCCTCAAACAACGGCTTGCCGGTGTGGAGATTCAACAAATTGATCAAGTCGGCTGGCCCCACCTCCATGCGACTCTGCGCAGGGCCCTCACAAATATCCTCCAGGACGAACAGCAACGATTCGTCCTTCTTCGAGAGATAGAACGTCGTTGCCGACGAAACCTGGTTGATGGGCTTGCGCTCCGTTTTCCACTCCAGCGCGCACAGGAGCGGAATTCGGCCCGATTGCCCGGCCATCAGCGCGCGGCACGATGCCTCCCAGTCTCCCCCGAGGCAAAGCACGACGCGCGCCGGCTGCGCCCCCGCCTGAGGCGTCGAAACGCGCTTGAGGTAGGCAGATTCATCAACTTTGGCGAGGCGTGCCGCCTTCCGCGTCTCTTCGAGATGCTTTCGCTCGCGGTCGGGATCGGCATGGCGCTTCACCAGCGCCATACTCACGGCAATGACATGCGCGCACACAATCCCGCGCTCCACGCTGTCGCGGCAGGGGCAAAGATTCTCACAGGTGCCATCGGAATGAACTTGCGCGCGCGAGGTAATAGTGCGGTTGCCAAAGGAAAGAACGCCACGAATGATGGGCGCCTCAAAAGAGGACTCCTGAACCGCACCCCGGTCGTATAGGGTTTGCGCGTCGCGATACACGGCCGATCCGGCCCAATCCATCAACATTTTCTGTGTGAACGGAAGACCCACTAAGCACCCCTAAGCAAACGAACGACACACCTTCAAGGGGGACGAGACTACACGATTGGCGTCAAATCGCAATCCCAGATTGCAGTTCGAGCCACAGCGAATACATCGCCCGGCGGCGGGTTGCCACTTCTTCCTTGACCCTCTCCTCGGCGTGCCGGACGGTAACGGACATTTATCAGGAGCTCGCATGCGCATTCTTTCCGCTTTTCTCGCTGTTCTCGTCGCTTTCGCCGCGTCGCCCGCTTTGGCAAAAACCGAGCACCTCGCCGCAAATCCCTATCGCGGGGCCATCACGCTGAATGCGGCCGATGGATCGGTGCTTTTCGAGAGCAATGCCGATGCCATCGGCTACCCGGCCAGCGTGCTAAAGTTGATGACGCTGCTCATTGTGGTCGAGAAGGTCGAAAGTGGCGCACTGCGCCTGACGGACCGCATCAACGTGACAGCCGAAGCAGCGAAAATGGGCGGCTCGCAGGTCTATCTCAAGGAGAAGGAATTTTTCGCGCTCGATGAAATGCTCGAAGCGCTGATGATCCAGTCGGCGAATGATGCGGCGCTCGCCCTCGCGATTCATGTGGCGGGATCGCGGGATGCCTTTGTGCAGTTGATGAATCAGAGGGCTCAAGCGCTGGGCATGAAGAATACGCACTTCGCAAGCCCGCACGGCCTCCCTCCGTCCGCCGATCAAACACCGGACACCACAACGGCGCGGGACCTCGGGCGACTCGGCGTGGAACTCTCCAAACACCCGCTCGTCTTTCGCTATACCTCTCAAAAGGAACGCGGCTTTCGCGACAACACGTTCCAAATGCGCAACCACAACAATTTGCTCGGCGTGGTGGAAGGCGTGGACGGGTTCAAGACGGGCTTCTTCCGCGCGGCTGGATTTTCCATCCTGGCGACAGCGCAGCGCGAGGGCGTGCGCATCATTGCGGTCGTCCTCGGCAGTGAGGATCGGAAAGTGCGCGATCAAAAAGCGACCGAACTGCTGACGGCGGGATTCCATGCCGTCCCGCGCCCCGCAACTCCCGCCCCCTCTGTTGCACCATCCGCGCCGACATCAACGCCCACCGCAATTGCGGCAACGGCATCCAACTTGGAAGCGGCAATTCTCGCCGCAGACGAGGAGACGGAGGAGGCTGCAGATGAAACCCCGCGCAGCGGCGGATGGTGGAAGCTGGGAGCAGGCATCGCGATCGGCGTCGTCCTCGCCTTCACCCTCACTGCCTTTCTGAATCGCCCACGCGATCTCAAGAAAAACTTGCTGCGCTGACCGACGCTGCAGGGCCGTTTCTACTCACCCTGCGGCGCGGCCTCGCCTGCAGGTTGCGAAACCTGCTCCAGAAAACCCTTGAATGCGCGCTTGAGGTCTTTCCCCACTCGCTTCGCCTCGCTGCGCAAATTCTCATCTTCCAAGACCGCCTTCAGGCTCTGTCCGCCGTCGTTGAGCGCCTGCTTGAAGAAGCTGCCGATCAGCCCGCCGATCAAAAGCGATTGAATCTGCTGCGCATTTTCAACGTGCTGGGCTTCGCGATCCACATTCAATGCGATCTGGCTCACAGCCGGGGCGTCCGGCGCGCCATAGTCGCGATATTCCACGGTCCCGATTTTGACCGCGAGCCGATCAATCAGGAAGGGCCGCTCGGGCTTCGGCTTGCTCTCGCGCTTGGGCTTGGGCTTGGATTGCGTATCGGCTCCCGGCGCGGATTCGGCGCCCGCCGCTGGCTCGGGCGCGGTGGGGCTATCCGAGGGTGCTTCGGTGGACGCGGGCTCGGCTGGCGCGCCCTCGCGAGGCGAGTCTTTCGATTTGCTGCGAATGGTGTCGGACATCCGCTGAAAATTGGTCTCCCCCGTCTCTTTGCGCACCACCACGATCCGAGGGACATCGAGCTGCAACTCTGTGAGGTGCGTTTTGCCGCGCAACAGTGAACCGACGTTCAAATCCAACACAATCCGATCAATGACCATTGCCGTGGTCTCCGGGAAATCCGGCGGATTGCGCACCGTGACATCGTCAAACTCGACGCGCGTCGAAAAGAGGCCCGCCTTCACTTTCCCAATATCGAGGTCAAACCCGGTCTGCGCCACGAGAAATCGGCGCGCCTCGGTCTTGATCAACTGGTGAACAACCAGCCCACCCACCAAAGCGATCAGCAATAGAGAAGCCGCAATACGCAGGACTATTTTCATGCCGCAAAGAATAGCGGCGCAGCCGGAAATGCACAAATGCCAATTTCCCCTTCCGTCTTGAGACTCAACCTGGAACGGCGTATAGTTCCCGCTGTTATGTCGGGAAATTTCTTTTTTCAGTGGGGCCAGTTGCAACGCAAACTCAGCGGGCTCGATGAAGGCGGGCGCCCGGCGCCACGAGCGCCCGCGTGGTCGCCCAATGCGGACGTTTTCGAAAGTCCCGGAGGCCTCCTAATTCGCATCGAGTTGGCGGGCGTTTCGCCCAACGATGTGGAAATTCAGACAGACGACCAGACCCTTGCCGTGCGCGGCTCGCGGCGCGATCCCCAAAGCAAGGAAACCGCCGACGGCTATCGCCTGCGACAGATGGAAATTGATTTTGGCTGCTTCGAAAGAATCTTTCCCCTCCCCTTCGCCGTGGATGGCGAACACGCGCGCGCCACGTTCAAGGAAGGCATTCTGATCATCCATGTCCCACGCGCGCCCACTCCGCACACAACGCGCATTCGCATCGAGGTGGGTGGCTGACATGTCGAAAAAGAAGAAATCAAAGCCTGCGCCAACTCCGGATGCACCGCCGCAGAACACGCCCTTTGGACTCGACTCGAGCGAGGACACGCCGCCTCCGATCCTCCCGGTGCTGCCGCTGGGCGACATCGTGATGTTTCCGGGCATGATCGCGCCGCTTCTGGTCAATACAAAGAAGTCTGCCAAGCTGGTCGCCACTGGCCGCTTCCTGATCTGCTCTCTTCAGAAGAATCGCGACGTGCCGGATGATCAAGTCGCACTGGAAGATATTATGCCCGCCGCCTGCTTGTGCCGCTTGCTCAAGATGCTGCGATTTCCCGATGACACGGTGCGCGTCTTGGTGCAAGGCGTCTCGCGCTGCATCGTGCAAGGCCCGGCGGTAGAAGGCGCATACCTCCGCAGTCGCTACACGGTACAGAGCGAAGTGGTGGAGGATACAATCGAAACAGCCGCGCTGGCGCGCAATGCGACCACGCAGTTTCAGGACATCATCGCCATGTCCCCCATGCTGCCCGACGAGCTCAAGATCGCGGTGGTCAACATTGACGAACCCGCGAACCTCGCCGATCTGATTGCGGCAAACCTGAATATGTCGCTGGATGACCGTCAGGCGCTGCTCGCAGAGAACCGCCCACAGGAACGCCTCAAGCGACTCGGCCCCCTGCTCAACCGCGAGCGCGAGGTCCTGCGCATGGGCAACGAGATCCAGTCGCAGGTCAGCCAAACATTCTCCAAGACGCAGCGCGAATTTTTCCTGCGCGAACAACTCAAGGCGATCAAGAAGGAGCTGGGCGAAACAGACCAGAGCCAGCTCAACGCCAACGAGCTGGAGGAAAAGATCAAGAAGGCGAAAATGCCGCCCGATGTCGAAAAGATCGCGCGCAAAGAGATGGATCGCCTCTCCTCCATCCCCGCTGCATCGCCCGAACACGGCGTGATCCGAACCTATCTCGACATTCTCAGCGAGCTGCCTTGGGCCACCTCCACCGAGGATCACCTGGACATCGCGCGCGCAGCCAAAATCCTCGACGAGGATCACTACGACCTGAAGAAGGTCAAAGATCGCATTCTCGAATATCTCTCCGTCCTGAAGCTCAAGCGGGACATGAAAGGCCCGATCCTCTGCTTCGTGGGGCCGCCGGGCGTGGGCAAAACGTCACTCGGCCAATCCATCGCGCGCGCGTTGGGGCGCTCGTTTGTGCGGATGTCACTGGGCGGCATGCGGGACGAAGCCGAAATTCGCGGGCATCGGCGCACGTACATCGGCGCAATGCCGGGTCGCATCATCCAGAGCTTGCGCAAGGCCGGATCGCACAACCCCGTGTTCATGCTCGATGAAATTGACAAGCTCGGCGCGGATTTTCGCGGCGACCCGGCCGCGGCACTGCTCGAAGTCTTGGATCCGGCGCAGAACAGCACGTTCACCGATCACTATCTCGATGCGCCGTTCGATCTCTCGAAAATCCTCTTCATCGCCACCGGCAACATCGTGGACACGATGCCCGCCCCCCTGCGCGATCGCATGGAGCTGATTGAGCTTCCCGGCTATACGCAGCAGGAAAAACTGTTCATCGCGATGAAGCACCTGCTCCCGCGTCAGATCGCCAATCACGGACTGAAGCGCGCGCAACTCTCGATCCCGCGCGAAACGGTGGCGCAGGTCATTGCCCACTACACGCGCGAGGCCGGCGTCCGCAATCTCGATCGCGAATTGGCCAGCCTCTGCCGAAAAGGCGCGCGCAAAATTGCGGAGGGTCGGACCCAGCGCATCTCGATCAAACCGGCGATGCTCCACACGTGGCTGGGGCCCGTGCGCTTTGAATCGGAAACCGCCGAAACGCAGACGCTGCCCGGCATCGCCACGGGCTTGGCATGGACGTTTGCCGGAGGGGATATTCTCTTCATTGAGGCAACCAAAATGCCGGGCAGTGAACAGCTCATTTTGACGGGCTCGCTCGGCGAGGTGATGAAAGAGTCGGCTCGGGCGGCGCTGAGCTACGTCCGCTCCCACGCGGCGGAATTGAAGCTCGACCCGAAGTTTGCCGAGGATACGGATTTTCACATTCACGTCCCAGCGGGCGCGATTCCAAAGGACGGACCTTCCGCAGGGGTGGCCATTCTCGCCGCGCTGGTTTCCCTCGTGACGGGCAAACCGATTCCCTCGCACACTGCGATGACGGGGGAAATTACGCTGCGCGGCCGCATTATGCCGGTGGGCGGAATCAAAGAAAAAGTTCTCGCCGCCAGCCGCGCGGGGATCACCACGATCGTGTTGCCCGCTGGCAATCGGCGCCACCTCGAAGATGTGCCCCCGGAGATTCTCAAGAAAGTCACGTTCCGCTTCGCACAAAGCGCGGACTCGGCATTGCGCTACATCCTCAACGGCTCCCCGCCCAAACGCCCCGCAAAAAGACGTCAAAAAAAATGAACATTCTCGCGCCGCTCTGCGCACAATGCGCTCGCCCCGCACTCCTCCTCCTCGCGTCGCTCGCCTTCTTCGCGCTCCCCGTTGCGCCGAGCGAGGCGCAGCCGCCTCTTCGCACGGATTTGCCCGCCGCGCGCGAGCTGTTGGACAGCGTGATCTTCGCCCTCCCCGATATCCCGCTGCGCATCACAGGCGACCTCAAGGCTCGCGGCCGGGATGGCGAACCCGATGTGCGGCGCAGCGTGGAAATGTTGCTCGATTGGCAAGCGGAGCCGCCCACCGCGCGCTACACCTTGCGCGACGCCTTCGGCACGGCGGATCAACATCTCGCCATCACCTGGCCTGCGCTTCATCAACCCGAATATCACTTCTTTGAGGGGCGCCCACTCCAAGCGGCGCCCTTGCCCGATCTCGTTTCGCCAATCCCGGGCATTGATTTCAGTTGGATGGATTTGAGCCTGTCGTTCCTCTGGTGGCCCGATGCCGTCACCAAGGGCCGCGAAGAAGTGAAGGGGCGCAAATGCTGGGTGGTGGACATTGCCGCGCCCGATGCGTTCTCCGGTTGCTCGGGCGTACGCCTGTGGATTGACCCGCACATCAACATCATGCTCAAGGCGGAAACATACGACGCGGAAAACAATCCCATTCGCCGGCTCGATGTGAAGAGCTTCAAGAAAATCAACGGCCGCTGGGTCATCAAAGACATCGAGATCACCAGCCTGCCCGCCAAAACCAAAACGGTTCTTCGCGTTCGCAACGTCGAAGATCGCACGCGCAAGAATTACCTCCGCGAAGACGGTGCGCAGGGCGAAGACGCGTCGCAGGACGATCTCTCCGAGGATGCCGAGGACGAGCCGATGAGCGAAGAAGTCGAGGGCGTCACCCCCACTCCCGTCAATCCGGAAGAAGCGACCGAATCGCCAGATTCAACGCCCCATCCGACTGCGGCCGAGCCCGTCACCGAAACGCCATAACGAGGATCGCGACCACAGCCAACGCGACCCCGCCATACGCCACCGGCGAGAGCACTTCCTTCAGGAAGAGAAAGCCCAGCACATTGCTCAACACGATGGAAGTCGCACCGAAAAGCGCCATCGTTTTGCCCAGCGGCACATAAGCGAAGACATACAGTTGACCCACCGTCGCCACTTGGCGAATGGCCTGATAGCCCCAGAACCAGCCCGAGGAGAGGATGGACCAATCCAGACCATTGCGGCGCATGTAGAAGCGCCCCATAAAGTCGGACAGCGTGAACAACAATTGCGTGCCGATCACAATCAGCAGCGGATGAGCGACGGGTGCATTCATTCGCGCGCTGGTGTAGCGGGGAACTCGCGCGCGCGCAAGCGCGGACTGGCCGGAGCGCGGGCCCGTTCGGGCCGAAACTTCCAACCGTTGGAAGCGCGGCGCAGGCAAACTTCCAAGCGTTGGAAGTTTCAGCGCGGCGGGTTGAGGAGCGCGAGGATTTCGAGGGCGACTTCGTCTGCGGTCTTGCCGTCGGTCTCGATCTGGAGGGGGATGGCGTCGTAGAGGGGTTGGCGTTTGGCGAGCAGCTCGCGGATACGGCCGAGCTTGTCTGCCGTTTGGAGTAGCGGTCGGTTCGGGTCGTCGCCGACGCGCTGAAGAATCATTTCCGGAGTGGCGCGGAGGCAGATCACGTGACCCGTCTGGCTGAAATCGCGGATGTTGTCGGGGTTCAAGACAATGCCGCCGCCGGGCGCAATGACCAGGTTGTTGCGAGCGGAAAGTTCTTGAACGAGGGCGCGTTCGAGGGCGCGGAAATAGGGCTCGCCGGAGTCGGCAAAGATGGCGGGAATGGAGCGCTGTTCGCGCTGCTCGATGAGCGTATCCATGTCGAGAAATTCGCGATTGAGTCGCGCGGCGAGCGCTCGGCCGGTGGCGCTTTTTCCTGTGCCCATGAAGCCGACGAGGATGATGTTGCTTGAGCCGAGAACGGGAGGGGTGTTGGCCATGAATTATCTCCGCATAGGGGTGTCGAGGGACGGCTTGCTTGCATGGGCGGGCTCGGACGCGGCGGATGGGGCGGACTTGGCGCTGGGGAGCGTAGGTTTGGGAGCGGGCTTGGAGGCGGAGGGCGGCGCAAGCCGCGGCATCGGGCCTTTGAGCAGGCTGCGCGGGGTTGCCTCTTCGTCTTGCAGGGCGCCTTTATACCAAACTTGAACGCGATAGCCATCGTACACGCGGCGCTGGCCGGTTCGCAGGGCCTCTTCCTCGCGGAAGTGGCGTGGAATCACGTAGGTGGCGGTGACGGTCTTTTGCTCGCCGGGCGCCCAGTCGCCATCCACGCGCAAAGGCTCGGTGGGAACGGTGGCATCGGTGGGGACTGCCGAGGAAGAGCCGGAGGCGCGATCGAAGAAGACCACGCGCACTTCCAGCGAGTCGGAGTCCACTCGTCCTTCGTCGAGGCGCGGACGGATGTGGATATGCAGGACGCGCATTTCGTCGAACTCTTCGTTGCCTTGGAACCGCTCGCGGTCAATCGAGGTGATCCGTATTTGGCGCAACGGCGCAGCAGGCGGGCGCTTCAGCTCTGCCTCAACGGCGGCGGTGAGGCGCGCCGATTCCTCGCGGGCGAGACGCTGGCGCTCGGCCATGGCTTCGTCATATTCGGGCGTTCCCACGACGAGTGGCAGCACCTGAGCCCAGAGTTCACCGGCATCCTTCAACATGCCGCGCTTCTCGTAGAGTCGCGCGCGCTCCATCAGGCCCGATACAGAGTCGGGCGAAAGCATTAGAACACGTTCCAGCGCCTGATCGGCGGAGAGCAGGTTTCCCTTTCGCGCTTCCACTTGCGCAAAGGTCATGAGTTCGCGCACCTTCGCTTCGAGCGGATCTTCTGGTTCCGGGCGGATCATCGGAGGCGGCTGCGCGGCGCTCGCCTTTTGCTCCACAACGGGTGCTGGGGGCGGGCTTTCGGAGGGCTTCGCCTGCAGGACAATCGGCTGTGGAGGCAATGGCGCAGCAGCCACGCTCTCTTCGTTTGATGTCGCTTGGGGGCTCAGAGCTTGGACCTGCTCGCGCAACCCGCTCACCGCCTGCTTGAGTTCGGAGACTTCCGCCTGAAGCGCCGGATCCACTTCGACAGCTTCCGTTGTGCCTGTCGCTGCGGATGGTTCTGCAGGAGTACTCGCGGAACTCGCCACTGCGGCAGGCGCATTCGTCGGCGCAGCGGGCGCGGTTTTTTCCATGAACCGGCTGTGCCAAATGGGGAAAATAAAAATGAAGGCCACTTCAATCGCGAGGATCCCACCGACAGCCAGCACGGTCAGCGCGTGCAGGCGACTTCGCCGCCGACGCGGAGAAACAGGGGTCATGGAGACCGGCTGAAACTCAATCTGGGTGTTGCCGACCTGAATGAGATCGCCTGCGCGAAGCTTAACTTCGGTCACCGCCTCGCCGTTGACCATCGCGGGGGTCATCGTGTCGAGATCGCGCAGCCACACACCATCTTTCCGCGTTTCGAGCTGAATATGCTGGTGCGCAACGAGGGCGTCGTCCGACAATTCGACTTCGCAAGACGAATCGCGGCCGATCAGCAGAACACCCTGCTGAACCGTCACGCGCCGGCCCTTCAAGCGGCCATTTAGGAACGATAACCGATACATCCAGTCCTCACTCGCAGGAGCGACGGTATATTTTTCAGCGGCATCGCACAACGGGCAATCGCAGAAAGTCTGAACGATGCTTGATTCCCCGACAGAATCGGGGTATAAGCAAAATCATCAGTTCAGGAGAAAAACTCATGGCCCTCACGCCCTCGCCCTCTCGTCCAATGTCACCTCGCCCTGCGCCGCCGCAAAAGCCCAAGAAATCGGCTGGCCCGATGATCGGACTCATCGTGGCAGGCGTGCTGGCCGTTGTTGGCCTCGGGGGAGCGGGAGTTCTCTTCAGCAAACAGGGTGGCCTCACGGCGGAGAACTCCACCCACCACGCGGCAGCAAGCGCTGCCGCTGCAACCTTGGGCATCGCGATTGATACGAATGCGCCCATCGTGTGGAGCGATCTTTGGAACAATATCAATACAGCGATCACCACCATGAAGAGCGAGGGGGAACGCCAAACTGTGCGCCTGAACGAGGCAGAGGCAGAGATTGCCTCCGCTTCTGAGGCGCTGCAGAAATCGCAATCCGACGCCACGCGAAGCGCACAGCAGGCCACCGAACTGAACACTCGCCTCACGGCCCTGCAAGAAAGCTCGGCCGCACAGCTCAAAGCCGCTCAGGAAAAATTGGCAGAAGCCCAACAGGCTCTCGAAGCCGCCGAAGGGAAACTGGCAGCCACTCCTGAATCAGCAGGGGCGCCGGTAGAGGCCGCGCCCGCGGCGACCGCCGAAAAAGCAACCGTAGCCTCGGACGTCGCGGTGGATGTCCCAAAAGCCGAAGATGAAGCAGCCCCTGCTCCTGCGCCCGCGAGGAAGCCAATCAAGCAAACCTATGAATTCCCCGGCCCGCGCAATGAGGTCCTCCGCTCGGCAACCTACGACGAAGCCAAGCAGACCCTGAAAATCGAATTGGTGGATGGCGCCGAAATCAATTATCGCGAAGTGCCCGCCAGCGTCTATGAGCGCTTGAGCAGTGGTATGCCCACCTACGAAGTCTTCTTCCGCATGAAGGTCATGGGCGTCTATCCGGCCGATGTGGACGACAAAGCCGCAGTGCGCGCACTCGGCAAGAGTCGCTAGAATAGACTGACGCACATGCCAGCACGCATCATTGCGCTTGCCAACCAAAAGGGGGGCGTAGGCAAGACCACAACAACGGTCAACCTCGCTGCCGCCCTCGCCGAACGAAGCAAGCGCGTGCTCATCCTCGATTTCGACCCTCAGGCCAATGCCACGAGTGGACTCGGCTTGCCCAAAACGGAGGGGCGCAGTCTCTACCCCGTCTTGCTCGGCGAAAAGCCGATCGAAGAGCTCATCACAGAAACGGCCGTTCCGCGTCTTTCGATCATTCCCGCCGAGGTCAACCTCGCAGGCGCCGAGGTGGACATTCCCCAGATGGATCGCTATCTGCAAAAATTGCGCGATGCGGTTCGGCCGCTCGCCGAGACAAACCGCTTTGATCTCATCTTTGTGGATTGCCCCCCATCTCTGGGCATCCTAACGATGAATGCACTCACCGCGTCCGACTCCATTCTGTTGCCGATCCAGTGCGAATACTATGCGCTCGAAGGGCTCAGCGTGATGATTCGCCTCATTGATCAGATTCGAAATAGCGGCGCGAATCCGAATCTGGAAATCGAGGGCATCCTGATGACGATGTACGATCAGCGCACGAACCTCTCCAATCAAGTAGTGCAACAAGTGGTCGAGCACTTTCAAGACAAGGTGTACGAAATCCTCATTCCTCGCAGTGTTCGAGTCAGCGAAGCCCCCAGCTATGGGCAACCCGTTCTCCTCTACGATCGAAACTGCACGGGCGCCAATGCCTACCGCCAACTCGCCCGCGAGTTCATCGCGCGCGAAAAGGCGCGCAATCAGCCAAAACCCGCCGAAGCGGTGGAACCCGCGCAACCCGCAACGCCTGCGGAGTCCGCCGACTCAGAATCGGCTGCCAACGAGTAGCCACCGGCCCTTCAACGCCGTGCTCTGCCCGCCCGGCTCACGTCGTGATTTTGAGCACCGCATTCGTTACGCGTTCGACCACTTCTTGATCTTGCGAACGCACCCAAATGGCGATCTTGGTATGCTGGCCATACGACCCGCGAGACGACGCGGAGCGGATGCCATCCATCTCCTCAATCTCAAACGGAATCGCCAAATATTCGAGTGCAGCCAACAACCGACGCGCATCGCGCAGCTCAAACGCTCCGATACAGTGCTCACACGCTGCCGGATGGGAATCAGTCATAGCCTTTCCGCAAAATGGCGACCCAGTCGCGCGCGCACACACAGGGAAGACACGCCAGCGTCCGCGCGCGAGATATCAACGCTTCTTCTTGTCCACTAAACCCTGAAACAATCGCTCGTATTCGTCGGTAATTTGATCCCAAGTGAACCGCTCGCGAATGCGATCAGGCGCGGACTGGCGAAACGCCTCCGCCTTGGCTTCATCGCGATCCAATTCAGCGATCTTCTTCGCCAAATCCTCCGCGTTCTTCTCGAACAGCACGCCATACTTCCCGTCGGCCAACACCTCCGCATTGAACGGCGTATTGAGAGCAAGAATAGCGTTGCCAAATCCAAGCGCCTTCAAGAGAGAAGGGTTGATTCCGCCGAACTGGTGTCCGTGCGCGTAGGCATAGCAATTGCAGTGAAGCTCTTTGACGTGTTCCGACGAATTGACGTGCCCAAGGAACTTCACCTTGTCGCCACCCAGCTCGCGGAGTTTGTCAATGAAGGCCTTCTCAATCGTGTTCCCTTTGTAATCCGCGCCGCCGGCAATGGCCAGGATGCGCTTCGAGCCCGACTTCACGAACGCGTCCACGATGATGTCGGCGTTGTTGTCCGGAATCAACCGACTCGCGATGAGATAGTATTCGCGCGGCTTCAGCCCGTATTTTTCCAACACTTCGGGATGCGTCGAAACCTCAATGTTCGCGCCATACGCGATATATTCCGAATCAATGCCAAACTCCTTCGCGTAGAGCCGATGCATTTCGTCGGCATCTGTCACGATTTCGTGATAAAACTTCGTGCCGAGTTTTGCGGATGTATGAAAAATCCATTTGGCCAGTTTGTTCCATTTCGGACGCAGCCACTCCATCCCGTCCACATTCAACACGCACGGCTTTCCCACCAAGCGCGGAATGAAGCCGAACATTCCATTGGCCGCATTCACGACAAACACCAAGTCGTTCTTCTGAAAAGTCGCGTGGCTCACCGCAAGAAAGGAGTGCGAAAGCGTGCTGAATGCCTTGTGTTCCAAACTCGGCAAGTACACCATTTTCATGCCTTGAAACTCGGCGGGTCTTTCGGCAAAAAGGCTCTTCCGGCAATAGAGGGTCACCTCGTGCCCACGCTGAACGAGGCGCGGCGCCAGTTCGGCAATAAAGGTTTCATAGCCGCTATAGGTGGATGGCAAACCGCGGATACCGGCAATAGCAATTCGTAGTCCCATGGAAGAAAGTCCCGTAAAGAGTTCAGTTGTAGCAGACGAATACGAGGTCCATCAAGCCCGGCGCGTCGGCCGAATCCTTCCGGGCATTCTCACCTTCCTGATTCTCTTTGCCGCCTCATGGAGTCTGCTGACCGCTGGCAGTGGAGAGCTGAATTTCTCCCTGAGCGACGACTTCTTCTTTCTCAACAGCGCATGGCGCATTCTGAACGGGCAAATCCCGCACAACGACTTTTCCCTGTCCACGGGGACTTCACTCAGCTACCTGACTGCTCTCGGCATGCTCATCCGCGGCCCCTATTCCGGCAGCATCGCCGCAGGCCAGGCCGTGCTCGGCTCCGCGCTGGGCCTCCTCTCGTTCTTGATCCTTCGCAGGCGCACCTGCCCCTCGCTGGCCGCAGTGGGCGCCCTTTTCTGCGCCCTCCTCGTCATGGCGACTCGGCAACCGGGCGAAGCACTCAACCTGCGGAGTCACGCATTCTTTTACAACCGAGTGGCGGAAGGATTTCTCGCCCCTCTTATTTGGATTCTCTTTCTACCTCCCATCAAACGCGATCGCGGCATCACGCCCATAGAGTCCTTCATCGTCGGGCTGCTTCTCGTGCTGCTCGCCTTCACTAAAATCAGCTACGCACTGAGCGGCGTGGCTCTTCTGGGTCTGGCCTTCATCCTCGGGCGCACAAAGGGGAAGAACCTCCTCATCTTGCTCGCCAGCATTGTGTTCAGCTCATTTGCGCTCGTGTTTGCAACGGGAATTTCCCCCTCCGCTTGGTGGCGCGACGTCACCACTCCCTTCCGAATCGGTTATCAGGTTTCACAGGAATATCGCATCTTGGCATGTTCTATTAAGGGGCTGCCCTATCTTGCCATCATGCTCGCCCTTGTCGCCGCGCTCTGGAAGCGACTCTCCCCGCGCGAAGCGCTGCGTCTCGCCTTGATCAACATCGCCTGCTGGGGCCTTGCCGTGATGGCCGCAATCGCGAGTCAGCAGCGCCAGGAATATCTCCTGCCCATCGCCGCCCTTCTCATCACACTCGAAGTTCGGCGCCGCCTGCCGCCCCGCATCAATGTGTGGCGGGCGCTTGTACTCGCCTTCGTGGGCCTCGCAATCGGACTTCAACTCATTAGGGATGGCGGCTCCCTCATTAGTAGTTGGCGCAGCGCTCAGCGCCCGCGCACACAAGAAACCTACTTCAGCGCCCCGGGGCTCACCGATTTTCGGATGGCCCCTATCCGGGTTGATACCTTCACCGATATCAACGACGGCATCCTCCTCGTCGAGCAAAACACCGCGCCCGATACGCCCGTACTCACACTCGGCTATGCCGACCCCATCGCGTTCGCGCTTCACCGCACTCCTCCAGCCGGTGGCGTGACGTTTTGGTATCCCGACTTCAACTTCAATGCGCAGCTTCACCCCGATCCCGCCCTCGTGTTTCGCGGCAACCCGTGGATTCTTCTCACGCGGTACCAGCCCTACGAAGCGCGCATCCTCGAGGTCTACGGACGCGAGCTGGAGACGCGCTATCAACCCGCCGCCACCTCGGCGCACTACAGACTTTTCAAGCCCATTCACCCCCAAGATTAGCTTTCCACAGGCTTGCAAATTCCATACCCTGACACCCTTTCCGATCGAAGGAGATTCACTCGCATGCCAACAAGTTTTGTCACCGGCGCAGCCGGCTTTATCGGCTCCCACGTCACCGAAGCGCTCGTCAAGAAAGGCCACCGCGTTATCGCGCTCGATGACCTCTCGGGCGGCTTCACCGAGAACGTGCCCGCCGGCGCCACATTTGTCGAAGGCAGCATCCTTGATTCCGCGCTGATTGACCGCCTCTTCAAAGAGCACAAGTTCGACTACGTCTTCCACCTCGCCGCCTATGCAGCCGAAGGTTTGAGCCACTTCATCAAGCGATTCAACTACACCAACAACTTGATCGGCAGCGTCAACCTCATCAACGCCGCCGTCAACACGGGCACCGTGAAATGTTTCGTTTTCACCTCCTCCATTGCAGTCTATGGACGCAATCAAGTTCCGATGACGGAAGAGGCGACACCGCAACCGGAAGACCCCTACGGCATCGCCAAATTCGCCGTCGAACTCGACCTCAAAGAAGCGCACGAAATGTTCGGCCTGCCTTACATTATTTTCCGCCCGCACAACGTCTATGGCGAGCGCCAGAACATCGGCGATCCCTACCGCAACGTCATCGGCATCTTCATGAACCAGATTCTCCAGAATCAGCCGATGTCCGTCTTCGGCGACGGCCAGCAAACGCGCGCATTCAGCTACATTGACGACGTCGCGCCCGTCATCGCCGCGTCCGTCGAGTTCCCGGCCGCCTACAATCAAGTCTTCAACGTCGGCGCGGATACGCCCTACTCCATCCTGACGCTCGCTCAATCCGTCGCGGCGGCCATGGGCGTTCAGCCAAACGTCAAACACCTGGAAGCGCGCAACGAGGTCGTCCACGCATTCTCGTCGCACGACAAGGTGCAGAAACACTTTGGCGGCCTCATCAGGAACATTTCGCTCGAAGAAGGGCTCGCTCGAATGACGGACTGGGTCAAGAAGAGCGGCGCGCGCAAGGGCAAGCCCTTCGAAGGCATCGAAGTGCCCCGCAACCTGCCGCCCTCCTGGGCAAAGCTGGTCGCGCCCGCAACGTAACTCGAAAGGCATCGCGTGAACACACAGCGCGCACAATCGCAGCGGAACACTGCGACATGGATTGCAGCGGCTGTCGCGCTTGTTGCAGGGTGGGCTCTCTTTCACTTTCAGGGCGTCACCGATATCGGCTACATCGCCAACGAAGCGCGCACATCCGCCTTCAGTTGGCTCTTCTGGCGATGGCGCGTGGATTGGGCCGGATCGCACTATGCCATCAACTTTCTCGCCCCCCTCCTTGCGCTCTGGCTCCTCTTTCGCCGCCGCGCAGAGCTGCGCGCGGCGACACTGCGCGTCTCGTGGGCTGGATTTTTTGTATTCCTGCTCGGCCTCGCGCTCCACATCCTCGGCGCCAAGGCCCAACAAACGCGCCTCAGCCTCTTCGCCATGGTCGTCATTCTGTGGGGGCTCCCCTGGTTTGCGCTCGGCCCCGGTGTCGGGCGCGCGCTGCGCTATCCTCTTCTGGCCATGATCTTCATCATGCCGCTCAATTTTTTCGACTATCTCCTCAACCCTTTCCGCGTCTTGGCCACCCGGCTATCCGCGGCAATCGGATCCGGCCTCGGGCTCCCCGTTCAATCGCTGGGCTCGCTCCTCATCGAATCGGAATCACACGCATGGATGATTGACCTCGCCGATTCCACCAGCGGAATCTTTGCCCTCCTCGCGCTCACACTCTGGACCCTCTTCCTCGCCGATCTTCTCTATAGACACGCCGCGCGCCGCATGTTCTTGCTGATCGCCGCCACGCCCATCCTCTTCTTCGCCACGACCACACTGCGCGGAATCATACTCGGCTTCCTCGCACAGGGGCTTTCCGCACAAACGGCAAACGCCCTCAATCAGCGCTATCCCGCGCTCCTGATGATCCTCCTCTTCCTGCTGTTGCAACTCGCGTGGATCCGCCTTCTCGCCATCCGCCCGCGCAGTATCGCCTCTCGCTTCCAAAACATGATCAAGCCGCAAGCGGATGCCCCGCCACCGCCCTCAACTCGGGATGGTCTTCTGTGAAACCGGCATCTGCATTCTTCCTCGCGGCCGCCCTGTTCGCCCTCACGCTCCTCGCCATGCCCCGCATGACGCACATCGAGTTCGTTGATCAACCATCCGTGGCCACCCAACTCCCCGACCGCATGCCGAGCTGGAGCGGACGCTATATCCTCTTCTGCCAAAACCCCGCCCACGGCGAAACGCTGATCCTCGACGAGCGGCCTGCGCTCTGCCCCGATTGCGGCGGCGAACTCAATCCGCTCTCCAGCTTCGAACTCGCCGTGCTCCCCGCGGACACCCGCGCAGACAAGCGGCAATATACGCGCACCGATGGCGCCATCCTCCAAGCGGCCATCGTCTTCAGCGGGCGCGATCGCTCCAGCATCCATCGCCCCGAAGTTTGCCTCATCGCCGCCGGAACAGAAATTGTCGGACGCCGCATCCATACCGTCTCCCTCCCCAACCAAAAATCGCTGGCCCTCCAATTGCTCGATGTTCAGCAGACCTATCGCCTGCCCGATGGCCGCACGGCCACCGCGCGCTCCTATTTCGCCTATTGGTTCGCGGGGCGCGGACGCGAAACAGCCTCACAACCCGCCCGAATGTTTTGGATGGCCTGGGACCGAATTGTTCACAACCGCGCCTATCCCTGGGCCTATATCTCCATCGCGGGCGCCTATGATCGGCCCGGCACCGAGCCCCTCCAAAGGCTGGACGACCTGGTCCAACAGATTTATCCTCTCCTGCATCAAGGTGCGACCTCATCCGCATCAGCCCATGAATGAGCGATTCGCGTTGAAACCAGAGTCCTCCAGCTATCCCTATGCGCGACGTTTCTTCACGAACGTCATCGTTCTGGGCGTTTTCGAAGCCATCGCGCTGATGATCTCCCTCCTCCTCGGCGGCATCATCCGCCTCGCGTGGAAGGGCGAGCCCATGCTCGCCAACTGGATGTGGTATCTCCTCGCTGCCTGGGCCATCGGCGCCTACATCACGCGACTCCTTCCCGGTTGGGGACTCGGGCCCGTCGAAGAATTGCGTCGCACGTTCTTTCTGCTCGCCGCCGTCTTCACGGGCACCACGGCGATGCTCTTCTGGGGCAAAGCGGCGGAAATCACCAGCCGCTTCACGCTCACCCTGGGCTTCCTCCTCAGCATCGTCTGCGTCCCCCTCATCCGTCGCGAAGTCAAACGCAGCCTGCTGCGGCTAAATCTCTGGGGCGTCCCCGCAGTCCTTTACGGCCATGCGAAACCTCTCGTCCAAGTCGCCAACGCGCTGCGGGAAGAACGCGGACTCGGCTACCTTCCCTCAGGGGTATTCCTCGAAGAATCCGGCGACGCGCCCACCGAAGTCGCGGGACTCGCCGTGCTCGGACCCTCCGACAACTTCACCGAAACCGCCCCGATCGCCCTCCTCGCCACCGCGGGCCTCTCTCCCCAACGCGTGAGCGAATTGCTCGATGGCCCACTTGCAAACTATCGCCGCATTGTCGTCATCCCCGACATCTCCGAGGCCGCCACACTGTGGGTCAAACCGCGCGATCTCATGGGCATGCTCGGCATCGAGATCCCCGGCAACCTTCTCGACCCCCTCGCCCGCTTCGCCAAACGCACCCTCGACCTCCTGCTCGTCCTCACCTTCGCGCCCATCTGGATACCGCTCTGCATCCTGATCGGCATCGCGGTCTTCCTCACCGATCGCGCAGACCCCATCTTTCGACAAGAGCGCATCGGCCGATACAACCGCCCATTCCGCACACTCAAGTTCCGCACCATGTATCCCAATGCGGAAGACATCCTCCAGCGCAGCCTCAACGAGAGCCCCGAGCTTCGCGCCGAATGGGAAGCCCACTTCAAACTCCGCAACGATCCGCGCATCACCCGCATCGGCCGATTTCTCCGCAATACATCTCTCGACGAAATCCCCCAGCTCTTCAACGTCCTGCGCGGCGACATGTCCCTCGTCGGCCCGCGCCCCCTCCCGCGCTATCACTACGACGAACTCCCCGTGCGCGTTCAACAACTTCGCGACCGCGTGCGCCCTGGCGTCACCGGCCTCTGGCAAGTCTCCGGCCGCAGCGAAGCCGGACACGCCGCCATGCCGCGCTGGGACACCTACTACGTCCGCAACTGGTCCATTTGGCTCGACATCGTCATCCTCGCCCGCACATTCCGCGCCGTCTCTTCCGGGCAGGGAGCCTATTGAGAATGAGCCCCCCTCCGGGTATCTTCACATCCATGGCACCCGTTGGACTTTCTCGACTTCTCGCCTTCGTGCTTTTCCTCGTCGCGCCAGCCCTCGCGCGCGCACAAGGCCCGCACGAAATCGCCCTCATCGTCAACCAGAACTCGCACGACTCCATCGAAATCGCGCACACCTACGCCCACCTGCGCCGCATCCCCCCATCCAACATCATCTATCTCGACCTGCCCAACAACCCCGACAGT
>WBZO01002492.1_pt1 | contig 23792 bp, 19 predicted proteins | sample 5204261 | NCBI WGS metagenome assembly WBZO01 (sample SAMN12412400, study PRJNA552823) | activated sludge metagenome | isolation source: activated sludge from anammox sidestream of wastewater treatment plant... | place: USA: North Carolina | collected 2017-09 | reverse complement strand
GACGTTCCGCGTGGGCACCCGCCAGGCGAGCGAGACCGGAACCTTCAGTACCGGCACCTTTGTTAATCTGCCGCTGACGATCAGCGGCGCGGGCGGGCAGCCGGCCCCCACCCCGCCTGCCGGCCAGCGCTTCTCCATTTCCAAGCTGGACTTCAACTCGCCCTGCATCCCGACCAACGGTGCAACCCGCTGCGATGACACCCGCCTGAAGCTGTGGAACGGCGATGCCGCCACCTGGACGGCGCGCGAGCAGCAGGCAGGTCGGCCCGCGCCCACGCCGGACCAGGTGTTCGTCTTGACCTACGAGTTCCGGCTGCTGGCTGCCGACCCGGCGGCAATTCGCTCGCTGGCGCAGGGCCTGGGCTGGCCGAAGGTGTACATCACCGCCATCCGCTACCGTGGCACGGCAGCCGGCGAGGCCGATGAGTACATCGAGATCCACAACGTCGGCGGCGCCTCTCAAGATATGAGTGGCTGGCGTGCGCTGGCCGTGGACAGCAACACCAGCTTCTTCTTCACCGAGGGCACGGTGCTCAGTTCCGGCGCCGTCTGCCGCTTCTACACCGGTGGCCCGCGTGATGACTCGTGCCCGGGCTCGGTCAATATCGCGACCTCCGGCGTGTGGAACGACAACGCCGGTCATGCGCAGCTCTGGTATGATCCGCTCGCGCTGCTGGCCGATGAGACGCGCTACAACGCCGACTCAAACAACCAGCCACCGCCGCTCAACCTCCAGGGCGTGACGGGTTAGACCGGCGCCTGCTTACTTGCGGTACTCCACGGCCCCGGGCGCAAGCTGCGCTTGGGGCCGTCGCTTTACTACCGGGCCGTCGCGATCTCAACGGTGCGTCCCGTGCGTGCTGACTCATAAAGCGCAGTGAGGATGATGACGAGCGCCAGCCCGTCCCAGCCGGAGGCGTTGGGCTCGTCCCCCCGATACACGGCCTCTGCGAAAGCCTGGGCCTGGAGTGCGTACAAATCCGTACCTGCGGGTACCCCGGCCAGCCGCGCATCAGCACCCTGCACCTCAAGCCGGCCACGCGCCGCTTCCTCGATGGCGCCGCGGGCCACCAGCGACGCCCGCGACCCGAGTAACTCCAGACTGTTGGCGGGCGCGTACACGGGGCGCATGGCACGCAGCGTCGCCAGCGTGCCCCGGCGGAAGCGGAGGTCCGCCACTATTTGGGTCTCGACCGGCGCCGCTGGCGAGGTGGTTGCATCGGTGAAGGCACTGACGGCGGCGACCTCGTCTTCCAGGACATACCGCAGCAGATCGATGCCATGAATCCCTGTGCCGGTGCCGATACCGCCGCCCGAGACGGCGAAGTCACGGCGCCACGGGGCACTGTCGTTGATCGGCGTGTCCAGCGACCACTCAACCGCGGCAAGCTGCACCGGGCCGATGGCGCCCTCTCCGGCCAGGCGGCGTGCCTCACGTAGCAACGGATGATGGCGCAGGTGGAAGCCGGTGCCCAGGGCCACACCTGCCCGCTGGCACACCTCGACAATCGCACGGGCATCAGTGACAGTGGTCGCCAGCGGCTTCTCGCACAACACGTGCTTGCGCGCACGGGCAGCCGCCTCTGCCTCCGGGCGGTGCCGGTCGTTGGGGGTGGCGATCCAGACGGCATCGACCCGGGGGTCAGCCAGCGCTGCTGCCAGCGTGTCATACGCGCGTGGCACGCCGTGGTCAGCTGCAAACGCTTCCGCCCGGCCTCGGTCGCGGCTGACCACCGCCACCGGCTTGCAGCCTTGCGCCCGTATCAAGGCCGGCATGATCCGGCCGGCAGCGAACCTGCCCGTCCCGAGGATCGCGAATCCCAGTGCCACAGCAGCACCTCCCCGAGCAGTGTCGCCGGAGCGCCGCCCGGTGGCGAGCCCGTGTCCCGGCTAGCACTTACGACCCGAGAGTGCTAAAGTAGGCACACGTTCGCAGCAAACACGCCCCGCGGGGTGTACCGCAGGAGGGAACGGCACTATGCCGGCCAAGCAGTTGTTTTTCGATACCGAGGCGCGCGAGGCGCTGCGCACGGGTGTCGACGTGGTCGCCAACACGGTTAAGGTCACGCTTGGGCCGAAAGGTCGCAACGTCGCCCTGGGCAAGAAGTTCGGTGCCCCCGCGGTGACACACGATGGTGTGACGGTCGCCAAGGAGATCGAGCTCAAAGATCCGTGGTGGAATGTCGGGGCGCAACTGACCAAGCAGGCCGCCGCAAAGACCAACGATCAGGTCGGTGACGGCACCACCACCGCAACGGTGATCGCACAAGCGATCGTGCATGAGGGCCTGCGCAACGTCGCGGCCGGCGCTAACCCGATGATGCTGCGCACTGGCCTGGAGCAGGCGCGTGACGCCGTGATCGCCGCCCTCAAGGATGCCGCCCGCCCCTCCACCGGACGGGATGATCTGGCTCGCATCGCTACCGTCGCTTCCGGTGACCCGGCGATCGGCGAGATCATCGCCGACGCCATCGACCGGGTTGGCAAGGAAGGGGTTGTCACGATTGAGGACGGCCGCGGCCTCGACTACGAGACCGAGTATGTGGAGGGCATGAGCTTCGATCGCGGCTGGGTGTCGCCCTACTTCGTGACGAACACGGAGCGCATGGAAGCGGCGGTTGACGACCCGTACATCCTCGTTACGGACAAGCGGGTGTCGGTGATGAACGACATCCTCCCCATTCTCGAGCAGGTGGCGCGCGCCGGAGTGCGCAACCTGGCGATTATCGCCGATGACGTCGACTTCGACGCTCTCTCGGTCCTGGTCGTGAACAAGCTGCGCGGTAACCTCAACGTGCTGGCCGTCAAGGCGCCCGGCTTCGGCGACCGGCAGAAGGAGATGCTGCAGGATATCGCCACCCTCACCGGCGCGACGGTGATCACGGAGGCGCTCGGCCGCAAGCTAGAGAACGCCACGATGTACGACCTGGGCCGCGCCCGGCGTGTGGTCGCACGCAAGGAAGAGACCACGATTATCGAGGGCGGCGGCAACCCGGTGGAGATTGCAGCGCGCGTCCGCCAGATCCGCGCTCAGATCGACGAAGCCACCAGTGACTACGACAAGGAGAAGCTGAACGAGCGGCTGGCCAAAATCGCCGGCGGTGTGGCGGTCGTGCGGGTTGGCGGTGCTACCGAGTCCGACCAGAAGGAACGCAAGTACCGCGTTGAGGATGCGCTCCACGCCACCCGCGCCGCGGCCGAGGAAGGGATCGTGCCTGGTGGCGGTGTGGCGCTAGTCAACGCCGCGTCGGCGCTGGACAGCCTAAAGCTGGAAGGCGAAGCTCAGGTTGCCGTCAGCATCCTGCGCCGGGCGCTGGAAGAGCCGATGCGCCAGATCGCCGTCAACGCCGGTGAAGAGGGCGCAGTCGTTATCTCCCTGGCCCGCAAGCGGCAGGCGGCGGCGGGCAACACCAACATCGGCTATGAGGTCAACTCCGGCGCCTTCATCGACCTGGTGGATGCCGGGGTGATCGACCCAGTGAAAGTCACGCGCTCGGCGTTGGAGAACGGCGTCTCCATCGCGATGATGATTCTGACGACCGATGTCCTGGTAACCGAGATCCCTAGTGCGACGCCGGCACCGGCGATGCCGCCGATGGACGACTACTAGCCGCTTCGGTGTGGCTAACCAACGTCAACAGGGGTGAGGCGACCGTCCTCACCCCTTCTCTGTTAACCGCCGCTCAAGTCCGCGCGGAAGTTCGGGTGGGCAATGGCCGTCAGCGCTGCCGCGCGCTGGCGTAGCGTCTTGGCGCGCAGATCGGCGACGCCGAATTCCGTCACGACGTAATCGACGCAGTGGCGCGGCGTGGTGACCGCCGTGCCCGCTGCTAGCGCGCGGACGATGCGCGAAGCCTTGCCTCCAGCTGCGCTGGCCGGCAGCGCCACGACCGACATGCCGCCGGCCGCGTACATCGCCGCCTCGGTGAAGTCGAACGACCCGCCGAGGCCGGACACCTGGCGACCGCTCAGCCACTCGGCGTTGACCTGACCGGTCAAATCAACCTCCAGCGCCGAGTTGATCGAGACGAACCCGTCCTGGTGTTGGAGGTATTCCAGCCCGTGCGAGCGCAGGGCATTGACCATCAGCACGGTGGGATTGTCGTCGATGAAGTCGAACAGCTGCCGCGTCCCCAACGCCTCACCGGCCACATGCAAGTACGGGTCCAGCCGTTTACGTGCGCCGGTGACCACGCCGGATTCAATCAGCGGCACCATCCCATCGGACAGCATTCCGGAGTGAATGCCCAGGTCACGATGTCCGCTGAGCGCCTCCAAGATAGCGTTTGGCACGCCGCCGATGCCGATCTGAATCGTGGCGCCGTCTGGCACGAGTGCGGCGACGTGCCGGGCGATGGCGCGTTCGGTGTCGCCGATGCGGGCCGGCGGCAGCTCCATCAACGGCGCGTCACTGGCGACGGCGATGTCGATATCGGAGATATGCAGTGTGCCTTCACCATGCGAGCGCGGGCAGTGCTGATTGACAGCGGCGATCACCAGCGGGGCGGCACGGGCAACTGCCAGCGCCGTGCCCACAGACGGACCGAGTGAGACGAAGCCACGGGCGTCCGGAGGCGACACTTGAATCAGCGCCGCATCCGCGGGCAGCGGGCCCGTGGGGAGAAACGTCCCGGGGGTGCGAGAGTAGCGCAGCGGCAGATAGTCCGCGCGCCCTGCCGTGATCAGTGGTTCAACCGGGGCGGACGACTGCACGGTGACGATGCGAATCGGGCCAGGGGGTGTCTCAAGCAACTTGATCGGCTGAAACAGCAGCCCGCAGACCACCTCCAGCTGATCAAAGCGGTCGTGCGCATCCGCGAGCGCGTCACACAGCGTCAATGGCACGCCAGCGCCGGTGGGGATGAACACCCGGCCACGCCGAGGTAACGCCGCAACTGCCTCGTGGGCAGAGCGCCACTCCATCAACCACCTCCGTGCCGGGAAACGGGCCGCCCGCTACCCGCGCCGTGGTCCCGGTTCGGCCGGCTCATCGATCACGACGAACCGGCTGTCCGTCATCTCCTCAATGGCGCCTTCCTGGACACTGCGGGGCATGCCGTTCTGCCAGGTGCGGTCGTTGACGACAATGGCGCGCTCGACCACAATGCGCGAGCCGGTGACCTCGATCTGGCCGGCCATCCCGCCGAACGCGACATCGCCGCTCTGGCGGCGTATGGATTCACGGGCGTCGTCAAAGCCGGTCAGCCAGGTGCCAAGCAAAAGGATCTTCGCCATATACAGCTCCTCTGTCGTCTCTGCGGCGGTAGGCTAGATCGCTGCTCCGCGCCGCAGGGCATCGATTTCGCCGCCGTCGTACCCGAGTTCCTGCAAAATCTCGGTTGTATGCTGGCCGAGCGCCGGCGCTGCGTTGCGCAGTTGCCAGGGTGTTGCCGAGAGCTGCACCGGGTTGCCGATCATCGTCGTGGCGCCTATCTGGGGGTGGTCGTACTCCACCACCATGCCCCGAGCGATGGCTTGAGGATCGGCCAGCGCCTGCGCGACGTTATGGATTGGCCCGCACGGAATCCCGGCCTCGGTGAACACGGCCAGCCAGTGCCGGCTGTCTTTCGCCAGCAGGAGCCGCTCGATCTCCTCAGCCAGCTCGGCGGTGCGTTGCATGCGGTCCGGCTGAGTACGAAACCTCAAGTCATCCGCCAGCTCCGGCTGTCCAAGCGCCGCGCACAGCCTGGCGAACAGCGACTGGCTGCCCGCGCCGACGATGACATGGCCATCGCGGGTACGGAATGCCTGGTACGGTGCGCTCAAGGGGTGGGCCGACTCCATCGGCGCTGGGATCTCTCCGGAACCGAGGAACTTGGCCGCCTGCCATACCGACCAGGCAAGGCCGGTCTCAAACAGTGACGTGTCGACCTGCTGCCCCCGGCCGGTGCGGTTCCGGTAGGCGAGCGCCGCGAGGATGCCGTACGCGCAGAACATGCCGGCGCCGAGATCCGTCACCGGGTATCCGGCTTTGACCGGAACACCGCCCGGCTCGCCGGTCACGCTCATCAGGCCGCTCATCCCCTGGGCGATGAGGTCAAATCCCCCGCGGGTGCGGTACGGCCCCGTCTGGCCGAAGCCGCTGATAGAGGCGTAGATCAAGGCCGGGTTGCGCCTGCTCAGCGCATCGTACCCGAGGCCGGCTGCATCCAGCACACCCGGCCGGTAGTTCTCGATCAGCACGTCAGACCGTTCGGCTAGCCTGGCGACGACTTCCGCCCCAGCAGCCGACTTCAGGTTGATGGTGATGCTGCGCTTGTTGCGATTGACCATGGTGAAGGGCAGCCCTGCGCCCTGGATCAGCGGGCCATGGCCGCGCTGGCTGTCGCCGGCGCCGGGACGCTCGACCTTGATGACGTCCGCACCCAGGTCAGCCAGCAGCATGGCGCAGTACGGACCGGCGAGATTCTCGGTGAGGTCGACGACCCGCAGCTCCGACAGCGCCGCTGGGGCGCCATCTGTGCGGTTCGGATCAGGTGTACCGTGGAGGCTGGTCATGGTCGCGCGTCCCGGCGGCCACGTGGCGGCCACCCCATTGTGGCCGTTGCTCGATGCAGCGGCAACGCCGGAGGCTACCGAAATGGATTGGGCTGGTCGGTTACCTCCTGCCGGAGCAAGAGCAGGCGTCCGTCAGGGATGTCGCGATGCACCACTACACCCGGGCCGACGAAGCTGCCCGCGCCGATCTTGACGCCTGGGCTAAGCAGTACGCCGATGCCGGTGCGGCTGTCTGCTCCTACCACTGCGCCCAGCTTCTCCATACCGGTGCGCATCCGCTCCTCCGCGATCGTTGACCGGACCGGCGGCGCGTAAAACGGCCAGTTGCCGGTGACCGTGCCGAACCCCAGGCCCGTGTTCTGGTCGATCACTGAGTCCCCGACGTAGTTGTGATGGAAGGTGCAACCGTCCCCAACGTAGCTGCGCGCGATCTCGCAGCCGAACCCCACCTCAACCCCCCGGCCAATCACGGAGCCGCGCACGAGCGAGTTCGTGCCAATGACGCTGCCCGCGCCGATCCAGGCCGGCCCTACCACTCGCCCGCCCGGATAGATGCGCACCCCTTCCTCCAGGTACACGGGTCCGCTCACGCCTTCCGGCGGGTTTGCTGATGGAGTCAGCTCATGCAGCGCCATCTCCATCACGCCGAGCACCTGCCAGGGGTACTTCAGCGGCTGCCACGGGCCGTCGTACACCTCGACCTCGTAGCGGTGAGCAGCCAGCATGGCGGCGATCGCCCGCTCGTAGTGGTCATCGCTGGTCATGGGAGAGCGGTACTCGGCGCGGATGCGCTCAAGCAGATCCGGCACGGTGCGGTGCCAGTGGAGCACGAGGCTTACGAGGTCGCTGGGCTCGTTGCCGGCGCCAGGCTTTTCGACCAGGCCGGTGACGCGCTCTGCATCCAGCGTCAGGTAACCGCCAGGAAAGTAGGTTTCTGTGCGCTTGGCAGCGAGTAATCCACCTGCGTCCGTGCGCTGGCATCGCTCGACAAAGGCGGCGTATAGCGATGGCGCGACGACGTCATGGGACTGTGACACGATTACCGACCGCCGTTCCCAATCGTCGCGGGCAGCTGCCGCGGTGAGCAGCGCGTCGCCCATCCCCCGCGCCCTCTCCTGCACCACGACCTGAACAGAGGCCGGAATGCCCGCCACCGCCTTTCGCATCGCTTGCTCGGTGTCAGGGCCGGCGACAATCACGAATTCCCGGCAACCGGCTGCCACAAAGCCGGTGATGTGACGCTCGATTAGCGAGGTCCCGCACACCGGCAGCAGCGACTTCGCCCGTAGCGGCCAGAAGCGGCTGTTGCTGCCCCCTGCCAGAACCACCACCACCGGCGCCTCGAGTTCCATTATCGCTCCTCCACCGCCATGCCGGTCGCGAGCACAGCGGCCTGCCTCCAGTGTGCCACGGACCACGACCAAGCGACGCTGGGGTTGACGGGTCCGGGTCTGGGGCGCGATGGTGGCGACGTGCGGTGTGTCCGCAGCACCGCTGGCCGGCCCTCCCCCAGTGTCTGGCGGTACCGTCATGGCGCGGCTGCGCCTGATCGCTCTGCTCGTAGTTGCTGCCCTGGGAGCGGCATGCGGTGCGTCGCCAGGTCCGCGGCTATTGATTGAGCCGGCGCCCTCGTCGACCGCCGCGAGCGCCTTCCGGAACAGTGCCGCTCCGCCTGCAAGTACCGGCGCGGCCCGAAATCCGACGCCGCCGGTAGCGCGAACCACTGCCGTGACTAAGGCAGAGATCCATGAGGATACGGCGCTCCGTGCTGCGGTCGTGCGTGCCCTGGGGGCAGACGCGGACACTGCCGCGGTCGTCGTGCGCCGCCTTACGGACGGTCGCTGGGCGGCGGTCAACCCCGACCGCGTGCTCTACGCCGCCAGCCTGTACAAGTTGGCGGTGCTATACGAGGCGTTTCGGCAGCGAGATGCGGGCCTGCTGTCCTTCGACACAGTCCTGCCGGTGAGCGCCAAGTACATCGATGAAGATCTCGGCACGTTTGCCCGCGTACCACGGGCCGGTAACGGCGGCGTGACGGCCGGTGATGCCGTTGCAGCAATGGTGACGCTCTCAGACAACACCAGCGCTACCTTGCTGCTCGACGTGCTCGGACACCGCGTCATTGACCGAACGATGGTGAGCCTCGGGCTGCGTGACAGCTCGGTCAATACCGTTGAGTTGCCGGTCTCCGCGCGCGATATGGCGCGGCTAATGGAGGCCATCGTCCGCGGAGAGGGATTGCGGCCGGCGGCAGCTCACGAGATGACTGCCCTACTGCTGGCACAGGAGACGCGGGACGGCATCCCGCGCGGCATCCCCGCCGGTGTCGCCGTGGGGAACAAGACCGGCACCTGGCCGGGTGCAACCCATGATGTGGCGGTGGTGTTTGCGCCGTCCGGCGCCTTTGTGCTCACAGTGCTCACGCAGGCAAGTTGGGGCTGGGAACCGATCGCGCGCGTGGCAGCAGCGGTGTACGAGGAGCTGGAACGGTTGCCCGCGGGCGCGCGGCGGCAGCCGTGACGGTCGGGCTGAGGCGGAAATAAGAGGCGCCCGCGGCCGAAGAGGGAGGGAGGCCGCGGGCGCCGGGAGGGAGGAAGACCGGCGGCCGGCATCGGCCAGCCGCACATGTCCATTGCACCATAGTCACGACCGAATTACAAGACCGTTTACGGATTAACGTTACCCGTATGCCCATGGTCTTTATACGCGCTGTTGGAGCGCCTCAAGAATAAACGGATTGGTCGCGCGCTCGTGGCCGATGCGGGTTTCGCGCATGTGGCCGGGGAGGACGATCGTGCCGTCGGGCAGCGGCAGCAACTCGTCGAGGATGCTGTTCATCATTTGCACGTGGTTGCCGCCGGGCAGGTCGGTGCGGCCGACAGACCCGAGGAACAGGGTGTCACCGCTAAACAGTAGCCCGTCCGTGTAGAAGCAGACGCTGCCTTGGGTGTGGCCCGGCGTATGCAACACCTGGAGCCGCACGCCCTCTACTTCGACGGTATCGCCGTGCGCAAGCGGGGCATCGGCCGCCGGTGGCGGCTCAACATCGACCCCGGTCCAGCGTCGGGCCGAGGCGGCCGCCTGAGCGGCCAGGGCGTCGTCGTGGGGATGGAGCAGGAAGCGTGCGCCTGTGGCCCGCTGGACGCCTGGGACCGCCAGGATGTGATCGACATGGGCGTGTGAGTTGACGATCAGCTTCGGTCGCACGCCCATATCGCTGGCCAGCTCCAGAATGCGCTCGGCCTCATCGCCCGGGTCGATGATGATTGCTTCGCCGGTGCGGCGTGAACCGATGATCCAGCAGTTCTCCTGGAAGATGCCGACGACTAACCCCTTGACCATCAGCTCAGTGACACTCACGTAGGCGCCTCGCAGATTGCGGCTGTTGCGCCCAGTGTACCTTGCCTGCCGCTGGCGTGATGACGGCAGCTCGGCTGTTCTGTCCGGCGCCATCGGTTGCGGGAATCCGTTCGCATAGACGATATCGAGCGGACCGATAGATTCGTCTGTGCGCAATCCTCTTGCCGTCTTGGCCCGGCCGTCGCCCAATAGGAACACAGGGATCAGTGCCCCACCGCCGGGCGTGCAGCTAGGAGCAGGCGATGCCGTGGATTGAACCGGGCGAGTTTGGCCGTGCCAGGGCGGCGCACGAAGATGACCGAGCCGAGCGCGAACGGATGATGCTGGAGGAGCGGCTGGCGGCCGGATGGGCGCCCGCGATCGCCGTGGAGGCGCACCGGCTGCAGGACACCCTCGCCGATGCGGTCGCACGGACCGGCGGCCGTGGTGGCGCGGTCTGCAACGAGACAGCCATCGGCCTGGTGGGTGAGGCGCACGGCGCGACCTTCGCCGGTTGGTGGGCTGAGTCGCGCGGGCTGGATGACCGCACGGCTGCGCTGGTGCGGGAGGCGGTGGTCGCCGCCTGCTCGATGACGATGCTAGAGGGCTACCTGCTCGGCGTGCGGTGCACCGAGGATGCCGGCGCCGCCCAGCCGTCGTCCCAGGCCGCCCGGATCCGGCCGGCCGCCCCAGCGCAGGTGTGGGCAGGCATCCGGTAAGCTGAGCGTCCCATTGGCCCCGCGTCAGACGGGCCGCCCCACTGCTGGGGGCGGCCCGCTGCGTGACGTGAAGCCGGCCAGGCCGGGCTAGCTCTTGTCGATCCAGGCTTCGGCGAACGCTTCGGTCGGGAAGCCGTAGTTGCCGCTGTAGTACAGCTTCTTGATCCACGGCTGGATGAACAGATAGGCGTTGCCGACGGCGATCGGAACGTAGAACATGTTGTCGATCCAGTACTTCTGGATGTCGTGCACCTTCTTCAGGCGCGCGCTCTCGTCGATCGTCTTCTGTTCGTCGTCGATCATCTCCGTGAGCTTGGCGTCTTCCACACCGGCGTGGTTCCGCGTGCTCTTGGGATGATTCATGTTGAATAGGTAATCATGCGGGTCGGTGAATGGCGTCTGCAGGCCGTAGAAGACACCTTCATAGGCCCCGAAAAAGGTGCCCTTGGCGTCGATATACTCGCGCAGGTAGTCCTGCACTACCAGCTGTGTGTTGAAGCCGGCTTCCTTCAGCATGGCCGCTGTGGCGTCGGCGCCGTTGTTGAAGGTGTCGCCGTAGGCGTTGTTGGTGTAGATGAAGCGCAGCGGCATGTTCTCCATGCCGGCAGCCTTGAGCAGATCGCGCGCTGCTTTGGGGTCGTATTTGAAGTTGGCGCCGCCCGGCCCGGCGTCGGAGGCCTGCGGGTTGAGCCACCACTTGCCCATCGAGGCGGGCACGGCGTTCAAGTAGTTGCTGCCCTGGCCGGCATACAGCAGGTCCAGCCATGCCTTGCGGTCGATGGCCATGGACAGCGCCCTGCGCACGCGCGGGTCCTTGAAGGGCGTGTTGCCGCGCAGCTGCGGTGACAGGAAGGTGTACGTCGTGGGAATGTAGGTGATGATCTGGGACTTGGGATTGGACTTCTCGACATCCGTCTTGTTCTGGGACGGGATGCCGGCGTAGTCAAGGCGTCCCGCCTGGAACTGGGCGATGGCCTGTGCCGTGTCCGGCACAATCGCCATCTTCACCTCATCAAAGTACGGCTTACCCTGGATGAACCAGTCGGGGTTCTTCTTGTAGGTGGTGGCGACGTCTGGCTCAACCTTGTCGAAGATCCAGGGGCCGGAGCCGATCTGTTCCTTGTCTGGGTTGAAACCGGAGTCCATCTCCTTGGGATGGATCCATAGGTACTGCGAGTTCGCCAGCAGGTTCAGCAGCGGTGCGTATGGCTGGCCGATCTTGACGACGACGGTCTTCGCGTCCGGCGTCTCCAGCGACGTGATGATGTTGAGTGCGGCCTTATTGGTGTTCTTCGGCGCCGAGCGGAAGCGCTCCAGCGAGGCCTTCACGTCTTCCGAGGTGACGGCGCGGCCGTTAATCGGCGGCTTGTTGTGGAACTTGGCGTTCTGCAGCGTAAAGGTGTACTGCAAGCCGCCATCGAGCACCTCATATTTTGCCGCGAGGTCCGGCTTGATCTCGTAACTTGCAGAGACGTTCGGGTCCGGGCCGATATTGAACTTCAGCAGGCGGCTGTAGGCGTGTGCCGCGAGCTGCTGGGCGCGATATGTGGGGTTGTTGGTTGGGTCGAGCGGCGCGTTACCCACTTCGCGCCAGGTGAAGGTGCCGCCGGGCTTCGGCGTTCCCTGGTCTTGCAGCCGGGTCTGTTGGGTGGGCTGTACCGGCGGGGCAGCGGCCGTTGCCGCAGCCTGCTGGTCGCCGTCTTTCTTGTCGTCACCGCCGCCGCAGGCAGCGAGCCACGCGGCGCTGAGCCCGGCCACACCGAGCGCGCCACCACGCAGCAACCGCCGCCGGCTGGTACGGCCTGCCGTCTGCCAGTAATTGTCTGATCCGGCCACGAGTTCTCCCTCCCTCATGATGCTTGCTGCCCGTCCCGCATCCCTCGTTTCGGTGGGCAGCATGAGGACGATTGCAGTATAGGCGAATGCCGTAATGCCTGCGAATGGGTAGACGGCTACGCCCCAATTCTGCTTCGAATCAACCGGATGGTGGAGAGAGGCTCGGTGAAGCATTGCCTGTGCCTATCGGTTGCTGGCATTCGCATTGATGGATGTGTACGCTGAGGGCAGCGATGAGACGTGTAACGCGCGCGGGAGTTGACGTTATCCCGTATGGCTCACACGATCATCGTGACGGAACGCACATGATGGCGCTGTACCGCTGGTGCGCGGACGGCGCCGCACCTTGTACACGAGGAGCGACCAACGATGACACGCCTGGAACTGGGGACGGTCCCAGAGCAAGTTGGCTGGCTGCCAGACACCATGCAGGCGGTCGTCATCCGCAAAGAGCGGGAAGGCGATCCCATGCAGGCGATGCAGATTGAAGATGTATCGCTACCGGCGCTGGGAGCGCGTGAGGTGTTGGTGCTGGTGATGGCCGCCGGTGTCAACTACAACGGAGTGTGGGCGGCCCGCGGCGCCCCCGTCTCCGTCTTCCGCATGCACAAGGAGCCATTCCACATCGCCGGCTCGGACATGTCCGGGATCGTGTGGGCCGTCGGCTCGGAGGTCACGCGCTGGAAGCCGGGTGACCACGTCGTCGCGCACTGCAACCAGAGTTGTGGCGAGTGCCCGGCCTGCAACGGCCTCGACCCGATGGCCTGCGAACAGCAGAAGATCTGGGGCTACGAGTCCAGTTGGGGGTCGTTCGCGCAGTTCGCCAAGGTCCAGGGACAGCAGCTTGTCCCGAAGCCAGCGGACATGTCGTGGGAGGACGCCGCCTCGTACGGGCTGACGTACTTCACTGCCTACCGGATGCTGGTCACCCAGGCCAAGATCCAGGCCGGTGAGAATATCCTTGTCTGGGGCGCCGCCGGCGGCCTGGGTGTGTTTGCGGTGCAGCTGGCCCAGCTGTACGGCGCCAATCCCATCGCCGTCGTCTCCTCCGCCGAGAAAGAAGCCCTGGTGCGCGAGCTCGGCGCCACCATGGTGATCAACCGCCGTGGGTTTGACTTCGGCAAGATCGCTGGAGGTACGGAGGCCGAGAAGATCGCCGAGCAGCGCAAGTTCGGCAAGGCAATCCGTGACCTGACCGGCGGCAAAGACCCCGATGTCGTCTTCGAGCACGTGGGCAAGGATACGTTCTCAACCAGCGTGTTCGTGGTCAAGCGCTTCGGGAAGGTAGTGATCTGCGGCGCCACCTCCGGCTTTGACCTGGACTTTGACGTCCGCTACCTGTGGATGCGCCAGAAGCAGATCCTCGGCTCCCACTTCGCCAATGCCTACGAGGCGAATCGGGCAAACGATCTGATCATCGCCGGCAAGATCCGGCCGGTCGTCGATGATGTCTTCTCGTTCGAGAGGACGGCTGAGGCACACCAGCTGATGGCTGATAACAAGCACATGGGCAAGATGGTTATCCGCGTGCAAGCGTCGTAGACGGCTCGGGCGGCATGCCCCGGCCACCTGCGCCGGGGCACCCATTCCTTGACCGTCGCCGTTGCGGCCGGTAGGATGCAATTCCGAACGCTGCACAGGAGCGTAGCTCAGCTGGAAGAGCAGCGGTCTCCAAAACCGCCGGTCGGGGGTTCGAGTCCCTCCGCTCCTGCCAGATTCCCGGTGCGTGCGCCCTGTTGCTAGGGTAGCCACTCGCTGTATCTGGACTATCGCGCTCATGCCGAGGTGGTGGAATAGGCAGACACGCCATCTTGAGGGGGTGGTGCCCATTGGGCGTAGGAGTTCGAGTCTCCTCCTCGGCACCCACCAACTGACCCGTACGGTCGGTTGGAGTCTGGCGACGTAGCCAAGTGGCAAGGCAGAGGTCTGCAAAACCTCCATCACCGGTTCGAATCCGGTCGTCGCCTCCGTTTCTGACAGCCGGTTTCCTGCGTCCAGCGCGCTTCAGTAGCCCAGGCCTGCGCCTGCATGCTGCTAGGGCTGGGTGGAGGAGACCGGCTGTCGCGATCGTGGGGGGATGGCGGAACGGCAGACGCAGCCGACTTAAAATCGGCCGCTCCATGCGGGCGTGTGGGTTCGAGTCCCACTCCCCCTACCGGATTCCTGCTCCGGCCGTTGTTGGCCGCCCGGGGCCGTTGCTATACTCAAGCCGCCGCTGGTGGAGGCCGGTTACCCATGTCGCAGCCTGCAACCGCCTATGAGGTCGTCATCGGCCTGGAAGTGCACGCTCAGGTCGCCACCGCCAGCAAGATGTTCTGCCCCTGTCCGGCCACGTATGCTGGCGCCGCCCCCAACACCCACGTCTGTCCAATCTGTCTGGGGATGCCTGGCGTGCTGCCAGTGATGAACCGCGATGCCGTCGAGAAGACGCTGCTGTTCGCCCTGGCGTTGGGCTGCACTATCCCTCACGACAGCAAATTCGACCGCAAGAACTACCCCTATCCCGATCTGATGAAGGGCTATCAGATCTCGCAGTACGATATGCCCTTCTCGGTCAACGGCCACCTCGACGTTGATCTGCCCGATGGTACCGTCAAGCGGGTAGGAGTAACGCGCGTCCATCTCGAAGAGGACACCGCCATGCTGCGCCACGAGTCCGGCGCCGGCGGCGAGCGTTACTCAGTGGTCGACGTCAACCGAGCCGGTTCACCCCTGATGGAAATCGTATCCGAGCCGGACATGCGATCCCCAGAGGAGGCGCGTCGCTACCTGGAGATGCTGCGCGAGATCCTTCGTTACACCGGTGTCAGCCGTGCCAACATGGAGGAGGGCAACTTCCGCTGCGATGCGAACATCTCGCTTCGGCGCTTCGGAGCCCCACAGTATGGCACCAAGGTCGAGATCAAGAACATGAACAGCTTCCGCTCGGTGCAAATGGCGCTGGAATACGAGGTGCGCCGCCAGAGCGAGATGCTGGACCGCGGCGAGCAGATCACCCAAGAGACGCGCGGCTGGCTAGAAGCCGAGCGTCGCACGGTTAGCCAGCGCTCGAAAGAACAGGCCCACGACTACCGCTACTTCCCCGAACCGGATTTGCCACCGGTGCGGCCAGCCGCTGCCTGGATCGAGCAGCTGCGCGTAACGGTGCCGGAACTGCCGCAGACCAAGCGTCACCGCTTCGTGGAGCAGTACGGCCTGAGCGCGTATGACGCGAACCTACTGAGCACACCGCGGGCTCGGGCAGAGTTCTTCGAGCAGACGATTGCCATTGCCGGCGCGGCGCGCGCCAAACAGGTGAGCAACTGGCTGCTGGGCGATATCGCCCGGCTGCAGAACGCTCACGGACAGGAGTTTGAGCACATCACGATTGCGCCGGCGCAGGTGGCGGAGCTGATTGACCTGGTAGAGCGCCGCGTGCTCAACAGCACTACTGCCAAGGCGGTTCTGGAACGCATCTACACGTCCGGTGGTAGCCCGACCGCCGCGGCCAGCGATCTTGGCCTGGTGTCTGCACCTGCTGCCGGCCTCGATGCGCTCCTGGCGACGGTGATTGCCGCCAATCCCCGAGCGGTGACCGATTTCCGTGGCGGCAAGGCGAACGCCGTGCAGGCGTTGGTCGGTGCGGTGATGCGTGAAACACGCGGTACCGCCGATGCGGCTCAGGTGCGTGAGCTGCTGCTTGAGAAGCTCGCCCGTGACTAAGCCGGCGCCGTCGGTTCGCCGCCGCGCGGGCGCGCGCTTCCGGCCTGCGATGGAGGCCGGGCGATGAAGACCTGGCTACTGCGGGTGACCGATTCCGACCTGCGAACCTGGCTCGTGCCGGGGATGCACGTCAAGCGCTGGCTGGCGCTACTGGGCCTGGGCGTGGCGATCATGGGCCTGGGTATCGGGTACTTCCTGCGCGAGTTCTACACCACCGCCACCCTTCCCGACGTGTTCTACTACATCACCCTCCAGTTCATTCCTCGCTATGTGCGCGGCGGCCTGTTTGTGTGTGTGGCTAGCGGTCTGATTCTGCTGTCGGTGCTGAAGCTGGCGCATTCGCTCATACTGGCTGTGGACCGGCCGGGCGAGCGCGAGCCGTTGGCGAGGCGCGTATACAACTACCGGTTTCGGGTCAACGGGCCGCGTATCGTCGCCATCGGCGGCGGCACAGGGCTGTCCCGTTTGCTGCTCGGTCTCAAGCAGTACAGCGACAACCTGACGGCAATCGTCACGGTGGGCGATGACGGCGGCTCCTCGGGGCGGCTGCGGCAGGAGTTCAACGTCTTGCCGCCGGGAGATGTGCGCAACTGCATCGCCGCGCTGGCCGAAGCCGATGATGAGATGCGCAAGCTGTTCCAGTACCGCTTTGAGGAAGGCTCCGGTCTGGAAGGGCATAGTTTCGGGAACCTCTTCATCGTCGCAATGACCGCGATCAGTGGCAGCTTCGAGGAGGCGGTGCGCCATACCTCCCGCATCCTGGCCGTGCGCGGCCAAATCATCCCGCTGACGCCAGTGGATATCTGCTTGGGCGCCAAGCTGGACAACGGTGAAACCGTGTGGGGAGAGTCCCAGATCACCTATCAGGGCCGGCGCATCGAGCGGCTGTATCTGCGGCCGGAGGACGCCCATGCCTACCCAGAGGCGCTGGAGGCGATCAACACGGCCGACCTGATCATCATTGGTCCAGGTTCGCTGTACACCAGCGTGTTGCCTAATCTGCTGGTGGGCGATATCCGTGAAGCCGTGCGCACCGCTGCCGCCTTCAAGGTCTACGTCTCCAATGTCGCCACCCAGCATGGTGAAACCGATGCGTTTGGCGTGGCGGAACACGTGCAGGCGATCATTGATCATGCCGGTAACGGGCTGATTGACTGCGTGCTCGCCAATGACAACATCACACGGGTACTACCCTCGGAGTGGCAGTCACGGCCGGTGCAGCCCTCCGGACCGTTGCCCAACGGTATCAGCCTGCGGCTCGCTGATGTGGTGCAGACCGACAAGCGCTATCACCATGATCCGGACAAGCTTGCGCAGGCGCTAATGCGTCTGTACGATGACCGAGAACAGTACGCCCTGGCGGCGATGCCGCGATCCGGCGTGCTCAATCCACCTTGAGAGCCGCGCCGGTGAGCATCGATACTGCCCTCAACGTTGCCCAGATTCTGATTTCGGCGCTGCTCGTCGCGGTGCTGCTGCTGCAGGCAAAGGGCTCAGGATTTGGCGCGGCACTGGGTGGCAGCACCAGCTCGACCTTCCGCACCCGCCGCGGCGTCGAGAAGACGCTGTTTCAGCTCACGATCGTGCTGATCGTGATCTTCGTGCTGATCTCTTTCTTCAGTGTTCGGGTCGCGCGCTGACGCGCATCGCCACGGCCACCAGGCAATCGCCATGCGGCGCCCACCGGCGCGAACCGGTCGCCTGCTCCTCACCGTCCTCGCTGGAGGCGCGCTGCTGCTGGCGCTGCTGCTCCGAAGCCGGGGCGGCGATGACAACGGCACCGCACCTCAGCCCCGTTTGCAGGAGGGCGTGAGCGGCGCCGTTCAGCAGATCGATCCCCTCGCTGGGCGCCAGACGCCGGCCGAACGCACGCTGTCGGCCCTGATCTTCGCCGGCCTGACCCGGCCCGGCCCAGACGGCGCGCCGCTACCGGCACTCGCCGAGCGCTGGCAGGTGGACCGCGATAGCAAGTTGTTTACCTTCACCTTGCGCAGCGGGCTGAGCTGGCACGATGGCCAGCCCATCACCAGCACCGACGTGTTGTTCACCGTTCAGGCACTGGCCGCTCGTGAGGCCACCAGCGACCCGGCGCTGTGGGATCTCTGGTCCACCGCCAGACTCACCGCGCTGGGCGAGGCCCGCGTGCAGGTGGAGCTTGCCGCTCCGTACGCACCGTTACCGGCCTACGCGGCGTTCGGTCTCTTGCCCGCGCATCTTCTCCGTGACGTCCCCCTTGCCGAGTGGGAGCAGCATCCATTCTTCCGTGCCCCAACCGGCTCCGGTCCATTTCGGTTGCGCCGGCTGACCGAGACGCTGGCCGAACTCGACGCCTTCCCCGGCTATGCGCTCGGACCACCGTACCTTCCCGGAATCGACCTACACGTAAACCAGCCGCCGGAGACGCAGTATCAACGGCTCCTGTCCGGAGAGTTGACCGCTGCTCTGTTGCCCGGTGGCGACCATCGCGTACCGGCCCGCAGCCTGACACGTTCGGCCCATCAGGTAGTGCTGCTCAACCATGCCGATCCGCTGCTGGCCGATGCGCGAGTTCGCCTGGCGCTGTCGCACGCGGTAGACCGGGGCGCTCTTGCACAGGAGTTCGGCGGGGTGCCGGCAGATACCCCATTTGCGCCGGGCTGGTGGGTAGCCGCCGGCGAGCCGGCCATGGCCCAGGACCTTGGTTCCGCTGGTAGGTGGCTAACCGAAGCCGGTTATCATCGATCGGCCGGCGACAACCTGCTTACGTCTGGGGGATTAAGCGTTGCTTTGCGACTGCTTTCGCCGGCTGAAGGCAACGGTCCGGCGATTGCCGCGGCGGTCGCCGCAGCCTGGCGCGTGCTCGGGATTCAAGTGACGGTGGAGGCGCTTCCGACCGAAACGCTGGTACAGCAACGGCTCATGCCCGGAGCCTTTCAGGCCGCGGTTGCCGGTTGGGACCCAGGTCCTGATCCCGACCCGTTCGGCGCATGGCACTCCTCCCGGCGCGGTGAGGCAGCCGGCAATTTTGGCGCCGTTGCCGATGCAGAGCTAGACCGGCTGGCGGAGCAGGGTCGCGTTGAGGCCGGCCTGCCGGCGCGGCGAGCGGTATATGCCGCGTTCGCGGCCCGGTTTAGGGTTTACACACCCGGCATCGTCCTGTTCGCTGAGCGCTGGCAGTATGCGGTGTCCGCAGCACTGCAGGCGCCCCTACAGGCGGCCGCGACTGAAGCTGACCGCTTCGGTCAGGTCCACTTGTGGCGGGTGGTAACGGGCCAGCGGTAAGCGCCCGCGAAAGTCCACCAGGGGAGGCGACGTGCGGTCCGTGATCACGCTGTTGACGGACTTCGGCGTGCTTGATACGTACGTCGGGCAGGTGAAGGGCGCAATCGCAACCGTCAACCCGGATGCCCAGGTCGTGGACCTTACGCATGGCATCGCTCCTCAGGATGTGCGGGCGGGTGCATTTGCGTTGGAGTGCGCCGTGACGCCGTTCTCACCTCAGGCCGTACATCTGGCGGTGGTGGACCCCGGTGTAGGTACATCGCGCGCAGGGATCGCCGTTCGCTCGGCCGCGGGCACCTTCGTCGGCCCGGATAACGGATTGCTGTCGGTGGCACTTCCAGCGCGGGCCCGGCCGGACGGCCACGGACCGGCGCGGGTGGCCGTGCCCCAAGGGGTAAGCGGTGTGCGGCTGGCCGAGCCGCGCTGGTGGCGCACGCCGCTGTCCGCGACGTTCCACGGTCGGGACATCTTCGCCCCGGTGGCGGCGCATTTGGCGGCAGGTGTGGCCTTGGAGGAGTTCGGCCCGCCCCTTGAGTCGCTGCTCGCCTTTCCGGCGTTTCGCGCGTACGCCGGCGACGACGGCGCGCTTCATACGACAGTGATCGCTATCGACCGGTTTGGCAACGTCATCACCGGCTGCCGGGCAGGCCAAACCGGACCACGCCTGACGGTGACCTGCAACGGCTACCACATCACCGGGCTGCAGACGGCGTATGGCGACGCGGCCGGACTGATCGCGGTGGTGAGCAGCTGCGGCTACATCGAACTGGCGCTCCCCGGCGGTAGTGCTGCCGCCGCAATCGGGGCACGTGTGGGCGACATCGTGATGGTGAGGCCGCTCGACGGCGAGTGACGGCGGTCAAGCAGCACTCGGCGCGAAGTCCTGGAGCGCCAGCTCCCAACGGCCACTGCGGTCCCGCACCACGCGGTAGACGATGTCGAGATATGTCCCGGGCCGGGGAGCAAACGCGCCCAGGTTCCAGCCGACGGCGTCCCACAGCACCGAGCCGGCGCGGAGCTTCAGCCGGAGGTGACGGCCATCCTGTCCCATCGTTCGTGCGACCATCACCGGGCTTCGCCGGCTGACGAGCACCGGGGCGGGATTGGATTGGCCGGCCGGCTCAAAGTACGGCAGCCAGCGCAACACCGGCTGGGTAAGCTCAGACAACGGTGTGTCGAGGTCAATCGCCAGCACCGGCCGCAGGTCGAGTCCCGCTAGTTGCTCGTCGGCCCAACCGCCCAGTGCCTGTTTCAGTTGGGGCAGCCGCTCGGTACGAACGCTGAAGCCGCCGGCTTGTGCGTGTCCACCCCATCGCTCCATCAACGCGCCGCCCTGAGCGAGGCACTGCACCACGTCAAGCTCAGGGATGCTGCGCACCGATCCACGAGCGATCTCGGCGCCCCGTTCATAGACCACACTCGGGCGGTATAGTTCTTCGGTCAGGCGGCTGGCAACCAGGCCAGCGATGCCCTGCGGGATGCGCTCGTGTCCGACCATGACCAGCGAGCTGCCGGCGCACTCCTGCATTGCCAGCTCCCGCGCCAGCTTTGCGGCATCCTCGGTCATACGCTGCCGCTGCGCGTTGAGCTCATTTAACTCACCCGCCAGCGCTGCCGCCCGGGCCGGATCCTCGGTCGTCAGCAGGTCGTATGCGAGCCGTGCGTGAGCCAGCCGCCCGGCGGCGTTGATGCGGGGCGCCAGCCGGAATGCGATGGTGTCGGTGTCGATTCGCCCCGCTTCCACTGCGGCCGCGCTCAGCAGCGCCCGCACGCCGGGCCGGGTACTCTGCGCCAGCGCCGGCAGTCCCGTCCGCACAATCCGCCGGTTCTCGCCCGTGAGCGGTACCATGTCCGCGACAGTCCCCAGCGCCGCTAGCTCGATGTAGCCGCGGCCGTCCAGCGAGCGTCCCTCGGCAGCGTACAGCGCCCGCAGGGTCGTGTACGCCAGTCCGCATGCCGCCAGCCCGTCGTATTCCGGCGGTCCGCCGCCCAACTTTGGGTCCACAATGGCGTCGGCATCAGGAAGGATGGGCGGCGGGGCGTGGTGATCCAGCACCACCACGCCGAGGCCGATCTCATGGGCGTAGTCAATCTCTGGATTAGCGTTGATGCCGCAGTCCACCGAGATGATGAGGCCGGCGCCCTGGTCCCGGCACGCCCGCAGGCTATCGCGGGTGAGACCGTAGCCGTTGGTGAAGCGATCCGGGAGATACGGGAAGACGCTGGCCCCCAGGCTCTGCAGGCCGTCGCAAAGGATCGCCGTGGCGGTGACGCCGTCAACGTCGTAGTCACCGTAAACGGCGATACGCTCGTTTGCGCGAAGCGCAGCACGGATGCGGGCCAGCGTCCCGGCCATGCCGGGCAGCTGGAGGGGATCGTCTGGCTCCGGAAGGCGAAGCAGAAAGGCGCGCGCCGCGCCGGTGGAGCGGATACCGCGCTGACGCAGCAGCTCCACCACGATGGCGGGGTACTCGCCGGTCGCAGCCGCGCCGGCCGGCACATAGGCACGCACGTGCCAGCGACGGCCGCGCACGGAATCGGTCATGGGGTCATCCTGGTAGCCAGTGTCCATCACATTGTCGGTAAGGCGATGCCGGCCCTGCAACCGTGGGAGATTGTGCGGGCCCGGGTAGAGCCATAGAATGCCGCGGAGTGTGCAGGGGAGCGAGGGAGCAAGGTATGCCGTTTGTAGACCGGCCCGACGGGGCGCGCATCTACTACGAGGTCCGGGGGCAGGGATTCCCGCTGTTGCTGTTCGCGCTGGGCGGCGTCAACAGCCAGGTATCGTTCTGGCCAAACAGTGCCATCAACCCGTTTGACTACGCCGGCGAGTTCATGTGCATTGGCATGGACCAGCGTAACGCGGAGAACTCACCGGCGCCGGCAGTCGCGCCCTCTTGGGAGCAGTTCGCGGCCGATCAGCGCGCGGTGCTCGATGCGGTAGGGGTCGAGCGCACGCTGTTGTGGGGTGGCTGTATCGGGGTGGCGCATGTGCTCCGCTTCATCCTGGAGGCGCCGGAACGGGTGGCCGGCGCCGTGGGGCAAGACCCCGTTGGCCTGGTCGAGGGGTTGAACAGCCGTGAAACGTTCTTCGCGATGTTCCGGCCAACGATAGAGGCCGCCCGTACCGGCGGCATGCGAGCCGTGGTGGATGCAGCCGTGGCCAATCCCCTATTTGTCCGCAACAACGCTGCCGGCCCGTTCGCGGCGCGTATTGCTGCCGATGCGGCGTTTCGCGAACAGATGCTGGCGATGGACCCCACGGCATACGAGCGCCTGATTGTTGACTACGACCAGCAGTTGTGGGGAGCCCATGGACCGTTCATCAGCGTGCCTGAGGAGTTCATCGCGCGTTGCCCGGCGCCGCTGCTGATCCTGCCTGGCAACGACGCGTTCCATCCCACGCCGGCAGCGCACCGCATCTGCGCCGAGGCGCCGCAGGCGACCTGTCTGGATGTAGATTGCCGTTCACCTGAGAAGATCGCGGACACCCGGCAGCGCATTCGCGCCTTCCTGCGGGCCTGCGTTGGCTGATCTGGAGGTGCCAGACCGCTGGGCTATGCCGGGTCCCAGGCCCGGAAGATCAGGCTGGCGTTGTGCCCGCCGAAGCCAAAGGAGTTGGTCAGCGCTACCCGCACCGGAGCTTCCCGCGCCTCATTCGGCACGTAGTCCAGATCGCATTCTGGATCGGGATGCTCGTAGTTGATCGTGGGCGGGATAACGCCGTGGCGGATGGCCTGCACACAGAACACCGCCTCGACCGCCCCAGCTGCGCCGAGCAGGTGACCAATCATCGACTTCGTCGAGCTGATCGGTACCCGCGCCGCCCGCTCACCGAAGATCGTCTTGAGCCCCATGGTCTCATAGCGGTCGTTCATCGGCGTGCTGGTGCCGTGGGCATTGACATAATCAATGCTGTCCGCGGTCAGCCCGGCGCGGCGCAGGGCCAGGCGCACGGCGCGCACGCCGCCTTCGCCGCCTTCAGACGGTTGCGTGATGTGATTGGCGTCCGCGGCGTTCCCATAGCCCACCAGCTCGGCCAGGATGGTCGCTCCGCGCTCGCGCGCCGAGTCCAGGCTCTCCAGCACCATGACGCCGGCGCCTTCTCCCATGACGAATCCGTCGCGATCCTTGTCAAACGGGCGGGAGGCGTGGGCGGGGTCGGCATTGCGCGTGGAAAGCGCCCGCGCGGCGGCAAAGGCAGCGATGCCGATTGGCGTGATCGGCGCCTCGGCGCCGCCGGCGATCATCACCTTCGCATCGCCGCGGCGGACGATCTCGTAGGCGTTGCCAATGGCGTCGGCGCCGGTGGAGCAGGCGGAGACCGTGCAGAAGTTCGGGCCGCGCGCGCCAAAGTGGATGCTGACGTAGCCGCTGGGCATGTCCGGAAGCATCATCGCCGCCAAGAAGGGGCTGACGCGTCCAGGACCCTTGGCC
>WBZO01002490.1_pt1 | contig 23800 bp, 26 predicted proteins | sample 5204261 | NCBI WGS metagenome assembly WBZO01 (sample SAMN12412400, study PRJNA552823) | activated sludge metagenome | isolation source: activated sludge from anammox sidestream of wastewater treatment plant... | place: USA: North Carolina | collected 2017-09 | reverse complement strand
GTTCATCGCGTAAAGCTGAAGGCTCATCGGTTCCTCTTGCCCCTTGCCGGGGCGTCTGTCGGCGGGACGCCGTAACGATGCAAGCGGCCGCGCCGCCGCCTGTCAAGAAAAGAGCGGGAAAATCATCCCGCGGGCGCTTCAGCTCCGGGCAGGCAGAGGCTTGAGGCGGATCACGCGGAGAAGCATGGCGACGGCGGCGAATTCGAGAAGGCCAGCCACGAAATAGGCCGCGCCCGGAAAGTGGACGGGCGCCGCGGGCGATGTGAAGTAGCCGAAAAGCTGCGTCATCACGAAGGGGCTAATGATGGCGGTGATGCTCGAGACGCTGGCGAGCCCGCCTTGCAGCTCGCCCTGCGCGTTGGCGGGCACGAGCCCCGTCATGATGCCCTGAAGCGAGGGGTAGGCGATGCCGGAAAGCGCGCTGGGCACCATGAAGAAATACACGACCCAGGCATTGGGCGCGAAGGCGTAGCCGAGGAAGGCGATGCCCGAAAAGGCAAGCCCGACATAGGCGGCGCGCCTTTCGCCGAGGCGGGGCACGATCTTTCCGATGAGCCCGCCCTGTACGATCGCCATCATGAGGCCGACGGCGCCGAGCGAATAGCCGATCTCGCGCGGGCCCCAGTCGAATTTCTCGGCGCCGTAGAAGCTCCACACGGCCGGAAGCGAATGATGCGCGAGATAGTGGAGGAAGAGCACGCCCGCGATGCCGAGCACGACGGGATAGCGGCGAAGCGCCTGGAGCGCGCCGAGCGGATGCGCGCGGGCCCATGAGAAGTCGCGGCGGGCGGATTTCGGCAGCGTTTCGGGCAGGACGAAATAGCCATAAACGACATTCACGAGCGCGAGCCCTGCGGCGGCGAAGAAAGGCACGCGAACGCCGAGATCGCCGAGCAATCCGCCGATGATCGGGCCGATGATGAAGCCAAGGCCGAAGGCGGCGCCTATCAGGCCGAAATTCTGCGCCTTCCTTTCGGGCGGGCTCACATCGGCGACATAGGCATAGGCGGGCGTGTAGGAGGCGCCGGTGATCCCGGCGACGAGACGGCCGAGAAAGAGCCAGCCGAGCGTCGGGGCGAGGCCCATCAGGGCATAATCGATGCTGAAGGCCGCGAGCGAGAGAAGAAGCACGGGCCGGCGCCCGAAGCGGTCGCTGAGATTGCCCATCAGGGGCGCGCAGAAGAACTGCATGCCCGCATAGACGACGGCGAGCCAGCCGCCATAGAGCGCGGCGGTCGAGATGTCGCTGCCTGTCAGCTCCACGATGAGTTGCGGCAGCACGGGCAGAATGATTCCGAAGCCGATCGTCTCGATCAGCACCGTCACGAAGATGAAGGCCATTGCCCGCCCGGCCGATGAAGGTGCCATTCCGTCCGCCTCATTCGCTGGGCGGGCAGTCTAGCCCGGACGGGCGCATGCGATAACGCGAAATGGCGCTGAAGCGGAGGCGTCCCGGATGCGCTTTGCCTCCCCAAATGCAAATGGCCGGGCGCTAGGCCCGGCCATCCGTGTCACAAGATCGAAAGGATCTTACGCGACCGAGAGGTTCGCGGCGGACGTCTTGCCCTTCTCGGTGACCAGCTCGTAGCTGATCTTCTGACCCTCGTTCAGGGTGCTCAGTCCGGCGCGCTCGACGGCGCTGATGTGCACGAACACATCGCGGCCGCCATCGGACGGCTGAATGAAGCCATAGCCCTTCTGAGCGTTGAACCACTTCACGGTACCAGTAGCCATATAGGTCTCCTTGCGCACTTGCGTGCGGAAATAACCGCGCTTCCATCGCGCGGCTGTGATGACAACCTGATTTTTGGAAGTGTCTTGAGTGGCCCGAAGGGCAGATCAGCCAAGGCAGGCCAAAATGTCGATTGCGGACGAAGGAGACAGGATTACCCGTCCCAAGTCAACCGTTTAGGCTGGCCGGTCCGCTCCCGAGCAGGGCGCTTGTGCGCCAAACGCCTGAAAATACGGGAAAATCTCGAGGCTTGCGCGGGTGAGCTACCCCGCCTGGATCATCTCTCGATATGCTTGCGGACGAAGGTCACGGCGTAGAGGAGCTCGCCGTCGAACAGATCGCTCGGCGCGCCGAGCCCTTCGATCATCTGGAACTTCCGGCGCACGATCTGCCCTTCCATGCGGTAGCCCTTCTCGCTCATGTTCCGGCGATGAAACTCCATGGCCGCGGGCGTGAAATCCTTGGCGAGCACGGTGATGCGCTCGGGCAGATCGTCGGTGTTCTTGTCGTCAGCCATGCCGGTGTCTCTGTCGTCCTTGATCGAGGGGTGGGCGCCCGCCGGGCGGGTGCGGGCGCAGTATGGGACGAGCGTCCGGCCTTGTCGAGTATCGGAGGGCTCAGGCGCTGCCACTCAAAGAAAAAGCGCGGTGCCTGCACACCGCGCTTTCTGAATGCATCGCGCGACCGTCAATTGTTGGGGCGCAGATAATAGCCGGTGCCCTGCCAGTTCATGTCGCGGGAGAGGTTCTCCTGCTGCTGCTGGGGGGCGCCGAAATTCGATGTCGCGAAGGGATCGTAGGGATTGGCCGAACCCGTCGACGTCCGCGTGGAGAAGCTGAAGCCATTCTGCGACTGCTGCTGGTCGTCGGGGCTCGCGAAATTGGCGCCATTCGAGCCCTGGATCTCATAGGTCGTGTAGGCGAATGACGGCGCGGCGGCGATCAAGATACCGGCGGCGGCCGCCAGGGCTGCAAGGGTCATCCTGTACATGTCGTCACTCCCGAATCGATAAAATTCTCTCGTGAGAGAAGTGCGTTGGCGCAAGCTCATACCGCTCTGCTGGCGGTGTCAAGAAAGCGCGCATTAAATTACAAACCGTTACCCGTATTCCGGCGGGCCGAGGCCGCTCCCGCCACAATTCGGACAAATTGCGGCGGGATTTCGCCCGGATCAGAAGCCTTCGAGCGTCGCGTAGCGATCGCGGTGGAAATTCGCGTCGCCGAAGGTCGCGGCCGCCACGCGGGCCCGCTTCATGTAAAGACCGATGTCGAACTGATCGGTCATGCCCATGCCGCCATGCATCTGCAGGCCTTCATTGGTGAGGAGGCGGGCCGTATCCGAAAGCCGCGCCTTGGCGAGACTCGCGGCCTGCGGCACGTCGTTGCGCCGCGCCTCGAGCGCGGACAGGCCGTCGAGCACGACGGAGCGGCAAAGCTCGATCTCGGAGAACATCACGGCGGCGCGATGCTTCAGCGCCTGGAACGAGCCGATGGTGACGCCGAACTGCTTGCGCTCCTTCAGATAGTCGAGCGTCTGGTCGAAGACCGCCTGAACGAGGCCGAGCATCTCCGCGGAAAGGCCGATGCGCGCGATGTCGAGAACCTGCTCGAGCACGTCGTTGCCGCCATCGACCGAGCCGAGCACGCTGTCGGCGCGCACGATCACATTGTCGAACTCGATATTCGCCGCGTTGCGGCTGTCGACCATATGCGTGCGCGTGATCTTTACGCCCTGCGCCTTGGGATCGACGAGAAAGAGCGTCACGCCGGACTTGTCATTGACGTTGCCGGAGGTGCGCGCCGCGACGATGAGCCGGTCGGCGACATGCCCGTCGAGCACGAAGGTCTTCCTGCCGCTGATGCGGAAGGACGAGCCCTCGCCGGCGGCGCGCGTCGCGATATGCGCCGGGTTGTGGTGCGGCCCTTCTTCGAGCGCGAGCGCCATGATGAGTTCGCCAGCCGCGATGGCGGAGAGGATTTCCTGGCGCTGCGTCGCGCTGCCGGCGAGCTGCACGGCCGAACCGCAAAGCAGAACCGTCGAGATGAGCGGGCTTGCGGCGAGCGTGCGGCCTGCCTGTTCGAGCACGAGGCCGAGGCCGAGGCCGACAGGGCCGAAATCGGAACCGCCATATTTCTCGGAAATCAGAATGCCGGCGAAGCCGAGATTGGACATCTCTTTCCAGATGTCGCGATCGAAGCCGGCGGGGTCGTTCGTATCCCTGAGCTTGCGCAGATTGGCGATCGGAACGCGCTCCTGAAAGAACTGCGTCGCCGTATCGCGTAGAAGCTGTTGCTCCTCGGTGAGTGCCAGTGCCATCGAATTCGACTCTTTGATTTTCTGGTTGAAAGCGGGAGGAGGGCGCCGCGCTCACCTTGCGAGGGAGCGCGGCTTGCCCGGTTCAGTCCGGCAGGCCGAGCACGCGCTTGGCCACCACGTTGAGCTGCACTTCGGATGTGCCACCCTCGATGGAGTTGCCCTTGGAGCGCAGCCAGGAACGGGTGATGCCGATTTCCTCGTTGCTGAAGCCTTCGCCTTCCCAGCCGAGCGCCTGCGTGCCGAGAATTTCGAGCATGAGCTCGTAGCGGCGCTTGTTGAGCTCGGTGCCGTAATATTTGAAGATCGAGGAGGCCGCGCCGGTGCCCGTGCCCGCCTTCGCTTCCTCGGCAGTGCGCTGAAGCGTGAGCGCGAAAGCCTTGCCGTCCATCTTCTGCTGGGCGATGCGCTCGCGCAGCGCGGCCGATGCCACGCGGCCATTCGCTTCGCCGAAATAATCCTTGGCCAGCGATTCGAGACTTGCCGAGCTTCCGACGCCGGAGCCGAGGCCCATGCCGGAAATCATGTCGCGCTCGTGCTGAAGCAGGCGCTTGGCGATCGTCCAGCCCTTGTTCAGCTCGCCGACGAGATTCTTCTTAGGCACCTTCACATCGGTGAAGAAGGTTTCGCAGAAGGGCGAGGCGCCGGAAATCATGGTGATGGGGCGCGCCTCGACGCCCGGTGTCGTCATGTCGAAGAGGATGAAGCTGATGCCTTCATGCTTCTTCGTCGAATCCGTGCGGACGAGGCAGAAGATCCAGTCGGCCTTGTCGGCGTAGGAGGTCCAGATTTTCTGGCCGTTGATGAGATAGTGGTCGCCCTTGTCCTCGCACTTCGTCTGCAGGCCGGCGAGGTCGGAGCCGGCACCCGGTTCCGAATAGCCTTGGCACCAGCGGATCTCGCCGCGCACGATGGGCGGCAGGTGCTCGCGCTTCTGTTCCTCATTGGCGAATTCGAGAAGCGCCGGCCCGAGCATCCAGATACCGAAGCTCGAGAGAGGCTGGCGCGCCTTGATACGCCGCATTTCCTGCTGGAGAACGAGGTTCTCTTCCTTGCTGAGGCCGCCGCCGCCATATTCCTTCGGCCAGGTCGGCGCGGTCCAGCCGCGGCTTGCCATGCGGTCGAGCCAGACCTTGGAATCCGGATTTTTCCATCTCGCATTGCGTCCGCCCCAGGGTGTTTCATCCTCGGGCATCGGCGTGCGCATGGAGGGCGGACAGTTCGCCTCCAGCCATTCGCGCGTTTCCTGCCGGAACTTCTCGAGCGGTTCCATTGGTGCTTCCTCGTTTGTCGCCTGTAATACTTAGGTTGTCACAGAATATCAGCAGCGTCGGCCGAGGCAATTGCCAATGACCGGGTGGCGGCTGTCAAATCAAGCCTGCCGCGAATATTGGCAGGAACGGCCTCAGGATTTGAGGTAAGCCTGCACCTCGGGGCGGGCGCGAAGCTGGCGCGCCCATTTGCGCAGGACGCCGACCAGACGCGGCTCCTCGACGCCGAGCTGCGCCATGGCGACACCGCCATTGACGCTTTCGCGATAGTCGCTGATGAGCCCGTCCCTGAGTTCGAAGCGGCTCATGCCGTCGATGACGATCTCGTTGCCTTCATAGGCAGGGAGCGTCGAGGTGAATTTCGACAGCGACCACGCATAGCCGAGATCGCCGTTGCAGACGGGATCGATCATCCGCCAGTCATAATCGCGCGCATCGCGATGGAAGAGCTCCGTCAGCATATGCGCGATCTCGGCGCGGCCCTTGTGATCGCCATAGATGTAGTCGTGATAGACCGCATCTTCGGTGAAACATTCGGCGAAAGCCTTGCCGTCGCCCGCGGTGGCGGCGGCGGAGAAACGCGCGAGAAGCGCTGCGAATTCGTCCTGGTTCATGACTTGCTCCCCTGTATTCGCGTCATGGCCGGACAGGCCGGCCATGACGTCTCGTCGTTCATCTGTCCCGATAGGGGAGGGTCAGGCCATGCCGAGTTCCTGCTTCGCGAACTCGGTCACGCCCTTGTAATCGGCCTTGCCGTTCGGCGCGCGGAAGGGAACGGCGCCGATGATGATGCGCTTCGGCGTCTTGTAGCCCGCGAGCTGTTCGCGCACATGGGCGCGCAGCTCCGCCTCGTCGAAGCTCTGGCCGCTGGCGATCTTGACGACGCCGGTGACGGCCTGTCCCCATTTCTCGTCGGGAAGCCCGATGACGAGCGCATCGTCGACGGCGGGATGGGTCTTCAGCGCTTCCTCGACTTCCTCGGGATAGACCTTCTCGCCTGCCGTATTGATGCAGACCGAGCCGCGGCCGAGAAGCGTCAGCGTTCCGTCCGCCTCGACCGTGCACCAGTCACCGGGGATCGAGTAGCGTTCGCCATTGATCGTGCGGAAGGTCTTGGCCGTCTTTTCCTCGTCCTTGTAGTAGCCGACGGGGATGGGCGCCGCCATGGCGATGATGCCGGGCTTGCCGCTGCCGGGCTCGACCGGCTGGTCGTTTTCGTCGAAGACCTTGCAGCGGTCGCCGATCTGGAATTTCGCCGTCTGGATTTCGCCCGCCGCCGTCATCATCGAGGCGCCGAAGCCGATGCCCTCCGAGGCGCCGAAGCTGTCCGTCATGATGCCCTGCGGAATGTGCTTCAGCAGGCCGCGCTTCACTTCCGTCGACCACATGACGCCAGAGGAAACGATGGTCACGACGCTCGACAGGTCGTATTTGCCGGGCGCTTCCTCCAGCGCGCGGAGCATCGGCTTGGCGAAGGCGTCGCCGACGATCGCGATCGTCTGTACCTTGTGGCGCTCCACGGCCGCCCAGAGCTCCTCCGGGTCGAGCGAGGGACTTTCGAGGGTGACGATGCAGCCGCCGCTCATCACCACGTTGAGCGAGCTGAGAAGCCCGGTGCCGTGCATGAGCGGGCAGGCAGGAAGATGCGGGCCCGCCGGGCCCATGGCCTTGATCGCCTCGACGAGCGCATCCATGGTTTCGGGCACGGGGCCGAGCTTGCGGCCGGCGGCGAGCTGGATTTCGCGCAGGTCGTCATGCCGCCACATCACGCCCTTGGGCATGCCGGTCGTGCCGCCGGTGTAGATGAAGAGAAGATCGTCGGGCGAGCGCTTGATGTCGAGCCTTTCGCCGGAGCCCGTTTCGGCGAGCGTTTCATAGCGCTCCGCAAAGGGAGCGATGTCGTTCGAATCGCTCACCTCGATGAAGGTGCCGACCTTCTTCAGCCGCGGGCGAAGCTCCTCGATGATGTCGCGGAACTCGGAGCCATAGACGACGGTCTGCGCGTCCGAATTGTCGAAGATGTAGAAGACTTCCTCGGCCTTGTAGCGATAGTTGACGTTCACCTGCGTCAGCCGCGCCTTGAAGCAGGCGTTGAGGAGTTCCATGTATTCCGGCCGGTTGCGCATGTAGAAGGCAACCTTGTCGCCCGGTTTCGCGCCGCGTTCGATCAGGGCGCGGGCGAGATTGTTCGTGCGGCGCGTCGACTCGCCCCAGGTGATGGTGCGGTCGAGATGCGCGAAGGCCGGCGCGTCCTGAGGCAGGACCGGCGCAATGGCGTCGAGAATGTCGCCGAAATTCCAAGGCATGGACTTCCTCCCGAAGTTTTTTGATTTTATCGGCCTTCAAGGCCGGATTTGATTTTGGAAGGCATATTACATTGAAAGTCCGGCGCGTCACGCGCCTATGGGAAAGTCCGGCGCGTCACGCGCCTATGGGAAAGTCCGGCGCGTCACGCGCCTATGGGAAAGTCCGGCGCGTCACGCGCCTATGGCCCGCTCGTTACAGCAATGTCAGCAAGGCGCGCGGGCTCCGGCCGATCTGTTTTACATGCACCGGACGGGGAACGGCGCTTGCCGCCAGCGGGATTGCGGCGCCGCAAACGAAAAGGGCGGCACCCGAAGGTGCCGCCCCGTTCGTTCCGTTCGGCAGTGCGATTACTCGGCCGCCGACATCTTGTCGAGCGAGTAGTCGCGGTTGCCCTGGCCGTTGATCTGCAGAAGGTACTTGATGCCTTCTTCGGCGATGTCGTCGCCGACCATGCGGTCACCTTCGAGGTGAAGCTCCTTCATGTCGATGAAGGCGGCGTAGTTGCCGGCGGTGCGGTTCGTGATGATGCCCGCCTTGAGCAGCGTCTTGATCAGCACGCGGAAGATGTTCGTCGTCTCCTGCATCTCCTGCCGGATGTTGACGTCCGTCAGCGCTTCCATGAACGCGCCCTGCACCCACTCCCAGTCGAGACCGACGGCGGTGTAGATGTGCTTCTTCTGCTCGGGGCTGCCGAGGTTGTAGAGCAGAACCTCGAAGACGTGCCAGGCCCAGTCCTCGATCTGGTCGCGCTCGGCCGGATTGAGGTTCGGGATGGTCTTGTCGGCCCAGATCTTGCCGAACTTGTGGTGGAACGCCTCGTCCGTCATGGTGAGCTGCATGAGCTTCACCATCAGCGGGTCGCGGCTGATCTTGTAGAAGGTCGCGAAAGCGCCCATGGCGAGGCCTTCGACGAGCATCTGCATGCCGACGATCTTCTTCCAGACGAGCGGCGAGAGAACGAGCTCGGTGAGGATGTTGCCGAGCGCGGGGCCCACCGGCACGGGCTTGCCCCAGCGGGCCTTGATGTAGTTCGAGAAGCCCGCGACGTGGCGCGCTTCCTCGCGCGTCTGGTTGGCGGCATATTCCTGCGCGCCCGGATCGCGGAGAATGTGGCAGAGCGAGGCCGAGAGCGCGAGCGCGCCAGCTTCGCCATGAAGGATCGAGGAAAGCGACCACTGAACGTCGAGATTGACGAGCTTGATCTTCTGCTTCTCGTCGAGCTTGTCGGCCACCGCGGTCTTGAGATCGGTATTCTGCGCGGGGTCGATCAGATACTCGTTTTCCATGTCGAAGGGCTGGGAGAAGTCGATGTACTTCTTGTCCATCGGATCCCAGAAATGATCGTGCGTCGCCGAGATGATCTTGTCGAACGCAGTCGAGCGCTTGCCGTAGCGCTCAACATCCATCATCGAGGGAAAATCGTCGGGGGCGACGGCTTCGTATGCCGGATCGACGGTCAGGTTCGTCTCAGTGTTGGTCATGTTCCTCCTCCAGGCCCGAATGGCTTCCTTGGTTTGACGTCTTCGTCTTCACTGGGGCGGAACTCGACCGAACGAGGCGGGCGTGGCGTCCAACCCTCATTGAGTATCAATATAACGTGGAGGGTTAATGGATGCAAAAAATAATGACGCTCATGTCATTTTTTGTACCGGCCGGGCAGAGCGCCGAAATCGGAGGATCGCAGCGCGGCGGACGGCTAAGCTCTGACGGCAAGCGGTGGAGAGAAAATACATGCGGAAATCGGGATTTGCGGACACGCCTCATGGCCGGCTCGCCTGGGTCGAATCCGGGGGCGAGGGGCCAGCGGTGCTCTTCATTCACGGCAATTCGGCCTGCAAGACCTATTTTGGCCGCCAGTTCGAGAGCGAGATCGGCAGGCGCTACCGCCTGATCGCCTTCGACCTGCCGGGCCATGGCGAAAGTTCCGACGCGCCGGACCCGGCAGCGACCTATTCGATCCATGGCTTTGCCGATGCGGCGATGGCTTTCCTCGAGGCGCGGGGCATTGGCCGCGCAGTCATCGTCGGCTGGTCACTTGGCGGCCATATCGCGCTCGAATTGCTGGCGCGCTGGCCGGGCACGGTGGCGGCATGGATCACCGGCACGCCGCCCGCGGGGACGGGCGACATGCAGTCGGCCTTTCTGCCGTCCGACAATATGGGGCTCACCTTCAAGGAGAGCTTTACCGAGGAAGAGGCGCGCTCGCAGGCGCAGGCGGGCGTGGGAGCGGGCGTGCCACTCGAGCCTTGGATGCTCGAGGCGGAGATGCGCGCCGATGGCCGCTTCCGTCCGCTGATGCTCAAGTCGATCATCGAGGGCCGGGATCTCGACGGGCGCGAGATCGCCGCCACCGCGCCCCAGCCGCTCGCCGTCGTTTCGGGCGGGGCCGAGCCCTTCGTCAACAATGCGTTTCTGACGTCGCTCACCTACCGGAACCTCTGGGACGGCAAGGTGCATGTCCTCGACGGGCTTGGCCACATGCCGTTCTGGCAGGCGCCGGAGCGGGTCAATCCGCTTCTTGCCCGCTTCCTCGACGAGGTTGCCAGCTAGGCATGTCCGCCTTGTGCGCCACGAGGCGACGCGTCGGAGAAGGGCCGCGATACCCCTCCATCTCGATGAGGTGGATGGGCTTCAGGATGGCGGCCAGCACGCGCTCATAGAGCAACTCGGCGGTGACTGGCTTCACGATGTAGTCGGTCACGCCATTGTCGCGCGCGCGGGTCACGAGTTCCTTGTCCCTGTGGCCGGAGATCATGAGCACGGGCAGGTCGGCGCCCGCGCCTTTCGTCTCGCTCATGGCGCGGATGGCCCGCGTCATCTCGTAGCCATCCATGGGCTGCATGGTGCCGTCCGTGATGATGAGGTCGAAGTCGCCCGAGGAGAAAAGCCGTAGCCCTTCCTCGCCGCTTGCCGCGCAGGCCACATCGCCGGCGCCCATGGTCGCGAACAGCGCGACAAGCAGCCGGCACATCTCCGCGCTGTCATCGACGATGAGAACTCTCAGCGAGCGCAGAAGCTCGTGCTGCGCCGGCGGGCCGCCGTTCATCCGTAGGATCTTTCGTCGGTCTTGGAGGCTTCGGTGAGCCTTTCGAGCGAGCGGAGCGTTTCGTCGGCAAGCGCCGGATCGCAATCCGCGTTCTGCAAGGCGTCATACATCGCCTCGACATGGAAGCGCATGATGGTCGGGTCGAGCGACTTGCGCGTTTCCATATAGCGGCAGAGCGAGTCCGAGAAGCGTCCGACGATGGCAAAGCCGAATGTGCCCGCAATGCCGCGCACTTCATGGGCGAGGCTGTAAAGCTGGCCGCGCGCCTCGGCCGATCCGGCCATGCAGGCAGCATCGATGAAGGCGAAGAGCGAGCCGACCTGCGCCTTGATTGTGCCCGCATATTGGGCGCCGAGGTCCCGGATCGTCTGCTGCATCTGTTCGAGGATGCGCGGGTCGAGACGGATCGGGGCGGCGTAGTCGGCCCCGAGCTTTCGTTCGGCGACCGAGGGCAGGCGCACGAAGCGCGCGCCGATATCGGGAGCGGTGGTGTCATCCATCTGGCGGCTCCTCAGATATAGGCGACGCCGCTGCGCCGCTCGGGCCCCTCGAAGGGCTCGTCGCAAAGGCGGCGCTCGGGGCTCGCGATGGACGGATGCGGAAGAAGATCGCGCGGGCGGTTCAGCACGCCGAGGAGGCGTTCATAAAGAAGGCGCGGCGAGATCGGCTTGCAGAGGAAGTCGGTGACGCCGAGATCGCGTGCGCGCTCGACGGCGGAGAGCTGGCTGTGGGCCGAGACCATGATGATCGGCACCGCGCAAAGCTCGCTCTCGTCGAGGGTGCGCAGCTTGTGCGTCAGCACGAAGCCGTCCATCGGTTTCATCGCCGCATCGGTGATGACGATGTCGGGCTTGTGCGTCAGGAATTTCGACCAGGCTTCCTCGCCATCGGCCGCGAGAAGAATGTGCCGGACGCCGATCACTTCGAGAAGTCGCGAAATGAGCCGGCGCATATGGATGCTGTCGTCGACGACGAGCACCGTCAAAGTCTCGAATATGGATCGAGCCATGCTAACCCCCGAACCGGAGGCAATTCAGGACTGGCGGAAAACGGCCAGCCCGGCTACTCGCTCCGGCACTCATGCAACGATATGCGCGCCCGGCATGCGCCATCTCGCCATGTGGCGAAAGGCATTCCGGGTCACAGGCGCCCCACGCGCCTGAGGGAAAGCATAGTCAACAGGTCTTAAAAAAACCGTAGCGTGGACGGATCATCGGGGCCGATGCCGGCGATCAGGCACGAGCGGTCACGATCCAGGCGGCGCCGCCCAGCGCGATGCCGCTCTCCGTGCGGTGCTTGAGCAGAGCCTCGCGCACGGCGTCGCGCGCGCGGGCGCGGACATCTTCGGGCGCATCCGCGATGAGGCGGGCGATCGGCCCGATCTCGATCGACTGGGTCAGCGCTTCCTCGATGCCGCCTTCGGGCGTGCCGATGGCCATGGGCGCATCGAAAGGCTTGATGGCGATGGAGCTGAAGCCCGCGCGTTCGAGGATCGAGAGAACGTGGCTGCGATCCGCGAAGGCGAAGGGGCCTGGCGTTCCGGGCGGCGTCGGCGCGGGCGGCTGCACATGGACGAGGGCGGCGGCGAGCGGTACCTTGACCCAGTCGTTCTCGCCGAGCGCCCGCCAGCAGATGAAGGCGAGCCGGGCGCCGGGCTTCATGCCCCGGCGCAGATTGGAGAAGGCCGATGGCGGATTGTCGAAGAACATGACGCCGAAGCGCGACATGAGAAGATCGAAGCTGCCGGGCTCGAAGGGGTAGGAGGACGCATCGGCGACTTCGAAGACGGGTGAGAGGCCGAGCATGCCTGCGCGGTCGCGGGCCCGCGCCACCATCGGCCCGGATATGTCGATGCCCATCACGCGCCCCTCGCGCCCGACCTGCCGCGCCAGTTCGAGCGTCGTCGCACCACAGCCACAGCCGATGTCGAGCGCATGTTCGCCGGGTTTCGGCGCCGCGACCTCGAGGATAGCCCTGCCGAAGGGAGCGAGGACGCGGTCGAGGCGATCCTGATTGGCGACCCATTTCGCGCCGACGACGCCGTTCCAGGCTTCGATCTGTTCGGCATTGGCGCTCGCGGCTGCTGGATTGCCCGTCATCGTCTCATCCTCCCTGATGCTTTGCGAAAGCTAGCATAAGGAGGCGGCCAAGGCGCGAACGCCGTTGCGCCCGCCGCGCGAATTATGAGGGGGGTTCAGCCCGCGGGCTGCGTTTCGGCCTGCGCGGCCCGCCTGTCGGCGAGTTTGTGAAGCCTTTCCTCGACCTCGGCGATGCTCAGATCGACGGGGCCCAACTCCTCCTCGGCAGGCGGCATGGCATCCGCGCCGGTCGGAAGCTCCGCCTCGATGACGCGGGAGCCCGCGGCGGATTGAAGGCGCTGGAGACGCTCCGAGAGAAGGGCGGCGTGATCGGCGAAGCGCGCGCTCACACTTGCCGCGAGGGCCTGCGCCGCGACGATCTCGGCGGCGATGGTTGCAAGCTCGGCATCCTCGGCGAAGGCCGAGCGCGGCGGCGAGAGCGCGAGGCCACCGGGGCCCGTCGTCAGATTGGCGATCTGGACCGCGATGCTTGCGCGGCCGCGTTCGTCGAGCGCGATGTCGAAGGCGGGCGAGCGGCCGCCGATCAGCCGTCCGTTGATGAGGTTGACGCGATTGTGCGAGGCGGAGCCGACAAGCGCGTCGATCTCGGCGCGCACATCGTCATAGCGCCCGGCAAAGAGCGCGCGGCGCCCGGCATCTCTTGTCGCCTGCGCGGCGGAGACGAGATCCCGCGCCTCGCCGAGCTTGTCGCAGACGGCGTCGATGGCGAGCACGGCCGTCTCGATGGTGGAAAAGGCGGTCGCGATGCGCTGGCCGATTTCGGCGGCGAGAGGTGAACCGGATGCGGCGGCCACATGGCGCAAGGCGCGCGCAACCGCGCTGCGCGGCGCGCGCGGCCTGTCCGGCGGCGGCCCTTTTCTCTTCCGCCTCTTTTTTCTTTTGCCGCCCGTGAACAGCGAAAGAAAGCCCATGCCCAACTCACCCCCGACGAAAACGCGACGGCGCATGCCCGATTTCTTCCCGCGAAGTTAACGCAGCATGTGTTGATGGCTTCTAAACGGCCGGAGGGGCGGCCTGTCCTCCATTTGGCGATGCGGCGCGGAAGACATGGGATAGGCTTCGTTCATGGCGAATCTTCCTCTTCCCGTCTGGCGCGTGATTCGGCCCCTTACGCGCCTTTATTTCCGGCTCAGCCGGCCCCTGACGGCAGGAGTGCGCGGGCTCGTGCACGACGAGCGCGGGCATGTGCTCCTCGTCCGTCATTCCTATGTCGATGGCTGGTACCTGCCGGGCGGCGGCGTGGAGCGTTCCGAAACCATGCTGACGGCGCTCACCCGCGAACTCGACGAGGAAGCGGGCATCATCCTGCGCGCCAGGCCCCGGCTCTTCGGTCTCTACGCCAATTTCCGCGAGTTCAAGTCGGATCACGTCGCGCTCTTTCTGGTCGAGCACGGAACTTACGAGCGCGTTGCGCGGTCGAGCCTCGAAATCGCGGAGTATGATTTCTTCGCGCCCGGCGCGCTGCCCGAAGGAACGACGCCGGGCACGCGGGCCCGCATTAGCGAGGTGATGGAAGGGCTCGAACCTGCCGATTTATGGTGAGCGGCTTCAGGCGGTCGCGGGCCGCCTGTGCCACCAGGGGCTTGCCGCCTCGAGCTGACCGGCGAGGCGGAAAAGCGTCGCCTCGTCGCCGAAGCGGCCCGAGAACATGACGCCGATGGGAAGCCCCTCCGCATTCCAGTGCAGCGGCACTGACATGGCCGGCTGTCCGGTCATGTTGTAGATGCCGATATTGGGCACGGATTCGGCGCTGGCCGCGAGATAGGCGCCGATATCGTTCGACATGGTGTTGAGAATGCCGAGCTTCAGCGGCGGCAGGCCGAGCGTCGGCGACAGGTGGACATCGTAGCGCTCGTGATAGGCGGCGAATTTGCGCCCCATCTGGTGCATGTAGAGGATCGCGCCCGCATAGTCGGCGCTGCCGCGCGTCGCCGAGTTTTCGGCGATGAGGCGCGTGAAGACCTCGATGTCGTCCTGCGATGCCTCGCGTCCGAGCTGCGCGGCGCGGGACCTGAGAGCGAAGGCCACATTGGCGCCGATGATGGTGATCTGATGCGTGGCCATTTCCTGCACGTCGATCTCAGGCTCTGCCTCCTCGACATGATGGCCGAGATCGGCAAGGAGCTTCGCGGTCGCTTCGATCGCGGCCACGACATCCTTGTGGCATGGGGTGCCGTTCGGCCGCCGGGTGGTGAAGGAGATGCGCAGGCGGCCGGGCTCCGCCGTCACTTCGCTGAGATAGGAGCCGGTATAGGCGGGCGCGTCGTAAGGGTCGCCGGGCGCGTTGCCATGCGTCGCGTCGAGCATGGCGGCGCTGTCGCGCACCGAGCGCGAGACGACATGCGAGATCGACATGCCCGACCAGCCTTCGCCGCGATCCGGGCCCATGGGCGTGCGGCCGCGCGTCGGTTTCATGCCGAAAAGGCCGCAAGCCGCCGCAGGAATGCGGATCGAGCCGCCGCCATCGCTCGCATTGGCGACGGGAACGAAACCGGCCGCGACTGCCGCCGCCGCGCCGCCGGAGGAGCCGCCCGCCGAATGTTCGATGTTCCACGGATTACGCGTGGGGCCATAGAGATGCGGTTCGGTCGAGGTCGATAGCCCGAATTCGGGCGAGTTCGTCTTGCCGAAGATGACGAGGCCGGCGGCGAGATAGCGCTCGGTGAGCGTGCTGTTGTGATCGGCCTTGTTGCCGCGATAATAGGCCGAGCCGAAGGTCGTCACCGTGCCGTCGAGAAGGAGGTGCAGATCCTTCAGAAGAAACGGCACGCCGGTGAAGGGGCCTTGGGGCAGGCCGCGCGCGATCTGGGCGCGCGCCTCGTCGTAATGCTTGAGCACGACGGCGTTGATCGTAGGGTTGGCCTTTTCGGTACGGGTAATCGCTTCGTCGAGCAGTTCTTCCGGCTTCACGGCGCGCTTGCGCACGAGATCCGCCAGGCCCAGAGCATCATATTTGTCGTAATCCGAAAAACCGGCCATCGTCCATCCCTCTGCTTGTTTCCCTCCATCTTAAGTAGCCGGAGCGCCGCCGCCAGCGCTAATGTGAGCCAAGGGGGATCGGAGGAGCGATATGAAAAAAATCGCAGCCACTTTCGCACTGTCGGCCATGATTCTTTGCGGCGGCATCGGCGCGCTCGCGGCGGCCGAGGATTTCGATCCCAATGCCCTGCCGCGCGACGAGGCGACGCTCAAGCGGCTCAACGACGTTCAGCTCGGCATGTTGCGCGCGGCGGTGCGCCATTGCGGCGGCTTCTATACGGCGCGCCACGGGAACAATTTCTGCGTGACCTCGAATGTCGATCTCGATGTCCGCCAGAGCGGCGATGCGGCGCTCAAGGCATTCCATTTCGGTCTGCCGCCGATGGATCGCTATGACGAGAACCGCAGCCTCGTCGGCGTCAACCGCATCTTCGGGCCGAAGCTCTAGGCGGGAATGCGCGCCCGGTCGTGCGGGATCGAGAAATCGAGGACCGGCCCCATCGGCACGATGCCTGTCGGATTGATCGTCTTGTGGCTTCCGTAATAGTGCAGCTTGATGTGGCTCATGTTCACGGTTCCTGCGACGCCCGGCACCTGATAGAGCTCGCGCAGATAGTTCGAGAGGTTCGGATAATCCGCGATGCGCCGCAGATTGCACTTGAAGTGGCCGTGATAGACCGCATCGAAGCGGATGAGCGTGGTGAAGAGCCGCCAGTCCGCTTCGGTGATCCTCGAGCCCGCAAGATAGCGCTGGCCGGAAAGGCGCGTCTCGATCCGGTCGAGCTCGTCGAAGAGCGCGCTCACGGCTTCGTCATAGGCTGCTTGCGTGGTGGCGAAGCCGGCCTTGTAGACGCCGTTGTTCACGCGGTCGTAAATCGCGGCATTGAGGCCGTCGATCTCCGGGCGCAACTCTTCGGGGTAAAAGTCCAGCGAGTCGTCCACGCCGTCGAGGCCGTCAAAGGCCGAGTTCAGCATGCGGATGATATCGGAGGATTCGTTCGAGACGATGGTCTTGCGCGTCTTGTCCCACAGAACGGGCACGGTGACGCGGCCGGTGTAATCGGCTTTTGCAAGTCGATAGATTTCATGAAGCCGCGTCTTGCCGTTCACGCTGTCGGGCAGGGTACCGGGATAAGTGCCGTCGATCGTCCAGCCTTCCGAGAGCATCAGCGGATCGACGATGGTGAGCGAAATCTTGTCGTCGAGCCGCTTCAGCTTGCGAAAGATGAGCGTTCTGTGCGCCCAGGGGCAGGCGAGCGAAACATAGAGGTGATAGCGCCCCGCCTCTGCGGCAAAGCCGCCTTCGCCCGAGGGGCCGGGAGAGCCGTCCGCCGTCACCCAGTTGCGGAAGGCCGCGTCGCTGCGCACGAAGCGGCCGCCCGTCTTGCCGGTGTCATACCATTCATCGTGCCATTTTCCGTCGACGAGAAGACCCATTGCTATACCTCCTCAAACTTCAGGCGGAAGATCGGCGAGCAGGATCTCCGCATCTTCCGTGGCGCGGATCACGATCCTCTCCTCGCCGCGAATGGCAGCGCCCGCGCGCTCGGGCACGAGCACGCCGTTGACAGTGACGCTTCCCTTCGACGGGACGAGATAGGCAAGCCGCCCGCCCGCAAGTTCGTGGACGACCTCCTGTCCCTCACCGAGCGTCGCGCCGAGAATGGCGGCGTCCTGCTCGATATAGAGCGCTTCGGCGGGCGCGTCGGGCTTGCCGCTTGCAAGCTGCACGAGCTGACCTTTGCGGTTTTCCTTCGGAAATTCCGCCTGTTCCCAGCGCGGGCGGATGCCCTTCTTGCGCGTCTCGATCCAGATCTGGAAGAGCGTGGTGTCCGTGTCCTCGAGGTTCCATTCCTCGTGCTGGATGCCCTTGCCAGCCGACATGACCTGAACGTCACCAGCGCGCGTGCGGCCCTGATTGTTCAGGTGATCGCGATGCGTGATCGCGCCTTCGCGTACGAAGGTGACGATCTCCATGTCGCGGTGGCCATGAGGCGGAAAACCGGTATGCGGCTTGATGCGGTCGTCGTTCCACACTCTGAGCGCGCCCCAGCCCATGCGGGCGGGGTCGTAATAATTGCTGAAGGAAAAGTGATGCCTGCCGTCGAGCCAACCATGGTTCTCGCCGCCGAGGGTCTCCAGGGGTCTGACGTCGATCATGTGTTTCTCCTTTCGGAATTCGACCGGCCGGCAGCCGGGGAGGAGCAACGCTGCCGGCCGGAGTCTCGCGGCGCGCGCATGGGACCGAAGGAGGTGCGCGCGCCGCGAGAAGCCTCAGCCCTTCATTTTCTTCGCGATGCGCGCGACATGCGCGCCCTGATATTTTGCCATGCCGAGTTCCATTTCGCTCGGCTGGCGCGCGCCATCGGAACCCGCAATGGTGCCTGCGCCGTAGAAGGAGCCGCCATGCACCTCGGAAATATCGCCGATGCCCGGTGCTCCGAAGGGCACGCCGACGACGACCATGCCGTGATGAAGCAGGGTCACCTGCGTCGTCAGAATGGTCGATTCATTGCCGATGCCGACGCCGGTCGAGGTGAAGACACTGCCGACCTTGCCGATGAGCTTGCCCTGCGCCCAGAGCCCGCCCGTCTGATCGAGGAAGTTTCGCATCTGGGCGGACATGTTACCGAAGCGCGTCGGCGTACCGAAGACGATGGCATCATAATCGGCGAGTTCGGCCGGCGTTGCGAGCGGCGCCCTCTGCTCGACCTTCATGTTCGCCTGCTTCATCGCCTCTTCGGGCATGGTTTCGGGAACGCGCTTCACCACGACCTCGACGCCGGCTTCCGAGCGGGCGCCTTCCGCGACCGCTTCGGCCATCTTTTCGATGTGGCCGTAAGAGCTGTGATAAAGCACAAGAACGCGCGTATTCGCCGACATTGTTTCCTCGCTTCTGATCGGACCGGCGTTTCATGGCCGGGTGCAACGGATTGGTGCCCTAAAAGTATTTGCGCAAACCTCTGAGACAATTCATTGTTTCGAGAACAGATTGTTCTTCGAGGTGCAACAAATGCCGCTCGATCTCAATGCCTTCGCCGTCTATGCCCGGGTCGTGGAGCTTGGCAGCTTCACCGCCGCCGCGGACGCGCTGAAGCTCTCGAAATCCATGGTGAGCCGGCAGATCGCAGCGCTGGAGGACGAGCTGGGTGTCCGGCTTCTGAACCGCACGACGCGGCGGATCAGCGTGACCGAAGCGGGCGCCGTCGTCTTCGAGCGCGCGGCCCGCATCGTCGCGGAGGCGGAGGAGGCCGAGCGCGATGCCTCCTGCATCGAAGGGGCGGTCAGGGGGAGGCTCCGGATCAATGCGCCGATGACCTTCGGCATCAGGGAACTCGGGCCGGTGCTGCCCGAATTTCTGGCGCGCTATCCCGAACTCGTCGTCGAGCTCGAACTCAACGACCGGCGCATTGATCTCATGGAAGAAGGCTTCGACGTTTCGCTGCGCATCTCGCCGCTCGTCGATTCAAGCCTCATCGCGCGCCAGCTCGCGCCGGTGCGCCGCCTCGTCGTCGGCACGCCCGGCTATTTCAAGGCGCATGGCGTGCCGAAGCATCCGCGCGACCTCGCGGACCATCCCTTCATCCTCTACACGCAAATGTCGCGGCCGGAGCTTCTCGAATTCCGCAATGGCGATGGGAAGCCCGTTCAGGTGGAACTCAAGGGGCCGCTTCTCTGCAACAATGCGGATGCGGCCTCGGCCGTTCTGCGCGCGGGGCAGGCGCTCAGCATTTCGCCCGATTTCATCAGTTGCGACGCGCTTCGTTCGGGCGAACTCGTTTCCGTTCTCGATGACTGGGTGCCGCCGCCGCTGATGCTCCACGTCATCTATCCGCATACGCGGCATCTCTCGGCCAAGGTCCGGGCCTTTGTCGATTTCGCGGTGGAGAAGTTCGGGCCGGGCCGGGCGCGCTGGACGGGATCGCTCGCCCCGAAACGCCAGACGGGGCGTCAGGCGAAGCGGAGGGCCGGTGCCAAATGAAAAGGCGCGAAGCCTTCGGTGGCATCGCGCCTTTTGCGGTCGTATTTGCGGCGGTTCTTGACCACCCGCTGCCGGTGGAGCGGCGAGGCGAGGGCCTTTGCCGCAAGGTTCCGCCCCTTTAGCGGGGGCGGCGTCTTTCTCTTTGCCATTTCACCCTCCTGAAAGCCGAACGGCGGCACCTATATGGGTGCCGCCGCCGGGAATGTCCATATTCACTTCTTCGTCATGCCCCCATGAAGTGGGCCATGACGAATTGTGGGTAAACGCTTACACCGGCTCCCAGGTGAAGACCGAGCCCGTATTGCCGAGATCGGTGTAGCCGCCTTCCATCGCCGGGAAGGCGTGGGTCAGGATCGTCTCCGGCGTCCAGCCGTCGATGCGGGCGACCGACTTCACCGGGCGCGGCTGCGAGAAGAGCACGAGCTCGTTGCCACGGACGGCGAAGATCTGGCCGTTGGCGGTGCAGCTCGGCGCGGCGAGCGCCACGGCGAAATTGCCGACCTGCTCGGCGCGCATCGCATTCTTCATGCGCTCGACGCGCTTGGCCGAGGCCTCGTCCTTGACCGGGATCGTCGCGATCATGCGCGTCCAGGCGAAGGGCGCGATGATGTTGGAGCGGACGTTCTTCGAGGCGCCTTCCATCGCGATGATGCGCGAGAGGCCGGCGATGCCCATCTTCGCGGCGGCGTAGTTCGCCTGACCGATATTGCCGATGAGGCCGGAGGTCGAGGTGAAGAGAACGAAGCTGCCTTCCTGCTGCTCGCGGAAATGATTGATGGCCGCGCGGGCGATGTTGTAGCTGCCGTTGAGGTGGACGTTGATGACTGCGTCCCAGTCCTCGTCGGGCATCTTGTGGAACATCCCGTCGCGCAGGATGCCGGCCGGGCTGATGATCGAGTGCAGCGCGCCGAACGTGTCGAGCGCCTGGGCGATCATGTTCTCGGCGCCCGACTTCAGCGCCACGCTGTCGGAGTTGGCGACCGCTTCGCCGCCCGCCGCCTTGATCTCGTCGACGGTCTTCTGGGCCGCCGAGGCGTTGCCCTCGTCGCCGCCCTTCACGCTGCCGCCGAGATCGTTGACGACGACCTTCGCGCCTTCGCGCGCCGCGATCAGTGCGCATTCCTTGCCGATGCCGCCTGCCGCGCCGGTAACGAGCACCACCTTGCCTTCAAGAAGTCCCATGGGTTCTCTCCCTGATCTTTGATTATGACGTTGGGCCTGGAGTTGGTGGCAAGCTAGCGAATGGACCCGGTGGGTTCCAGACCTTTTCAGGGGCCGCGGGCCGAGCTTGCCGCTTTACGTCGGGTATCCGTGTGTGCTATCCGCGTCCATGTCTGCGAGGGTCGGCAGCAATTGCGCCCGGACCCGGAGGGATTTGGACATGACGCGCCTTGCGATCGAGCGACGACGAATGGGCTGCGAGGGCCGGAAGGCTCTCCGCAGGGCGCGCCGTCGCGTTCTCGGCTTCCAGGGCTGACGCCCGGAAGGCAGAGCGGCGGGTGCCACCACCCCCTAGCGCATCGTCCAGACCCGAGAGACAGCTTTCCATGTTTGAAATCGAATTCGAGCGGCCGGAACATCAGGCCGCCATCGACGCATTGCTCGACCTGAGCTTCGGCCCGGGCCGCTATGCCAAGACGGCGCAGCGGTTGCGCGAGGGCAACAGGGCGATCCCGGAGCTTTGCTATGTCGCCTTCGCCAATGATGTGACCGGCGACGGCAAGGTCGAGCGCCGCATGGTCGGCTCGCTGAGCTTCTGGCCGGTCGTCATCGGCGGCGTGCCGGGTCTCATGCTCGGGCCGCTTGCCGTCGAGCCGCGGCTCAGGGGGCAGGGTTGCGGGGTCAAGCTCATGCAGCGCGGGCTTGCCGATGCGGAGGCGCTCGGCTACCGGCTGGTGATCCTTGTGGGCGATGCGCCCTATTACGCCAAGGTCGGTTTCGCTCCCGTGCCGCCGGGCCGGCGCTTTCGCGGCCGCTCATGGCCCGATCACGAAGCCTGCGCCGGAGATGCGCGAGGCGCCTGCTCAGAGGACGCGCGCCATATAGGCGGCATCGTCGCCATAGCTTGCGAGCTTGGTGGCGAGCGCCGCATCGGGCGCCAATGCCTCGAAACCCTGTGCCTGCCAGTAGGCTTGCGAATTGTTGACGGAAACGAGGGCAAGCCGGGCAAGGCCCTGCCGGGTGGCGACCTCCCTCAGCCGCGCGATGAGCAGGCGGCCGAGGCCAAGACCGCGCGCCCTTGCCGTCAGCGCAATGTCGTGGAGGAAGAGGCAGTCGGCCTTGGTGGGGAGGCCGCCGAGCAGGCTGTCCAGCGGGGCGGGCCTGCCGAGGATCATGGGATGCGAGATCGCATAGCCGAGCGGGCCGGCCTCGCCTTCGGCGATGAAGCAGCCCTGCGGAAAGAGCGCGAGCCGTTCGGTCGCGACGGCGATGTCCTCGGGATAGGCGGGATGGACGATCTTCGCGATCTCATCGACCGCGCCGAGATCCGATTGCCGCATCGGGCGCCAGTCTGAAACCGTCGTGAGCATGGGCGCGGGGCCTTTGATGGGGTGGCGGGGGCGCAAGCCGTCGCAGAAGGCCCGGCTTATACATCAGCCCCTTTCGGCCGCCATCACCGATTTTGCCGCATCGCCGCCACGAGCTGCGGCACATTGTTGCGGAACATGGCCTGATAGGTCGGCGCGGCGCCGCCGGGTTTGGAGAGCGCATCGGAATAGAGCTTGCCGCCCAGGCTCGCGCCCGTTTCGGCGGAGATCATGCGGATGAAGCGGGGGTCCGACATGTTCTCGATGAAGAGGGCGCGGATGTGCTCCCGCTTGATCTGGTCGATGAGCCTCGCAAGCGTTCGCGCGCTCGGCTCGGCATCGGTGCTGAGCCCTTCAGGGGCGAGGAAGGCGATGCCATAGGCCGCGCCGAAATAGCCGAAGGCATTGTGCGTGGTGATGATCTTGCGCGAGGGCTCGGGCAGGGCGGCGATCTCGGCGCGCGTCCACTTGTCGAGATCGGCAAGCTCGCGCAGCAGGCGCGCCGCATTCTCGTGAAAAACCTTGGCGTCGGCAGGCGCGGCGCTGGCGAGCGCCGCCTCGATATTGCGGACATAGATCGCGCCGTTCGCAAGGTCCTGCCATGCGTGAGGATCGGGAACGGTCGCGCCGCCTTCGTTCATGCTCAGCGGCTCGACGCCATCGCTTGCGGCGACGAAGCGGGCCTGCGTGCCGGAGGCGGCGGCGAGCTTGGCAAGCCATGGCTCGAAGCCGAGCCCGTTAAGAAAGAGGAGATCGGCGCGGGCGAGCAGGCGCGCATCGGCGGGGCTCGGCTCGAAAGTATGGGCGTCGCCATCGGGCCCGACGAGCACGGTGAGGTCGATGCGGTCGCCGCCGACCTGCCGCACCATGTCGCCAAGCACGCTGAAGGTCGCGACTACCTTGAGCGGCGCGGCGAAAGCGGGCGCGGGAAAGAGCGCGAGGAGAAGAGCCAATGCGCTGAGAAGTCTTTTCATGGGCGTCGTCTCAGGCGGGATCATGAGGCTCGTTGTGGAAATGCGCGCCGGGAAAGAAGCGCTTTCGCAGGCTGCCCTGCGAGCCCGTGAGGATCGAAAGCACATAGATCGCGCCGGCTGTCAGGATGATGGAAGGGCCGGAGGGCAGGTCGAAATTGTAGGAAACGAGAAGCCCGATCCAGCCGGAGATGAAGGCGATCGCGCTCGAGACGGCGGCGAGCGACCAGACGGAGACGGCCCAGAAACGGGCGGCGGCGGCGGGCAGCATCATGAGGCCGACCGCCATCAGCGTGCCGAGCGCCTGAAATCCGGCGACGAGATTGACGACGACGAGCACGAGGAAGACGACGTGGTAGAGCGAGCCACGGCCCGCGACCGCGCGCAGGAACCCCGGATCGAAACATTCGACGACAAGCGGGCGATAGATGATGGCGAGCGCCAATAGCGTCACGGTCGAGATGGAGGCGACGAGAAGCAGCGCCTCGTCATCGACCGAAAGGATGCTGCCGAAAAGCACATGCAGCAGGTCCACATTCGAGCCGCGGGTCGAGACGATGAGCACACCGAGC
>WBZO01002488.1_pt1 | contig 23806 bp, 19 predicted proteins | sample 5204261 | NCBI WGS metagenome assembly WBZO01 (sample SAMN12412400, study PRJNA552823) | activated sludge metagenome | isolation source: activated sludge from anammox sidestream of wastewater treatment plant... | place: USA: North Carolina | collected 2017-09 | reverse complement strand
TGCTCGTTTCCACGCGGTTTCGATCACATCTTTGAACAATCCATGGATGATATGCCTGCGATAATCGGCGCTCGCCCTGCGTGCGCTGGTGCGAAATTGAGCCTGAGCAAGCAAAGCTTCGAGCGCGAACGCAATCGCTTCTGCGTCAAGAGTCCGGCCGCGCAAAGCATCCTCGGCCTGCATCGCGCGGAAGGGAGTCCCGCCGCCGGGCCCGACAGCGACGCGAACATCTTTGACCGCGTCCTGCCCGCGTTCAAGCCAGACCGCGCAGTTTAGAATGGGAAGCGCGACTCCCTGCGGGCGCATAATGCGCTTGAAACAGGAGGCTTGATGGGCGGCGGAGAGCGACAAGTAAAAGCCGACGATGAGTTCCTCGCCTTGATTCAAGGATGATTTTCCAGGACCCAGAAACAAATCCTTGAACGGGACGCGGCGAGTTCCAGCCGCATTCGCGATCTCGGCGGCCGCGTTCAACGCCAGCAAAGCAATGGTCCCGTCCGCGGCGGGGAGCGCATGCGCGACGTTGCCGCCGAGGGTTGCCACGTTGCGCACTTGCGGGCCCGCGATCAAATCACAGGCTTCGACCAAAGCCTGGACATGGCGGGCAGTGAGCGGGTCGAGCGCGACGCGGTTGACCGGGACGGCGGCGCCGATGAAGAATTCCTCGCCGGCAAGTTCGAGGCGAGTCATCTCGGCGACCGCGGTCACATCAATTAACGTTTGTACGGGAGCGTGACGACCTTGATCGAGGTCGAGCAGTAAATCGGTTCCCCCTGCGATGGGAAGTAACGGACGCGGCGCGACGGCGAGCGCGTCCATGGCTTCAGATAAATTCTTCGGTCGAATGTAGTTTTGCCAAAGGTTCATAGGTGGCGCCTTCTTTCTGGGCGGCGGCACTTTTCGATGGGTTTGCCCAACGCCGTGACTTGGTCACGACCACCGAACCGATGGGATATATATTTTACCTTTTTTCGTATGATTCAGGAAGATTGCGAGGCGCTCTCTTCCAACTGCACGCCAGCCATCAACAAGCCGAGCTTTTCGGGCGCGGCCGCTTCGCGCGGGACGATGTCCATGATGCGGCCTTCATAAATCACCGCGATGCGATCGGACAAAGTCAGGATTTCGTCGAGGTCTTCCGAGATGAGCAGGATGGCTGTGCCCGCCTCGCGCTGTGCCAGCAGACGCTGATGGATGTATTCGGTCGCGCCGATGTCCACGCCGCGCGTAGGCTGGGCGGCGATCAACATACTGGGATGGCGCGATAACTCGCGCGCCATGATCAACTTTTGAATATTGCCGCCGGAGAGATTTTTCAACGGTGTATCGAGGCTGGGAGTTTTGACGGCAAATTCCTTCACCAAATCTTTTGCGTGGGCGGCCATGCGCGAGAAATCCAGAAAGATGCCGCGCGTGTATTGCGGTTCGGCGTGATCGTGCAGGAAGATATTCTCCTCCACAGAAAATTCACGGATGGCGCCGTCGCGCATGCGCTCCTCGGGAATATAGGCCATGCCCGCGTCCACGCGCTGATTCAAAGTGCAGGACGTGATGTCGGTCCCGCCGATGGTTACACTGCCGGCTGTTGCCTTGCGCATGCCGGCCAAACATTCCGCCAATTCGCGCTGGCCGTTGCCCGATACGCCAGCCAGCCCAAGAATTTCACCCGAGTGAATTTCCAGATCGAGCGTATGCAGGGCCTCCGTGCCGCGGTCTCCCATCGTACACAACTGTTCGACCTTCAACCTGAGCGGCCCGGGTTTACGCGGCCGCGGCTCCAGATCTTTCAGCTCGCGTCCAACCATCATCTTGACCAATTCATGGCGCGTCACTTCATGCGTGGGACGCGTGCCGATCACGCGGCCGTCGCGTAATACCGTGACGCGGTCGCTGATGTCCATCACTTCATATAGTTTGTGCGAGATGAAGACCAGCGAATGACCCTCGCCGACCATGCGCCGCAATGTGGCAAACAGATCTTTCACTTCCTGCGGCGTGAGCACCGCAGTGGGTTCATCGAGAATGATCAAACTCGCGCCGCGATACAGCGCCTTCATGATCTCCACCCGCTGTTGCTCCCCCACCGACAACTGCCACACGTAAGCGTGCGGATCCACCTTCAAGCCGTACGCTTCGGAAAGCTCCCGAATTCGCTTGGTCACTTTATCGAGATCAACCAGCGGCTCGCGCGAGGAACGCAGTCCAAGCGCGACGTTCTGCGCCACCGTCAGCGTAGGCACAAGCATGAAGTGCTGGTGGATCATTCCGATCCCGGCTCGAATCGCATCGGCCGGTGAACGGAACACGAACGGTTTGCCGTCAATAAAAATCTCGCCTTCATCCGGCTGATATAGTCCATACAATTGCCGCATCAGGGTGCTTTTCCCAGCGCCGTTCTCTCCGAGTAATGCAAGTACTTCACCCGCATTCACCTCCAGAGACACTTTATTATTCGCCAAAACACCGGGAAAACGTTTGACGATATTCCGCATTTCAACGTGTTGGATACTTCGAGCGGATCGCGTTTCAGGCATGAGATTCACTCCACGGAAAACATTGGGTTCTCTCTCCTGTAGTTTCCCACAGGAGAGAGAACGAGGCCGTGATCGAGCTATGGATTGACCGTGATCGTACCGTCTTGAATTCCCTTGATGGCGGCGTCTGCCGCGGCTTTCACGTCTGCGGGAAGATCATACCCCGGGTTGAAGGCGATCTTAAGGCCGTTATTGGCAAGCGTCAGAGTATAGACACTGCCGCCGAGCGTGCCCGCATTATGCTTGCTGATCATGTCTTTCAACATAGCCGTCCAGTCATAGACCTGGCTGGCTACCACCAAACTGGGCGCGAGGGAAGCCTGATCGGACTGCGTGCCGAACCACAACACATTACCTGCATCCTTGGCCGCGCCAATCGAACCGACAACCGATTGCGAGGTGCCCGTGAGAACATCCGCGCCGGCCTGAATGTGGGTCTTGGCCGCGGCGGTCATCAGAGCCACGTCGGAGAAGGAGCCGGTCCAAGTCTTGTTGACCGTGATCGTCGGATCGGTTGCCGTGACACCCTGAACGAATCCATCCACATAGGTTTTGCCATCGCCGACTTCAACAGGACCCGTTACGCCGATGATCTTGCTTTTGGTCAGTTTGGCGGCCATCACACCGTTCACATATCCGCCCTGCTCCGCGGCGGCAGTGTAAGCGTACACGTTCGGCAAACCGAAGGTATTAACGTCCGTTCCCCAGGCAAAGGTGGTATTGGGGAAATCCGGGGCAATATCCTGAACCGATGAGCCATACTGCGAACCGTTCGCGATCACGATGTCATAGCCTTTGCTGGCGTAATCGCGGATGGCCGCAGCGGCGTCCGGCACACTGAACAGGTTATCCGTGTAAGCGATTTCCATGGCAGACGGGCCGCCCATATCCTTTTGCACCGACTGCAATGCGTTCCACATGGACTGGCTGAAAGCCGCGTCATTCGTGGCGCTCGGCATGATTACCGCGACGCGGAATTGTTTGGCGGCAGGAGCGGCCGCAGGCGAGCAGGAAGCAACCACCAGGGCCATTAACAGCAGTCCGATCCATAACACATTCGTTCGTTTCATTTTCTTCTCCTAACAGAATCTTGGATTTTGGCTGATTCTTATTCGGACAGAATCAGGTCTTGCAAGCTATGATTTTCTGTCGCTCCTCCTTTCCAATTGGATTAGTTCTCTCCGCGCTCGAACGGTTTGTCCAATGCGGCGGGTTGACGCGCGCGGTTGGCGCTGACGGTCAGCGCCGCGATGGTCAGTAAATACGGAAGCATAACGGCCACATCCGATGGAATTTTGACTCCCAGGACCTGCATCCATAGCTGAATGGAATTGACGACGCTGAACAGCAATGCGCCGCCCATTACGCCCCACGGACTCCATCCGCCGAAATAAACCAGCGCCACTGCAATAAAACCCTGACCGGCCGTCAAGTTATCCTGAAATAAATTAACGAGGGTGATGGATAACGACGCGCCGGCAATGCCCGCCAGAACCGAACCCAGACATACGCTGAAATAACGAATCCCGTCCACGTTGATGCCGACCGAATCCGCCGCGGCCGGATTCTGGCCGACCGACTTGATCTTCAATCCGAGGGTGGTCTTCTCCAACACCCACCAGGCAATCGGCACCAGCAGGAACGCGCCATAGACGGGAATGCTGTGATCGAACAGAATGGGACCGATCACGGGAATGTCTCCCAACACCGGGATTCTGACCGCCTGAAAACCATCTATGGTCTTGACGGTCCCAATCGTGATCTTGAACAACAGGCTGGACATGCCCAGCCCGAACATATACAAGCCGATGCCGCTGATGCCCTGCTCGGCTTTCAGCGTGACGCTGATGAACGACATCAACAAGCCCATCAGTAAACCGATCAGCGCGGCCGTCAGCATGCCCAGCCACAAATTGCCGGTATTCAGCGCGACGAAGAACGCGCCATAAGCGCTCAACAACATAATGCCGTCCACGCCGAGATTCAAAACGCCGGAGGTCTGCGCAAAAGTCTCCCCAATCGCGGCATAGAGGAAAGGAGTCGCCAGGCGAATCATCGAGATCAGAATGCCGCCCACAACACTGGCAGAAGCGATATCGTTCACGATGCCTCCTCTTCACTGCGTATGCTCACCCTGCGCCGGGCTTCCCACTGCCGGGCCCACAACGCCGAACCGGAAACAAACAAAACGACCAAACCCAGAATGGCATTGATCAGAGAAGACGGGACTTGAACGGCCCGTTGCATTTGATTCGCGCCCACCAACAGACCTCCGAACAAAACCGAGGCAGGGATGAGTCCCAGCGGATGCAAACTACCCAACAGGGCCGCCACAATTCCGGTAAAACCATAGCCGCTGGTAATTCCATCCAATAAACGGTGCTGGACGCCGATCACCTCGATCACACCCGCCAGCCCGGCAAAGCCGCCCGCCAAAGTGAGGGATAACGCTTGATAGAACGGAACATTGATTCCGGCGTGGCGCGAGGCGTCGGGATTCAACCCCACCGCGCGGATGCGATAACCGATGGTCGTCCGCCACAAAAAGAAGTAAACCAGGATCGCCAGCAGAACGGCCAGAATCGCGCCGGCATGCAGTAACGTCTGCGGAACCAGGCGCGGCATCCAGGCCTGCTGAGGGAGCCGCGCCGATTGCGCGAGAAATGTGCCGGACGCGATTCCCTCCGGGTCCATCAAAGGGCCGCGCAAAAGGAGATACATCAATTGCTGGCCGATGGAGTTCATCATGATAGTGCTCAGAATTTCGTTCACACGCAGGCGCGCTTTTAAAATGCCCGGTATAAAGCCCCAGAACGCGCCGGCTATGAATCCTAAAATCAATGAGGCAGGAATTAACAACCAGCCCGGCCAGTGACTGAAAGCCAGCGGAAACCACGTGCCCACGATCGCGCCGACTATGATCTGTCCCTCGCCGCCGATGTTGATCACGTTGGCGCGGAACGCGATACAAATTCCAAGCCCCACCAGCAGTAACGGAGTGGCTTTTACCAAGGACTGTGTGATTCCCGAAACACTGCCAAGCGCGCCATTGACCAATGCGCCGTACGCGGCGATGGGGTTGGCATTCAAAATGACCAGCATGACAGCCCCGATGAGCAGGGCGATCAGCACGCCTGTAAGAGGCAGTAAAATATGAAGCACTACGTTTCCCCAATCGAACATCGGACGCTGGGAGGCTGAATTACTGGCGGCTTTCTTAGCTGGCATGCGTAATCTCCAATGTAGTCTTGAATATCACCAACTTGTAAAGAATTCGAAACACTGTTCACTCATTCTCAACCGGTCCGCAGTGTGAAGGAATTCAGCGCACGGCGGCAGGCCGCATGAGAACAGACAAGTTACCGTATATCAAAGAGCCGAAACCACCAGTAAAAGTTCTTCCAATTTCAAACGAAAGAAACACTCATTCAGATTCGAACGGCACACCCAGCGCGGCCGGAGGCGAGGCGCGCATTGCGCGCAATATACGCGCCGCCACGCGCCGCGGCCGTTCCGGCATGGCGGCCAGCGCGCGCGCCACCCATTCCGCATCGCCGATGTTGACCAGAAGCAAAGTCAAGATCATCAAGGGGAACGGCGCCACTTGAAGCACCTGCGACGGAATCCCGGAAAGCCTGGGTTGAAGCACCAGTCCCAGCCATTGCAACAAAGCGAATAGATAAACGCCGAATGCGCCGCGCAGTGGATTCCATCCGCCAAAAATAGTGATAGCCAGCGCGATCCAGCCGACGCCATCCAGGCCGGTTTGCGTGCCCATCCAGCCGGGTTTGATACTGAGCGTAAATGCCGGGCCGGCCAAACCGGTGATCCCGCCGCCGACAATCGTGTAAATGTACCGCAAGCGATTCACGTTTGCGCCGCGCACGAATGCCGCGGCAGGGCGTTCGCCAATTCCCTGTAACATCAACCCGGGCCGCGTACGATAGATCCACAGCCAGGCCAGGAAAATGATTGCATAACTGAAATAGGTCACAATATCGAGCCGGAAGAATAACGGGCCGAGGACTGGAATATCTTTCAAGAAAGGAATCGGCCAGGCAGAAAGTGTCGGGCCGGGCGTATTCATGTACGGCACGCCGATAAAATACGAAAGGTCGCGTCCCGCCAGCGCCAGCACGAATCCAACCGCCACCTGCGATTGATGCAGTGTGATACTGCTGAAAGCCACGATGAACGCCACGAACGCGCCGATCAACATACCGGCTAAAAATCCAAGCGCGATGCTCTTCGTCAAATACGAAACCGCAAAACCGCCCATCGCCGAAAGCAAGACGGAGCCGTTCAGCGAAAGGTTGATGATGCCGGCCCGTTCCGTGATCGTCTCGCCAATCACGGCGAATAACACGGGCGCGGCCGCCGCGAGGACGCCGGCCAGACCGATCAGGATCACATCCATGCTAAGTTCTCCTCAAGAATCGTTCGCGCGCGCCCTGCCCCAATAGAACGAATAACACCAGCAGATCCTGCAGAACGCCCGCAAAGGAAGAGTCCATCTTATAAATGATTTGCAGTTGGATACTGCCCACATTCAACGCCGCAAAAAAGAACGCGATTGGAATCACCCAGATTGCCTGATAATTGATCAACATCGCCACCAATAAACCCAGGAAACCGTATCCGTTCGAGATGTTGGGCAAAAGACGATGGTAAACTGCCAACACCTGAATCGCGCCGGCCAGACCGGTAAACGCGCCGCACAAGAGGAAGGAGAACATGCTGTACTGCCAGGTAGGAATTCCCAGCAGGAACGCGGCTTTTATATTTTTACCCACGGCCTTCAACTTCAAACCGAAGTAAGTGCCGCGCAAAAGAAAGTAGGTCAGGATAACGACCAGGATCGAAATCCCCAGCCCCCACGGATTCAATCCCGTGTTCGAAAGCGTGGGAAGCCATAGCTTTTCATCGAAAGGCTGTGTGCCCGACATCGACCCCACCCCGGGTCGCTTCCACGGACCGAAGACCAGATAGATCGTCAACGCCGTCGCGACGAAATTGAGTCCCAGGCCGCCGAAGATCTCATTGACGCCGCCAAACGTTTTCAACGCGCCGGCCAATCCGCCCCACAACGCGCCGCCGATGATTCCAAACAAAATGCCTAAAATGATGATCCAAACGGGCGGCACACTCGTATCCTGAAGTAAACGCAACATCCAGGTTGTGAAAATCGCGCCGAGCGTCATCTGCCCTTCCACACCGATGTTCCACAACCCGGCGGAAAAGGTGATCAACACACCGGCGGTGGTCAACAACAAAGGCGCCCAGGTGATCAGCACGGCTATCAAATTGTTCTTCGAGCCAAAGGCGCCGTTCAGAACGCTCCCATACGCTTTCAGGGGCGGCGCGCCCGCGGCGATCAAGATGAGCGTGGTGATCAGCAATGAGACCAGCAACGCGCCGACTTGAAACCAGACATTGATCCAAATATTCTTCTTCATGCGTTCTTCCCCCGCGTGAAATCGGTCCAGCCCATTCCGCCGATCAACTGCCCAAGCTTTTCCGTAGTCAGCGAGTCGGCCTCCAAGGCAGGCGTAGCCCTACCGCTAAAGAACACTACCACGCGGTCGCTATATTGAAGAATCTCTTCCAGATCCGATGAAATGAACACCACCGCCGTGCCCTGTTTACAACGCTCTTTGAGTTTGCTCCAAATATAGATCGTCGATTCGATATCCAGACCGCGCGTGGGATGCTCCAGCAAGATCAGCGAAAGCGGAGTCCGCAACAACGCCAAAAGCGCACGCTGTTGATTCCCGCCCGAAAGCGATTCGACCAGGCTGGTTGGCGTGCCGCGGATATTGAAAGACTGTATCCGCTCTTCTGCCAGCTTCATTCCTCTGCTACTGCCGATGAACAAACCCATCGTTTCCTCGGCCAGCACAAAGTGTTCGGTCAGCGTCAAACCGGGCACCAGGCCCTCTTCGATACGCGAAGCCGGTAAAAAAGAAACGCCGGCCTGTTTGAACACGTGATAGGACTTCCCCGTCAGGTCGCGGTTTTTCACCAGCACATGCCCATTGACCGGGCGCAATAAACCGGCACAGGCCCGGATGAACGGCCCCTGTCCGCTGCCCTCCATCCCGGCCAAACCGATCACTTCGCCCGCGTGAACTTCCAAATTAATTCCCGAGAGTCGCAGGCGCACGTCTTCGACGGCTAGATTCTGCAATGCGAGCGTAGTTTCTTCCTTTGTAAAATTACGCCGTTCACCAAGCGGCACTTCCTTGCCGAACATCATTTCCACGAGTTTTCCGGCATTGAACGGTCTTTTCATCTCGCCGATCAATTTTCCCTGCCGCAGTACCGCCGCTTGATCGCAAATCTTTTCCACGTCCTCGAGCTTGTGCGAAACGAAGATCACGGTGATGGCCTGCTCGGGGAATCTCTTCAACGATTCGAAGAGCTTGTCTTTTTGCGCCGCGCTGATGCCGGTAGTCGGCTCATCGAGAATGAAGACTCGCGCGCCCAGAAATAAAAGACGGATGATCTCAAGTTGTTGGCGTTCCCCGACGGTCAGCGAATCCACATAACTTTCCGGGTCGAGGGAAAAACCAAATTCGTGGCAGAGCAGGTTGAAGTCCTGGGTTGCTTCTTTTCGATTCGGGAAAAAATGGCCCGGAATGCCCAGTATGAAATTGTCCAGAATGCGCATGGGAGGGAAATCCAACGGATCCTGGTGCAACATGCCCACGCCGAATTTGATGGCATCTGCCGGAGATTTAATAACAACTTCCTTGTCGTCCAAAAAAATTTGCCCGCTATCGGCTTGAATAAATCCGGAAAGGATTTTCATAAGCGTGCTCTTGCCTGCCCCGTTCTCCCCCAAGATTCCTTGAATTGTGCCCGATGGAATGGTGAGCACGATGTCATCGTTGGCATGGACTTTGCCAAAATGTTTTTGGATATGGCGCAGTTCAACCTTCATGGCAATCCTCGTCTCATCACTTGCCCGTCACTGGAAGAAGGACAAGCGGGGAATCGGATGGGGGAAGGCAGGCCTTCCCCCATCCATAACGAACCAAAACAAACTTACTTGGAAACGCTCTGGCCTTCCATGCCTTCGAGCAGTTGCGGCAGGTACCAGATCTGCAAATCGGTGGCGGCTTCGCCGTCTTTCAGGAAGGGGGTTCCATCCTGGAAGTTGATCGGGCCAGTCCACAGATTCAATCCACCGGCCAGTTCAGCGATGAAGCCATCGAGCTTGGTGGAGGCATCGGCGCTCAGGCCGTTGCCCTTCAAGAAGCCCACTGCGCTGGTATCCGGATCGTTGATGTTCTTCCAATCCGGGCCGTTCCACTGGAAGCCTTCTTGCCAGGTGCCATCCATGGCTGTCTTGACCGTAGCGGCGAAAGCCGGGCCCCAGTTGAAGTAAGGCACACCCAAGCAAACATCGGGCGCGACACCACAGTTCGTTTTGTAGTCATAGGCAACAGCGTAAGCATACTTGCCCGCATCGTGCATCTTCTTGGCTTCGACCAAGGCCTCGGTAGTGTCGATGCCGGACGCAACCACATCGTAACCGCTGTTGAAGAAATCATCGGCAACCTGTGTCGGGTCGGAGGTCACACCGGGGATGTTGAACCAGAAGCCGATCCAGGTGACTTTGAAGGACAGCTTAGCCGGATCGTTCTTGAGGATATTGGTCCAGCAATACTTGGCGCCCAGATAGGCCGAAGAGGCCAGACGACGGGTCTCGTCGTTGATCAATGGGCCAAGGTAACCGATCTTCCCGGACTTGGTGGTGAGAGCCGCCGCGCAGCCAGCGATCATCTTGGCGTATTCCATGCGGCCCATGATGTCCACCTGGTTGGGAGATTCCTGATAATTCTTTCCATCTTTCCAGGTCCAGTCATCAGAGACGCCGACGACGTAAATATCTGGATGGGCCCGGGCAAACTTCAGGGCTTCATCTTTCATATCGTCTGAGTTGAAGAAAATCACCTTGGCGCCCTGTGAAACCAACTGCTCGGCCAACTGTGAAGCAGTTTGCCCCGGATAGGAGGGCGAGCCAGAGTACACGTTCTCCAGATAGATCATCTTGGTATTGGGCACATTCTGCACCACGTATTGAACGCCATCGAAGGTCGCCTGGCTAAATCCTTGATCGTTTTTAGCACCGATCAAGAGAATACCGACAGTGAAAGGCTCAGCAGCTGGAGCTTCGGTGGCCGTTGGGGCTTCTGTTGCAGGCGCGGAGGTCGCCGGCGCAGAGGTTGCCGGGGCCGCAGTGGGAGTCGCCGGAGTACCGCAGGCCGAAAGGACCATCGCGAACACGGCCATCAAAATAGCGAAACGCCAAACCATTTTACGCATATCTTCTTCTCCTTAATTTGATAGGTTATAACACACCGACTCAAACTTAACAAAGATTTCCTGAACAACACCTCCTTTCACAATTTGTCTACGCATATTCATGTTATCTTTTCCTGCATATATTTTAGAACAAACTTCGAAATAAGCGCAAGAACACTACTCCTTCGAACACGTGAATTTTGTCTTGACTTCCTGCAAAATATTTTCCTTTGCGGGACTCACGGGGGTATCCGCCTCGATGCGCGACCACAACCTGCACAACATGGGATCGATATATTTCGGCGAAACGCGATGCGATTGGATGGAATACTCGAGTGCTTTTGCCCAATCGCCTGTATGGGCATAACCTTCGATGAACACAAATCGTTCCGATGGATCGTTGGGATAATCGCCCAGCGAAAAAGCTCGATCACCCAATTTTGCAACTTCATCCCAATTTCCTATTTGACGCGCCAGATCAGCCTGCTCGAAATAATAGCACCAGCCATGCGCCGGCTCAGGGCCATAGACCTTCGGCATGCGCGCCGTTTCGCCGGTTTGAATCCACTCTGTGGAAGACAAGCGCGCCGCGTCGCGCATCATATACTGATCGGGAATAAAATGGTTGTCTGCATCGATCTGCGGATCGAGCGCGCGCAGGCAGGCAGGCGGTAGATAATAAAACGCAATCGCTTGCGAAGTATTGCCTCGAAAACTCCCAATTAGATAATCGTAATTTAGCGATATCCCTTTTTCGAGCGCGGGCAGTGCGCCGTTCAAACGGTTGGTGGGATAAAAAAGCAGATACGGGATTTGGCCCGAATCCGCTTTCAGATTCGGCGCGTAGACCCAGGTCAGTGCGGCGCCGAGGGAGTTATCGGCATAGAAATTCAACGCGCCCTCGTTGAGCAAGACCAGCGTGTTCGGTTGAATACCCGGCGCGCGCCAAGTCATCTGCCAGAAAAGATTCTTTTGTGTATTCCAATCGCGGCTGAAATCCGTGGCCCATAAAAACTGCCGTCCCGCCGCAAAACTGATAAACAAGACCAGCAGTGTATAGCGTACGCGTTCCATCGGAAGCAAAGCGATCAAACCGCCGAGGATCAGGCTCACTCCCAACATGGAAGGCAGGGTGGAACGATTGGCGGGAAAAGCCAAAGAGACCGGCAAATCGGTGAGCCAGAAAGGCGCGCTGGCAAACGGCAACATAACCAATCCCAAAATCACAGCCAGCCAGCCATCGCGCTTGCCAAATATCTCCTCACGCTCCTGTTGAGACCAAAAGGCAAATAACAGAATCACAAATGCGGCTGTGATGACGGCCGCATACAACATGAGGGTACGCGGACCGTGCACGGCGGGGTTTGGAAGTTGAAAAGCTTGAATCCACGCCGCCGCGCTTACCGTCCACATGCTTTGCAAGGCGGTGGCGGTCAACGCAAGGAGCGTGTGGATAAAGTCTGCCCGCAGACGCGGCAGAAGGCCTAAACCGTAAACTTGATTGTTGAAGACGAATAAACGGGATAAGACCGCGGCCGCGAAGACGGCCAAATAGGGCGCCCACAGCTTGAGGCTCCGTTTGATGCGGCCGGAAACGTCCAACGCTTCAGCACGCAGTGCGATCCAAATCAAGGCGACGCGCGTCAGTTCGAGCAGGAAGAAATATTCCATCATCCACAAACTGAGCGCGGAAAAGAACATACCTAAAATAGTGAGCGGCCAGGAGAAACGCCGAACGCTCCATAACATGCACAATTGCGAGAAAAGGAAAAATGCAAGGACGATAAAAAAGTGACTGAAGAGAAAAGCCGTCCATTGGGCGTTGAAGCCCGGATAGACCAGGAATAACAAGCCGACGCCCAGCGCAAAGCGCGGCTGTTTGGGCCAGAGCCGCGTTACGATTGCCCATACCAGCACGGCGGTGAGCCAGCGCCAGAACAAGGCAAAGACTTGCCAGTCGAGCGGAACTTGCGGCAGGAGGCGCGTGGTCAGTTGGTATAACAATCCCCACACGGGGCGATTATTGGAAAAATATTGCGTAAGGGCCTGTGGCCCAAGTTCGTAGCGAATCCACGAGATGGGCAGGTCGTCCCAATAGAAACCCATCTTTGGAAGCAGTAGTCCATAGGCGAGAATCGAGACCAACGCCAGCAAGATCGGCGCCGCCCACGTCCAACGCATAAAACTACGGATTCGACTCAAGAGTGGTTGCAATAGGCTCTCGCGCAGACTGTCAGATTCGATGAGTCATGGACAAAATAAATCTGGCGAAGGCCGACGCGCGGCCTCCGCCAGATTCTACACTAAGGCACAATCCAGGTACCGGTTTCGCCCTTGAGGGCGCGGCCGATGTTCTCCGGATTGGTGATGAGGGCCTGCTTTCCGCCGCCATCCAAAAACCGCAGAATGGCTTGAACTTTGGGCGCCATCGAACCTTTGGCAAAGTGCACGCCTTCATCGAGATATTGCCTGGCTTCCGCTTTGGTGATGCGATCCAGCCATTTCTGATCCGGCTTGCCGAAGTTAAGCGCGGCCTTTTCTACCGCCGTAGAGATGATGAACACCTCCGCGCCCACATTCTTCGCCAGCAGGCTCGAGCCGAAATCCTTGTCGATTACCGCGGCCACCCCTTCGAGGTCGCCCTTCTCGTTGCGGATCACGGGAATTCCGCCGCCACCGGTGGAGATGACGATTACGCCCGCGTCGATCAGCGATTTGATCGCGTCCTGCTCGATGATCTCCTGGGGAATTGGTGAAGGGACAACCCGTCTCCAACCGCGGCCCGCGTCTTCCACCACCGTCCAGCCCATTTCTTTTTCGCGGCGTTTGGCTTCCGCCTCATCCATGAATCCGCCAATCGGCTTGGACGGATTCTTGAAGGCCGGGTCATTTCGATCGACCAACACCTGCGTAACCACAGTGGCGACCGATTTCTTGATTCCGCGGCGGCGCAGTTCGTTTTGCAGATTTTGCTGAAGGGCGTAACCAATCGCGCCTTGACTGTCCGCGCCGCACACGTCCAACGGCACCTCGTGCATCCCCTCGACCTTGGCCGCGATCTCGGAACGCCTCAGGATAAATCCAACCTGCGGCCCGTTGCCGTGACCGATCACGACTTCGTAACCGGCCTCGATCATGTCCGCGATATGGACACACGTATCTTTCGCGGCCTGATACTGGTCCTCCACCGATTGGTGATTCTTATCCCTGATCAGTGAATTACCACCGATGGCGATAACAGCAATTTTCTTAGCCATGGACTCTCCTACTTCATCGTCAAAGCCATGACGGCTTTTTGCGCGTGCAGACGATTCTCGGCCTCGTCGAAGACGACCGAATTAGGGCCGTCCAGTACGGCGCTGGTCACCTCGATGTCGCGGTCGGCAGGAAGCGGGTGCATATAGATGGCGTCCTTCCGGGCGACCTTGAGTTTAGCGTCGTCCATGATCCAGTTCTTGAAGGAATCCTGGAGTTTCTTGCCTTCGGCCTTGTCGGTGGTAGTCAGCAGTGGGCCCCACGACTTGGCATAGATAACGTCCGCGTCTTTGCAGGCATCGGTCATTCCGTCTTTGCTATCAATAATCTCGAAGGCTGTTCCCGCGATCTTCGCCTGTTCCTTCGCCTGTTCGACGATATCGGGCATAAGTTGGAAGCCGGGCGGATAGGCCAGAGTCACGTCCATGCCGAAGCGCGGCATCTGCAAAATCAAGGATTGAGGAACGGAGATCGGCTTGAGGTAGGAAGCCGCGTACGCCCACGAAACGACGATCTTCTTCTTGCGCAGATCGCGTCCCTTTTTCTCCATGATAGTCATTAAGTCGGCGAGACACTGGAACGGGTGATAGATGTCGCATTGCATGTTGAGGACCGGCGCGCGGCTGGATTTGGCGACCGCGTTAAGATATTTGTTGCCGTCGCCGAAGTCGCAGTGACGAATGGCAATGCCGTCGAAGTAGCGGCCAAAAATTTCGCCGATTTCCACCGGCGTATCGCCGTGCGAGATTTGCGTGGTGTTGCTGTCAATGAACGCGCCGTGCCCGCCGAGTTGGGCCATGCCCGCTTCGAACGATCCGCGTGTGCGCGTGGAAGAGAAGAAGAACAGCATGGCGAGGACCTTATCACGCAGATAGGCGTGTGGTTCGCCGAGGGCGCGCTTGCGTTTCAAATCCCACGCCACGTCTAAAACAGTTTCGACTTCCTCTTTGGTGAAGTCGAGGTCGCCGATAAAGTCTCGGCCACGAAAATTGGTTTGCATGATTTAAATCTCCTGATTTTGTATGATTACCGCGCCTATTCAATCAGGCTTGGCAGGATCGCGTAAAACTCGGTGGCTTTGACCATATCCTCCAGCGAGACGGAGTCGCGCACGGTGTGGGCGGTCTCTTCGTCGCCGGGGCCGAATCCAATCGAAGGGATGCCCGCCTTGCCAGCCCAGTAAATGCCATTCGTGGAGAAATTCCATTTGCCGCTGGGGGCATCAGGCAAGCCAATGGCAAGACGTGCTTCCTGCCCGGCCTTCACAAGCGGATGATCCTCTTCGTAAGCCCAAGCCGGGAAGTATTTGTCCACCGGGAAGACAAAGCCCGTGTAGGACGGATCATCGTAGAACAGTTCCTCAACCTTGACCGTGCTCTTGAATTCGGCGGGAATCAAATCCTCGACCTGCTTCTTAACCGCTTCTTTGGTCTCACCGAAGGTCATACGGCGGTCAATGAAGATGACGGCTTCGTTGGGCACCGCGTTGATCGACGGAGTCTGGACCTTCATATCGCTGACCGTGATCTTGCCGTGACCGAGGAATTCATGGTCGCCCAGTTTTGGTTCCAGGTCGCGGATGCCGGCGATGACGGGCAGAAGCTTATAGATGGCGTTATCGCCCAAATGATTCGAGGCGGCGTGCGCGCTCTTGCCTGTGGCCGTGACTTTCATTTCAAGGCGGCCTTTATGTCCACGATAGACGTTCATCTTGGTCGGTTCACCGATCACGACATAATCGGGCTTGACTTTCGGGTCGACTTCCACAAATGTGTTGGGCGCGATTCCATCACACCATTCTTCCATGTTGCCGAAGTAGTAGGCGGTGTAACCCTCGAGCAAGCCCAGATCGCGGGCAATTGCCAAACCGTAGATCATGCCGGGCGTGGAACCTTTTTCATCGCAGGCGCCGCGCGCATAAAGAGTTCCGTTCTCGATCTTACCTTTGAACGGATCCCATTCCCATTCGGCGGGATTACCGACGCCCACCGTATCGATGTGCGAGTCGTAAACGATAACCTTTTTCCCGTTCCCGATTCGCCCGACGGTATTGCCCATCTTGTCGAAGCGAACCTCGTCGAAGCCGAGTTTGGTCATCTCCGCCTGGATGCGTTCGCCCACATCCTTGATCTGGCTTTCCATGCTGGGAATGGCGACAATATCCCGCATAAACTGTACAATGGCTTCGCGATTTTTCTGTACCTTGCTTTTAATTTCCTGAGCTTTCATTTTTACCTCTTGAATAATTTTTGGGAGAATTCAATTCGCCCATAAAAGATCGATCTGCCAATCACTTTCCCGTCACGCGCCGGATCACGTGGAACTTAAAATAGCCGGGGATAAAATAACTGAACGTATAGGTCACTACTCTGCCTGCCTCGTCGTAAACTTGCGAATTGAAATGCAGTAACACGTCGCCGCGCTGGATCTCGAGCGCTTTGGCTACATCCGCAGTAGCGCCGATGGCCGTGACGTTAGCGCGCGACATCTTCAACGGGTCGCCGCGGCTGATGAGGTGATCCAACACCGAGCCGCGGAACGATTCGGGCAATTCATCCGGGCGGAAAATTTCCTCGGGCAGGGTATCCACCAGATAGGCCACCGGCCGGCTGTCGGTGCGGACGACGCGGCTGACACGCGTAACGCGCGTTCCCAACGGCACATTCAATCCATCGGCCTGCTCCTGATCGGCCAAAAGTCTCTCCACGTGCAAATCGCTGACGTTCACCTCCAGATTCTGCCGCCTCGTCATCGTATCCAAACTTTCCAACACTTCCAATCCGCTCTCGATGACGGGAACTTGTCCAACCACGAAAGTACCCGCGCCCTGACGGCGACGAATCAAGCCCTGCGCTTCGAACGTGCGCATGGCCTCGCGCAGGGTGGCGCGCGAAACGCCCATTTGTTTGGCGAGGCTCGGCTCGGAAGGCAATCTTTGTCCCGCCGGGGTATTCCCGATCAATTCGGAAAGTTCCGTCTGCAATCGTTGAAATGGAAAATTAGCCACGTGTACCCTCCAATACAGGCACAAAGTCGAACTTCGTTACGTCTACAAGGCCTTTATCGGAAATACGCAGTTCGGGGATCACCACCAGCGCCAGCAGACTTAACTGCATGTTCGGATTGTTGAGCGTGCACCCGCACTTGCGAAAACCTTCCAACACCGTAGCCGCTTTCTTCGCCACCGCCTCCGCCCGCTCGGTGGACATCAACCCCGCGATGCCCAGTTCCACCCGCCCGATCACTTTACCATTCTTCACCACCACCTGCCCTCCGCCCATTTTGGCGAGAGCGTTGGCCGCCACCGCCATATCGGAGTCATCCGTTCCCACCACGATCATGTGATGACTGTCATGCGCCACCGTCGATCCGATCGCGCACTTTTCCTTGAAACCAAAGCCGCTGACCAAACCGACCGTTACGCCGCCCGTCCCTCGATGCCGCTCGACCAAGGCGATCTTGGCAAGATCGTTCCGCACGTCGGAATGGACTTCGCCGTCATTCAATTGGACTTCCATTTTTAGATGACGGGTGGGCGCTTGATTCTCGATCACGCCGATCACGTTGGCGGTCACGCGTGGACCGAGGCCTGCCTCCGCTTTCAGGGCAAAATCCTGCGCTTGGAGCGCGCGCTTCAAATGCACGGACTGAACGGCCCAGGACGGATACGAAACCTTCGGTAAATCCACTTTCCACTTGCCGTTCTCCGCAATGACTTGTCCTTTGGCCATCACCAAATCGGCTTTGAAATTCCTCAAGTCTTTGGCCAGCACAATATCCGCCCAGCGGCCGGGCGCGATCATACCGATTTCGCGCGTCAGCCCAAAATGCTCGGCGGCGTTGATCGTCATCATCTGAATCGCCGTCAGCGGATCGAGTCCCTGCTCGATGGCGTGACGCAGAACGCGGTCCATGTGACCGTCATGAGAGATCGTCTGAGCGTGCGAGTCGTCGGTGCAAAGAATGAAGCGGCGCGAATCCAATTTCTTTTCGGTGATCGCGCCCACCTGCGCCGCCACGTCGAGCCACGCAGATCCGTAGCGCAACATGGCTTTCATGCCTTGACGAACGCGCGCCACCGCGTCCTCGAGGCGCGTGCCCTCGTGATCGTCCTCCGCGCCGCCCGCCGCGTAACCGTGAAACGGCAGGCCGAGATCGGGCGAAGCGTAATGCCCGCCGACGGTTTTGTTAGCGGCATGTGTGACCGCCATTTCGGCCAGCATTTTCTCGTCGCCGTTATACACGCCGGGGAAATTCATCATCTCGCCCAAACCGATGATGCCCGGCCAGGTCATCGCCTCCGCCACCTCATCCGGGCCAATCGAGGCGCCCGGCGTTTCCAAGCCCGGAGCAGAGGGCACGCAGGAGGGCATTTGCACCCACACATGAATCGGTTGTTTGGCGGCTTCATCCACCATCAACTTCACGCCTTTAAGCCCGAAGATATTGGCGATCTCGTGCGGGTCAACGAACATGCCGGTCGTGCCGCGCACCGCCACCGCGCGCACGAACTCCGTCACCGTGACCATGCCCGACTCGACGTGCATGTGCGCATCCAGCAGACCCGGCACAAGATAACGGCCTTTGGCGTCGATCACCTTCGTGCCTTTACCGATGGCATGTTTGGCGCTCTCCCCCACAAAGGCGACGTGCCCATCTTTGACCGCCACATCGGTATGCGGCAGAATTTCACCCGATTGCACATTCACCCATTGACCGTTTCGAATCACAAGGTCCGCCGGTTTGCGGCCCATGGCTACATCTACAAGTGCGCGGGTAAGTTTGACAGATGAGGACATTCTTCTCCTTTGAGATTATCCTTCCAACAATCTCTTCGAGGCTCGGTTGTGTTTTTCGATCAATTTGCCTTCATCTAAAGTTGCCACGCGCCCCTCTTTAACGATAAACCTGCCTCCGACTACGGTGTAATCCACGCGGACGGGCTGACAGAAGACCAGCGCCGAAACGGGATCGTGTTGCGCGCCGGCATAATCTATGCGGTTCAAATTCACCGCGAAGAAGTCGGCGCATTTACCGGCTTCCAGCGAACCAATATCTTTTCGTCCCAGCACCGCCGCGCCGCCGCGCGTGCCGAGATACAAGGCCTCGCGCGCCGTCATCAGTTTGCGATTGGGATCGTTCGATAACGAAAAGCCGGTGATGCCTTCTTTTGCACGCGACAACAACAGCGCCTGGCGCGCTTCGGCCAACAGATGCGAGCCGTCGTTGGAGGCGGAGCCGTCCACACCGAGGCCGACGTTGACGCCCGCGGCGCGATATTCCCTGATCGGCGCGATGCCCGATGCAAGGCGCATATTCGAGGTGGGACAGTGCGCCACGCCGCAGTTATGCTTGGCAAAGACTTTGATCTCATCATCGTTGACCCATACCGCGTGCGCGAACCACACGTCATCGCCAACCCAATCCACCGCTTGCATATAACCCACCGGGCGATGACCGAATTTCTGCAAACAGAATTGTTCCTCGTCTTCGGTCTCGGCGAGATGCGTGTGCAAATGAACGCCGTATTCGCGCGCCAGCTTGGCAGATTGTTTCATCAGGTCGGATGTCACTGAAAACGGCGAGCAAGGCGCAAGCACAATTTGCACGAACGCGCCCGGTTTGGCGTCGTGATATTTCTGGATGAGGCGCTGGGAATCCTTCAGGATCGAATCTTCGCTGTCCACAACGGAATCGGGCGGAAGCCCGCCTTTGGATTCGCCGAGGGACATCGAGCCGCGCGAGGCGTGGAGGCGGAGTCCGACTACTTTAGCGGCGGCAATTTCATCGTCGAGTTTGGAGCCGTTGGGGAAAAGATACAAATGATCGGAGGCGGTCGTGCATCCCGATAAAGCCAGTTCGGAGAGCGCGGTTTGGGTCGAGATAAAAATATCCTCGGCGTTCATGCGCGCCCAAATGGGATAAAGAGTCGTGAGCCAGTTGAAGAGGTTGGAATCCTGCGCGGGCGGCACAACGCGCGTGAGCGTTTGGTAGAAGTGATGATGCGTGTTGACGAGGCCCGGTACTACGATATGCCCTTTGAGATCGAGTACTTCATCGGCAGTTTGCGGAAGGTCGCTCGTCGCGCCGACTTGTTCGATGAAGCCGTCGCGCACAAAAAGGCCACCGTCGCGGAATTCGCGCTGGTGGCCGTCCATTGTGACAAGGTAGGCATTCTTGATGAGGAGTGTGCTCATAGTGTTTGGAAGTTGTCAGCTAACCGCTGTTGCACAACGAGGCAAATTTGTCTGACAACTTATAGTTTAGCAGAAGAAGAATTGGCTGTCAACATTGTGGCTCTCTCTGTTGAATTCTCCCTTATAATCGAACAAACGAGGTGGAATATCCCCCATGAGCGATAACGGTCAAATCGCAGTCGAAGTAAAACATCTTCACAAAGTCTATTATTCGATTCAAGGCTTCTGGAGGCAGAGGCGCCAACCTATCACCGCGGTGGAGGATATTTCCTTCTCCATCGGACGAGGCGAATTGTTCGGCATGGTCGGCCCAAACGGCGCGGGCAAAACCACCACCGTCAAGATGCTATCCACGCTGCTATTACCCACCAGCGGGACCGCCAGCATCTTCGGTTTGGACATCGTCAAAGATACGCGTCGAATCCGACCTCGAATTGGATTCACCTTCGGCGGCAACAAAGGCCTCTACGGCCGACTCAGCGCGCTCGATAATCTCAAATACTTCGCCGAACTCTATAAACTCGATCCCGATACCATCTCCAAACGGATCAAGGAACTGCTCGAACTCGTCGGCCTGGCCGGGCGCGAAAATGACCGCGTCGAAACTTATTCCAACGGCATGCAACAACGCCTGCATTTAGCGCGCGCCATGTTGCACAATCCCGATCTGATCTTCCTCGACGAACCCACTGTCGGCATCGACCCGGTGGGCGCACGTGAGATCAGGCAACTCGTCAAGGATTTGAAGAATCGCGGCACAACCATCCTGCTCACCAGCCATTACATGTTCGAGATGGAGGAATTATGCGACCGCATCGCGGTCATCGATCATGGACAGGTCATCGCGCTGGATACGCCCGCCGGTTTAAAAAGCCGCTCTTCGGGAGACAGCGTGGTAGTCATCCAAAACAAAGCCAACCCGCTCGCGCTGGAGAACGAACTGCACACTTTGAAACTCGACGGTGTTTCGATTCACAGCACGGGCGAAACCGTCTCCCTGCATACTCGAAATCCGTCGCAGGTATTGAACGCACTGGCGCCGTTGTTGGAGCGCAAAGTCATTACGAACATCGAAGTTCATAACGCCACATTGGAAGATGTTTATGTTCAAATCATCAAAGCCGGCCAGACATAGCGCGCTCTCGTTCGTCTGGCAACAGATGAACGTTCAGTTTCGCATGCGGGCGTTGTCCTTCTTCTCGTTCGGGCTATTGGTCTTTCAACCGGCAGTCTTCAGCATTGTGGGTTTTTTATTGGCGCGCATGGCCGGGAAGTCCGCGCCCGATCTAGTGCACGTCATCATCGGTGGCGGCATCATGGGGCTATGGAGCAGTTTGATCTTCACCTCGTTTTACGATATCAGTAACGATCGCCGTGAGGGCACGCTCGAATTGATCGTCGGCAGTCCCACTTCTCTCACGGCGGTGCTGGTCGTCAAAACCCTTACCAACGTGCTGACCGGCTCGATCTCGATGATATTGTCCTTTCTGGCCGCGCTGTTGTTCTTTCATTTCGACATTCCCCGCGGCAACATTTTATTCATTCTTATTTCGCTTTTCATCTTGTTGTTCGGCTTCTGGTGCATGGGAATTTTCCTCGCGCATTTCCGCGTTTGGTCGCGCGTGACAGGCTTCCTCATCAACTATCTCGAACTGCCCATCGCGATTCTGGCAGCTTTTATGTTCCCCATCAATTACCTGCCGCGTTCGATCCTTTGGCTTTCGAACAGCATTCCCATCCGCTGGGGCGTCACGGGGTTGAACTCCTCGTTTCAGGCTCAATTGCAATTGGACACGCTCTGGTCGAACTGGGCCGCCGCGCTGGGCGTCTCATTGATCTATCTGCTGGTCACCTATCTTATGTCGAAGAAAGTACACGATATGATCCGCGTTAGCGGTGAGCTAAGTTCGGTATGATTCAAAAAGTCGCGGACGGTCTGCGTTTATATCTTGCCAGCGCCTGGTATTCGTACCGCGCGCTATATGCCTGGCAAAGTTTCATTCCGTATATCTCGGCCAAGCTGGTTTTCCCGTTGGCGCAAATGTTGCTCTTTCTTTTCATGGGACGGCTGGCTGGGTTGAACGATCCGCTATACATTGTGATCGGGAACATCTTATTATTGCCCGCCACCAATGGCGTAGCCGGTGTTTCGATGACGATCGGTGGGGAACGCGATTTCAGGACTCTACCCTATCTGGTCGCCAGCCCCGCCGCGCGTGGACCGCTCTTTCTAGGCCGGTCATTGGTCCACATCATTGACGGGTTGCTCTCCACCCTCGCCGCGTTACTGCTCGGCGCCTTCTTCTTTCATGTGAACCTCGGCCGCGCCAACCTCCCATTGACCGCATTGTGCATTCTTCTGCTCTCCTTCACCTCCTGCGGCATGGGGTTGATCCTCGGGAGTCTATCCCTGCGCACGCGTGAAGCCTGGACAATTACCACCATGGTCACGATCGCGCTGTATATTTTCAGCGGGGTCAATTTCCCTGTGAGCATTCTGCCCGGCGCGTTACAGGTCGTCTCTTACAGCCTGCCGTTGACACGCGGCATCGAAGCCGCGCGCCTGGCGATGAGCGGAGCAAACTGGGCGGCCGTCCAATCGCTTTTCCTCGGCGAGCTACTCGTGGGAACAATTTATATCTTTGCCGGTTACCTGCTGTTCAATTGGTTCGAAAAATTGAGTTTGGTGGACGGTCAGATCGAAACCGTGTAACTACATTTCTCTCGCCCGCGAACCGAAAGATTTCCTAAGCGTACGATCTTATCTTTTCCATCCCCCGCCAGAAGTGTTAAAATCAACCAACGTCTTTTGGATTGGCGTCAAGAGGAGCGCAAACATGCCGAATGTCAGAAGCAGGCCGAGGCTGATTCTCGAACCGAAAGTCCTGGTCATTGATTTTCGTCCGGCCGCTGTCCCGGGCAATTGGAATAAGACCGACGATCTGATCAACGGCTATATCGCCGTCATGCGCGCAGCCAGCGCGGAGAGGGTAATCTATCACATCGCGCAGAAAGTGAAAGTGCCGGATTATCCGGTTCTACAAGACAGCCGCCGATACAATGATGCTTCCTGGACTCAAGCCATGGCCGACGACCAATTCGCCCTGCGCGATGCTCACGGCAATTACGCAATGGCCGACTATGGGAAGATTATGCAGGACCACAACGTAATTGCCCAGATAAAAAGTAAAGCCATCAACGAAGTGTGGATGTTCGGCGGGCCTTACTTTGGGTTCTTCGAAAGCCGTATGATCGGCAAAGGTGCATTTTGGTGCAACGGTCCTGGCATCGAGCAAAACTGTACGCGCTTCGTAGTGATGGGTTACAACTATCAGCGCGAGGTGCGCGAGATGGTGCACGATTTCGGCCACCGCACTGAAAGCATCCTGGCCATGCAATTCGGCTCGCAATCTTTTCTCGGAAAAATGTACGCGCCGCCCTTTCCCAGCACGGCCGCGGCCATCGGCTCGACGCCCAAAAACGATTACGAACAATGGCTACTCGATCACG
>WBZO01002487.1_pt1:5000-23810 | contig 23810 bp, 18 predicted proteins | sample 5204261 | NCBI WGS metagenome assembly WBZO01 (sample SAMN12412400, study PRJNA552823) | activated sludge metagenome | isolation source: activated sludge from anammox sidestream of wastewater treatment plant... | place: USA: North Carolina | collected 2017-09 | reverse complement strand
CGTGCGATCTCCTTTCCGTTTGGCGACAGAAAGTCTAATCGCACGATGACCTTATCAGCTATGACCACAATTCAGCATCATTTTTTGTCCTGTAGAGAGGGGCGTGAGTCAATCCGGACGCCCTTGCTAACGCGCAGGCTACCGCCACGCCCCTTTTATTTACCTCGCAGGCTCAAGCGTCAATCGCTCTTTCGCCATCGCCTCAACTTTCTGTTTGCCGTACAACAGCGGGAAGTATTTTCCTTCGGCCCACAGCGGCAGTAAATCGCCGTAATGTTTGCTTCCCGGTTGTCCGGATTGTCCCGGCACACTCGTCGCCACCGAACGATCCCAATCGCTTACATCCAGAATCTCGCGGAACGACGCGCCGTGGGTTTGCCGGAAGTTAGGCCCACCCGTTGCAAAGACTGTGTTCCCGTCGCCGCCGCGTTCAATCAAAGGTAAATCAACTGGCGTTGAATCGCATGGCCGTGATGAGCAGCGAGTAATGAGACCAGGATAAGCGGAATGACGACAGTCACTGGTTTCATAAGCGGCTCCTGTTTTTATCGCTGTTGACTCGAAATTATGCAGGCGGGCATACACCGCTACGCTGGCAATACGATCTGTCTTTCTGCGGCGCGCGCGAAGCTTATCTTCAACACATTGTTCAGGGCAATCAAATTGCGCCGCCCGCCGATTTCTTTATCAATTACCGTCGGATCGCCATGCGGCGCTCGTTTTCCGCGCATTGGCATAACGGTTGCCGAAACCCTCAGCGGCGCTGATATGGCGCAGAGTGCATTCAGTGAAGCGGAATTTCACTGAGATAAATCATGCTGATTCCTGGGCGATCCCGGCCTGCCCTGGCGTCGAAGAGAACTTGGAGGAAAGAATGAAATCCAGAATTGAGCGAAGCGTGATGACCACCCTTTGTATGGGAATCATGTTCTGCCTTACGGCGGTCGTAACGCTGGCGCAGAACTGCCCGACCTGTCCGAGTATTCCAACGCAGGTCATCCAGACCGTTCCGGCGCAACCCTGCGCGGCGAAGAATTGCCCGAAGCAGACTTGCCAGCCGTGCCAGACGGTTCAGGCCCAGCCTTGCGCGGCGAAGACTTGTCCGAAGCAAACTTGCCAGCCGTGCCAGACAGTTCAGGTTCAACCTTGCCCTTGTCCGACTTGCCCGTGCCCAGGCTCGTCAAACTCGCCAGGCAGCGATGCTACCGCGAAATCACAACCAGAGCCTGACTCGAAGCCGGAACCGCAACCGGAGATCGCTCCAGCTCCGCCTGAGCCGCCTGCCCCGACGCCTGTCGAGGAAGTCACTCCCATTCCGACCGAGCCGCCTGCTCCAACACCGGTCATAGAGATCACGGTAGTGGAGCAGACGCCAGCCGAAGCGCACCCCACGACAACCACACACAAAGCGACCAAGCGCCACCGCGCGCATCACAAACGCCACCGGGCGCATAAAATGAAACTCTAACTCGAACCTCTCCGGTTTGCCGTGACAACAAGTCAGGCGCCGAAACCAAAAGCGGGGGCGGTCGCTTTATTGTGATTATCAATAAAGCGACCGCCCCCGTTTCCATTCTCGTGGTCAAAGCCAATTTGTGGAAAGCGGCTGTGCCGGGAAAACAGAAAAACCAGTGGTGATTCAATCTGAACTATCACCAGGAGCCTATGAACTTGATCAAGCCTTCACGTAAATCTCTGCTCCGACCTTCTTGAATTCTTCCGCCTTCTCGCGCATCCCCGCTTCCAACGCCGCCTCTTCGTCAATTCCCTGCTTCGCCGCGAAATCGCGCACGTCCTGCGTGATTTTCATCGAGCAGAAATGCGGGCCGCACATCGAACAGAAATGCGCTTGCTTGGCGCCTTCCTGCGGCAAAGTCTCGTCGTGGAATTCGCGCGCGGTTTCGGGATCGAGCGAGAGGTTGAATTGATCTTCCCAGCGGAATTCAAAACGGGCTTTCGAGAGCGCGTTGTCACGAAGCTGCGCGCCGGGATGGCCTTTCGCAAGGTCAGCCGCGTGCGCCGCGATCTTGTAAGCGATCACGCCGTCTTTCACGTCTTTCCTGTCGGGCAAGCCCAGGTGCTCTTTCGGCGTGACGTAACAGAGCATCGCCGTGCCGAACCATCCGATCATCGCTGCGCCGATGGCCGACGTGATGTGATCGTAGCCGGGCGCGATGTCAGTAGTGAGCGGGCCGAGCGTGTAAAACGGCGCTTCGTCGCACGACGCAAGCTGCTTGTCCATGTTCTCTTTGATCAGATGCATCGGGACGTGGCCGGGGCCTTCGATCATCACCTGGCAATCCATCTCCCAGGCGATCTTCGTCAGTTCGCCCAGCGTTTCAAGTTCGGCGAACTGGGCTTCGTCGTTCGCGTCTGCGATTGAGCCGGGGCGCAGGCCATCGCCCAGGCTAAACGCCACGTCGTAGGCGCGCATAATCTCGCAGATTTCGCGGAAGCGCGTGTAGATGAAACTGTCTTCGTGATGAGCCAGACACCATTTGGCGATGATCGAACCGCCGCGCGAGACGATGCCTGTGGCGCGCTTCGCCGTCAGCGGGATGAACGGCAGACGAACTCCGGCGTGAATCGTAAAATAATCAACGCCCTGCTCGGCTTGCTCAATAAGCGTGTCGCGGAAGACTTCCCAGGTCAGGTCTTCGGCCTTGCCCGCGACTTTTTCGAGAGCTTGATAGATCGGCACAGTGCCGATGGGGACGGGCGAATTGCGGATGATCCATTCGCGCGTGGCGTGGATGTTTTTGCCGGTGGAGAGATCCATCACCGTATCGGCGCCCCACTTCGTAGCCCATCGCATCTTCTCGACTTCTTCTTCGATCGAAGACGCGACCGCGGAGTTGCCGATGTTGGCGTTGATCTTGACCAGAAAGTTTCGGCCAATAGCCATCGGCTCGGTTTCGGGGTGATTGATGTTGGCGGGAATGATCGCGCGCCCGCGCGCGACTTCATCGCGAACGAATTCAGGCGTGACGAACTTCGGGATGCTCGCGCCAAAGCTTTCACCGCGATGCTGGTGATTGAGGCGGTTGCGCTCGCCGTTGGTCAAAGCGTCAAACGCCATCTGCCGTCCGAGGTTTTCACGGATGGCGACGAATTCCATTTCGGGAGTGACGACGCCGCGACGAGCGTAATGCATCTGCGTGACGGCGTGGCCGGGCCTGGCGCGCAGCGGTTGCCGGCGCAATCCCGGAAACTCTTCGAGCTTGCCTCTGGATTTTTCGCGCGCGTAAGTGGCTTCTTCAATCGAGCGGTAGCCGTTGTCTTCGGGTTTGACCGTGCGACCTTCGTACTCTTCCACGTCGCCGCGAGCGACGATCCACTGGCGGCGCAAGGCGGGCAATCCGTCGCGCACGTCGCCCTTGAACGCGGGATCGCCCCACGGGCCGCTTGCGTCGTAAACGCGGATGGGATCGTTGACTTCAATCTGGCCGTTGAAGCTTTTGGTTACGTGCTGCGAGATTTCGCGGAACGGCACGTTGACACCGGTTTGCGAACCGGCGATGTAGACGCGCTCGGAATTTGGAAGCTGTGTTTCGAGCGATGAGTTGCGGGTTGAATCGTTTCCGTTGTCGTTCATTTTTTCCTTTCTCCCTACGACGGTGTTAGCCGTATCAGGTTCCAAGGGTCTCCGATTTTCGGACTCTCAGCCGCAAGCGATTTGCGGCTCCCCCGAAAAGATTTGGGCTACTTCTTTTTGCGTTGATTTTTGACTTTTCCAGGATGGGGCAACAGCGCGTTGACCTCCACGAAAACATCCGGGAACGCGTCCAGATTGAAGCTTTGCTCCGCAGTGTAAGTTTGCTTGCTGCGATAACCGTTCGGCCCGGGATTTCGATAATCCTCCAACTCGCGGTCGCGCAGATTGAGGAGGCAGTATTGCCTGACGCCGGCCTGAGCGTATAGCAAACTTTTTTCCTCGCGGTCGAATGGCAGGCTGCTGTCCGCCACTTCCAACACCATCAGCGCCTCATCAGGCGCCGGATGATGAAAGTCGTAAAAATCTTCCGCTGGTTTGGCCAAAACCAAATCCGGCTCCGGCTCCGAGTGATCATCAAGATGGATCGGGTTTTGGATTCGGATCAGAGCGCGGTCGCCAAGCAGTCTGGTAAAACAGCGATTGGCGCGGTCGGTGCTGGACGAATGCTTAATTCCCTTCGGGGACATCGTTCGGATCTCCCCTCTGATCAGTTCGACGTGATCATCTTCGGTGAGAATGCCTGCTTCGAGCATTCGATAATAATCTTTGACTGTGAAGCGGTAGAGATCGGAACCGAAGCTTCGGCCATTGATGGCGCTCTGTGGAATTTCAAGAACGGCAGACATGACAATTCAACCTCCAATGCACGACATCGTCCGCAGCGGCTGCACAAACTCCGGATCGTTGATGTGATGCCGATCTTCTTTCTTTTCGACCACCGCCGCGATGAAGTCAATCAACTCATCGCGCGAGGCTCCGTCGCGCAGCAATTGTTTGATGTTGTGCTCGACGGCCGAAAACAGGCAGGTGCGGATCATCCCGTCGGCTGTCAGGCGAATGCGGCTGCAATGGCCGCAAAACGGCTGCGTGACCGGGTTGATGAATCCGACTTCGCCTGGCGCGCCGTCAGCGAAACGCCAGCGCCGCGCCGTCTCGCTCAGATTTTCAGATTTGACCCGCTCAAGCGGATAGACAGCGTCAATCCGTCTTCTCAACTCTTCGCCCGGCACAACCATTTCGCGCCGCCAGACCTTGCCGTTGTCGAGCGGCATGAATTCGATGAAGCGCACGTGGACGCCTTTTTCGCGGGCGAAGCGGGCGAAATCAACCGCCTGATCGTCGTTGATGCCACGCATCGCCACCGAATTGATCTTGACCGGACTCAACCCGGCTTCAATCGCCGCGTCAATGCCGTCGAGCACCTGCGTCAATTCGTTGCGGCCCGTAAGCAGCGCGAACCGGTCAGGCGTCAGCGAGTCCAGGCTGATCGTGATGCGATTGAGTCCCGCGTCTTTCAGCGCCTTCGCGCGGCCTCGCAGAAAATGCGCGTTGGTGGTCATCGCCAAATCCTCAACGCCCTCGATTCGGGCCAGGCGTTCGATCAGGCTTTCCAGATCGCGCCGCAACATCGGCTCGCCGCCGGTTACGCGCAGTTTGTTGATTCCCAGGCTGACGAAGACTTCGGCCAATTGGATGATCTCTTCGTAAGTCAGAATCTCCGGCTTGGGCTTCCACTCCATGGCCTCCTGGGGCATGCAGTAGAAGCAGCGGAAATTGCAGCGATCCGTGATTGAGATGCGCAGATCGCGGATCGCCCGGCCATAGCTGTCTTTTAACAAAACGGGGAGAATCATAGTAATTCTTACCAGTGCTTGCTTTTGGAATTTGACGCCAAGTATTCTAACAGGGTGACGATACCAAGTCACAAAACGAGGCGCATTTTTCATTATGGCTAAATCATCCGAACCGAAAATCATCGCCCAACTGCGCGAAATCGCAGGCCGCGACGCCGTCACCTGCGACGAGGACGAATTGCTGGTTTACGAATGCGACGCGATGACAACGCACCGCTCGCGTCCGCTGGCTGTCATCTTCCCGCGCACGACCGAACAGGTTTCGCGCATCGTGAAGTTGCTTCACGAAAACCGCATCCCGTTCGGGCCTCGCGGCGCGGGCACGGGTTTGAGTTCGGGCGCGATTGCGACCGGCTGTGAAAAAGGCGACCGCGCGGTAGTTATCGAAATGGCGCGGATGAACCGCATCCTCGACATTGATTACGCCAACCGCCGCGCCGTCGTGCAACCGGGAGTGATCAACATCAAATTGTCGCAGGCCGTAGCCGCGCGCGGTTACCATTACGCGCCCGATCCTTCGTCGCAGACTTCCTGCACCATTGGCGGCAACGTGGCCGAAAACGCTGGCGGGCCGCATTGCTTGAAATACGGCTCGACGACGAATCACATTCTCGGTCTGGAAGTCGTGCTGCCAACAGGCGAGATCATCAACCTCGGCGGCGCCGGGGCTGACACCGTCGGTTACGATCTGCTGGGAGCTTTCGTCGGCAGCGAAGGCACATTCGGCATCGCGACGAAAATCACTGTTCGATTGACGCGCACGCCGCAACTGGTGATCACGCTGCTCGCGGATTTTCTGGACATCAACGACGCCAGCCGCGCCGTTTCGGCGATCATCGCCGCCGGAATGTTGCCCGCCGCGCTGGAGATGATTGACAAAGTGACGATCAACGCGGTCGAAGATTCGGTCTACGCCGCCGGCTATCCACGCGACGCCGCGGCCTGCCTGATCGTCGAACTCGACGGGTTGAGCGCGGGACTTGAGACACAGGCGAACAGGGCGGCGGAAATCTGCCGGCAGCACAACGCCCGCACAGTGCGCGCAGCCAGCAGCGAGAACGAACGCAAAAGATTATGGGCCGGGCGCAAAGGCGCGTTCGGCGCGTTGGGCCGCGTCAGCCCCGATCTGCTGGTGCAGGACGCCGTCGTGCCCAGAACGAAATTGCCAGACGTGCTGGCCAAAATTTACCAGATCGGCGCGAAACACAGGCTGCGCCTTTCGACGGTCTTTCACGCGGGCGACGGCAACCTGCATCCGAATTTGAATTACGACGGACGCGACGCTGACGAGGTCGCGCGCGTGCATGCCGCCAGCAAGGAGATCATGAAATTATGCGTTGACGCGGGCGGTTCAATCACCGGCGAACACGGCGTCGGCGTGGACAAGATTGATTACATGCCGATGATCTTCGATCAGGCTTCGCTCGATGCGATGCTGATGGTCAAGGAGGTCTTCAACCCGATGGGATTGTGCAATCCCGGCAAAGCCGTTCCGGCGCAGCGGATGTGCCGCGAATATCGAAAAGGTTTTGACTTCGCAACGAACTAAAAAAACAGACTGAAACTTTGCTGACGGTGAAACCAGAATGAACAAGTTGATCTCACGCCGCGATGTGCTGATCGGTATGGCCGCTTCCATTAGCGCTGGGATTCCGGCGGCGGCGCCGATTGATTGGCAAGTTTTTCAACAGACCTCAACACAACCAATCAATAAAATCACTGACAGATTCGCGCCAATTGATCCCGGCGCCGTGCAGCTTCGCGGCTTTCTCGGCGAACGTTGCAAGAAGAACGAAAGCGCGCGATTGCTGACGAAAAACGAGAATGAACTGCTCTCCGGATTTCAGCAACGCCCCGGCGAACAGGCCTGGGTCGGCGAACACGCGGGCAAATGGCTGCACGCCGCGACGCTCGCGTGGGCCTACACGAAAAGCGAAGCGATGCGCGCCAAACTCGACCGCGTCGCTTCCGGCTTGATCGCCACGCAACAGCCTGACGGCTACCTCGGCACTTACGCCGACGGCGCGCATTGGGCGATGGGCAAAGAGCAGAAATGGGATGTGTGGGTTCATAAATACGATCTCCTCGGACTCATCACTTATCACACCTACACCGGCGACAAGGCGGCGCTCGACGCAGCGAGGAAGATCGGCGACCTGCTGGTCAGGACTTTCGGGCGCTCGGCTGAGGGAGAATCAAAGCTCGATCTGAATGAGCGAAGCACGCACGTCGGGATGGCTTCGGGCAGCGTGATGGAGCCGATGGTTCTGCTTTACCGCGCGACGGGCGACGAAAAATATCTGGATTTCGCGCGCTACATCGCCGAAAACTGGGAAGGCGAAAAAGGGCCGAAGCTCGTCAGCGCGTTGACCGCCAAAACACCAGTCAGACAGACGGCCAACGCCAAAGCCTACGAGATGATGTCGTGCCTGGTCGGCCTGTGCGAGCTTTATCGAACAACAGGCGAGACGCGATACGTGATTCCCGCGATCAACGCCTGGAACGACATCGTCGCAAACCAACTGCTGATCACGGGCAGCGGCAGCAGCGGCGAGCATTGGACTGAAGCCCGCGCGTTTCCAAGCTCGGAGAAAGACCGAGTCGCCGAAACCTGTGTGACCGTGACGTGGATTCAATTGACCGGGCAGTTATTGCGATTGACGGGCGAAGCGCGTTACGCGAACGAGCTTGAAAAAACTTTTTACAATCACCTTGCGGCGGCGCAACGTCCCGACGGCGCGGCGTGGGATTATTTCACTGCGCTCGACGGCAGGAAGCCGTACAAGACCGAGCAAAACTGTTGCACGTCATCAGGGCCGCGCGGGTGGGCGATGCTGCCGACGTTTGTCTACATGGCCAGCGATGACGGAGTGGCGATCAATTTCTTCACGCCGAGCGCGGCGAAGATAAAAATCGGCGGCGAGGACATAACGATCAAACAGGAAACTCAATATCCGGCAAATGGCCGCGTGGCGATCACTGTGAGCGTGCCGAAGCCGATGAAATTCGCCCTGCGCGTGCGCGTGCCGTCGTGGTCGAACATTGCGGGCATCAAGGCTCAACCCAACACTTACTGGCTGTTGCGCCAAACCTGGAGCCGCACACAGACCATCACGCTTGATTTCAACATACCGACGCGCGTGATCAGCGGCGAAGGAAGCAACGCGGGCAAAATCGCCATCGCGCGCGGCCCCGTCGTGCTGGCGGTTGACGAACTTTACAATCCCGGCATCAACTCGATTTCCGGGCCGATTTCCGCAATCGCCCTGGGGTCGCAACAACCGCAACTAAAAACCAGCGCGACTTATCGCGACGCCGACGGCTTTCCGGCTTACGAAACCGACGCGGTAGTCATGCAAGACACCGAAAAATACAAAGCCGGAGAGCGAATCACATTGCGGCTCGTCCCATTCGCTTCAGCGGGCGCCAGCGGGAATCAGTTTTCAGTCTGGTTGTCGAAAGCCAGCGGCTCGGCGACCGGGAACGACGTGCGATAACAAATCTTTGCTGTCCGACATAGCTGCCAGCTTGTCGCTGGATGGCGATCACTACTTTTTTCCTTTTCAACCAGCGAATTGTGAAGCCGCGACAAGCTGGCAGCTTGTCGGACTTTTTTCGGAGAAACCAAGATGAGAGTTCGTTGCTCTTTAGCCTTTCTGCTGATTTCAGCGCTGTCCGTCATCGCTTCGGCGCAGAATCAGACTCCCGCAACCGATTCAAATGAGGCGCTCAAGCAACAAATAGACCGCCTGCAAAAACGCGCGATGGATTGGCCACAACTCAATCGTTACAAAGATGCAAACGCCAAAGTCCCGGAGCCGGAGAAGAACGAGGGTCGTGTCGTCTTCATGGGCGATTCGATCACCGACGGCTGGAAGTTGGCCGAATACTTCCACGGCAAACCTTACATCAATCGCGGCATCAGCGGACAAACGACGCCGCAGATGCTGATCCGTTTCCGCCCCGACGTGATCGCGCTGAAACCTCGGGCAGTGCTGATACTCGCCGGGACGAACGACATCGCCGGCAACACCGGCCCGATGACGCTGGAGATGATCGAGAATAATTACGCTTCGATGGCCGATCTGGCGAAGGCGAACGGGATCAAAGTCGTCTTCGCATCCGTGCTTCCGATTCACGATTACGGCAAAACAAAAATATCCGAACGCCGCGCGCCCGAACAGATTCTCAAACTCAACGAGTGGCTGAAGAGTTATTGCAAGGCCAACGGCCTCGTCTTCCTGGATTATTTCAGCAAAATGGTTGACGAGAAAGGAATGCTCAAGGCGGAACTGGCCAACGACGGCCTGCACCCGAACGCCGAAGGCTACAAGGTGATGGCGCCGCTGGCCGAAAGCGCGATTCAGCAGGCTTTGAAGAAGAAATGAGAGATGGGGAGTGGGGAGTAGGACAGACTCATTACTCCCTACTCCCCACTCCATACTCCCCACTCCCCCGCTACTATGCACAAAATCACAGTCATTCGCGGCGACGGCGTTGGCCCTGAAATTTGCGATGCGGCGATCCGTGTCATTGAAGCTACCGGCGTTAAATGCGAGTGGGACTTTGCGCTCATTGGCCGCGAAGCCGAGAAACAGTCTGGAGCGCCGCTACCTGGCGAAACGGTCGAGAAGATTCGCGCCAGCCGCGTCGCCCTGAAAGGCCCGGTGATCATCGAGAATATGGGCGACAAAGTCGTCATCTCGCACGACGATCACACACAGCGGGTCTACTCGAACGTCAACACGGCGCTGCGCATCGAACTTGGAGCTTACGTCAACGTGCGGCCGCTGCGGGCATTCGAGGGCGTGCGCTCTCACGCGCCCAGACTCGATGTCGTCGTCATCCGCGAAATCACCGAAGATCTTTACAGCGGCTACGAACACAGCATCGGCGAAGAAGCCGCCGAAGCGATCAAGATCACTACCCGCCGCGCCACTGAACGCGCCGCGCGATTCGCTTTTGAATACTCGACCCAACGCTGGCGGCGGCGGCTGAGCGTTATTCACAAAGCCAACGTGTTGCAATTGACCGACGGATTGTTCCTGCGCACGGCCCGCGAAGTCGCCCGCGAGTATCCGAAGATCAAATGCGACGACACGATGATTGACTCCTGTGTTTATCAGCTCGCATGCAAGCCCGAAGGCTGGGATGTGCTGCTGATGCCGAATCAGTACGGCGACATCATCTCGGATTTGTGCGCCGGACTGGTCGGCAGCTTTGGCCTCGCGCCCGGCGCCAGCTTCGGCGACAACGTGGTGATTTTCGAAGCCGCGCACGGCGCCGCGCTCGATCTGGTCGGGCAGAACAAGGTCAACCCGGCGGCCATGATCCTGTGCGGCTCGATGTTGATGGAACACCTGGGCGAGATCGAAGCCGCTCAGCGCATCCGCGACGCGGTCAAAGCCGTGATCAAAGAAGGCCGCGCAGTCACGCCCGACCTGGGCGGCAACGCAAAGACAACAGCGATGACAAACGTCATCATTGATCATCTGTGAATTGGTGGTTGGTGGTTGGTGGTTGGTAACTCACCACCCACCACCAACCACCAACCACCAACCACCAACCACCAACCATGGAAAAACGATTTGATTTGGTAGGCATCGGCTCGATGGTCGTGGATTTGATTTATCGCACTCCACGCATCATCGGCAGCGAAGAGAAGATTGCGCTTGGCAAATACGAAACCGGCGAAGCGGTCAAAATGCTGGTCGGCGGCGTGACGATCAATCACCTTTCTTGGGCGAGCCTGCTCGGCTTGCGCGTCGGCATTTTCGGCAAGCAGGGCGATGACGAATACGGGCGTTTTCTGCGCGCGGGGATGGATCGTTATCACATTGACAAACACATCACGCTCGACGGCTCGTCGTCTTCGTTCGCGCACATCTTCGTTGATCCGAACGGAGGCCGGGCTATTTACATGAGTCCGGCGGCGACAGGCGAAACGACCGGAAAATATCTGCGCGCCACACACGCCAGATACATCAGAAGCTCGCGGATGCTTTCGACGGAGATTTCGCAATTGCCGCTCGACGCCGTAGTCGCGGCTTTGGAAATAGCGCGCGAAGCAGGCGTGACGACCGTCCTCGATGTGGACATTCCCCGCAGCGACGCGATCAAATCGTTAGGTACCGCCGAAGATTTTGAGCGCGCCTTGAAGCTGGCCGATTACCTGAAACCGTCGAAGGCCGCCGTGACCGAAATGATCAACGAGGACGACGCATTGCGCGCCGCTGAAATCCTGCGCGAAAAATACGGAGCGCGCGCGGTCGTCATCACCGACGGCCAGGCGGGTTGCGCCATCGCTTCCGACGAACTAAATGACCGAGTGGCCGCTTATCTGACCAAAGCGGTTGATTCGACTGGCGCTGGCGACGCCTTTCTCGGCGGGATGATCGCTGGGTTGAACTACGGTTTGAGTTGGGAAGACGTATTGAAGCTTGCGAACGCCTGTGGCGCGGCTTGCTGCGAAATCAGCGGCGCGACACCGGATTTAACGAAAAGCCGCAAACGCGTATTTGAACTTTACGACGGTTCGCCGTTTGATGCGCGAGAGTTTGAAACAACAGCGGCGCGCATTGCGGCTTCTCCCTACGAAAACGCCGTCCCGATCTTCCTCGATACCGCGCTCGAAGAACTCAGCAAACTGCGTGCGAAGATCAACAACGAAGCCTACGTCAAACGCGCCGCTGATCTGATCACGCAATCTGAAGCGCGTGGCGGGCGAGTCCACGTCACCGGCATAGGCAAACCGGAATACGTCGCGGGTTACATCTCGGCGCTGTTTTCAAGCACCGGCACGCCGGCTTACTTCCTGCACGGCACCGAATGCGTCCACGGCAGCGCGGGCCAGGTCGCGGCGGGCGATGTGGTGATCGCAATCTCGAATAGCGGCGAGACCGGCGAGATGAAGGCTACGATCACCGCGCTCAAACGCAATGGGGCTTTGATCATCGGCGTTTCCGGCAATCCGAATTCGTGGCTGGCGAATGTCAGCGATGAGTTTTTATATGCTGGAGTCGAACGCGAAGGCAGTCCGCTGAATTTCGAGCCGCGCGCCAGCATCCTCGCTGAAATTTATGCGCTCGCCGCGTTAAGCGTCGAACTGCAATCGCGCAAAAACATCTCGCGCGCGCACTACAACTCCTGGCATCCGGGCGGAACGATTGGCAAAGCGTCAGCCGAACCCGAAGTTGATCTTTGAGGGAAAGAAGGAAGAGGGATTACAGAACAGACGGAAATAACGGAATGAACGGAAGAAGACCAAAACCAACCTGACATGTTCTGTTTGTTCCGTTATTTCCGTCTTTTCCGTATTCTCTCTTCGATCCCTCTCAGCCAGTTCGCTTCAACTTCCCGGTCTTCTTCGCCCATCGTTCGACGTATCCGAAGACCACCAGCCCGACAGGGATCATCACCGCGCCCATCAACGTCAGCATCAGCAATTCGGGCACAACCGACGAAATCGGCGCGCCGATCAACTGCCCCTGCCCCGATCCGATGCCCATCAGCTTGCGGCACGCCGACAGCGAATACGTCGCTGGCGAAAGCCACGCGAACGGCTGCACCCACGCGGGCAAAACTTCCAGCGGATAATAAACGCCCGAAACCAGCAACAGACAGCCCTGGAAGATGTTCGTCGCTTCGGCGCCGCGTTCGGGGCTAAGCACCGGCAACACCGCCGCCATCAATCCCAACCCGATGAACGCGAAGCTGCTCACCAGCAGCACAATCAGTATGCCCCACAGATTCGCGCGCGAAAGATCGAGTTTGATAAACACGGCCAACGCGCCCACCACAATCACCAACCGCACGATGCTGTAGACCACCGAGTAAAGGCTCACGCCGAACAGATGAATCAGGCGCGACACCGGCGCCATAAACGTATATTCGAGCGTTCCTTCCCACCGCTCATACGCGACCGAGCTTGCGATCTCGTTGAAGAGCACCGACAGGAAACTCCACAGCAACACGCCGACGATCAAGGTCAACGTCAACTGCTCATCCTTCGCGGCCACGCCGATCAATGCGATGGTCGCCGAATTGACCATCGCGTAAAAAGTGAAAACCACTACCCAGCCGAAATAACGCTTCGTCAAACTGAAATCCCGAAAGACGAAAGCCATCATCTGCCGGGCAGGCGTAATTATCAGGTTACGTTCCGGGATCATTCTTTCCCTCCTTCTCTTCATCGGCGCTCAACGACTCGCCGGTCATCTTGATAAAAGCGTCTTCGAGCGTCACGGCCTGCGCCTGCTCCTTCAACTCTTCCGCTGTGCCTTCAGCGACCAATTCGCCGCGAGCCAGGAAGCCGATACGCGCGCACAGATGCTCCGCCTCGTTCATATCGTGCGTGGTAAGCAAAATCGTCGTGCCTTCCTCCGCGCGAAGCTCTTCCAAAAACTTTTGCACGTCGCGCTTGCTCTTCGGGTCAAGCCCCGTCGTAGGTTCATCGAGCAGCAGCATCGGCGGATTGATCATCAACGCTCGCGCGATAGAAACCTTCTGCTGCATTCCCCGGCTCATCTCTTCGAGCGGATCTGAAAACCGCCGCGATTCGATGCCCAGCCGGTCGAGGATTTCAAACGCGCGCTTCTCGGCCTGCTTCGGTTCGAGACCATAAAGATAAGCCGAATAGAGCAGGTTCTCGCGCGCCGAGAGCCGTTTATAAAACGCGGCGTCAACGCTCACCCGCCCGATCTTCCAGCGCACCGCGCGTTCTTCATCCGGCAGCTTGTGCCCCATCAACCGCACCTCGCCGTGATCGGGGATGAGCAGCGTCGAGAGAATGCGGATCAGCGTTGATTTGCCGGAACCGTTCGGCCCAAGCAATCCGTAAGTCTCGCCCTGAGCGACCTCGAACGAAACGTCCTTCACCGCCCACTGCTCCGTGGTCGTGTATCTGAAGGCGCCCTTCCGCTGCCGCTTGCGAAAGACCTTCTTCAACTGACGAACCTCTATCGCGTGGCGCCCATCATGCCCATCATGGTTGTTGTTTTGAAATGACGAATCGGACATAAACATTCCAGTCATAGGTCAGCGTTGAAGACCAGCTTGAAGCTTTGATCCCAAAGCTGCGGTTGAAAAATTGGTTGGTGGATTGAATCGAAGCGGCGAGAGTTGGCTGGGAGTCTTGACGAAAGGACGATTGCGGCGCGGTAAAACGGCGAACGCAGGGAAAAATCGCTTACAAAAACGTCACGGCCCGAACGGCGCGTAAAACTCTCAGCCTGTTAGTTGCGCATCCTCATCGGCGTGCCTCCTTTGTTGAAATCAATTTTTTGAATTCGATTGACCGCTAAAACGAACGGGGCGGATTGTACAGACGCGACAGCGCGTTTGCAATCGGATTTTTAGCAGCCCATCTGCCTTGATAAAAATGCGGAAAGTAACTTTGCAAAAGCTATGCGGCGGTAGTAAAACCCCTCCGGCGCTCCAGCGCCGAACCTGTCAGGTATTTGCACAATGAACAGCGCACATTCAATCAGGCTATGGACACCCGACCATCACCCAATCCATTCATCTACGGCCCGATGATCCGCGACGCGCGGAAGTTTTTTGGCCGCATTGCCGAGCGCCGCCAGCTACTCAGTCGCCTGCAAACCATGCAGCACACCTCCATCGTGGGCGAACGGCGCATAGGCAAATCGTCGCTACTCTTCCGGCTGCATGAAGAAGCAAAACAGGCGATGCCGGAAACGGCGATCATCTATTCCGACCTGCCCAACGTGGAGAGCGAAGCGGGCTTTTATGCCTGCGTCTGCCGCGCGTTAGGATTGCCAGGCGATCAATTCGGCTTCAACGATCTGAAACGCGCCGTCGAGCGCAAACCAGCCGCGCTCTGCATTGATGAATTCGAGACGGTCTGCGCCGATCAGAAATTTTCGGTCAACTTCTTCAACTCGCTGCGCAGCCTGGCGCAAACCGGCAACCTCAGCTTTGTCGTCGCCACGCAACACCGGCTGGACGATCTTTGTCGCGGCAAGAAGTTCGCCGGTTCGGCGTTCTGGAACATCTTCACCGAGCGGCGGCTGGGGCTGATTGAACAGGGCACCGCCGTCACGTTCATCAGCGAACAATCGAAAGCAGCCGGACACGAATTCACGCCCGCCGAAATTGAACGCGTAATCGAAATCGCAGGGCTTTATCCGCTCTTCCTGCAAATGGCTTGCTCGCATCTGTTCGACGAGAAAGCCAGCGGCGGCGACGGCTGGCAGTGGAATTTCGAGAAAGCCGCCCAGCAGCATTTCCGGTATCTGTGGAACAACCTCGGCGAACAGATGCAGGGCGTGATGCGGTGGATGACGGAAATCGGCGGAAAACACCCGGACGAACGATTGCTTGAGGAATTGACGGATCGCGGGTTGGTGATCCAATACTTGCGCAGTCATCGCGGCTACTTCCCATTCTCCGAAGCGTTTGAGGGCTACGTCAAAATGCTGCCGAAAGAGGGTTGGTGGAAGCGATTTACCCGTCGCTGGGTGAAAGGCGGCAAGGTCGAAGCTACCGCCGGAGCGATCAAAGCCAGCATTGATTTGGAGAAGCCCCGGGAGGAGAAGCGGTGATGCAAGTTGCCAAAACCTTCACGCTCGATTGCCTGCGGTTGCTATGGATGGTCTTCTTCCGGTCTAAAAGCTTCCGAGAAGAAGTGGAAGCAATGGATCGGCGGCAACGTGTCCAACTATCCATCCGAGCCGTCGTGGTCGTAGTCATCACGCCTTTTGTTTTGGATCTCATCCTGGGTTTGTTGTTGGAATCTTTCGGTATCCATTTCAATTTTGCGCGGAGTTTAAGAGAAGTCGCGGTCGGCGTCGCGTTCGGCGTCGCGGGAGGCGTCGCGGTCGGCGTCGCGGTCGGCGTCGCGGTCGGCGTCGCGGTCGGCGTCGCGGTCGGCGTCGCGTTCGGCGTCGCGGGAGGCGTCGCGGGAGGCGTCGCGGGAGGCGTCGCGCTCGGCGTCGCGCTCGGCGTCGCGGTCGGCGTCGCGGTCGGCGTCGCGGGAGGCGTCGCGGGAGGCGTCGCGGGAGGCGTCGCGGCCGGCGCGATAGCTTATTTTCTGGGAGTTCCCAGGATGAACCTTCCACCTGGATGGGAAAGCGCAATTCTTTCCTCGACGAGTTTTGTAGTTTCCTACTTCATCTTTTACCTGCGAATACCCTTTTTTTTCATCGCATCAGCAACCTCAATCAGATCGCTTTGGCAAAACAGAGTCAGGCCGCAATGTGCTAACCAATCCCTCCGCCAAACGCTGGCTTACTGGGACGAATTGATGTTCCTGCCGCAACCATTCCTCTGGCGTCTACTTGTGGCCGCTGGCGAGAATGAAAAGGAAGCAGGGATGAAGGCCATCACACATCTGGTCACGAAAACTTTCCAGCGCCGTGCGGCGGAACGGGCTTTGCTGGAATTGGGCAGCCGTGAACTTTTGGATTGCAAAACCGTCGAAGAGATCGCGCAGCGCGTTCCGTCATCTTACTGGTTCTCATCAACCGTCGCGTCGGAACGAATGAGCCGCGCCACCAAAGCCTATGCGCAATGCCAGAAGATCGCCGCTGAAATTGGCGCGGCGGTTTCGGCGACCAGCAACTTTCAAAAACTGACTCGCCTCAATCGCGCCCGAAAACTACTGGAAGAGTTTCGCCAGTTTACCGTGCTGGGTTTGCGCGGGCGTGAGAGCCAGAACTTCGTGCGCATCGCGCAACAGTGGCTGGACGCCGTCAACGCCGAAGCTGACCGGCTGAGCGGCGATGAAACCATTGCGAAGGAAATTCCGAATCCATTCATTGCGCCTTCGCCGCTGTTGCCTGAACGCGGCGCCTTTCTTGGCCGTGACGATATTTTCAAGTCTATCGAAGATCATTTCCTGCGCCCCAATCAAAATGCGCCGCTGGTGCTCTTCGGCCAGCCGCGCATTGGCAAAACCTCCGTGATGCGGAATCTGTATCGGCTGCCGACCAATCTGATTCCGGTCTTTATAGACATGCAGGAAGCGGCCAGTGTTCAAAGCACAGGCGGATTGCTCTTCAATCTGGCCGACACCATTTATCGAGAGCTTTCGGAACGCGGGCTAATACACAATCGTGCTGTTTCGAGAGGTGGCGGATTTAACACGGCTCCATTCAACACAGTTGAATTTGGTGGGGCACTGGTTGGACAAGCTCGCCTGAGAAAACCTCAGTTTGAGGACTACGGAACAGAACTGTTCATCGCCTTCCGGCAATTTCTGGACGGTGTGGAAGAGGCGATTGGCGCGCCGGAAAACCGTTTGATCGTCGCGCTGGATGAATTTGAAGAGATCGAAAAGAAACTGACCGCCGGGATTATCAGTGAAGACTTGCTCGCGTTTCTGCGCAGCACGATGCAGCACAGAACGGGCATCAGTTTGATCTTCGCAGGCACTCACACCCTCAACGAGATGGCCAGCGAGCGGTGGAGTTCCTATTTCCGCAGCGCGCTTCCCGTCCGCGTCAGCTACCTGGACGAAGCGAGCGCGCGCAGGCTGATCACCAATCCGATTCCCGACTTCCCGCTCGATTACGAGGCAGAGGCGGTTGATCTGCTGATCGCCGAAACGCGGTGCCATCCGTGTTTGATACAACTGACCTGCTCTGCGCTGGTGGATTTGAAAAACAAACGGCTGCTCGAAGACAAAGCCGCCGGGCGGCGAGCGACGGTGCAAGATGCGCGTCAAGCATTGGCCGAAGCCTTGAAGACCGGCGACCTGGTCTTTTCCAGCATCTGGCAATGGATTCCAAAGAGCGAGCAGCGGTTGTCGGCCTTAATCGCTTCGGCGGGCGCAGCGAGCTTGGCGGAGCTGGCCAGGACGCTGCGGCTTTCTCCAGCCGAAACGCGCGGGATGGTCGAACGATTGATCGAAGCCGAAGTTCTGATACGTGACGAAGGCGGGGAGAAATGCCGTTTTCAAGTGGAGATGTTCCGGCAATGGGTGACGCGTCACGCGGTACGGTCGGGAATGGATATGAATTGAAGAGCGGCAAGCAACGAAGCTGAAGAGGTTTATATCCGGATGACTAATCTCAAACTCACTGACTCCATCATCCGCGCAGGCGCGAACGAAAAGGTCTTCGCGCGTGGCCAGGAGCTTTATCGCAACGGCGCGATCTCGGACACCGCGATTCAAGGCAATGTTCTGACTGGCTATTGCGAAGGCATGCAGTCGCCTTTCTACAAAGTGCGCGCCGAACTCGACCGGGGCGGCGTTCGCGCGGCTTCGTGCGATTGCGAGTACGATTTCGGCGGATACTGCAAACACATCGTCGCGCTGCTGCTCACGTTCGCGCGCGATCCGGAGCGGTTTGTTGTCCGCGACGATATGACGAAGCGCCTCGCGGAGCTTGGCCGCGAACAGTTGCTTGCGCTGCTGACAGAATTGCTTGATGAAGTTCCTGATCTGAGCGATTGGCTGGAAACGGCGATTCCTGAGCCTGCCGCGCGTCAAAGCCG
>WBZO01002486.1_pt1 | contig 23810 bp, 22 predicted proteins | sample 5204261 | NCBI WGS metagenome assembly WBZO01 (sample SAMN12412400, study PRJNA552823) | activated sludge metagenome | isolation source: activated sludge from anammox sidestream of wastewater treatment plant... | place: USA: North Carolina | collected 2017-09 | reverse complement strand
GCAGTCGTGCCCGGTTTAATACCCGACCAGTTGAATCCGCGCGGGCGATCCAGAAACGGCGTGATGACGTTCAGTCCTCCGGCGGCCACGCGATTGAACCGGCCCAGACGTTCGATCAGCAGGACCGTCGCTTGCGGAACGATGCGGATCGTTTTCGAGGCGACGTACATCGCCACAATGATGATGATGGCTAACGGAATCAAAAATTCCATGATCTCCTCCCAGAGCGATGATTATTCCCCGGCAATTTCGGCGAACGGACGGGCGTGCTGGGCTGTTCGCCGCACATAGATTGCGTTTCCTTCGATGCGTTCGACGGCGACAGAATCGCCCTCGTGCAGCGGCCATTCGCCTTCAGCGGGAAAGGCCGTCCATACCGAGCCGTAGACTCTGACCGCGCCTTCGTTGAGCGCGCCGCGGCTGGATTCGACCACCGTGCCGATCTGCCCGATGATCGTTTCAATGCCCGACCTGAGCTGGTTTGTGTCCGCCGGGCGATTCAGGAAACGCTCGAAGATTGTCCGCGAAGCGATGACCAGCGCGACCGAAACGATCAGAAATACCAGCATCTGCACGGCGAAACTCCCCACGCCCAGCAGCGCCATGATCGCAGCGACCGCCGCCCCGACTCCGAACCAGAGCAGGAAGAATCCGGGAGTGAAGACTTCGGCGGCGATGAAGATGGCGGCGATGATCAGCCAGATTACCCAGGCTTGTGACATAAAGTTTCGGTTGCCAGCAGATTTGGTTGGTTGAAAGTCTAAGTGAGTAAAACCCGATGCGCGCGTATGCTATTCCAGCGGGATGCGATGAGGCAATAGAGCGGGGACGATCAAGCTATCTGGCAATGATGGCGATGCGGTTATGGTCGGCGGCGGCGATGGTTTGATCACGGTCGAAAATCAGCGTCTTGTCAGCCGTGAGCGACATCGCCGTCACGTTGCAATTGCGCAGCGCCTCGATCGTGTTCAACCCGATGACCGGCACGTCGAAGCGCATGTCCTGATTGGGCTTCGCCACTTTGACGACGGTCAGCGGGCGTCCGCGAACCAGTTCCGACGCGCGGCGGATCGTGGCGTCGGTTCCTTCCATCGCTTCGAGCGCGACTACGGCCTGATTCTTGACGACGATGGTCTGGCCCAGATCGAGCCGCGCGAGTTCCAGCGCGACGTGAAGGCCGTATTCGATGTCGGCCATCTCGTGTTTGTTCGGCGCTCGTCTGGTCAACACGCCTGCGCGCGCCAGCAGCGGCTGAAGGAAAGTAGTCGAATCAATCAGCGTGATGCCTTCGGATTCAAGCTCATCGGCGACGGCGCCGATCAGCGCATCGGTGTTGCGCCGTTTCAACCGGGCCAGCATCCGCGCCATCCGCAGGTCGGGCAGCGCGTTGAGTTTGAAAATCTGCACGTGTTTGACCTGCCCGGCCATGATCGCGCGCGTCACGCCTTCGCGCTTGAAGAATTTGATGAGCTTGCCCAGATGGCCGACGCTGATCCATTCGACCGCGCTGGCGAGGTTTTCAATCGAGGGATCGGTTTCTTCTTTAATCGCGGCTACGGCCATCTCGGCGCGCTCGGCGCGCGCGCCTTCCAGAACCAGGAAGGGGAAACGTCCGTTGCCTGCTATCAAGCCGTACTTCATTTGCGCTGATGATCTCTCTCAATGCGAGGTGTTGCTCTTCGATTGCAACAGAAATGAATCCTTGTTTGTTACCGGAAGCGTCGAAAAACGCCCGTAATGAACCAGGCCGGAGCCAAGCGCGGGCGTCAGCGAAAACATCCCCATCTTCAAATCATCGAAATAGAAGACGACGGCTATTCCGGCGTCGGTCAGGCAAGGGCCGTGATAGAAGTTTCGTCCGGAAATTTCGGTCAGAATGAATTGCGCGGCCATCACTTCACGGTTGACCACCTGTTTGCAGATGCTTTCCAGAATGGGTTCGAGATACGAATGCATTTCCTCAGCGGCGCGCTGCCCAAGAGCCATGAACTCCGGGTTCTCGCCGAAATGATCGAAGAAGAATTTCCAGATCGTCCCGAAGTCTTCCTCGATCTGCATCTTCTTCTTCAGATCTTCAAGCTTTTCCAAGTCCAGTCCCATAAATCCTCCGCGATTCCGGGAACTACTTCGTCACGCCTCGCTCCGACGTCCCGATGAATTCGATCAGGTAATCAATTTCGGGGACGCCGGACATTTCGGCCTTGATGCGTTCGAGCGCCTGCGTCGTGTTGAGCTTCGAAGCCAGCAGCAGGTGAAAAGCATGCTGGATGTGGCGGATGGCTTCGTTCGAGAAACCTTGCCGCCTCAATCCGATGGTGTTCGCGCCGTAACATTTGGCGTGGTTGCCGACCGTGCGCGCGTAAGGCAGCGCGTCTTTGACCACGACGGAATATCCGCCGACGAAAGCGTGATCGCCGGCCCTGCAAAACTGATGCATGCCGCTGTAAGCGCCGATGGTCGCGTGGTTTCTGATCTCGACGTGTCCGGCAAGCGTCGCGGCGTTGGCGAAGATGTTGAACGAGCCGACCTGGCTGTCGTGACCGACGTGCGCCTGAGCCATAAACAGATTGTCGTCGCCGACGCGCGTAACGCCGCCTCCACCCGCCGTGCCGCGATTGATCGTGACGTATTCGCGGATGACGTTGCGGCGGCCAATCACCAGCCGCGTCTCTTCGCCTTTGAATTTCAAATCCTGCGGCGGCTGGCCGATTGAAGCGAACGGATAAATCTGAGTGCCTTCGCCGATTTCGCAGGGGCCTTCGATGACGGCGTGTCCGGCGATCTCCACATTGTCGTGAATGATGACGTGATCGCCAATGATCGAATAAGGGCCGACGCTAGCGTTGTCGCCGATCCGCGCGCGTGAACTGACGATTGCCGTTGGATGAATCATAGGGAGAACGGGAGTGGGGAGTGGGGAGTGGGGAGTGGGGCCATCTTCCCATTCCCTACTCCCCACCCCCCATTTATTTCGGTCTGTCCGCCAGCGCGGAGGAGATCACGGCCTCGGTTACGAGCTGGCCGTCAACGTAAGCCTCGGCGCGCAACTTGGCGAAGCCCATCTTGTATTTGAGCACGGTGACTTCCAGACGCAACTGATCGCCGGGCCGAACCGGTTTGCGGAACCGGGCTTCCTCGATTCCGGTGAAGTAGAGCAGTTTCGAGTCGCGGTCAGGAACTTCGCGGAAGAGCAGCACCGCGCCGGCCTGCGCCATCGCTTCGATGATGCAGACGCCGGGGAAAACGGGCGCTCCGGGAAAATGCCCCTGAAAGATCTGTTCGTTCATCGTCACGTTCTTGATCGCGACAATCCGCTTGAGCGGCTCCATCTCGATCACGCGATCAATCAACAGCATCGGGTAACGGTGTGGAATGATTGATTGAATTTCGTTGATGTCCATAAATTGGTAATTGGTGAAAGCCGTCTTTCAGTCAGCCAAGCCCAGACGACGGCGCATCTCGTCTGGGGAGATGCCGCCTTCTTCGCGCAGTCTTTTCCGCGAACGTTCGAGAATCTCCAGGAATTTCGGGTTATTACTCAGCGAGATAGTTTCCCAATCCGCATTCTCAATCGCCATCAATGCGGCGATAGGTTGGCCGCCAATATGCAGGATAAGCGGTTCCTGATCCAGGTCTTTTGCATAATCCGCCAATGGCGCGGTAGCTTCAGACAGTTCCAGAATCTTCATAAACCAACCTCCTTCAAATCAACCTTTTAAATCAATTTCCTCTCCGCCGATCCATACGCGATTGCGATCTTTGACGCCGATAGCAATGATGTAAACCACCTTTTCAGGTTCTTCCTCAAGGTCGTAATAAACTCTCAGCTTGCCGATCCGCAGTTCCCACGAAGCCAACGGATTGGGCCGCATCGGCTTCCGATTTTTCGTTTCAACTATCGGCTGGCGCGTCAACTGCTTGTCCACTGTATCCAAAACAATACCCCGCTGTCGAGCAGTCAAAGCTCGTAAGTGACCTTCGGCATCGGGTGAATACACAATTTGGTAGGCCAGGACGAATTCCCCGCTGAGTGGCTTCGTAATTCAACTGCTCAACTTCTTTTCCAACTTCTTCAACCGCTCGAACAACTCCGGCAACCGCGCGTACAAGACCTGCGACTTGCGCCACTGCTGGTAATCCATCGCGGGCATCATTCCGCCCATCAGCTTGCCCGGCTCGACGCTTTTGGTGACGCCGGTGCGGGCAGTGATGATCGCGCCGTCGCCGACGGTAATGTGCTGGTTGGTTCCGATCTGGCCCGCGATGATGCAATTGCGTCCGACGGTGGTTCCGCCTGAAAACCCGGCGAGCGCCGCAACGACGGTGTTTTCGCCGATCTCGACGTTGTGGCCGATCTGGATCAGGTTGTCGAATTTGGCTCCGCGCCGGATGCGCGTTTCGCCGAAGCCCGCGCGGTCAACCGAGCAGTTTGCGCCGATCTCGACATCGTCTTCGATCACGACGCGCCCCACCTGCAAGAGTTTGAACTGCCGGCCCTCTTCGTCGGGCGTGAAGCTGAAACCATCGGAGCCGATGACCACGCCGCTGTGAATGCGGCAGCGCGCGCCTATTTGAGTGTCGTCGTAGATTGAAACGTTGGCGAAGATCACCGTATTGTCGCCGACGCGGCAGTTGTCGCCGATGACCACGCCCGGATGCAGCGTCACGCAGTCGCCGATGATCGAGTCGCGGCCTATCGTCACGCGCGGATGAATCGAACAGGCCGCGCCGACGCGGGAATTTTCGCCCAGAACGAGATCGGGGCTGACGCCGCGCGATTTGTAAGGCTTCGCGTGAAAAGCGGCGATGGCGCGGGCGAAAGCGAGTTTGGCGTCTTTCGCGATCAGCAACGACTGCCCAGCGAGCGCCGGATTGTCCACAAGATTCGCCGGAACAATGAAGGCCAACGCGCCGCTCTCGACCGCCTGCCGCAATCTGGCGGCGTCGGCGACGTAAGTCACCTGGCCCGCGCAGACGCCGTCGAGTGAATTGACGCCCGAAATTTCCAACTCGCCGTCGCCGCGCAGTTGCGCCTTGATCCGCTCTGATAGTTCAGAAAGCTTCATAAAGCGGTAGACAGATGGCAATACACAGAAAGCAGTAGGCAGAAAACCGAAAGCAGTGGTCCAAACCTACTGCTCACATTTTCTGCCTACTGCCTGCCGCCTACTTATTGCTGACCCTTTACGGCTTCTTCGCCGCCGGGGCGGCGGCGGCGGCCGGAGCCGGATGGGCCTTGTTGTATTCCTTGATGAAGTCTTCGGTGATGTCAGTGGCCTGGGCCGCGAAAAGCAGAATGCCCGCCTGCTGGGCCGCGCCGCCTTCGAGCACCATCACGATGCCACGCTGCTGGCAGTAGCCTTCGAGGAATTTGCCGACTTTGTCATAGACCGGCTGGGTGGTTTCCGCCAGACGTTTCTGGCCCATCGCGTTGTAGTCCTCTTTTTTGCGAGTGAGCAGCTTTTCCTTGTCGGTAGCTTCCTCGACCCACTGGGAGCGGACTTGCACGCTGACGGTGGCGCCCTGAGTCTGGATTTTGTTCTTGAGGTTATTCAGGTCGTCCTCCATCGCCTGCACCTCTTTCTTCTTCGGCTCGAATTCTCTGTTGAGGGTGTCAAGTCTGGCCTTCAACTCACCGATGTTATTGCTGAAAGCGGCGGTGTTGATGTAGGCGAGTTTCCCTTCGGCGCCAGTGCCGCCGGTCGCGGCGCTCGCCGCCGGGGCTGAAGCCGCCGTCGCCGGGCGCGCCGGAGGGGTCGGGGTCTGCGCCAGCGCAGCCAGCGCGAACAAGCTTGTAATCGCAAATGCGAAAATCAGTCTCTTCATTTCAGATAAGCTCCTTAATGATCAATTTCAGGATTGCAAAAATCCCGGAGTCGAATGTCAAAAGTGGTCGTCGGGGCGCCACGCGGTTTCGACGCCTGAGGCTAACATTGAATTTCAGCGTCAGGGCCAGGCGTGGTTATTTCGCCGGGGCCGCTGCGGCCTGAACCGGATTCGCCTTGTTGTATTCGCTGACGAAAAGCTTGGTGATGTTCGCCGCCGGGGCGGCGTAAACGACGACTCCGGTTTCCTGCAAACGGCGCGCATCGAAGACGGTCGTGATTCCGTTTTTGGCGCAATACTGATCGAGGAATTTGCTCAGCTTGTCATAAATCGCCTCGGTCTCTTCTTTCTCGCGCTTCTGGGCCATAGACTCGGAGTCTTCGCGCGTGCGGTTGAATTCCTTCTTGAGTTGCTCGATCTCGTCGGTGAGTTTTTGCACCTGTTGCGCGGTCAGGTTCCTGTTCTCCTCCAGGACTTTCTGCTGGGCGGCGATCTTGTTTTGCATGGATTCCAGATCGCGATACTTCGCCGCGAACTCGGTTTGCAGCTTATCGTATTTCGCCTTCAACTCCAGCACCTCTTCGCGGAAGGCCAGTACGTCAACGATCGCTATCTTCACTTTCGCGCCGGCTCCGCCCGCCGCCTGAGCGAAGGCGCCGGGAGCGGTCATAAGCAGGAGGGCGAGGGTCAGTAAAAGCTTCATCTTCATTATTAGCAAAGTCTCCAATTCTGTTCGGTGGTTGGTGGTTAGTGGTTGGTGGTTGGCTGTTGCTTTTCACCAACCACCAACCACCAACCCCAACCACCACTAAAATGTTCTTCCGACGCTGAAGCGCACGACTGTGCGGCGCTCGATAAAGAGCACTGTCGGATCGGTAAGATCAGTTTTCGCCTGCGGGTTGTAGGCGAAAATCAACCGGAACGGGACGTTGATCACAGGCATCTGGACTCGGAATTCCAGGCCCATTGACGAGCGCAGGTCTGACAGGAACTTCACGTTCTGTTGCGAAGTGCGAACGATGTCGTAACTCTGCGAATCGCCCTGCAGGAAAACCGTGCGGAAGCCGATGGGGTTGCCCGACACATCTTTCGGCGCGCCGGCGATCTCTTCCGGCGTCGCTACGCGGCCCGCCGGGTTGAGCGTCACACCCGATACCGTGATGTTCTGGTTGATGAAATTAGTCGAGGTGACCTGGTCATTGTATTTGCGCGCGTTGAAGGCCGTGCCGACGTCGGCGAACGCCGCGATCGAGAGCACGCTGAAGACCGGGACGCGGTACTCGAGGTTGTAAATGAATTGCGTGTCGCCGCCGATCGGCGTAAAGAAGGTACGCGCCTTGACGGTGTTGCAATTCTTGCTTGCGTCGGGCGAATCGAGTCCGGCGCAGGCTCCGGTCGGCGATTGGAACGTGTAATTGCGCAGCACACTCTTGTCCACTGTTCCTACTGGCGCGTCAATCAGCTTGGTCGAATCGGCGGGGTCTATGACTTTGGCCACGACGTTGCGCGTCGAGAGATATGAATCGCTCGGCACCACCGGCGAGATCGAGCGGAAGTTATAACCGCGAATGTCGTATTCGCCGCCGAGGAAGAACCGCTCGAAGATCGGAATGCCGCCGACGAACGAGAGCGATTGAGTGTCGAACGGCGTGCCGAAAGTGCGGATGTGATCGGCTTTGAAGCGCATCGCCAGCACATGCGGTTTTTCAGACCGGCGTTTGAATACCGGAGTGAAAAATTGATATTCCAGCGACGGCGCGAAGGTGTTCACGTCGCCGCCCAGAATGCCGCCTGCCAGCGAAAAGCCCAGGAACAGGCTCTGGCCTCGCGTCGGATCGAGGTACGCGTTCTTCGTGTTGTAATAAATCGAAGGGACAATGCGGCTGGTGATGATGCGCGGTTGCGTGAAGGTGACCGGAATGTCGTTCTTCGGATCGGCGTCGCGGTTGACCGCCGGGTCCTGAATGCTGTTGCCCGTCAGCGAGTATGACAGGCCAAGACGCGTGAACTGAGCATACTTGCGGAAGCGCCTGGTAAACAGTTGCAACGGCCCCGAAAGGCTGACCGTGCCGCCGACCGTGCGTTGCGTAAACAGCGTGTCGGCGTTGATCGAAGACAAACCGAAGAAACTCGCCTGCAAAATATCGGTCGCGTTACCGAAGTTGAAGCCCTGTCCGATAAACTGGTATTTCGAGGCGAAAAGCTGGAAGCCCAGGCTAACCGGCTTGCCGAGCAGGTATGGCTCGGTGAAACCGAACATAAAGCTCTGCGAACGGTTACCGCCAGAAAGCGCGAAGGTCAGTGATTCGCCATAACCGAGCAGGTTGTTTGTCGAATACTCCAGCCCGAAGAAGCTGCCCGCGAAACCAGACACGCCGCCGTTGAGTTGGACCTGCTGGCGGCCTTTTTCTTTGACCTGTAAATCAATATCAACGGTCTGATCGCGGTCGTTGGTGCGGGTGATCGCGTCCTTCTCCTTGATTTCGTCAAAGAGGCCCAATTGGTTCAGGCGGACGATTGAAAGATCCCAGTAACGTTTGTTGTAAGCGTCGCCTTCGTTGAGCAGCACTTCACGGCGCAACACCACGTCGCGCGTGTTGGTGTTGCCGATGAACTCCAGGCGGCGCATTGTGAACTGGCGGCCCTCTTCGACTTCCAGTGTGATTTCGACCTCGCCCTCTTCCGGCGTTTTATCAATGAATTTCGGGATGAAGTTGACGTCGGCCTGGATGTAGCCCTGCGTGCCGTACAAATCCTTGATACCTTTGAAGACGTTCTCCTGAATCTTCTTGGCGTCGGCGTAATCGTCTTTTTTCAGCCCCGAGACAGCCGAGATGACGCCCGGCTGGAAGATCGTCACGCCTTTCTCTTCGACTTTGGTGATTTTGTAACGCCGTCCGACTTCCACCGGGATGGTGACTTTAAGGCCGGGGCCTGTTTTGCGAAGCAGCGGGAGCGGCAACCCGCTCGACACCTTGCCAGCCTCTTCGACCTTCGGCTCGCCGATCTTCGCTTGCAGATAACCTTTGGTTCCGAGATAAAAGCGCACGCGCTCAAGGTCATCCTGCAGTTTCTCTTTGAAGTAGATGTCTTTCGACGTGAAAGTCGAAATGAGTCCTGCCTCTTTGACCAGCTTCATCGCGCCGCGCAGACGGCGTTGTGAAAACCCGTCGCGGTCGCCGGTGAATTCAATCTCCTTGACGCGGACGCGCGGGCCTTCATCCACATTAAAAACCAGAGCGACGGTCGTGGCCGAAATGTCTTCGACCTCAACCGAAACCTCAGCGTTGGGGTGGCCCTTTTCAGCCAGCAATTCTCGCAAGACGAGGCGGGCGCCGTTGGCTTTCGCGGGATCGAATTGCGATTCCTTGCTGACCTGAACGCGACGCTCCTTGAACCGCGTCAGGACTTCGCTTTCAGTTGCCGATTTCATCCCGCGATATTGAAGATCGCGGATGATCGGATACTCCTTGACCTGGAAGATAATGATCTTGCCGCCGCGCGGGCCGTCTTCGACGAAGAGCTTGGTCGCCAGCGGATCGAACAATCCCATCTGAATGATGGCCTGCAAGTCGCGCTGCGCAAGACTGAGGTCGAAACGATCCTGCGGTTTGCTCTGAACGTAGTAAAGAATTGATTCCTTTGGGATGCGGCGGTTGCCGCGAATCTCCACGTCTTCGACGACCGTCTCCTGGCCTGAGCCTGGTTGTGGAGTCTGCGCCAGAGCGGGGCTGCCAGTAGCAATGGAAACGAATGAAGCTAGTGCAAGAATGAATGCGCTTGCCAAAAAGGAAACGCCTCTGGTCATGAAAGCTCTCCCATCGAACAATGTTGATCTGATCATGGAGTTGGTCACGGATTAAAAGGGGAAGCCACGCGCGTTAATGAACGTGGCCGCTGACGCCGGCAGCCCGATCACGTTTTCAAATCTGATAAGCCGCGGACGCCGCGCTGTCGTCATGAACGACCCACATCGCCAAGATTGCAGTGATAATTTAAGACCGCGCATTATACGCGAAGACCTCTGGCTTGAATAGTCGGACGGCTGAAGTTGTGATTTTCCGCGAAGCAGGCGAAAAAGCGGGCGCATCCGCTCAGAAACCTGACCGGAAGCCTGACCAAAAGTCTGGAAAATCCGGCTTCGACGCGGCTATCCGTCTGCGGCTTCATTGCGGCATTTATGGTATTTCGGCCTTCCAATTCAAACGCGATTTCAAACGCGAGCATAGCGAGTCGGTGAAGAGGTGGGAATTCTGACAAACTCTTCAAGACGAAAATCGAATCAGGAATGAGCGCGCGGCGGAGTTAATCCGGACGCTCATTCTCGACCCTGCGGTTTCTATGCAATTAAAACCTCATCCGGGTTATTCAATTCCTCAGCGAGATTTTCCGGCAGCGCAACGCCGCTCACCGGACGATAATTCAGAGCATCGCCATCAAGAAAGACCTCGATCAACGGGGCCGAGCCGATGTGTCCCTGAATCAGGGCTTCCGACAACGGGTCCTCGACATATTTTTGGAGCGCGCGGCGCAGCGGTCTTGCGCCGTAAGTGCGATCCGCGCAGGTTCGATCAACGATCCAGCGCTTGGCGTCTTCGGTCAATCGCACTTCGAGCTTGCGCTGCAGCAACGTCCGGTTGAGTTGATCAATCAGCAACCCGACGATCCTCAACAAGTCGTCGTCGGTCAGCGGCTCGAAGACGATGATTTCGTCCAGACGGTTGATAAATTCAGGATTGAACGTTTCGCGCACGGCGGCCAGCACGCGGTCTTCATTTTTGGCGACGGCCTCGCCGAACGAAGATTGGAAGCCCAGGCTCGCGCCTTTGTTGATGAACCTCGCTCCGATGTTCGAGGTCATAATCACGATCACGTTCTTGAAATCAACCTTGGCGCCAGCCGCATCGGTCAGCACGCCGTCTTCAAAAACCTGAAGCAGAATGTTAAAGATGTCCGGATGCGCTTTTTCGATCTCATCCAGCAGCAGAACCGAGTAGGGATTGCGGCGGATGCGTTCGGTCAATTGCCCGCCCTCGTCGTAACCGACATAACCCGGAGGCGATCCGATCAGCTTCGACACCGAATGTTTCTCCATGAATTCCGACATATCGAAGCGGATCATCGCGCGTTCCGAACTGAACAGGAACTCGGCCAGAGAGCGAGCGACTTCGGTCTTGCCCACGCCGGTCGGCCCCAGGAACAGAAACGAGCCGACGGGGCGCAGCGGGCTTTTCAAACCCGCGCGCGAACGGCGAATGGCGCGCGCCAGCGCCGAAATCGCCGATTCCTGACTGATCACGCGCTTGTGCAGCTCGTCTTCGATCCGCAGCAGCTTGACCATTTCCTCTTCCCGCAAAGACGCGATGGGGATGCCGGTCCAGCTTGCGATCACGTCGTCAATGTCCTGCTTGTTGACCAGCGCGGCGTAATTTTCATAATCCTGCGGCTCGTAATACTGCGGCGGACGGCGGGAGTTGGAGTAGATTCGGTCGCGGTCGCGGTAATTGCTGCTGTACTCGCGCGCATCGTGGCGGTAATCCTTTTCCTTCTGCTGTTGCCAGCGGGGCGGCGGCGGGACGTATCCGCTCTCGCGCTGCACGCGCAATTTCACGCGCGCGCCGGCTTCGTCAATCACGTCAATCGCTTTGTCCGGGAGGAAGCGCTCCGGCAAATAACGGCTCGACTGATAGACCGCCGCTTCGATGGCGTCGCCAGCGTAACGGACGTTGTGATACGACTCGTAGCGATCTTTGATCCCGTCAATGATCTGAATGGCTTCCGCCTCGTTCGGCGCGGCGACTTTGATGGACTGGAATCGTCGTTCCAGCGAACGGTCTTTCTCGATGGATTTGCGGAACTCGGCGGTTGTGGTCGCGCCGATGCACTGGATTTCGCCGCGCGACAACGCGGGCTTCAGGATGTTCGCCGCGTCCAGACTGCCTTCAGCGGAACCCGCGCCGATCAGCGTGTGCAATTCGTCAATGAAAATGATGTACTGCGGGTTGTCGGTCAGTTCGCGCATGATAGTTTTCATGCGCTCTTCAAACTGGCCGCGATATTTCGTTCCCGCGACAACCAGGCTCAGGTCGAGCGCGAGAATCCGTTTGTCCGCGAGGAACGACGGCACATCGCCATTGACGACGCGCTGCGCCAGACCTTCGACTATGGCCGTCTTGCCGACGCCCGGCTCGCCCACCAGCACTGGATTATTTTTCGTCCGGCGGCACAGAATCTGAACGACGCGATCAATCTCCCGTTCGCGCCCGACCAGCGGGTCGAGTTTGCCTTCGAGCGCGGCTTCGGTCAGGTCGCGGCTGAACTCGAACAGATGCGGAGTTTCTTTGCGCGCGTGCGCGTTGCGCTCGACGTTCGCCTGCCGCATTAAATCCTGGCGAATGTCCGAAAGGCGCAGACCGCGCTCATACAAAATCTCGGCGGCGACTGAATTCTCTTCGCGCAACAAGCCCAACAACAGATGTTCGGTGCCGATGTGACGATTGCCCAGCCGTTCGGATTCTTCGGCGGCGAAAGCCAGCACGCGTTTCGCCTCGCCCGACAACGGCAGATCAATCTGCGAAGAGATGCGGTCGCGCATTACGGTGCGCCCTTCAATTTCCTTGCGGATTGATTCGACGTTGGCGTGTGATCGGTGGAAAAACCGCGCGGTCAGGTTTTTGTCTTCGCGGATGAGGCCCAGCAGGATATGTTCAGCTTCGATCTGGGATGCGCCGAATTGACTGGCTTCGTATCGGGCAAAAAATATTACGCGACGCGCTTTTTCGGTGTAACGTTCGAACATCTTTAATCCAACTTCAAAACAATTTAGGCGCCGGCCCTGAGCGTCCCGCTCTCCAAGCGCAAAGCGCGGTCGCACAGGCCCGCTAATTTTTCATTGTGAGTGACGATGACAGCGGTCAATTGCTCTTCTCTTTGCAATTGCCTGATTAAAGCGTGAACCTCATCTCCCGTGCGCTGATCCAGATTCCCCGTCGGCTCATCAGCCAAAAGCAGCGCAGGCGAAGCGGCAAGCGCCCGGGCCAGCGCGACTCTTTGCTGTTCGCCTCCTGAAAGCTCGCCGGGACGATGGTCAGCGCGTCCGGCCAGTCCGACACGGTCTAAAAGAACGTTGGCCCTTCGAGCGGCGTCGCGTTTCGCCGCGCCGCCAATCAACAAAGGCATCATCACGTTCTCTGCAGCAGAGAATTCGGGGAGTAAGTGATGAAACTGAAAAACGAAACCGATACGCCGGTTGCGAAAGCATGCCAAGTCTAGCTCAGCGTTTTTTGCGATGTCAAACTCGCCTATTTTCACGCTTCCCGACGTGGGTTTATCCAAACCTCCGAGCAGATGGAGCAGCGTTGATTTGCCCGCTCCCGACTCGCCGGTGATGGCGACCATCTCGCCGCGCGCGACTTCCAGATCGAGATCGCGGAAGACAATGACATCTTCCGCGCGCCCCGAATAAATCTTGGTCAGGCTTTCGGCGCGCAGCAAAACAGCCTCGTCTTTTTGCCCGCGTGCTGTCATTTCATTTCAGGTTGAGCTTTCATCGAGCCATCAATCAACGAAACGATGAACGGGAAATTGCCGAACGGCGAATGCGATTCGACGTAAACTCCGCGGTCGTTGATCGAGGTCGCGCTCGATGCGAAAGGCAGATGATCGAGCGCGGCGCTCGATGGCGGCTTCCCTGATCCCGAAGCCGTCCACCGCGCAATCGCGGCCAGCATCTCGCCGCTCTCTTCCTTCACTGAAGTAAAACTCTTGACCGCCGCCGGCTGCTGGATTTTGTTCGCGGCTGTGAACTGCGGCGAGTTTTTAAAGCCCTTCCCGCCCTGCTGCGAATCAATCAAACGCATCAGCCGTTCCCTGCGGCCAAGCGCCAGGAAATCGCCGACGATGACCGCCGCGCCACGTCGCTGGTCGCTCGACCTGACGATTTCGCGCTCCTTGTATTTTTCGCGCAGCAGCGACGCGCCTCGCGCTGTGAAGACTCGTCCGACCAGCGTCGTCACGAAAGCCTCGTTGCGCTGCGCGATCAGCCAGACGCGGTCTTCGGCGGCCCCGGTGAAATTGAAATGGGCGATCTCGTCGCCGATGGCGCCATCGGCCTTATCGCTCTCTTTGATTCCCAGAAAAGCTTCGCGCGCGCCGATCACGAATTGATGCAGCAGGAAGCTCTGCGCCGCGCCAGCGCGGGAAGAGATTACGCCTTCGATCCCATCCAGCGTCTTGATCGGATTTTCGACGCCGATCAGCGTCACGTCTTTCGCCTCAGTGGGAATCAAATCCAGAGCGCGCCGCGCCTCCGGATTCGGCTGCGCCGGTTTCACCGCAGCCTTGAGCGAATCGGCCAGTTCAGGTTTGAACAACAACGCGTAACGATTCACGACTCCATCGCCCTCGAAACCGGCGCCGTAAGCGATGCCGTCGGTCGCGCGTGAAGAGAAATCGGTGAAGACATCGCCCATCGCCCCGGCCAGCGCGGCCTTGCTCAGCGTGTCGCCCGAAATCAGAAACGCCCAGAACCGCAGCAGCCGCGTCACGCCTTCGCCGGTGACGAAACCGAACATAGCTTTTTCGTCGTCGTCGCGCTCGACCAGCGCCCGCGAGTTCTGCAAATGAAAATTGTTGGCCATCGAAGGCGCGCGCCCGAGCCGCGTGTCAATGCAGGCGCGCAGCGGATCAGGATGGTTGGCCACGATCAATTCGCCTTCGATCTGCGCCGCCAGCAACTGCTTGTCGGAATCGGCGGCGCGCCAGGTCTCAGTCCGAACTCCGGCGTACTCTCCGTCCTGTTTGGCGAAACGCCCGAAAGCGGTCTGGGCCAATTGAGACAATCTCTTCCCGGCGGCTTCGCGCACGGAATCGGCGTCGCTATGCGTTTCGACGATCAACGCCATTCGCGGCTTGACCTGTTCGCCGCGAACTTCCAGCCCGCTGATCACGATTGCGAATTGCGAGCGGGCGAGCATCGCCGCTTCCCCGCCACCGGTAATCCGCGCCACAAAATCCCATCGGCTGATCTTGCCGAAATAATTCAACTCTTCGGGAATGCCGTAAGCGGGCGCGAGTTCGCGCCAGGCTTTGGTCGAAGTCAAACGGTCAACCAAACGCGGCCAGTCGTTGACTTCCAGATAGCCGAGCGCGGATTCGGGCACATACGACGCGATAATCACCGGCTTCGGACGCCGCGCGTAAATCCATCCGCCCAATGCGAGCGGCAGGATGATGAGCAGCGCGAGAAATATTCGTTTGCGTGACATGAAATCTGTTTTACCGCCTCAGATGCTTCTCGAAAAAATCCAAAATGCGTCTTTCGTACTCTTCTTTCGCCACCTGATGTACATCAACGTGCTCAGCCTCTTCAACCACCCAAAGCTCCTTCGGTTCGCAGGCGGCGGTGAAAAGCTCCTGCGATTCGGCCAGCTTCGTGTGACGGTCTTTGGCGCCCGCAATGAAAAGTTTCGGGACTGTGACCGCTCCGACTCGATCAATCGGCCTCAGCGCGTTCCCGTCAATTCCGCAACGCAGCGGCAATTGCATCGTCAGCAACGGCGCCAGACCGCGCGCCCATCCGCCCAAATATCTTTCCACACGGTTCGCCGTAGCCCTGTCAATGTCCGGGTAGACCATCTCCAGCGTCATCGCATCAACCTTCAGCGCGGGGGAGGCCAGCACAGCAGCCGCGCCGCCCATCGAAAGTCCGATCACGCCCAGCTTTTCGCCAGGACAACTTCTTTTCATAAACTGGACGGCGGCCTGCGCGTCGAGACTTTCGAGGTAGCCGATTGTAATCCGTCTTCCGGAACTTTCGCCGTGCGCCTGAAAATCGAAGAGCAGAACGCTGTAGCCCGCCTGGCTCAGAAACGTCGCGTGCCCCAGCATCTGCCGCCGGTCGCCGCGATAACCATGCATCAACACAACCGCGCCCGCGTCCTTGCGGCCCGGTATCAGCCACCCGCGAAGCTTCGCTCCCGCTCCGCTCTCAAATTCGACGTCGCTCCCGCATAAATAATTCGGCAACGCGCCTATCGGCTGATTGACCGGTTTGCTCAAAAAACTTCCGGCGCCCCAGACCGCGCCCAAAAAGAGCGCAGGCGGCGCAGCTGCGCAAAACAAGACCCAATTCTTTTTGCCGCTCGAAAACAATCTCATTTTCAACGCTCAGCAGGTGAAAAAGGCGGCTGAGAGTGCTCCAGCCGCCTTCCAGTCTTTCGGTATTTAATTCAAATTACTTTTTCGAGGTTCGCGACAGCTTCCGCGCGCGCTCAGCCAGTTGCGCCGATTGCGGCATCTCGGTGATTGCGCGCTGCAATTGGGTGTCCTGATCCGCCATCATCCGTTTCTGCGTGTCCACGCCGTAGGCTGCAATCAGCGCCTCTTCACGAATCTTTTTGCGCGCCCACTCGAAGTTCTCTTCAACCGTTTTCATCGTCACACCGGTGTCCTGATTTTTCGACAGGAAATCAGCCATGAACTCCCGATAGGCTTTCATGATTTCATCGGTGACGACGAATTCGCCCGCTCGCGGCTGATGATCGAATTCGATAGCGCCGCGTTTGAAGCCGGCGGCGGCGGTGATGCGCCCGGCCATCATCTCGCGCACGAACATGAACAACCCTGAGGTCCAGATTGCCCCCTGCGTGTTGTTGACATCCGAAGATTCGACCTTGATGTCGGGTTCGATACCGCCGCCGCCATAAACCGTGCGGCCCGTGTCCGTGCGGCGCATTTCGTTGCGAGGCTTCGCAGGTTCGATGGGGCCATTCCCGTTGCGGCGGAAGTGGTATTCGTAGCTCGACCCGTTGGAGTAATCGCGCTGGATCAAACGTCCGCTGGGCGTGTAATACCGCGCCGTCGTCAACGTCAGTCCTGCGCCGCCGTAAAGCGGATAGATCGTCTGCACCAGCCCCTTGCCGAAACTCGGTTCGCCGACGATCAGCGCGCGGTCGTGATCCTGAATCGCCCCGGCCACGATTTCGGAAGCCGAAGCTGAGCCGTCGTCAATCAAAACAACCATCGGGAAAGTTTCAGGCATTCCCGATTCGGCGGGCCAGTCTTTGTCACTCGCGCGCCCGTCGCGGCCTCGAACCGAAAGGATGATCTGGCCGCGTTGCAGAAATTTGTCGGCCACGCGAATCGCCTGATCGAGGAACCCGCCCGGATTGCCTCGCAGATCGAGCACCAGCGAATTCATCCCCTGCGACTTCAAGGCCGAAATCGCCGAAGTCAATTCGTCGCTCGTCGTCGAATGAAATCCGCGCGACAACGCGACGTATCCCACTCCGGGTTTCACAATGTAGGCGCCGGAAATCGAAGGCAGATCAACGGCGGCGCGCTCGATTGTGACTGTGACCGGTTCGGCGGCGCCCACGCGTTTGACGGTCACTTTGACTTCCGTGCCTAGTTCGCCGCGCAGATTGTCGCGCACCTGATCGGAGTTCCAGGCCGCCGTGTTCTTGCCGTCAATCGCGACAATCTGATCGCCGTATCGCAACCCGGCCTGTGCGGCAGGCGTGTCCTTAAAAGTTTCGATAATGTAAACGCCGTGATAGCGCCCCTGGATCGAAGCGCCGATGCCGTAATACTGGCTGCGCTGTTCCATTCGCATTTCTTCAAATGACTTGCGGTCGTAATAGTTCGAGTGCGGGTCGAGCGTGCGGAGCATGCCCTGGATGGCGGTCGTGGTCAGCGCTTCGTAATCAATCTCTTCAACGTATTTTTCACGAATCGTTTCCATCGCCCCGACGTAATCGCGGGAGAGATGCTCCCACGCGAGTTTGTCATCCGTGACAGCCTGCGGGCGCACAGAGGCGATGCCCGCCAACAAGACGATTGCAATGGCAAAGATCGAAAACCGCCGCAAGTTATTTCTCACTGCACGTACCTCCTAAGCGCGTAAACAAGGTGAATTCCATTCCGGCAATTTACAGTCCAAATCTACAAGTCAAAGGAATTTGCAGAGGACGCAATCTCTTCCGCGCCCCGGCGAGTAATACTAGCCAAACTCAACTGACATTGAAAGCGGAGCTTCGTTCGATCTTCATTTGATCAGGGATTCGCGGCAAATTTATGGATTCTTCAGACCCCGCGCGATTTCCGGCGCGCTGGCGCGCGTCATTCACAGCTTGCCAATTGGTAACGCTCTTCGTAATCTGATGCGCGCCCATTGTTTTTATGATCATCACCAGCCCCGCCAACGAACGATTGAAACATGCGCGCCGCGTCCGCGACGGGCGCGAACGCGGGTTGATCTTCGTCGAAGGCGAGCGGTTGATCGAGGAACTCCTGCAATCGGGGTTGAAGCCGACCGCCTGTTTTCACGCGCCTGATCCGAACCCGCGCGCGCAAATGGTCGTCGCCGAAATGGCGCGCCGCAACATTCCCCTCTATTCTGTCACGGACGCCGCGCTCGCAACCGTCAGCGACACCGTCAACTCTCAGGGGCTGGTCGCGATTGCGGAAAAACCTGTTTTCAAATTCGATCAAATTTTACCGGCGCGAGACGGCGATGCGCCGCTGATTGTTTGTCTCGACTCGGTACAGGACCCGGGCAATTTCGGAACGATTGTCAGGACATCCGAAGCGGCGGGGGCAAGCTGCGTCGTGGCTCTGAAAGGCTCGGTTGACGCGTTTTCGCCGAAGACGCTGCGCAGTTCTATGGGGTCGGCCTTTCGATTACCCGTCGTGACCGAGATCGAGATTGAAGAGTTGTTAGCTGGCGTTTACGCCAAGAATTTGAAGATCGTGGCGGCGGAGACAAGCGGCGAGACGGTCTACAGCGATTACGACTGGCGCAAACCGACGATGATCATCTTCGGCAACGAGGCGCGCGGCGTCGGCGCTACAGTTTTGGAACGTTGCGACGCGCGCTTGCGTATTCCGTTGCGCGCTCCGGTCGAATCATTGAACGTCGCGGCGGCGGCCGCAGCCGTTTTATTCGAAGCGGTCAGGCAGCGAAGAGGGACAAGGGGACAGGGAGACAAGGGGACAGGGAGACAAGAAGCCGCATAACCCCCATTACTCCTCAGAGTCCCATTCAGCGGAGTTTTCAGTATGCCGGAACACAATTCAAAAGGCGCTGATCTGTCGGGCCGCGTGGAGTATTTCGTGCGGCGGTTGTTCGAGCGCATCGGCGGCGCGATTGATTTCGCGTTGCGCCGGGGCAGCGGACTTGAAGGTGGCGCGCGCGCCGATCTGGCCACGCTCGCGCCCTTGATCGAGCAGGCGGTCGAAGAGAATTTGAAGCGCGAAGACTCACGCGTCGTTGCGCCGAACCTGCTCGAGCTTCGCTACGATTACGAAACATACACGCGATTGGGCGCGTCGCGCCGCGAATTCCTGCAACGCGAATTGAGCGCGAGCATCTACGAATACATCTACAACCGCCGTTACGCGACGCTCGGCGAAGTTCAGGTCAGGGTCGCTTATGACGCCTTCACGCGCGGCCTCGAAATCAGAGCCGGATTCGGCGACGCGCTGCCCGCCGTCATCACGCAAAACGCGCCCGAAAACGCCATCGCCGCTGCAAGCCACGCGGCCGGCGCGGCCCCGGGCAAAAGCTGTAACGTCACCCTGCGCATCGAGGGCGGTTCGCGCGAACCGCGCGCGCGCATTGCAAGCGGCGCCGACCCTGCCGGAATCGGGCGCAACAGCGCGAATGCGTTGATCATCAACGATCCATCAGTCTCGAATTTTCACGCGGCGTTGAGGCTTTCCGCTGACGGCAATCTTTTTCTGGCTGACCGCGACAGCAGCAACGGCACTTTCGTCAACGGCGTGGCGCTCGAACCCGGCGGCAGATGTGTCGTGCGCAATGGCGACCGATTGAAATTCGGCGACGTCGAAACAACGCTTTCAGCAACGCCGCCCGAATAACGCGCATCGGGACAGGCGCCGGATTTTGATTTTTGATTTTTGCCTTTTGATTTTCCGCTTATGAGCTTTCCCTTCATCGCAACCATCATTCTTCTGATCGGCCTGACTGGCCTGATCCTCGCGTTGTTTACTTCGACGTGGCGTTATCGTTCGCGCGCGGCAAGCGCTGATCAACCGGATGCGAAACTTCCCGAAGATTTCGGACCGCGCCTGACCAGCCGCCGCCTGCGTTACGTGCGCTGGGCGTTTGCGTTGGTGGTGGTCGCGGCGCTCGGCTTTCACGCCTATTGGGGATTGTTCGCGGCGGGGCCGCTGGGCGAGGACGCGGCTTTCGAGTCTTTGAAAAACAAACGCGATCAGCGCAACCGCCGCGAAGTCGAGAGCAAGCTGCGCGGATGGATTTACGACCGCCATCACGATCCAAAACGGGCGCTGGCGAAATACCGTTACCTGAACGGACGGATCATCCGCGATTATCCGCTTGGGCCGGGGGCCGCACACATCGTCGGTTACGGCACGCTGACGCGCGGCGACGCCTTGCTCGAACGGGCGGCAGTCGCGCCGCACGCGGCGGAGCCTGAAAAAAGCTGGTGGAAGAAGCTGACCGACATCAACAACGAAGACGCCCGCCCGCCCATCGGACGGGATATGGTTCTGACGATTGATTACGATTTGCAGCGGGCGGCTTCGGAACAATTGCAAGGCAAACGCGGCGCGGTTGTCATGCTCAACCCGCAAACCGGCGAGATACTGGCGATGGCCAGCAGCCCCGGCTTCGATCCGAGCGACGTGGATAACGACGTGAAGTGGCGGGAAATCTGGAACGACGCCGGGCGCAAACCGCTGCTCAATCGCGCGCTCGACGAATATTACCTGCCCGGCTCGACGTTCAAGACAATCACGGCCTCAGCCGCGATTGACGCGCGGCTGGACGACAAGGTCTTCACCTGTCGCGGCGAAGGCTGGACGCCGCCGGGATCGAACCGCCCGATCCGCGATGACGAAGGCGAATCGCACGGTACGATCGGCCTGCTCGAAGCCTACACGCATTCCTGTAATCAATACTTCGCGCAACTCGGCGTCGAAGTCGAACGCCAGCGGATGGGCGAGGCGGCGTCGCGCTTCGGCCTCAGCGTTTACGACACGGCGGGCGAATCAATCGGCGTGGGCGCGTTCCGCAACCTCTGGAACACCGACAACAAAGTTCTTTCCGACGTGCTCGCGCCGCTGCTCTCGACTTTCGTCAACGGGCGCAAGATCACGAAATACGATCTCGCGCTCGAATCAATCGGCCAGGGCTACGTGCAATTGACTCCGCTGGAAATGGCGATGACCGCCGCCGCCGTCGCCAATTCGCGCGGAGATGTGATGCGCCCGACAATCGAGATGGGCCGCCAGCCCGCCGCATTGAGCCAGGCGATGACTCATGAAACCGCTGCGAAAATGCGGCGATTGATGGCTTCGGTGGTTGAGCGTGGAACCGCCGCAGGAGTGTTCGGCGGCCTGGTTCGCAACGCCAAATTGACCGCCGGAGGAAAGACCGGAACCGCGCAACGCGACGTGCCGGAGATTGATCCGAAAACCGGCAAGCCCGTCACCTACGTTGATTCGCGCGGTCGAACCCGGATCAAGATAGCCGAGAAACGACGGATTGATTCCTGGTTCATCGGCTTCGCGCCGGTCGAAAACCCGAAGGTCGCGTGGGCCGTCGTGGTCGAAGGCGGAGGATACGGCTCGCGCACTTCGGCGCCGATTGCGGGAAATTTGTTGTTGAAGGCGCAGAGTCTGAAACTGCTTGAGCCGCCGCAAACGCAGGCTGAGAGCGGGCGGGCAAGCGGGAAGTAAGAAACGAATCGAAAACAAATTAACGGCGTGGAGATGGGATCACAGAGAAGTAAAATCGCTGTCCTGGTGGCTTTTCCCCGTGATCCCCTTTCCCCGTCGTTTGATGGTTTTATTCCGCACCAACAAAATGTTTACCTTGCATTTAATTTCATCTGGTTGATGCGGTCGCGGAGAGCCTGAGCGAAGCATTCGACTTCGTCCGGCGCGGCGCCGCTCGCCTGCAATCCGGAGCGTAGTTGCGCGTCGGTAATGCGCCCGACGTATTGCATCAGCCATTTCAGATCGCTCGCGCGGATGTCGTTTTTGAAAGTGTCGGAATGCTGTCCTGAATAGCCGAACTCGACCAGATTGCCCTTCACGCCTTTGATGAAATCTCTGGTCTGGCCGCGATACCCTCTGCAATCCCATTTCTCACGGCTGATAAATCCGCCCCATTTGCCCATCGAACCGCCCCAATCCGTGACCATGTAACGATCTTCCAAACCGGCTTTGGTCGGCGTTTGATAGATCGCCGTGTTCGAGCCTCGCTTGACGTCGCGCAAATCTTTGTTATCCCAATTCGACACCAGCATCATAATCACCTTCAGCCCGTTCAACTCTTTCGTGCCGACGAAGGGATTCTGAATCCAGCTCCAGCTCTGCTCTTCATCCAGTTTTCTGACGCCCTTCTCGCGCTGCGCTTCGAAGCGGGCGCCGGTGAAGCTGCCGTCAGGTTTGATGTGACTCTTCGCGCGTTCCAGCGGACCGAGTTTTTCAATCCTGCCGCTCGGAACGAAATAGGCAGGCTCGACAAAATATCCGGCGGCCCAGGCGATGCGCGTAGCGAAAGTCTCCGCGCTGACTTCCGTACCGAACTTGGCCGTCCATCTGTTCCCGTTCGCGTCGCTCACGCGCACCTTCGGATTGGTGCCCGACAGGTTTTCTTCGATGAAGGTGAATGGCGGTTTGGGCATTTTGGCGCGCCCGCCGGGGCCTGCCGCAAAATCAAGTCTTTCGACCGCGCCGGGATCAGCCCAGATCACCGGCTTGCCGGGTTGAACAGGAGCTTTCGGTTTCTGCGTCGTCGCATTCGGTTTTTGCGCCGTTACCGGCGAGATAAAAACAAACGCCAACACCGCCGCGACCAGCGGCGATACTCGGCGCAAATTCGAGGTCATAAGTTTTACTCCTTGCAATGTTTTATTTTTGTAACTGCTCAGCCGGCTTCAGAACCACATAAAGTTGTCAGCGAGATTTTTGAGCGCCGACAGACTACCTCATTTGTTTTGCAGGCAAAAGATAAACTGGTTCGATAGCTTGAGGAGTTGTAAAGATGGTTGCATAATCCGCCAGCCAAAGAACGCCTCATCTGTAAGAGGCTCTGAGTAGCCGTACCGATTCACCAAAACAACTTTATGCTGAGCGCTCATCAGGCTGAGATCACATTGTTGCTGAGCCGCTCGCGGCAAGGCGACCGCGAAGCGATGGAAGAACTGGCGCCCATCATCTACGAGGCGCTGCGCCAATTGGCGCGTCATCACCTGCGACGCGGGCGCGGCGCGCAAACTTTGCAACCGACGGCGCTCCTGCACGAAGCCTGGATACGCCTCTTCAATTCAGATAACCATGACGGCCAGACAAACCAACAATGGAAGGACCGCGCGCACTTCCTCGCGGTGGCTTCGCGCCAGATGCGCCAGATTTGCGTTGATCACGCCCGCGCCAAACAAGCCGCCAAACGCGACGGCCAGCATCAGCGCGTGGATCTGGCCGAAGCTCTCGCCATCCAACTTCCGCGCCCGATTGACATGGTTGACTTGCTGGCGCTGGATGAAGCCATGAACCGGCTGGCCGAAGAACTGCCCCGCGCGGCGCAGGTGGTCGAACTGCGTTACTTCGGCGGATTGACGGAAGAAGAAACGGCTGAGACGCTGGATATTTCGATCTCGACGTTAAAACGCGATTGGAAATTCGCGCAAAGATGGTTATTCAACCAGCTCAAACCACGTTAGCTGTATTTTGAGCGAAACGTTTTCGGCTTAGACGGTCTGAGCAGATTCTCCCGTTCGAGAACAGCGCGAATTTGATCGTATTCTCTGGGGCCGAGCTTCCCAGAGAAGGTGATGTACGTAAGCCCGTGGATATTGGAAAACCCCTGACATTCCTCATCTTTAAGAATGATGGCCCTCCGAGTCCCAAGCTTGCCCTGAAAAAGCCCGATTTCATGCACTACGTTCTCTCGCGCATGCTTTTTCCTGTCAGCATGGTTGTCCTCCGCC
>WBZO01002484.1_pt1 | contig 23828 bp, 18 predicted proteins | sample 5204261 | NCBI WGS metagenome assembly WBZO01 (sample SAMN12412400, study PRJNA552823) | activated sludge metagenome | isolation source: activated sludge from anammox sidestream of wastewater treatment plant... | place: USA: North Carolina | collected 2017-09 | reverse complement strand
CAACGTCCATGGATTCCCGCCGCGCCGACCCCTTTCGAGCGGCCCGTTGATGGGCTTGCCCCGCACTGCAATAAAATCCATCACTTATGCGTCAGAGTTCATGCTCGGAATGAGGGGATCCCTCAGGAGCTCTACCCCACGCTCACCGAGCATGGACGGGCCATCCTCGAGTTCATGCGCGAGCACCCGGCGGCGCCGATCTACCGGAGCCGGAGCGGGCATCGCCTCTCGGCCGCGGACCTGGCACAGGTGCGAGCGTTCGAGGCCCGCACCCTGGAGGCGTCCATCGAGCGCGCCCCGAGCTGGCTCGAGGACTTCCTCGCGAGCACCTGGGCCAGGGTCCCGTACTACCGCGCGCTCGGTCCTGCCCCTCGACGGCTCGACGAGGTCTCGCCGATCTCGCGAGCCGATCTGGCCGGCGACATCGCGCGCTTCGTCCCAGACGACGTCCCGCTCGACGGGCTCATCCAGTTTTCCACCAGCGGGACCACCGGCCACCCGCTCGTCGTCGCCTCCCATCCGGTGGTGGCCGCGCGCTACCTCACCTTTCACAAGCGCGCGCTCCGACGCTTCGGGATCACCCTCCGTCACGGGCGGGGTCGTGTGGGAGTCGTCCTGGTCGGGTTTCAGCGCTCGTGCTTCACCTACGTCTCGGTGACCCCCACCATGGATGAGTCGGGGCTGGCCAAGCTCAACCTGTACCCCAGTGATTGGCGGGATCCGGACGATCGTGCGCGGTACCTCGACGCGCTGGACGCCGAGGTCTTGACCGGTGATCCGATCTCGCTGGCGGAGCTGGCCGAGCTCCCCCTCACCACCCGCCCCCGCGCGCTCCTCTCCACCAGCATGACCCTCACCGAGGGTCTACGCGCCCGCCTGGAGGCGCGCTTCGGCTGCCCGGTCCTCGATCTCTACTCGATGAATGAAGCGGGGCCGCTCGCCGTTCACGAGCCTACGCTCGGGGGTCACGCGCTCCTGCAACCCTGCATGCACGTCGAGATCCTGGACTCACGAGGCCACCCGGTGCCCGCCGGCGAGCGCGGAGAGATCACCCTGACCGGTGGGTTCAACTTCTGCTTGCCTCTGCTCCGCTATCGCACCGGGGACCACGCCGCCCTCCACTGGGTCGCCGGCGAGCCGGTGCTCTTCGGCCTCGACGGGCGCCCACCGGTACGCTACCGCACCGTGGACGGGATCTGGCTCAACAACGTGGAGATCACGCATCTGCTCCGCCCCTTCGTGGTCACCGCCTACGCGCTCCACCAGCGCAGCGACGGCAGCTTCTTGCTGCGGCTCGCCCCGGGCACGCCCGACCGAGATCGCATCGTGGAGACGCTCGAGGCGGCGCTCGGCACGCGACCGGAGGTCCGGGAAGGCCTCGCCGACAAGACCATCCAGTACACGTCCGAGGTGGCGGGCGCGGCCGGATGACCCTCGCCGAGCTCTTCGCCAACGGCTTCACCGCGGCCTCCATCGTGCTCGCGGGGCGCAACAGCGTGCACACCTGGTGGACGGGGATCCTGAGTGGCGTGCTCTTCGGCTGGGTGTTTTACCTGGCACGACTCTACGCCGACGTGACGCTGCAGGGCTTCTTCGTGGTGACCAGCGTGGTCGGTTGGTGGGGTTGGCTTCACGGCGCAGAGCGGCGTGCGCTGCCCATCCGCACCACCCCAGGACGGTGGCTCGCCGTCGCGGTGGTGGCCGGGAGCGGGTTCGCCCTCGCCTACGCGCTGCTCCTACATCACTTCACGGACGCCTACGCCCCCGGCCCGGACTCGGTGGTGCTCTCCTTCAGCATCGTCTCGCAGTTCTTGCTGGTCGCGCGGCGCGTGGAGACCTGGTGGGGGTGGCTGGTGGTCGACACCATCGCGGTGCCTCTCTACCTGTCGCGTGGGCTCACGCTCACTGCGCTCCTCTACGCCGGGTTCTGGGTGAACGCGCTGGTCTCGCTCCGTCACTGGCGCCGGCAGCTCGAGGCGCCGTGATCCACGGGCTCGTGGTCGGCAAGTTTGCGCCGCTCCACCGCGGTCACGAGCTGGTCATCCGGCGGGCGCTCGCCGAGTGCGATCGGGTCACGGTGATCTCTTGGGCGAACCCGGAGTACCCTGGCTGTGAGCCCGCCCGGCGCGCGGCCTGGCTCGCCGAGCTCTTCCCGAGCACCGAGCGCCTGGTGGTGGAGAGCACGCCGGACCGACCGACGCCTCACGCGTCCGAACCGGATGCCGTGCAGCGCGAGTTCGTGGCGCGGCTCTGCAGCGAGGTGCTCGGCGTCACGGTCGACGCCGTCTACACGAGCGAGGCCTACGGACCCGGGTTCGCCGCGCATCTGGCGCGCCGGTTCGGTCGCCCGGTGCGCCACGTGGCCGTGGATCCCGCGCGCCGCGCCGTCCCCATCTCGGCCACCCAGATCCGGGCCGACGTCCACGCCCACCGAGAGCTGCTGTCGCCGGTGGTGTATGCGTCGTTCGTCGAGCGAGTGGTCGTCCTCGGCGGAGAGTCTTCCGGCAAGAGCACGCTCACTCGGGCGCTGGCCCGCGCGCTCTCCACCGCGCACGTCGAGGAGTTCGGGCGGGAGCGGTTCATCGAGCGCGGAGGCCAGCTCCTTCCGAGCGATCCGCTCGAGATCGGCGAGCGGCAAGTGGCGCTCGAAGAAGAGGCCACGCGGCGCGCGCGGCGCTACCTGTTCTGTGACACTTCCCCCCTCACCACCCTCTACTACGCGAGAGAGCTCTTCGGCGCTGCCGACCCGCGGCTCGTGGCGTTGGCGGAGCGCCCCTATCACCACGTGGTGCTGTGCGCGCCGGACATCCCCTTCGAGCAAGACGGCACCCGGCGCGACGCCTCCTTTCGCGCCGCGCAGCAGGCCTTCTACGCGGCGTGGCTCGCAGAGCGCGGTCTCCAGCCCATCGACGCGCGAGGGAGCCTCGGCGAGCGCGTCGAGACGGTCGTGGCGGCGCTGGCTCGAAGCCGCCGCTGACGCGGGCCGAGGCGCCGGCTCGCTCCGGCGCGCGCGAGGTGGGGCGCCTCGTGCCGGCGCGGGCTCAGTGCGCCACGGAGAAGCTGCGCAGGCTCATGCCGCGGCCGTCGGTCCGCCACTCCACCGAGCCCGTGTGGTCCATGCGCAGCGCCGCGACGCCGGCGGCGGCGAGCGTGTGCAGGGTGCTGGCGTGCGGGTGCCCGTAGGGGTTGCGCGTCCCGCAGGAGATGCTGGCGACGCTGGGCGCCACCGCGCGCAGCCACTGTGGCGTGGTGGAGCTGCGGCTGCCGTGGTGGCCCACCTTGAGGTAGTCCGCGCGGAGCTCTGGCACGCGCGCGAGCAGCTCATGCTCTTGCGTCGCCTCCGCGTCCCCGGTCAGCAGCGCGGCGCGCTGACCGAGCGAGAGCCGGAGCACGAAGGAGTTGTCGTTGGCGTGCCGCCGCGGGACGGGCCCTGGACAGGGCCCGAGCACCTCGAGCCGGGCGGCGCCGAAGCGGTGCTCGCCGCACAGCTCCGCGGGGCGGCGGACGGGCACCCCGCGGGCCCGCAGCAGCGTGAGCAGCCCGGCGTAGACCGGGCCCGCGCCCTCCGCCTCGCCTTGGCCCGTGTCCCAGAGCTCCCCGACCTCCACCTCCGCGAGCGCCGTGGCGAGCCCGGTGAAGTGATCCGGGTGCGGATGCGAGAGGACGGCGATGTCCACCCGCGCGCGGCGACGCGCCCTCAGCACCGGCAAGATCACCGAGCGCCCCGGATCGACGGGGCTGCCCATGAAGCCGCCCCCGTCCACCAGCACGAGGCGCCCATCGGGGAGATCCACGAGCAGCGCGTCGCCCTGCCCCACGTCGAGCGCGCTGACGCGCAGCTCACCCAGCGGGCGTCCGGCGCGGCGCGCGCCCAGCTCGAGCAGCCCGAGCCCCAGCGTGAGCGCCGCTCCCCAGCCGAGGCGCGCGCGCACGCCGCGCGCCAGCAGCAGCCCGAGCGCGCCGACCCCAGCGAGCGCCAGCATGGCCGCGTCCGGCGGGGGGACAGGGAGCGTCGCGAAGCGCGCGGCCGCGCTCAGGGATGCCACCTGCTTGACGATCAGCAGGGCCCCCGAGCCCACCAGCGCCGCGCCGCGCTCCGCCGCCGGCCAAGCACCGAGCAGGGCGTGCAGCAGGCACACGGGCAGCGCGACCACCTCCCCGAGCGGCGCCGCCACGACGTTGGCCACCACGCCGGCCAGCGTGAGCCTCGGCGCCAGCAGCGCGAGCAGCGGGACGCAGGGCAGCATGGAGGCGACCGTGGCCGCCACGCTGAGCAGCACCCAGCGCAGCGCCCGCGAGCGCACCCGTGCGGTCAAGCGCACCAGCGGCGGGCCGAGCAGGATGAGCCCAGCGGTGGCCGCCGCGCTCAAGAGGAAGGACACGTCGAAGGCGATCAGCGGATCGAGCGCGGCGCCGACCAGCAGCGAGGCCGCCACCGAGCGCGCCACCGAGGGGCGCCGGCCGAGCGCCCGCACCCCGAGCGCCGCGGCCAGCATCCAGGCTGCCCGCCAGGCGGAGCCGCTGCCCCCGGCGAAGTCCGCGTACACGAGCGCGAGCACGACGCCCAGCGCCGACGCGAGGCGCCCCACCTCGACCTGCGCCGCCAGCCAGTACCAGCGCAGCAGGAGATAGCGCAGCGCCGCCACCACGCTGACCACGGCGAACACCAGGTGCGTGCCGCTCACCGCCAGCAGGTGCGCCAGCCCGCTCTCTCGAAACGCCGCGTCGTCATCCGGATCCAGGTCGTTCTCACCGAGCACCAGGGCGCGCGCCATGGGCGCCGTAGCGGCGGAGAAGGTGGCCACGATGCGCCTGCGCACGTGCGCCCGCGCCCGATCGATGAGCGCGCCGGGCCCCGCGCCCTGGGTCAGCCGCGTGACCGCGAGGGCGCCACCGCTCAGCAGCACCCCGCGCCGCGCGGCGCCGGGCAGGGGGTCCGGCAGCTCCAGGTTGCGAAACAGGCGCACGGGCGCCGCCTGCAGCACGAGCGCTAGCGCGTCGCCGCGCGCGAGATCGTCCGGGCCGCCGTGGACGCGCGCCAGCAGCGGCCCCGCGACCGCGCGCCCCTCACAGTCGATGCCGTCGAGCTGCAGCAGGGCGCTGCTGGCGCCCCCCGTCCAGGTGGGGGAGGCCACGACGCGCGCCTCGGCGGCGCAGCGCGACGGGGCGCCAAAGTCATCCCGTGCGCGCAGGCGGCGCGTCTCGAAGTCGTCGAGGGCGCGACCGGCGCGCAGGCTCGAGGCGCCGAGGGCCAGGACGGCGAGCGCGACCGCCCACGCCGAGACGCGGCGCACGACCAACGCCAGCACCCCGAGCGCGGCGAGCCCCGTGGCCAACGGAGCGACGGGCAGCGCCGTACCCCCGACGGCAGCGAGCGCCACCAGCACGGCAGGATCCACGCGCATGTCCGCGCGCTTTCAGGCGCCGTGCCAGCGCCCGGATGGCCTACGTGCCCTGCGCAGGCCTGACGGCCCCCCGCCACGCTGGCGGCGGGCCGTCACGCAGGCGCTCGGTCACTCGACGTCGATGCTACCCCGGCAGCTCGCCCAAGCGAAAGCTTGGCTGGCGCATTGCTCCGGTAGGCCAACCTGACCGTCGTCGTTGCACGCCCAGCTCTCGGGGGAGACGCCCCCGAGGCAATCCAGCAGCGCGCGGCCCTCGCGGGTGCAATCCCCCGTGATCCACTCGCGACAGACCTCCTGCTCACACTCCTCGAGCGACTGAGGGCCCTCGCTGCAGGCGAGCTCGACCGCGATGCCGCAGAGCTGCCGGCACCTTGCGTCACCGCCGCCGCCGCCACCGCCGCCCTCGGAGGAGCCGCCGGGGTTGCCATAGTCGTCTCGGGGGACGCCGTAGTCGTCGTGGGGGACGCCGTAGTCGTTGCCCGGGACCACGCCCTGAGCGCCGTAACTCCCAGGGTCCGGCACGTTGGCCTTGTCTCCCTCTTCCACGGCGCAGCCCAGGGCCAGCAGCGAACCCGCGGCGAGCACGGAAACGATTCTAGATAGCTTCATGCGAGGTCTCCTTCCAAGCAAAGCCGGTCAGCGGCTAGAGCCAAGGGCCCGGCGCGACGAGGTCACGCCGGGCCCGCGCCATCAGAAGTAGTAGATGGCGGCGACGTTCTGGCTGAGGGCGAGCCAGGGGCTGTTGCCCACGCGGGTGCTGATGCCGAAGGCCGAGGTGCTGGACTCCGTGCCACCGTTGCCAGGATCCGTGCTGCCCGTGGCGTAGGCCAGGCCGAGCCCGATGGAGCCCTGGAGCGCCAGATCCGGCAGGCCCATGAAGCCGAAATGCACCTCCGCCCCAGCGCGGGCGCCCACGTCTAGGATAAAGCCGCTGTGCTTGGCTGGATCGGCGTCTGCCCCCTGGGGGGTCTCACCCGTGCCGAAGCCCAGGTTCAGCTCCGGGACGATCTGGAAGGAGTAGTGCTTGGCCGAATAGAGGCTGAGCGGCACGCCGCCGTGCAGCGCGAAGGCGGTGCTGCTGGGGGCGTCCGTGGTGGTGTCCCCCGTCTTGCTGCTGCCCGTGACGGTGCGGAAGCCAATGCCCACGTCGATGCCGAGCATGTCGTCCAGCCAGTAGCGCACGCCGACCACGGGCGCCTCTACCACGGTCATGCTGTTTGCGATGGGGACGCCGTTGAAGCCCATGTAGCCGAAGCCCAGGCGCCCGATGACGGCGCTGTGGTCGCTGTCCCCCGCGGTGGCGGTGGCAGGGGCCGGCAGGGCCACGCCACCCGAGGTGGACGCGGTGGCCTCGGCGTCTTGAGCGAAGGCCGCACCGGCGAAGGTGAGCGTGGCGAGAGCGGTGAGAGCGGACACACCTAGCTGACGAGCAGTGTTCATGAATGATCCTCCAGAAAGGGCGGGAGCCTGGTACAAGCCTGCGAGCACGCCAGAAGCTGGCGCTTCAGTCAGTGGATGCTCCCATTCTCTAAAGCAGATGGTCGCGCGCTCGGCGGCGTTGGTCAACTTCCCAGCTTAGTTCGTGCTCGAGAGGGTGACCAGGGTTTGGCCACTGATACGGCCGCGCCTCGCGTTGTCTTCCTTCGTCCACCCTCACCGTCCTTCGATATCCAGCATGGTTGGAATGTGCCCCGTGGGTCACCGCCGGGGCTCGTCAAGCGCACGAGCTTGGGCTTTGCTCGAGGCTTGGGCGCCTCTCCTGGAAAACAGCGCGCGGATCTGCTGCTGGTCGAGCAGGGCCTCGCCGAGAGCCGCGCCCGCGCGCAGGCGCTGCTGCTCTCTGGGCGCGTGTACCTCGGTGAGCAGCGGGTCGACAAGCCGGGCGCCCTGCTGCCGCGGACGGCGCCGCTGTCGGTGCGACAGCCCGAGCGCTACGTCTCGCGCGGCGGGTACAAGCTGGAGGGCGCGCTGAGGGCGCTCGAGCTCAGCCTCGAGGGCGCCGTGGTGCTCGACGTCGGCGCGTCCACCGGCGGCTTCACCGACTGCGCGCTGCAGCACGGCGCCCGGCGCGTCTACGCGGTGGACGTGGGGCAGGGCCAGCTCGCGCCGCGCCTCGCGAGCGACGCGCGCGTGGTGGTGCGCGACCGCTGCAACGCCCGGGCGCTCGGCCCTGGGGACTTCCCAGAGCCCATCGAGGTGGTCACCGTGGACGCCTCGTTCATCGGTGTCGCCAAGCTGCTGCCGGCCATCGCCGCGGTGCTCCCGAGCGGCGGCCGCCTGCTGGCGATGATCAAGCCGCAGTTCGAGGTGGGGCTCGAGGTGGCGCGGCGCAGCCGCGGCGTCATCCGTGATCCGGTCGCGCGTGAAGCGGCGCTCGAGGGCGCGCGCCGAGCGCTCGCGGAGCACGGCTTCGAACGCCTGGCGGAGAGCGACTCCGCGCTGCCCGGGCCTCGCGGCAACGTGGAGCGCTTCATGCTGGCGCGGCGCCGCTGAGCGTGCGCGGACCCAGGCGCCGCCCGCCCGCTCGGGGCCCCGCGCGCTCAGAGCACCATCACCCACACGTCGTAGAGCGTGTGCGTCCACACCGCCGGCGCGAAGCCACGGAAGCGGTAGATGAGCGTGAAGGCGAGGCCACACACCCAGCGGAAGACGAAGCTCCGCAGCTCGAAGGCGTCGCTGCCGGCGCCCACGTAGTGCCAGCCGCTGAACACCGCGGCGATCAGCACCGCCCAGCCCACGGCGATGAGCGTCTGCTGCCCGGGCGGTCCAGGGAACAAGAGCTGCAGCACGCGGCGCCCCAGGCCCCAGAGCCCTACCCGAAACGCCAGCTCCTCGTAGAAGCCGGCGCCCAAGGACATGACCAGCCCCGCGAGCGGTGACAGCTCCGCGCCGGGACCGAGCGCCAGCTCTCCCACCACGTAGCTGGCGACCAGCCGCATGGTGAAGGCGTACGCGATGCCCTCCACCGCGATGCTCAAGAAGCGCGGCCAGCGCAGCGCGTGGCCGCGCCCAGCGACCACCAGCACGCCCGCGTACGCGGCGCCGATGGCGAGCGTGAGCCCCGCGTAGGCGAGCAGGCTGTGCTCCGCCAAGGCCTGGAGCTTCTGCGTCACCCAGTCCGCAGAATTGCGGAAGGGCACGAGCAGCACCCCCAGGTGATACCCGCAGAAGATGGGCAAGGTCAGGCCCAGATCCGTCCACGGGCCGCTGGGATCTGCGAGCCGCTCCTGCTGACCGGACGCTGCCTGCTTGCCCATGTCACGCGGGCCGCAGGTTGTAGACCACCCACATCACCAGCACGAGCCAGAGCAGCACGATGCCCACGAAGGGACCGTCGCGGAGCATCTCCTGCGTGGGGCTCTCGGACTTGGGGCGGCTCGACACGAGCTGCAGGAACCTCCCCACGCCGAGCACCACGAACACGGTGCTCACCCACAGGTAGTCCGTCTTGAAGAACGCGCGCGTGTGCGAGTCCAGCGTGTAGGCCACGTAGGTGACGATGGTGGCGAGCGCCGTGATGGCCAGCGCGATGTCCAGCCCACGCTGGGTGTAGGCCTCCAGCGCGGCGCGCTGCTTGCCGGCGTTGTGCGCGGCGGCCGCCAGCTCGTGCCGGCGCTTACCGAAGCCGAGGAACAGCGCGAGCAGCGCGGTGCACACCAGCAGGTAGCTGGAGACGCTCACCTGCGTGGCGTAGCCGCCCGCCATCACCCGCAGCACGAAGCCCGTGGAGATGATGCCCACGTCGAGGTAGGCCACGTGCTTGAGCCGGAGCGAGTACGCGAGGTTGAGCCCGAAGTACGCCGCGGCCACGACGAAGAACGCCGGCGCCAGAGCGTAGGCCCAGCCGAGCGAGACCACCACCAGCGCGCTCGCCACCAGCTTGGCCACCCCCACCGGGACGCGCCCAGAGGCGATGGGGCGCCGGCGCTTGACGGGGTGCAGCCGGTCGGCCTCCACGTCCGCGAGATCATTCATGGTGTAGACGGCGCCGGCCAGCAGGCAGAACACCAAGAAGGCCGAACCGGCGCGCGTGAGCAGCAGCGGATCGAAGATGTGCTTGGCGAACACCACGGGCGCCAGCACGAACACGTTCTTGACCCACTGGTGCGGGCGCACCGTCTTGAGCACCCCGCCGAGGCGCCAGAACACGCCGCCCTCGGCGCCCGGGGGCGCCGGCGCGGCATCGCTCCGCTGGGGGGGCGCGGCTTCGGGGGGCTGGCTCATGGGCGCCGGGAAGATAGCCGAAAGCCCGCGGCCGGGCAGAGAGAGCCGCGACAATTCTAGCGCCCCGGGGGCCATGGTACGGCCCCGGGCGCCGTGGCGCCCCAACAGCGACATCAACAGCTCGTCGAGCAGCTCCGCCAGCACGACTACCGCTACTACGTGCTGGACGACCCCGTCATCACCGACCGGCAGTACGACCAGCTCTACGAAGAGCTGCGGCGGCTCGAGGCGGCCCACCCAGAGCTCTGTCAGCCGGACTCCCCCACGCAGCGCGTCGCCGGCGCGCCCCGCAGCGGCGTGCGGCAGGTGGTCCGCGCCGTCCCGATGATGTCGCTCGACAACACCTACTCCGAGGCGGAGCTGTCGGCCTTCGCGCAGCGCGTGGCCTCGGGGCTGCCCCCGGGCAGCGCGCCCGAGTACTGCGTGGAGCCGAAGCTCGACGGCGGCAGCATCGAGCTGGTCTACGAGGGCGGGCGGCTGGTGGAGGCCTCCACGCGCGGCGACGGCGTGACGGGGGAGGACGTCACCGTGAACCTGCGCACGCTGAGGGCGCTACCGCTCCGCATCGACACCGCCCAGCGGCTCACGCTGCGCGGTGAGGTGGTGATTTATCGGCGCGACCTCGAGCGCATCAACGCCGCGCGGCTCGAGGCCGGCGAGGCGCCCTTCGCCAACCCGCGCAACGCCGCCAGCGGCAGCCTGCGGCTGCTCGACGCGCGGCTGGTGGCCGAGCGGCCGCTGCGGCTGTTCGTGTATCAGGTCGTGGAGGGGCCCACGCTGGCGCCCACCCACGCCGCCACGCTCGAGCGCTTGGCGCAGCTCGGGCTGCCGACGCACCGGCGGCACGTCGTGTGCCGGAGCCTGGCGGAGGTGCTCGAGGCGACGGCGCAGCTCGCCCGGCTCCGCCCGGAGCTGCCCTACGACATCGACGGCGCGGTGGTGAAGGTGAACGGCTACGCGCAGCAGGCGGCGCTCGGCAGCACCTCCAAGTATCCGCGCTGGGCCATCGCCTTCAAGTTCGAGGCGGAGCGCGCCACCACGCGCGTGCTGGACGTCGTGGTGCAGGTGGGGCGCACCGGCGCGCTCACGCCCGTGGCGGAGCTGGAGCCGGTGCAACTCGCCGGCACGGTGGTCAGCCGCGCCAGCTTGCACAACGCGGACATCGTGGGCGCGCTCGATCTGCGCGTGGGCGACACGGTGCAGATCGAGAAGGCCGGCGAGATCATCCCACAGGTGGTCGCGGTGGAGGCCGGGCTGCGCCCGCCCGGGGCTGCGCCCTTCGTCATGCCCGAGCGGTGCCCGGTGTGCGCCACGCCGGTGGTGCAGGCGCCGGGGCAAGTGGCCTGGCGCTGCCCCAACCGCGCCTGCCCGGCCGTGGTGCAGGCCAGCGTGCTCCACTTCGCGCGCCGCTACGCGATGGACATCGACGGCGTGGGCGAGGCGCTGGTGGAGCAGCTCACCAGCAGCGGCCTGGTGGGAGACGTCGCGGACCTCTACGCGCTGACCCTGGAGGGTCTGCTCGAGATGCGCCGCCGGCTCAAGCAGAGCGCTCCGGGCTCGAAGGGCGCGCCCCGCAAGAGCGCCAAGGAGCCGACCAAGTGGGCCGAGAACGTGCTCGCCGCCATCGCCGCCTCCAAGGGGCAGCCGCTCGAGCGCCTGCTCACGGGCCTGGGGATCGAGCACATTGGGCAGGTGGCGGCACGGCAGCTCGCCGAGGCGGCCGGCTCGCTCGAGGCGCTGCTCACCTGGGACGAGGCGCAGGCGCGCGCGCGGCTCGGCGCCATCGCGGGCTATGGCCCCACCCTGATCGACAGCGTGGTGGCGTTCCTGGGCTCTCCGGACGAGCGGCGGCTGCTCGAGCGCCTCGCCGAGCGCGGCGTCTCCCGCGCCCAGCCCACGCCGGCGCCGGCGCGCGGGCCGCTCACGGGCGTCAGCTGCTGCGTCACCGGGGTGCTCAGCCGCCGCCGGGAGGACGTCCACGCGCTCATCCAGGCGGCGGGCGGGCAGGTGCACGACCAGGTGAAGAAGGGCACCACCTACCTGGTGGCCGGCGAGAAGGTGGGGCAGACCAAGCTCGAGCAAGCCCGCAAGCACGGCGCGGCGATCATCGACGAGGCGCGGCTGATGGCGCTGCTCGAGGGCGGCTGAGCGCGCGGCCGTTGCGGAGCCCGCACGTTGCTCCTAAGAGCCGAGGGAGCATGAGCGAGCGCCACTACTACCGCATCGAGCACGAGGGGCAGGCTCACTTCGCCGAGCGACACGGGCAGGAGCTGCGCCTGCTCAGCGCGGCGCCCTGGCTCGACGGCGCGCCCACGGGCGTGAGCGTCGGCCGAGCCGGCGCGCGGCTGCTCGCGCCCGTCACCCCGAGCAAGATCCTCGGCATCGGGCGCAACTACGCGGCGCACGCCCAAGAGCTGGGCAACGAGCCGCCGAAGCAGCCGCTCGTCTTCCTCAAGCCGCCCTCCAGCGTGGTGGGCCCGGACGCCGAGGTGGTGCTCCCCCACCAGAGCCAGCGCGTGGACTACGAGGGTGAGGTCGGCGTGGTCATCGGCCGGCGCGCGCGGCACCTGACGCCCGAGCGCGCGCTGGAGCACGTCTTCGGCTACACGGCCGTGTGTGATCTGACCGCGCGCGATCTACAGAAGCTCGACGGGCAGTGGGCGCGCGCCAAGGGCTTCGACGGCTTCTGCCCCGTGGGGCCCTCGGTGTGCGCTGGGCTCGAGCCCAGCCGGCTGGCGGTGAGCCTCAGCGTGGACGGCGAGCGCCGGCAGCACGGGCGCCTGACGGAGCTCATCTTCTCCATCCCCAGCCTGCTCGTGTGGCTGAGCGCGGCCATGACGCTCGAGCCGGGCGATCTCATCGTCACGGGGACGCCAGAGGGCGTCGGGCCGCTCAGCCCCGGCAGCGCCGTCACGGTGGAGGTCGCGCCGCTGGAACCGCTCTGCTTTCGCTGCGTGGCTGACCCGCTGAGTCCGCCATGAGCGACCAGGGCGAGCCGGAGCGCGAGGAGGCGACGCCCCCGCGCGCCGCACGACGGGCGCGCTGGCGCGCGGGACTCGGCGCGCTCTTGCTCGTGCTCGGCGGGGTGGTGGCCTGGCGCCTGCTCGGCACGAACACCGGACCAGCGCGCTGCGCGGAGGGCTGGCGCGCGCTCGGCCCGCGCTGCTGCGCCGAAGGGCAGCTGCTCGTGGCCAACGCCTGCCGGGGCCAGCCGCTGCGCTGCCCGCAAGGGATGCACGCGGCCACGCGCGGTGAGGGCTGCGTGGCGGACGCCGGCTGGGTGCGCTTCCAAGGCGGGCAGTACTCCCTCGCGCCAGGAGACTGGCAGGCCGAGGGACAGCAGGCCCCGCGGGAGCTGCGCGTAGCGACCTTCGAGCTGGCGCGCGTGGAGCTGACGGTGGAGCGCTGGAACGCGTGCCAGGGCTTGCCCCGGCTCCAGGGGGAGCCGGGCGCGCCCGTCACGGGCCTCACGCTGGAGCAGGCCCAGCGCGCCTGCGCCTGCGAGGGCGGGCGGCTGCCCACGAGCGAGGAGTGGCTCGTGGCGGCCACCGGCGGGACGAGCCGCCGCTGGCCGTGGGGACCGACCGGCTTGGTCTGCCGCCGCGCCGCCTACGGCCTCGTGCGAGGCCCCTGCGCCGTGGGCGCGACGGAGCCGGAGCTGGCCGGCGCCCGCCCCGAGGGCAGGAGCCCCGAGGGCGCGCTGGATCTCTCCGGCAACGTCGCCGAGCTGACGCTGGAGCCGGACGGCAGCGCCGTCGCGCGCGGTGGCTCCTACCGCGCCGAGAGCGCCGCCGCGCTCAGCACCTGGGCGAGCGAGCCGGTGAGCGGCCCCCAGCGGCACGTGGGCGTCCGCTGCGCACGCACGCCGCGCTGACCCCCCTCTACTCCTGCCTCCAGACCCTCACGACGACCCCTCACGGCTCCCGGACTGCGTTAGAGTGACGTCCCCCGCGTCACGGGCAGCGACCCTCCCTCATGGTGCTCCGTCCTCCAGCCCTGGAAGTGGCGCCGCTGCGCCGCTACGCGCCCAACCTCTGGGATCTGCTGGCGTTCGGGCTGCTGTTCACGAGCCTCGTCGGCGTGGTGCAGGGCAGCCGCGCCATGCTGGCGCCGCTCGCCGAGCTACGGCATCACCCGGTGTCGCTCGAGCCGTCCCTGCTGCCCAGCTACGCCCTGCGCACCACGCTGCGCATGCTGGCGGCGCTGGGAGCGTCCTTGGTCTTCAGCCTGGGCTACGGCGCGCTCGCGGCGAAGAGCCGGCGCGCCGGGATGGTGTTGGTGCCGCTGCTCGACATCCTGCAGTCGGTGCCCATCCTGGGCTTCCTGTCGTTCACGGTGGTGGGCTTCATGGCGCTGTTTCCAGGGCGTGTGCTCGGCGCCGAGCTGGCCGCCATCTTCGCCATCTTCACCAGCCAGGCGTGGAACATGACCTTCAGCGTCTACCAGTCGCTGCTGACCGTGCCGCCGGAGCTCGAGGAGGCCGCCCGCAGCTTCCACCTGTCGGCGTGGCAGCGCTTCTGGAGGCTCGAGGTGCCGTTCTCCGTGCCGGGGCTGGTGTGGAACGCGATGATGTCGATGTCTGGCGGCTGGTTCTTCGTGGTCGCGGCGGAGGCCATCTCGGTGGGGAGCGTCTCCATCGCGCTGCCGGGCATCGGCTCCTACGTCGCGCTGGCGATCACGCAGCAGGATCCGATCGCGGTGGGCTGGGCCGTGCTGACCATGCTGGTCGTCATCCTGCTCTACGACGTGCTGCTATTTCGGCCGCTCGCGGCGTACAGCGAGAAGTTTCGCGTCGAGTCGACGACGAGCGATCTGACGTCGCGCTCGTGGGTGCTGCTGGCGCTGCGGCGCACTCGGCTGTTCCCGCGCCTGCTCGGGGCCACTCGGACGCTGAGCGAGGCCTGGCGCCCCCCGCGCCGCCCGCGCCGTCCCACCACCACCCCGCGCGCCATCACGCCACGCTCGGCCGGGCAGCGCGCGGTCATCGAGCGCGCCTGGCTCACGGCCGTGGCGCTGGGGGTCGCGCTGATGGGCGCCAGGCTCATGCGCTTCATCGCCACGGGAGCCGGCTGGTCCGACCTGGGCACGGCGCTGCTCTACGGCGGCTACACCCTCACGCGGGTGCTGGTGCTCGTCGCGCTCTCTAGCCTGGTGTGGGTCCCGGTGGGCGTGTGGGTCGGGCTGCGGCCGCGCTGGGCCGAGCGCGTCCAGCCGCTCGCGCAGGTGCTCGCGGCGTTCCCTGCCAACGTGGTGTTTCCGGTCGTGGTGCTCGTGATCGTCCGCTACTCGCTGTCGCCGGACGTCTGGCTCTCCCCGCTGATGGTGCTGGGCTCGCAGTGGTACCTCTTGTTCAACGTCATCGCCGGGGCCAGCGCCTTCCCCAGCGACCTGCGCGACGCCGCGGCGAGCCTGCACCTCGGCGGCCGGAGCTGGTGGTTTCGGGTCATCTTGCCCGGGATCCTGCCGTACTACGTCACCGGCGCCATCACCGCCAGCGGCGCCGCCTGGAACGCCTCCATCGTGGCGGAGCTGGCGAGCTGGGGGTCTACCACGCTGCGCGCGCATGGGCTGGGCGCCTACATCGCCGACGCCACCGCCGCCGGCGATCACCCGCGCATCGTGCTGGGCGTCGCGGTGATGTGCGCCTTCGTGTTGATGCTCAACCGGCTGCTCTGGCGCCCGCTCTACCGGCTGGCGATGCGCCACACCCACCAGGAGTGATGCTCCCCATGACCTCCCCCACCCTCACCGCGCCCAGCCCCGAGTCCAGCGCGCCGCTCGTCCAGCTGGAGGGCGTGCGCCAGGTCTTCCCTCAGAGCGAGCGCTCCGAGCTGGTGGTGCTCGACGGCGTGGACTTCACGCTGCACCCTGGCGAGATCGTCGGGCTGCTGGGGCGCTCCGGCTCGGGCAAGTCCACCCTGCTGCGGATCATCTCCGGTCTGCTCAGGCCCAGCGCGGGGACGGTGCGCTGGCGAGGGGAGCCCGTCAGCGGGCCGTGCCAAGGCGTCGCGATGGTCTTCCAGAGCTTCGCGCTGTTCCCGTGGCTCACGGTGCTGCAGAACGTCGAGCTCGGGCTGGAGGCGCAGGGCGTGGCGCCCGCCGAGCGGCGGCGGCGAGCCCTGGCGGCCATCGATCTCATCGGCCTCGATGGCTTCGAGAGCGCGTACCCCAAGGAGCTCTCCGGGGGGATGCGGCAGCGCGTGGGCTTGGCGCGCGCGCTGGTCGTGCAGCCACGCTTGCTGCTGATGGACGAGGCGTTCTCTGCGCTGGACGTGCTGACCGCGGAGACCCTGCGCACGGAGCTGCTCGACGGCTGGATCGAGGGGCGGCTGCCCATCAGCTCGATCTTGATGGTGACCCACAACATCGAGGAGGCCGTGCTCCTGTGCGACCGCATCCTGGTGCTGTCGTCCCACCCCGGCCGAGTGACGACCGAGTTCCCCGTCACGCTGGCTCACCCTAGAAACCGGCTGGATCCTCCCTTTCGCGCGCTGGTGGACCACCTCTACGGCGTGATGACTCAGCACCTCACGCCGGCGGCGGGGGCCAGGCACGCCGGAGAAGGCTTCCCCGGGGTCGGCCTGCGGATGGCGCTCCCACGCATCTCGACCAACCGCCTCGCTGGGCTGCTCGAGGCGCTGGCGGCGGCGCCGTTCCAAGGCAAGGCGGACTTACCCGTGCTGGCGGCGAGCTTGCACATGACGGCCGGGGAGCTGCTGCCGGCAGCCGAGACGCTCCAGCTCCTCCGGCTGGCCGTGCTGGCCGATGGCGATCTTCACCTGACGGAGGCGGGGCAGCGCTTCGTGGAGCTCGACGTGGACGCGCGCAAGCGGCTGTTTGGGCAGCACCTGCTCGCCCACGTGCCGCTGGTGGCGCGCCTCTGTCAGGTGCTGGCCGAGCGCGCCGACCACCGCGCGCCCTTCACGCGCTTCTCGCAGGAGCTGGAGGACAGCCTGTCCGCGCAGCAGGCCGAGGACACCCTGCGCGCCGTCATCAGCTGGGGGCGCTATGGCGAGCTGTTCGGCTACGACGAGCACCTGCGGCAGTTCAACCTGGACAACCCCACCTGAGCTGGCCCGAGGGCCGCCCCCTCGCTCCCCGGAAGCCAGGCCCGCGCGTCCCTACCCCCGGCGCCCAAGCTCTGACACACTGCGCCGAATGACCCGTGGGCGCGTCCTGGTCGTCGATGACAGCGCCCTCGGACGTGCCGCGGTGGCGGACGTGCTCCGGGGCTCGGGGGAGCTGCAGGAGGTGCTCGAGGCGGAGGACGGCTTCGGCGCGCTGCGGAGGATGGCGGAAGACAAGCCCGATCTGGTGGTGTGCGATCTCGTCATGCCAGGCTGCGATGGGCTGCAGCTCCTGCGCCTGCGCGCGGCCAAGCCCGAGCTCGCCGGGATCCCGATCTTGATCTTGACGGCCGACGGGGAGCTCGAGCGCAAGCTCGAGCTGTTCGATCGGGGGGCCTCGGACTGGGTGAGCAAGCCCTTCGATCCACGCGAGCTGCTGGCGCGCGTGCGCGTCCACCTGCGCCTGAAGCTCCTCGCCGAGGAGCTGACCGTCGCCAACGAGCAGCTCTACCGGCTCTCTTGCACCGATCCTCTGACGGAGCTGTTCAACCGCCGGCACTTCGACGACGTGCTCGGCGGCGAGGTGGCGCGCCTCGTCCGCTACGCCACGCCCGTGTCGCTCATCCTCTGCGACATCGACCACTTCAAGCGCTTCAACGACGAGCACGGTCACCAGCTCGGGGACGAGGTGCTGCGGGCGGTGGCCAGCACGCTCGTCCGCTCGGTCCGCAAGGCGGACGTGGTCGCGCGCTACGGCGGCGAGGAGCTGGCCGTCGTGCTCACCAACACGGGCGCGGCGGGCGCCTTCGTCTTGGCGGAGCGGCTGAGGGCCGCGGTCGAGCGCGCGCGGGTGACGAGCGGTGAGCGCGGCCTGAGCTGCACCGCCAGCTTCGGCGTCGCGTCCGCCGAGGACGCCGTGAGCGTGTCCAGCGCGGCGACGCTCATCGGCCGCGCGGACGCGGCGCTCTACGCCGCCAAGCGCGCCGGTCGCAACCGCGTGGTGCCCTGGAGCCCCGCGCTCGAGCTCCAGGGCTGAGCGCTCACCGCGCGCCCACCAAGCCCGCTCCGCGCGGCCGAGGGGCCGACCCACGCGCCCACGCTCGCGCTGGGGCGTCCTCCCGCTGGGCCAGGCGACGAGGCAGCTCCCGCGCTACGCTGCGCCGCGCGGCGCCTCCACCCCCTGCCGCCGACGTGTCTCATGGCGCACAAGACCCTTCAAGAAATCTTCGCGCACAACGAGCGCTGGCGGCAGGAGCGGCTCGCCGAGGATCCCGCCTTCTTCGCGCGGCTCTCGCAGGCGCAGACGCCCAAGTATTTGTTCATCGGCTGCTCGGACAGCCGCATCTCCACCGAAGCGCTCATGTGCGCCGAGCCGGGCGACGTGTTCGTGCATCGCAACGTGGCCAACGTGGTGCAGGTCAGTGACTTGAACGTCCTGTCGGTCGTCAGCTACGCCCTCGGTCAGCTCGCCGTCGAGCACATCGTGGTCTGCGGTCACTACGGCTGCGGCGGCGTGAAGGCCGCGCTCAGCCCCGGGGACCTCGGCGTGCTCAACCCCTGGCTGAGCTACCTGCGCGACGTCTACCGGCTTCACCTGCCGGAGCTCAACGCGCTGGAGGCGGACGCCCGCTGCGATCGCCTCGTCGAGCTGAACGTCCTCGAGCAGTGCGTGAACCTCGTCAAGCTCAGGGAGGTCCAGCGCGCCTTGGCGGCGCAGCGCGTGGGCGTCCACGGCTGGGTCTTCGACATGCGCACCGGGCAGCTCAAGGATCTGCGGTTCGACGCGGCGCGGGTCTCCCGGGAGCTGCTGGACCTCTACGCACTGGAGTGAGCACGGACGGGCTACACGCGGCCGGCTGCAGCGCTGGAGCGAGCGGGCGGGGATCTCCCGCCGGTGCGGCGTTTTTCGGCGTAGACTCTCGGCCATGTCCGCCGCCATCCTCTCCATTGGCACCGAGCTGACGCGCGGAGAGCTGGTCGACACCAACTCCGCGTGGCTGGCGACCGAGCTGACGAGCCAAGGGCTCGAGGTCACCGCCATCGACTGCGTGGCGGACGACCCCGCCGCCATCGCCGACGCGCTCGCGCGGCTCTCGGGGCGACACGCCGTGCTGGTGAGCACCGGGGGGCTCGGCCCCACGACGGACGACATCACCGCCGAGTGCGTGGCGCGCGCGCTGGGGGCGCCGCTCGAGCGCCACGCGCCGAGCCTCGAAGCGATCCGCGCGCGGGTGCAGCGCTTCGGGCGGAGCGCCGCGGCGAGCAACGACAAGCAGGCAGATTTCCCGCGCGGCGCGGACGTGCTGCCGAACGACTGGGGGACCGCGCCGGGCTTCGCCGTCCGGCTCGGCCAGTGCCGGGCGTTCTTCTTGCCCGGCGTGCCGCGCGAGATGAAGCCCATGTTCCAGCGCTCGGTGCTGCCGGAGCTGCGTGACCACGTGGCCGGGCACGTCCACCAGGTGCGGCTACAGACCTTTGGGTTACCGGAGGCCGTGGTCAACGATCGGCTCGCTGGCGTCGAGGCGGAGTACGGGGTGACCGTCGGCTACCGCGCGCACTTCCCCACCATCGAGGTGAAGACCTTGGCGCGCGCCGGCAGCGCCCAAGAGGCCGAGGTGCTGGCCGAGCGCGCCGCCGCGGAGGTGGAGCGGCGCCTCGGGGAGCACGTCTTCGCGCGCGGCGCGCGGACCCTACCCGAGACGCTCGGGGAGCTGTTGCTCGCGCGCGGCTGGCGCATGGGCACGGCGGAGTCTTGCACCGGAGGCCTGGTGGCGGCGCTGCTCACCGAGCACCCCGGCGCGAGCCGCACCTTCGAGGGCAGCGTGGTCAGCTACTCGAACGCCCTCAAGCGGGAGCTGCTCGGCGTGCCCGCGGCGCTGCTGGAGCGGCACGGCGCCGTCAGCGCCGAGGTGGCGCGGGCCATGGCCGAGGGCGCCCTGACGCGCCTGGGGGTCGAGCTCACGGTGGCGCTCAGCGGCGTCGCTGGGCCGGACGGTGGCACCGAGGACAAGCCCGTGGGGCTCGTGCACCTCGCCATCGCGACGCGCGAGGGCGTCAGCGCGCGGGAGCTGCGCTGGCCGGGGGAGCGCGCGCAGGTGCAGCGCCTGGCGGCCTACTCCGCGCTCTACCTGGCGCGCCGCGTGCTGCTGCGCGGTCACCAGGCCTGAGCGGGGAGGTCGTGCGCGGGTTGCCCGCCGCCCCCGGGCTGGGGCATGGTGCCGCTCATGCTCGAGCGACTGGCGCTCTCTGCGCTCCTCCTCGCGGGCGTGGGGCTCGGCTGTACGCCGCGCGCGTCCCTCGCGCCGCCCCCCACGGCCCCAGCAGCCCCCGCCGCCGCGCGCGCGGGCGCGCCGACGCCAGCGGCCGCCGCGCCCGCGAGCCCCGCGACCCCGCCGCCCCGTCCCGCGACGCCCCGCGGCGAGGACGCGCTCACGCGCCGCTACGAAGACGCCCCGGCGCTCCTGATCGAGACCGGCCAGGCCTCGTACTACTCCGACGCGCTCGCCGGGCGAAGGACGGCCAGCGGTGCACCCTACGACCCCAGCGCGCTGACGGCGGCGCACCGCACTTGGCCCTTTGGCACCGTGGTGCGCGTGGTGCGTGAGCCCCAGGGACCGAGCGTGGTCGTGCGCATCACCGACCGTGGCCCCTTCGGCTCCCGGCGGCGCGTCATCGATCTTTCCCGCGCGGCGGCCAGCGCCCTCGAGCTGCTCCGCGCGGGCGTCGCGCCGGTGCGGCTCGAGGTCCTGGCCTGGCCGGAGCGCTAGCGCGCTCAGGCCTGCGCGGCGCGCTGGGCGGCGTGCTGGTTCGGCTCCGCGCTCGGCGCGCGCTCGAAGCTGAGCTCGCCCGCCTTCACGTCCACCCGGACGGTGTCACCCGGCAGGAACTCCGCGGCGAGCACCCGCCGTGCCAAGCCGTCCTCGAGCTGGCGCTGGATCGCGCGCTTGAGCGGACGCGCACCGAACTGCGGATCCCACCCGGCCTCGGCCAGGTGCTCCTTGGCCTCGTCGCTGAGCTCGAGCTGCAAATCGCGCCGGGCGAGCCGCTCGGACAGGCCATGGATCTGCAAGTCGACAATCCTACGCAGCTCCTCGCGACCGAGCCGGTGGAACACCACGATGTCGTCGAGGCGGTTGATGAACTCCGGACGGAACTGCTGGCGCAGAGCGTTCATCGCCACCCGCTGCTGTAGCGCCGAGCGATCTTCATCGTCCAGGTCGGCGCGCTCGTCGATGGCGGCCAGCTCCGCGCTGCCAAGGTTGCTGGTGAGGATGATGACGGTGTTCTTGAAGTCCACCGTGCGTCCCTGGCCGTCGGTGAGCCGCCCGTCGTCCATGAGCTGCAAGAGCGTGTTGAACACGTCCGGGTGCGCCTTCTCGATCTCGTCGAACAGCACCACGCTGTAGGGGCGCCGCCGCACCGCCTCGGTGAGCTGCCCACCCTCGTCGTAGCCCACGTAGCCGGGCGGCGCGCCGATGAGGCGCGAGACGGCGTGCTTTTCCATGTACTCGCTCATGTCGATGCGCACCATGGCGCGCTCGTCGTCGAACATGAACTCCGCCAGCGCGCGCGCCGTCTCGGTCTTGCCCACGCCCGTGGGCCCGAGGAAGAGGAAGCTGCCGATGGGGCGCCGCGGATCCCCGAGGCCCGCGCGCGAGCGCCGCACGGCGTTGGCCACCGCCACCAGCGCTGGCTCCTGCCCGACCACGCGCGCCCGCAGGTTCTCCTCCATGTGCAGCAGCTTGGCCAGCTCTCCCTCGAGCATCTTGGTGACGGGCACGCCGGTCCAGCGCGAGACGATGGCCGCGATGTCTTGATCGGTGACCTCCTCCCGCAGGTACGAGCCGCCCGCCTGCGCGCGCGCCAGCTCTGCGCGCTGCGCCTCGAGCTCCCGCTCGAGCGCCGGCAGCGTGCCGTACTGCAGCTCCGCGGCCCGCGCCAGCTCACCCTTGCGGGTCGCCGCCTCTTGCTCGGCGCGCAGCTCCTCGAGCTTGGCCTGACGCTCGTGGATGGCGCCGATGAGCTCCTTCTCGCGCAGCCAGACGGCGCGCATCGCGTCCCGCTGCTCCCCGAGCTCGCTCAGCTCCTTCTTCACGTCCTCCAGCCGCGCCTGGCTGGCCTTGTCCCGCTCCTTGCCGAGCGCCTGGCTCTCGATCTGCAGCGCGAGCAAGCGCCGCTCGAGCTGATCGATCTCCACCGGCAAGCTCTCGATCTCGAGCTTGATCTTGCTGGCTGCCTCGTCCACCAAGTCAATGGCCTTGTCCGGCAAGAAACGGTCGGAGATGTAACGATCACTCAAGGTGGCGGCAGCCACCAGCGCGCTGTCTTGGATGCGGATGCCGTGGTGCACCTCGTAGCGCTCCTTCAGGCCCCGCAAGATGGTGATGGTGTCCGGCACGCTGGGCGGCTCCACCATCACCGGCTGGAAGCGCCGCTCGAGCGCTGCGTCCTTCTCGATGTGCTTGCGGTACTCGTCCAGGGTGGTGGCGCCGATGCAGCGCAGCCCGCCGCGCGCCAGGGCCGGCTTGAGCATGTTGGCGGCGTCCATGGCGCCCTCCGCCGCGCCGGCGCCCACGAGGGTGTGAAGCTCGTCGATGAAGAGGATGATCTTGCCCTCGGCGGCCTCCACGTCCTTCAGCACCGCCTTCAGGCGCTCCTCGAACTCACCGCGGAACTTCGCGCCCGCCACCATGCTGGCGAGGTCCAGCGCCAGCAGCCGCCGCTCCCTCAAGCTCTCCGGCACGTCCCCCGTGGCGATGCGGCGCGCGATGCCCTCGGCGATGGCCGTCTTGCCCACGCCCGGCTCGCCGATCAGCACCGGGTTGTTCTTGGTGCGGCGCGACAGCACCTGCATCACGCGGCGGATCTCCTCGTCCCGGCCGATGACCGGATCGATCTTCCCTCGCGCGGCGAGCGCCGTCAGATCCCGCGTGTACTTGTCGAGCGCCTGGAACTTCCCCTCCGGATCCTGGTCCGTCACCCGCTGGCTCCCGCGGATCTGCGCCAGCGCCGCCAGCAGCTTCTGCTTGGAGAGCCCGTGGCGGTCGAAGCTGGCTTGGAGATCCTTGTCCGCGGTCGCGGCCAGCACGAAGTGCTCCACCGAGATGAAATCGTCCTTGAGGGCCTTGGCCTCCTCCTCCGCTTGGTTGAGCAGCGGCGTCAGGCGGCGGCCTGGTGAGGGCTCCGCCCCGCCGCTCACGCGCGGGAGGCCCTCCACCTTGGCCTGCAGCTCCTGCTCGAGCGCGCGCACGTCCGCGCCGGCGCGCTCGAGCAGCGGCTGCCCCACCCCACCTTCTTGAGTGAGGATGGCGAGCAGCAGGTGCTCCGGCAGCAGCTCCGGGTTGCCGCGGCGCGCGGCGGCGGCGCTGGCCACCCGCAGGGCCTCTTGGCTCTTGGTCGTCAGTTGTTCGGCTCTCATGACTTGGTGCTCCCCGCTGGCGACATGGCGGCCAGGTGGCTCCAAGCTGGGTCGGCTTTTCCGTGATGCAAGGGGTGCGCCGTCGCCAGGACCCCGTGGAAGACGCGGTCGAAGTGGTCGGGCGCCACCTGGACGCGCGCGCGCCTCTCGGTCCGTCCCCGCCTCCGTCACCTGACCTCCCAGAGCCTCCAGCCGCGGCCCGGTCACCGTCCGCAGCAGCGCCTCGTCGTCGCCGCGCAGCACCTCGAGCCGAGGCGTCAGCTCCAGTCTCGCAGAGACGACGGTGAGCAGGTCGCCGAACTCGTGAGCGCTGCCGCCGGCGGGTGGCCCCAAGCGCTCCAGGCGCTGCGCTTCGACGCGCGCCGCCTCGCTGGCCGCCTTCACCGTCAGGCCGCGCAAAGAGCCCGTCCTCCGCACGGCCTGCCCCGCGCCGTCGCCGACGGCTCACGCGGCACCGGAGGCGCCCACCGCGCCTGCGTGCCGCTCGGCATCTGGGCCACCCGTCGCGCCCAGGGCGTCCCAGCGCAAGCCTACCTCGCGCGGGCCATCGAGCGGCTCGGTACCCACCGTGAGGTCTTCGCGCTTCCGCTCGAAGCCATGACCCCCTCGTGGCCTTCGAGAACGCCGGCCTGACGCCCCTGCGCGAGTCCTCGCGCCGCGCACCCCCGCGTCGCCGAGGGGCCGCCTCGCGTCGACGGTCTCGTGCGCAAAGGC
>WBZO01001976.1_pt1 | contig 23838 bp, 21 predicted proteins | sample 5204261 | NCBI WGS metagenome assembly WBZO01 (sample SAMN12412400, study PRJNA552823) | activated sludge metagenome | isolation source: activated sludge from anammox sidestream of wastewater treatment plant... | place: USA: North Carolina | collected 2017-09 | reverse complement strand
GAAGCAGGCATTTCCCGGAAAATCAGAAAAAGAAAGAAAGAAGATCGCAAAAAAGTTTTACAGGAATTTTACGGATACATTTATTGAGGCAATAAAAATGATCTCTGTATCCGACCGTTTTATCGAAAAGAGGATCCATGCAGACTGGGAATATGTAAATAAATTTCATGACACCGGGAGAAGTGTTCAGTTCCTGCTGGGTCATAATTTCAACTGGGAGTGGGCTAACCGGGTGGCTGCAAAAAGATTTAAGTATCTTTTTCTGGTCGTATATATGCCGTTGACCAGTAAAGTCATGGACCGGTTGTTTTATAACCTGCGTGCAAAAAGCGGGTCAAAGCTTCTTCCCGCCACCAAAATGCAGGAAGCCATGATGCCTTACCGTAATCAGCAATATCTGCTTGCATTGGTTGCCGATCAGAATCCGGGCGTGCCATTAAAAGCATGGTGGTTTAATTTTTTAGGCAAGCCGGCACCTTTTGTGACGGGGCCTGAGAAGGGAGCAAGGAATAATAACACGATCGTGATTTTTGTGTTCATACATAAACTGCGAAGGGGGCATTATCAACTTGTTTTCAAGCTTGCTGAAGAGGAACCGAATTCATTACCGGAAAAAGAACTGACAAGAAGATTTGTCCGTTATCTTGAAGATGTCATTCGTGAATACCCGGATATGTGGCTATGGAGCCATCGCAGATGGAAACACGACTGGAAACCTGAATACGGCGAGATCATTGAATGATCTTACGGGAAAAACGAAGGTTGAATTCCCATTTCCATGTTAGCGGTAAGACATAGCTGTCAGTTGAGAATAGCAGCTTCCTTAATGATCTCCACATTTTGAAGAGCGCTGATCTTTTCCCATCCACCAATTACGTTTCGCAGATTGTGAATACCCTGCCGCTTAAGCAATGAAGAGGCAATAACACTTCTGTATCCTGCGGCACAATGTATATAAATGTTATAATGATCTTCGAGATCGCCAAGGTTACCGGAGTCAGTTAATTCGTCCAAGGGTATATTGACAGCATCTTTAAGATGGCCATCTGCATATTCTGCCGGCTTTCGGACATCCAGTATCAACAAATTTTTATCAAACGGGATGTCCAGCATCAATTCATGAGGCTCTACATCAATGATCATATTGATCTCTTCACCGGCTTTTTTCCAGGTCTCAAAACCTCCTTGCAGATAGCCGGCCATCTTATGAAAGCCTACCCTGGCAAGACGTATGATGCTTTCTTTTTCTTTTCCGGGTTCTGTAATTAATAATATGGGTTTATCGAAAGGTAGCAGGCTGCCGGCCCATTCTGCAAATCTTCCTTCAAGACCAATGTTGATCGAGCCGGGAACAAAACCGGATGTAAAAATCTCAGCAGGCCTTGAATCCAGGATGATCACTTCATCGTTCATTTTCGTTTTGAATTTTTCCACTGACAATGATCTCAGTCCCTGTTTCAGGATCTCATTCAGGCTTTCGTATCCTTCTTTATTGATCATTGCATTGACCGGAAAGTAGTGTGGAGGCCTGGGAATACCTTTGGTGACCTCCCGGATAAATTCCTCTTTGGAAGGCGCCTTCATGGCATAGTTTGTCCTTTTTTCTTCACCAATGGTGCTTTGTGTATTTGGTCCCAGGTTCTTTCCGCAAGCACTTCCGGGGCCGTGTGCCGGATATACGATCACCTCATCTGACAGGGGAAATAATTTTGAATGTATGCTGTCGTACATCATTCCTGCAAGATCTTCCGTGGTGATCTCATTTTCTTTTTGTGCCAGATCAGGCCGGCCTACGTCGCCGACAAAAAGAGTATCGCCGGTGAAAACACAGTGGTCTTTTCCATTCTTATCTTTTAGCAGATAACAGGAAGATTCAAGTGTATGGCCGGGTGTATGTAATACTTCTATGCTGAGTTCACCCAATTGAAATCTTTCTCCATCCTTTGCAATGTGAACGGGAAGTTTGGTTTCCGTTTGCGGGCCATAAATCACCGGGGCGCCGGTTGCCTTACTTAGATCCATGTGGCCGCTTACGAAATCAGCATGAAAATGAGTTTCGAAAATATATTTAACAATTGCCTTTCTGGTATTGGCAAGTTCAAGATAGGGATCTATATCACGAATGGGATCAATAACCGCTGCTTCACCATTGCTCTCAATGTAATATGCGGCTTCACTCAGGCAGCCTGTATATAGTTGTTTTATAAACATTGGTTGTAGAGTTTTGACTACAAAGCTACCTTATAAAAAACAGAAAACCGGCTTTTATGGAGAGCCGGTTCTCTGAATTATGTGAATGCTGCCTTATTTTAAAAGATCAGCGATAAAGTGGTTCAGGTCGTCAAGACGATTGTGATTTACTGAATAGTAAATGAATTTACCGTCCCTGTCTGTATTCACAAAACCTGCTTTTCTTAAGATGGCAAGGTGCTGTGAAGCCACAGATTGTTCTAACCTGAGTTGAACATAGATCTCGGTGACGGTCATTTTGCCATTTTCGTCGATCAGTTTCAGAATTTGCTGACGTAAGTTGTGATTGATTGCCCGCAGGATCAAAGCAGCTTTCTTTACATTCAGCAAATCCAGGTTCAGCAGCATACCATTGTTGATTGTAGCGGGCATTGTTGATGAAATGTTGTTCATAACTCGAATCGGTTAAATTTAAAATTGAAAAATATCCCGGTTAACGATTCTAGGAGAATGGTCTAAACTTAGACGATCATTTATATGGATCTCTTGCGGACGGGTGAAAAAAATCTTTCAGGTAAGAAGGTTCGCAGTAGGCGAGATCAGCAAAACGATCTTTCCGGTAATCTTCCATAGAAAGAGCAGACATTTCAGAAGCGTCATAGTTTACTTCGCCAGACATTGCATTGTCATGATTTTGTAAAGAAACGAATTTCTTACTTCCGCTTCCAAAGAAAAAGATCTTATAAGAGGCTAACAGTTCTGAAAACGATCCGTCTTCCAACAGCATCGTCCCGGGGCTTATTATTTCTTTAAGGGCTTTTGTATATACGGCGGTGAAAATTTCCATTCTTCTTGCATCTATCATTGGGCAGAACAGGTCTGCTTCTGTGACCACGTTTCGTGCAGCAGATGCCATCATTTTTAAAGTATCAACAGTAATAAGCGGGATCTTCAAGGCATAGCATAAACCCTTAGTTGATGATAAGCCGACTCTTAGTCCTGTGTAAGACCCCGGCCCGATGGTCACTGCTACGGCATCAAGATCTTTGAGCCCGGATCCGGAAGCCTTCATCAGTTCTGCAATCGCTGATTGCAACCATTCGGCATGGCCTTTCTGATCTTCATTGGATACAGTTTTCAATGGCATTCCGTTTTGCGCCAGGCAAACAGATGCGGTTTCCAGTGCAGTATCAATATTTAAGATGAGCGCCATTATTTTCTTATCTCATTTTGCAGCCGGGGTGCAGGTGAGAAACGAAATTCTTTTTTGCAAAGTTCGTTCAATAAGGAAACAATTTTCCCCTTACCGATTTTTTCGGCCCATTCAAACGGGCCGTAGGGATAATTAGTACCCAGTTTCATGGCAGTATCCATCTCCTGTTTTGTACTTACCCCTTCCTCTAAAGCAAAATAGGCTTCATTGATGATCATGCTTATGATCCTTGACGTGATAAACCCCGGTTTATCTTCCACCCATTCTGTTTTTTTATTGAAAATTGAAAATAGTACTTCAGTCTTTTTCCTTAATGAACTATCCATACAGGCTGATTCAATAACCGCTCTTTTTAAAAAAGTAGGCCAGCCATTGAAACGGACAAATCCAGAAGGGAGGTCTTTCAATGTTCCGGTCACAGAATTAACAAGAACAGGTCCTGTTGATATTTTTTTTAAAGAAGAAATATGATCAGCTCCGGATTCGAACAAAAGGTCAATGCATCCATCAATTTCAGAGAGGCTTTCCAACTCTTCACAATTGGTTAACCAGATCAGCTCCGCCGGTCCATTGATACCCTGGTTTAAAAGTTCTTCTTTTAGCGAACCATCTGTTAACACTGCTATTCGCATAGACTATTTTTTGCAAAGAAAGCGTATAACACTAAATTCGCTTTTCTGTTTTAAAAATTCATTCTCATGGAAAAAAATATCATAAATACACCGACTGCGCCTGCACCGATAGGGCCATACAATCAGGCCGTGGCGGCAGGAGATTTTTTATTTGTTTCCGGGCAGATCTGTATTGACCCTTCCAGCGGTGAACTGAAGAATAAAGACATTGGGGAAGAAACTCATCAGGTAATGCACAATCTTAAATCCATTTTGCATGCTGCCGGTATGGATTTCAGCAACGTGGTTAAGACCACCATTTTCATTACCGATATGAAACGGTTTGCCGAGATCAATGAGATCTACGGAAAATATTTTGTTGAGAGTTTCCCTGCCAGGGAGACCGTTCAGGTGGCAGCATTACCAAAGTCTGTGAATATTGAGATCTCTGTGATCGCCGCAAAATAAAAAACCCTTCATTGATGAAGGGCTTTTTGATCTTATTTGGAATTCTTCCAGGTATTATTATCCCTGTTCCAGTCGGGCAGTAATTTATCAGGATCAAGTATCACTTCTTTTACATCACTCGTTGTAGGTGCGTTGAAAGACCACACAGCTCCACGCTGCCATATTTCCACAGGCAAATTAATGCGATGTTCTTTCCCGTTCTCTTCTTTCACCAATGCAGTAACCGGCATAGGCATTTTTTGAAGATTTTCAATGGTAATGATGGAGCCATTCTGAGGCTTGTTGTCCACATACCTGACTTCTTTCACCGCCTGGTCTATTTTCCAATCGTTAAGAACCCATCCTCTCCAGAACCAACCCAGGTCTTCGCCGGCAACATTTTCGATAGTATGGAAGAAATCCCAGGGTGTAGGATGTTTGTATGCCCAGCGTTTTATGTATTCTTTGAAAGCTGCATCAAAACGATCGGGTCCCAGCACCGCATCTCTCAACGAATGCAGCATCATGGCCGGTTTCAGATAGGCAGCCACTCCCAGATTGGCTTGCTGGATCACATCCGGTATATTGTACAATCCGTCCATTTTGTCATTGAAGACATAGGTGACCATGAATTTTGAAGTGGGATCGTTGAAAAAGCCTTGCTCTTTGAATTCACCATTATTGTAATTATCGGTGGAGATATCGTTGATGAACGTATTGAACCCTTCATCCATCCATGCATATTTTCGTTCATTGCTTCCTACGATCATTGGGAACCATGTATGACCGAATTCATGATCGGTAACCGACCACAGCCCCGATCCGGAAGAGTTGTAACTGCAGAACACGATGCCCGGATATTCCATTCCTCCAACGATACCTGCCACATTGGTAGCAACGGGATAAGGGAATTCATACCATGTCTTTGAATTGAATTCTATGGAAGCTTTTACCATTTCCGTGCTTCTTTGCCATCCGTCTTTAGTAATGCTTTCTACCGGATACGCACTTGCTGCTATGGCTTTCTTACCGCTTGGAAAATTCATTCTTGCCGCATCCCATACAAATGCCTTGGAGGCTGCCCATGCCACATCTCTTGCATTTTGGATCTTAAATTTCCAGGTGCAATTCGCTTTTTTAGGCCTTGAATTCGGATCGGTCACTTCCTGGCTGCTGCGGATCATCACGGTCTTATCGCTGTTGCTTGCTTCATTCCATCTTTTTTGTTGTTCAGGTGTGAGGCATTCGTGTGGGTTCAATAACTCACCGGATCCTACCACGATCAGGTTAGCCGGGGCGGTTACATTGAATTCAATGTTTCCATATTCAAGGTAAAACTCGCCGGCGCCGAGATAAGGCAATGTGTTCCATCCCTGGATATCGTCATATACGCACAGGCGCGGGTACCATTGTGCCACTTCATATATCCATCCGTTCTTTGTTTTTAATCTTCCCATTCTGTCGGTTCCATATTGAGGTATTTCAAAATCATAATTGATAGTGACTTTGATTTTCCCGCCCGAAGATTTTAATGCATCCTGAAACCATACCTGCATTCTTGTATCGGTTATGTTATATTTAGGTGTATATTTTTTCCCTTCATATTCCACTGTGATGGACTTGACCACATCCCCCTGGCTGAACTGAGCATTTGCCCAGCGACCTCCTGTTTGAGTGGTGGTGGCAGTGGCCCTTGAATCTTTTTTATAAATATTCTGATCCACCTGCAGCCAGATGAATTTCAGGTCATCAGGACTATTGTTGGTGTAATTGATCTCCACTTCGCCTGTCACGGTATTTTTCCCGGTGTCCAACGTACAGTTAATCCTATAATCGGCTCTGTTTTGCCAGTAATGCGGACCGGGTTCGCCACTGGCACTCCGGAAATCGTTTCCGGGATAAGGATAAAACTGGGGATTGAAGGCTTCACGGTTGTTGTAAACGGAGTTCGTGGTTTGTGAGAAAGCGATCAATGCAGTGCACAAACCGATAAAAAAAAGTGTTGCTTTTTTCATAATAAAAATTTTACAGTGTATAAAGAGGTCCCGGCTTCGACTGAGAGGGATATTAATCAGAGTTGACAAAGTAAAGCAAAAGGTTGCAAAGTCAATTGCCGCTTAAATAGTATTTTAAAATATTCAGGCCAGATGCTGAGACAGTTATGGAAAAAGTGATTCGGCAACCGGCACGTTTTCAGGTTTTCCCACATCAACAAGTTTATCTCCTGTATGATCGTATCCAAGAATGGTGTGATCTTCTGCCAGTGCAAGATAGAGATCCACCAAAGAGAACTTTCCGGTGAAGGGAATGTAAGAAAAAACAGATGGCTCGAATACCACCACGCAGCTGTAAGCTTTTTCAGTGAGTCTTTTAGTTTTATTTATTAAAAAGGGGCCTCTCTCTTCACCGGTCTTTTTATTCCGCCATCCCTGAAGGCGGCCGTTCTCATCGAATAAAAAATAACGGGAAGTCTGCCTGTTGGTAACCGCCATGGAGATCAAAGGCCGGTGCTGCTGGTGAAATGCAATGAGTTTATCCAAATCAAGATCGGTGAGTATGTCTGCGTTGAGTGTGATGAAAGGTTCTTTATTATTCAGCCACCTTTTTACTTTAAAAAGCCCGCCACCCGTATCGAGCAACCGATCCTGCTCATCGCTGATATAAAGAGTGCTTCCCCATCCGTTGTTTTCTTTTATTGCATCATAGATCTGGCCGGCAAAATGATGAACATTTACGATCACTTCCCTGATGCCGTATTGTTGTAGGTATTCAATATTCCGCTGCAGTAATGATTTTCCGTTGATCAGCGCCAGCGCTTTTGGATGTTCATCGGTCCAGGGCTTAAAACGGGTTCCCAACCCTGCGGCAAAGATCATCGCTTTCATGGATTCGTTTTTTTAAGCATTATTGATCCAATTCTTTCTTTCCTGCTCTATGTGTTGTTGAACAATCTTCACTTTGAACTTATTTCTGAGATGCCTTGCCATGGCATCGGCAGCATACACACTGCGGTGTTGCCCGCCGGTGCATCCAAAGCTCACAGTCAGGCTTTCGAAGTTGCGCCTGATATAATTTTCTACGGTTATGTCAACGATGTCAAATGCACTGTTAAGGAATTCTGTCATTTTGGTCTGTTGTTCAATAAAATCTTTTACCGGCTTATCCCTCCCGGTCAGATTTTTAAATTCATCATAACGGCCGGGGTTCAGGATACCTCTGCAATCAAAAACAAAACCTCCACCGTTTCCACTTTTATCTTCCGGTATTCCGGCTTTATATGAAAAGCTATTGATAGTAACGACCAACGGAGTCTTTTCTGTGGCTTGCAGTGGTGTGAATTGTTCAATGATCTCATCCGAAACACAGAGGTCAAGCACTTTCCGGAACTCAGGAACAACAATGCCGATGCTTTGTGAATTAAAAAATTTTTTCAGGTTGGTCAATGCCTGGGGAATGCTGGTAAGGAATTGTGCTTTTCGTTCAAACAATCCCCGGAAACCATAAGCGCCCAATACCTGAAGGATCCGTATCAACACATAACCGTTATACTGATTTCTGAAAAGGTTTCTGTCCAGCGGTGTGTCAATGATCTTTTCAAACACATTCATATAGTCCACCAGCAGATTTTCTTTCCAGTCTTCCGGAAGATTGGCTCTCGCCTGCCACAACATGGAAGCCACATCATACTGAGGCGCTCCTTTCATTCCTCCCTGGTAGTCTATAAAATGAACCGAGTCATCATCTTTTACTAAAATATTCCTGCTTTGAAAGTCACGGAACATGAAATACTTGTATTCCGTATGTGTCAGATAAGTGCTCAATGCTTCAAAGTCGTCCAATAGTTTTTGCTTGTCATAAGGCCTGCGGAGTGCATCGAGAAAATAATATTTGAAATAAAGGAGGTCGGCCATGATCGCCTGCTGACCAAATTCTTTATTGGTAAGGCAAAGATTATAGTTCAATCCTTCGTCTCCTTTGATCTGTAATTGTGCCAATGCTTCCAGGCTTTTTTTAAACAGATCGTAAACGGGTTGAACGAAATGTTCGCTCTCAAGCCTGTTCAATAATGAAATTTTTCCGAAATCTTCCTGAAGATAGCAGTCCTGTTTTTCATTGATGGCAAATATTTCCGGAATGGCAAGGTCTTTTTTCCTGAAATGACGGGAGAAGTAGATGAATGTTTCATTCTCTTTGATGTTGGCGCCGTAAGTACCGATAACAGAACTGTTTTTTCCGATCAGGCGGAAATAACGGCGTTCGCTGCCGCTTTGCGGCAACACGTCAAACGATACCGCTTCTTCGCCTTTCCACTCTTTGTAAAGTTGATTAATGGAATTAAGGATTTCCTGCATACCGCAAATGTACTTTAAATGGGAAGGCTTAAGTATTCTAACAGCCGTTAGTTTTTCATTAAATTTGCCCGATTTTAAATTCTATGGATCATTCACTTGAGAAAAGAGTTCGTATAGTATCGGCAGCCAGTTTATTCGATGGCCATGATGTTGCCATCAATATCATGCGCCGCATTTTACAAAGCAAGGGAGCTGAAATAATTCATATCGGCCATAACCGCAGCGTAAAAGAAATTGTGGAAGCGGCAATAGAAGAGGATGTGCAGGGTATTGCCATTACTTCCTACCAGGGAGGCCACATGGAGTTCTTTAAATACATGAAAGACCTGCTGGATGAAAACGGGTGCGGACATATAAAGGTCTTTGGCGGCGGCGGAGGAACTATTTTACCAGAAGAAATTGAAGAGCTTCATAAATATGGCATTGCCAGGGTTTACAGTCCGGATGACGGAAGGCACATGGGACTGGAAGGGATGATCGAAGATGTAATCGCTAAGTGTATTAAGGAAATGGCGGATGAGAAAACTTTTGAAAACCCCGGTTGGAGTGACCAACTCCCCCTGGATGAAGTGAAGGATGTGAGATGGGTGGCAAGGGCAATAACATTGGCAGAAAATAAGAAAGACTATACTTCAATACTGAAGAAACTTCAGCAAAAGCAAAGTAAGGGAATTACTTCAGGTAATGCAGTGGTTCAGCCTGTATTGGGAATAACCGGAACGGGAGGTGCGGGTAAAAGCTCTGTCACTGACGAATTGGTACGCCGCTTTCTTACCAATTTTTCTAATAAAACGATAGCGGTCATCTCTGTAGATCCATCCAAGAAAAAGACAGGCGGCGCTTTGCTGGGCGACAGGATACGGATGAATTCCATTTCAAATCCAAGAGCGTATATGCGATCGCTGGCCACAAGAGAGAGTGACAGGGCGCTGAGCGAACATGTGCAGGAAGCCATTGACATCTGCAAAAGCGCCGGGTATGATTTTATTATTCTTGAATCTGCCGGAGTGGGCCAAGGTGATGCTTCGATCCTGGATCATTGTGATGTGAGCATGTATGTGATGACTCCGGAATACGGAGCGCCATCACAACTGGAGAAGATCAACATGCTGGACTATGCGGATCTGATATGCATCAACAAATTTGATAAAGCAGGTGCGCTGGATGCCCTGGCCGATGTAAGAAAACAATACAAAAGGAACCATCTTCAGTTCAAGGCAAAAAATGAAGACCTGCCTGTGATAGGAACCATTGCAAGCAAATTTAATGATGATGGAGTGAACCACCTGTTTGGGCTGATGCTGAAAAAGATCGCCGAAAAAACAAAAGTGAATTTTGGTGAATACCATTTTTCTGAAACGGCTAAGATGTCAAGGCCCATCATTCCTTCCAATCGGGTGAGATACCTGAGTGAGATCAGTGAGAATAACAGGGATTATGATCAGTTGGTGAATGAACAGGCATCTATAGCTTCCAAAGCATATCAGTTGAATGGCGTCATTGAGATGATAAAAAGTTCTCCTGAAAAAAGTTCTTCGAAAGAAATGCAGGTGGAAGAGCTGGAGCAAATGAAATCGTTTTATGAAGAACAATTGACTCCTGTATCCCGCAAACTGATCCGCCACTGGAATGAGAAAGTGAAAGAGTATGAAAAAGATTTTTATGAATATACGGTAAGGGATAAAGTGATCCGGCAGGCAATGTTTACGGAGAGCTTGTCGGGTTCCAGAGTTCCTAAAGTTGTTTTACCTAAATACAAAGATTGGGGGGATATACTTAAGTGGCAGGCACAGGAAAATGTTCCCGGAAGTTTTCCGTTCACGGCAGGTGTGTTTCCGTTGAAGCGTGAAGGAGAAGATCCGACAAGGATGTTTGCCGGAGAAGGAAATCCCGAGAGGACCAATAAGCGTTTTCATTATGTTTCGATCGATCAGCCTGCCAAAAGATTGTCCACGGCATTCGACAGCGTAACCCTGTATGGTGATGACCCTGACTATCGTCCCGACATTTATGGAAAAGTGGGAAACAGCGGTGTGAGTATTGCCACCATTGATGATGCAAAGAAATTATACAGCGGTTTCGATCTATGTGATCCTAAAACATCGGTGAGCATGACGATCAACGGCCCGGCGCCGATCATACTGGCCATGTTCATGAACGCAGCCATTGACCAGCAATGCGAAAAATGGATCGAAGAAAATAATTATTGGGACCAGGTGGAAAAGGTACGGAGTGCAAAATTCAAAGACCAGGATCCTCCGGTTTATAACAATCCTTCTTTTCCCGGCACACTTCCCGAAGGGAATACCGGTTTGGGATTGAAATTACTTGGATTGAGCGGTGAGGAAGTTTTGCCGAACGAAGCTTATGAGCAATGCAAACAGAAAGCGATTAAACAGGTGAGAGGAACAGTGCAGGCAGACATCCTGAAAGAAGACCAGGCACAGAACACCTGTATTTTTTCCACTGAGTTTGCTTTGAAGCTGATGGGAGATGTTCAGGAATATTTTATCCAGAACAAGATCCGGAATTTTTACAGTGTAAGCATATCAGGATATCATATTGCGGAAGCAGGAGCCAATCCGGTGACCCAACTGGCATTCACATTGGCAAACGGATTTACTTATGTAGAATATTACCTGAGCCGCGGAATGCATATTGATGAATTTGCACCTAATCTTTCTTTTTTCTTCAGCAACGGGATGGATCCTGAATATAGTGTGTTAGGCAGGGTGGCAAGAAGGATCTGGGCCAAGGCTATGAAATATAAGTACAAAGCCAACAAGCGCAGCCAGATGCTGAAATATCACATCCAGACATCGGGGAGAAGTTTGCATGCCCAGGAAATTGATTTCAATGACATTCGCACCACACTCCAGGCGCTGTATGCCATTTATGATAACTGCAACTCCCTTCATACGAATGCTTATGATGAAGCCATCACCACACCGACAGAAGAGAGTGTAAGAAGGGCCATGGCCATTCAGCTTATCATTAACCGTGAACTGGGAACTGCAAAGAATGAAAATCCCAACCAGGGATCATTCTTCTTTGAAGAGCTTACCGATCTTGTTGAAGAAGCCGTGTTGTCCGAATTCGATCGGATCACGGAACGGGGCGGAGTGTTGGGCGCCATGGAGCGGATGTATCAGCGGAATAAGATTCAGGAAGAGAGTTTGTATTATGAAACAATGAAACATTCCGGCGAGTATCCTATTGTCGGTGTCAATACTTTTCTCGATAAAAAAGGTTCACCCACCATCATTCCGAATGAAGTGATCCGCAGCACCAAAGAAGAAAAAGAGCAGCAGATAAAAAACCTGGGAGCATTCCGGAAAAGAAATAAGAACAGATCTGCTGAAATGCTTGAGCGGTTAAAAAAGGCCGCAATTCACAATGGTAATCTTTTTGAAGAGTTGATGGAAACCGTTAAGTATTGTTCTCTTGGGCAGATCACCCACGCTCTCTATGAAGTGGGAGGTCAATACAGAAGAAGCATGTAATCCGTGACAGGTTTTCGGTTTCCCGGATAAAAAAACACTTCTTCTCAGCTTTTTTTCATCTTCACCGTATCAATTTTGTCATAATTCTTTTGAATTCGGGAAAGATCCGGACTTCTGATGAACGAATGGCTCACCCGGCATGTTTTTTCATTAAATTACAGAGGTATCACCTGATGTTCATAGTTCAGGGATTTTTAGCATCATGAAGCATTTTTTTACATATATTATTTTGCTCTGCCTGCTGCCTTCATGGGCGGTTGCACAGAAAGTGATCTCCATGAAACTTGACGGGACCATCAATCCTGCCATGGCAGATTATATTCATAACGGTATTGAAAAAGCGGAGAAAGAAAATGCCGAATGCCTGATCATTGAATTGAATACACCCGGCGGACTTTTACAGTCAACAAGAGATATTGTAGGCTATATTCTTTCTTCTGAAGTCCCTGTTGTGGTGTATGTATCACCCGGGGGATCACAGGCAGGGTCGGCAGGCGTTTTTATTACCCTTGCTGCACATATTGCAGCTATGGCTCCCGGAACCAATATCGGCGCCGCACATCCCGTTTCGATGCAGTCTGCCATGGATAGCGTGATGACTGAAAAGGTGACCAATGATGCGGCGGCATTCATACGCTCCATCGCAGAAAAAAGAGACCGGAACATCAGATGGGCAGAAAATGCAGTGAGAAGAAGCTATTCTTATACAGAAACAGAAGCATTGCAGGACTCAGCGATCAACCTGATCGCTAAAAATGAAAGAGATCTTCTGAACGAGATAGACGGATGGCAGGTTGAAGTGAATTCAGGGATCAAAACCCTGCATACAAAAAATGCAGTGATTGAAACCTACAGTATGGGAGTAGGAGAAAGAATTCTTAATATTATCAGCGATCCCAATATTGCTTACATACTTTTTTTACTGGGAGTCTTCGGAATTTTGTTTGAACTGTATAATCCGGGAGCCATTCTTCCGGGGATAGTCGGAGTCATCAGTATTGTTCTTGCATTTTATTCAATGCGTACACTTCCGATCAATTATGCAGGCCTTGCCCTGATCATATTTGCGATCATTTTATTTCTTCTGGAATTGAAGATCGCAAGCCATGGATTGCTGGCCATTGGCGGCACCATATCCCTTTTGATAGGATCACTCATGCTGATCAAAGCAAGTTCTTCACTGGAACTGGTGCACCTTTCCCGTGTGGTCATCATTTCTGCCACTGCTGTCACCGCTTTGTTTTTTCTTTTTGTGATCGGTGCAGGGTTGAGGGCCCAAAGAGCTAAAGTGGCAACCGGAATAGAAGCGCTGATCGGGGAGATGGGCGAAACGCTGGAAGTTCTTGATCCCACAGGCATGATAAAGATCCATGGAGAGATCTGGAATGCGGAATCTTTATCGGGCAGGATAGGCCAGGGAGAAAAAGTGAGAATAAAAGAAATGAAAGACCTGAAGCTTTTTGTTGAAAAAAATGAATCATCAGTTGAACCAATCACCACTTAAAATTTAAGATCATGCAACAATTTCCTGTAGTAACGGCTGTCATCATTGTTTTTGCCATTCTTATTTTATCAAGCGCCATCCGCATTCTCCGTGAATATGAAAGAGGAGTGATCTTCCGTCTTGGAAGATTGATCGGCAATGGAGGAGTAAAAGGGCCGGGATTGATCTTTTTGATTCCCGTAGTGGATAAGATGGTAAAAGTGAGTTTGCGTATCGTGGTGATGGATGTGCCTCCGCAGGATATCATTACCCGGGATAATGTTTCCGTAAAGGTGAATGCGGTAGTTTATTTCCGTGTGGTAGAAGCACAAAAGGCTATTATCGGAGTTGAAAATTACCTGGTGGCAACTTCCCAGTTGTCACAAACTACTTTGAGAAGTGTGTTGGGACAATCCGAGCTGGACGATCTTCTTTCGCAACGGGATAAGATCAATCAGAAATTGCAACAGATCATTGATGCCCATACGGAGCCGTGGGGCATCAAGGTTTCCAATGTGGAAGTGAAGCAGATAGATCTTCCGCAGGAAATGCAGAGAGCCATGGCAAAACAGGCAGAAGCAGAAAGGGAGCGCCGTTCCAAAGTGATCGCAGCAGAAGGTGAGTTCCAGGCATCTCAGCGTTTGTCTGATGCTGCAAAAATCCTGGCTGAACAACCCAGCGCTTTGACATTAAGATATCTGCAGACATTGAGAGAGATCGCTACTGAAAATAATTCCACAACCATATTCCCTGTACCGATAGACCTGCTGAAACCATTTTTAAAAGATATGGGACAGAAAGCATTGGAGCAGTTACCGAAGTGACCGGCGAGGAATTAAAATAATGCTCTATCTGTTTTGTTGTTTGCTTGTTAAGATTTTTGTCCCGATAGGATGCTTATTGTAATTTACAGGCTTAATTTACCGGATGAAAAAAATGTATCGGCTTTTTGTACTGGCAAGTTGTATTTCTTTTCTTTCCCTTTTGATCCCGGGGCATAGCTTTTCACAGAATATTGATATTGATTCCACTATTCAAAAATATGCTGATAATTACGGGCAGGAGAAGGTTTATATTCAATATGACAAATCAACTTATGTTCCCGGGGAAACGATCTGGTTCAAAGCTTATCTGATGAACGGATTCTTTCCTGTTGAAGACAGCAAGAATCTTTACCTGGACTGGACAAATGACAAAGGTGATCTGTTGTTCAGAACTATTAGCCCGATAATGGACGGTACCACCAACGGGCAATTTGATATTCCAAAAGATTATGCCGGTAAATATGTTCATGTAAAAGCCTATACAAAATGGATGTTGAATTTCGATTCTGCTTTTTTATATGAGAAAGATATTGTGATCCTGGGGCAAAAAGGAAATTCACCTTTCACAAGGCAACCGGTGATCCCTTCACTTCAGTTTTTTCCCGAAGGAGGTGATGCCATAGAAGGCGTCAATAACAAGATCGCATTTAAAGCGAATGATCAATGGGGAAGGCCTGTAAAAATCAAAGGCGCTGTTTTTAATAATAAAGGAGAAATGGTGGACAGCTTGCGGGTGAGGCATGATGGCATGGGCTTCTTTTATGTTTTTGCTAAAGCAGGAGAATCGTACACTGCAAAATGGAATGATGAAAAAGGTGCAGGACACACAACAGACCTGCCTCAGATAAAAAAACATGGTGTAGCCATGCAGATAGCAGTGTCCGGCAACAAACGCATTTTTGAGATCAATGCATCACCCGAAGAAGCTGCCTCATTACATACAATCACTATCCTGGGAACCATGAATCAAAGAGAGGTTTTTAAAGTTTCCAAAGATATCAGAGAAGGTCCTGCAAAAGGTGTCATCCCCACACAAGATCTGCCCAGCGGAATTCTGACAATCACCGTTTTTAATGAACAATGGGAGCCATTGGCAGAAAGGATCACCTACATTAACAACGAAGAATATTTATTCAAGCCGGAATTAACTGTGCAGCATTGGGGACTGAATAAAAGAGCCCGTAACGAGATCGTCATTTCGGTGCCGGAAAATTTGCAGGCCAACATGGCTGTGTCTGTTACGGATGCAGGTATTGATGCGGACAGCAGTGATAATATCATATCAAGGTTACTGCTCACCGGAGATCTGAAAGGGCAGGTGTATAATCCGGGATATTATTTTTCCAGCAACAGTGATTCAGTCAGCCAGAACCTGGACCTGGTGATGCTGACGCATGGTTGGAGAAGATTCAAATGGAAAGATGTGGTGGAAGGAAAGTTTCCGAAGATCCTGTATCCCAAAGATTCTTCTTATCTGAATCTTTCCGGTAAAGTGTATGGAGTGATTCCTTCCGATCTGGGGAAAGGCGCATCCATTATCATGATCGCAAGCCAGGCCGGAAAGACGGGAAAGGTCATTATGCTGCCGATAGAATCCGATGGTACTTTTAATGATCCTGCAATAGTGGTGATGGATACGGTCCACATTTATTATCAACTGCCGAAAAAGAACTTCGCCGATGCATCAGTGCGTTTCATGGAAGATATTCTTCCACCGTTGAGAAACACTGTTTCAGCCACCGGCGCTTTTTATAACGGAGTGAATGATACCACAGGGAATTTTCACCACTGGTCACTTGCTGATGAAATGAATAAGATATTGCAGCAGTATGAAGGCAAGGTGCTGGAGAATGTGACGATCACCACTAAAAAGAAATCTCCTTTGCAGGCCATGGATGAAAAATATACTTCAGGGCTTTTTACTTCGGGAGATGGCTACCAGTTCGATGTGGTTGATGATCCGCTGGCCAACACTTCGTCCAATGTTTTCAACTATCTTCAATCAAAGGTTGCGGGGCTTCAGATCAATACCACTTCCAATCCCCCCAGCATGTCATGGCGGGGAGGCACGCCTATTCTTTTTATAGACGAAGTGCAGACAGATGCAGACATGGTGAGCAATATTGCTGTCTCCGATATTGCTTACATAAAAGTATTCCGTCCGCCCTTTATGGGTGGGTTTGGCGGTGGCAGCGGCGCTATTGCTGTTTACACCCGCAAGGGTGATGATATAAAAACTGCTCCCGGAAAAGGATTGTCCAATCATATCATTACAGGCTATTCTGGGATCCGTGAATTTTATTCTCCGAATTATGACAGCTTCAAACCGGAAAATGAGAGAAAGGATGTTCGCACCACTTTATACTGGAATCCACAGGTGACGACCACTCCGGGCAATAACAAGGCTGTGCTGAAATTTTTCAATAATGATGTCACCAGATCTTTCCGGGTTGTTATAGAAGGAATGACAAAAGACGGTCAGTTGGCACATGTGGAGCAGATCCTGGAATAAAATTCTCATGAAAAAAAATAATTTCCTTTTCAGGCCGCATTGCAGGTTTTTGCTTCCATGTTTTGAGGGGAGCGATTGAATTCTTTATTACTTTCGGATCCGTTAATCGTTTATGATGAAGATCTTTTTGAAAATATTTTTTATCACAGCCGGTGCCATCATTCTGAATGCCTGCTCACGCAATCCTTACAAAGGCACCAACAGATCCTATAAGAAACAGGCAAAGGCTTATGCAAAGATCATTTCACAATACCCTTTGAAAGATTCGGCAGTGAATTCTCCTTATTGGATAGGCACTACGAATTTCAATATGCGTAAGCCCAATTTCATCATTCTTCATCATACGGCACAGAACAGTTGTGATCAGACCTTAAAAACTTTTACTACGGTAAGATCGCAGGTCAGCGCTCATTATGTTATCTGTAAAGACGGAACGGTGCATCACATGCTGAATGATTACCTGCGTGCCTGGCAGGCCGGTGTGAGCAAATGGGGAAATGCAACGGATATAAATTCTGTAAGCATCGGGATCGAAATAGATAACAATGGATTTGAGCCATTCACCGATCCGCAGATAAACAGCCTGCTTGAATTACTGGGAAGGTTGAAAAGCGCATACAGCATTCCCACTGCAAATTTTGTCGGCCATGCAGACATTGCTCCGGGAAGAAAAGTGGATCCGAACAAATATTTCCCCTGGCAAAAACTTTCTGAAAACGGGTTCGGATTATGGTATGATACTACCGGTGTGAAGGTGCCTGATAATTTTGATGCGATCAGGGCTTTACGCATCATCGGCTATGATGTCAGGAAACCTGAAGCGGCCGTTTATTCTTACAAACTTCATTTTGTTCCCGGAGATTCAACGAGGATCATCACTGATGCAGACAAGAAGATCCTTTTTGATCTGGAAAGAAAATATCAATAAAGCAGGTAGGGTTGAATGACCTTTTTCCAGTGAGCATTGTTCAGATCGAAACCCGACAGATCGCCAATCTTCAATTTTTCAAAAGAGCGGTAAACTCCCGTCAGTTTATCCGGATGACTTTTTCCTGTTGGATTCACATTGGTTTTATAGAGCCGCTCTGTACAATGACCCGGATAGAGCGAACAGATCAGTTTGATCAGGTTGATCCCTGTATTTACGGGGTGAAACAGTTCTGCATTGGAAACAGACAACTGTAAACCGTTGCATACTTCATTTTCATAAAGGCCTGCCTGAGGAGCATAGGAAACAGGGCGGCTGGAGACACCGGGAATGGATAAGGAATTGAATTTTTCCTGCAGATCACCGGCATGGATCCATGGGGCTCCGAATATTTTAAAAGGAGTTTCCGTTCCTCTTCCTTCATTTACATTTATTCCTTCCAGCAATCCTGATCCCGGATACATCAATGCGGTTTCCACATCTGTAATGGCAGGTGATGTAGGTACAAAAAACCAGTTGACCTTTTTTGAAGTGAGATTCCTGTTCCAGTTTTGAACCTGGATGACCTTCAGATCAATTTCTTTTATTCTTGTTTCCGAAAAATAATTAGCCAGTTCACCTAAGGTGCAGCTATGGCGGACAGGAATATTCCATCTCCCGATAAAAGATGAACAGCGAAGTTCATCAAGTATGGGCCCTTCTGATAATTCAATATTTCCCCCGGTGGGATTGGGCCTGTCAAGTATGAATAAAGGTTTGTTGAATTCAGAGCAGGCTTCCATCACATAGGTCATCGTCCACAGATATGTATAAAATCGGCAGCCCACATCGGGAATGTCAAATAAAAGAATGTCAATGCCGGAGAGATCCTTTTCATCCGGCATCAGTTTATCTGCGTAAAGGCTGATGACAGGAAGTCGGGTCAAAGGATCGGTCATGTTGTTCTGATAAGCGCCGTCTTCACCGCGGGCCGTCAGGCCGTGCTCGGGAGAAAATAATTTTTCAATCTTAAAACCTGCTTTCAATAAAGCTTTACGGGAAGGTTCTCCGTCAGAGGTTGTGGCTGCATTGTTTGTCACCAATCCAAAGCGGGTGTTCCTGTATCCGGAACCCGATTGAAGAAAACGGTCAATGCCGAATTGTAGGTTTAAGTTCTTCATTAATTTATATTTCCAACGGAGGCAGCCCCGGCCACAGATACAACTCATCTTTTTCCTTGCCATCGGGCCTCGGCTTTCTTGAACGGATCGAAAATACCGGCTTGTATTCAAGGTCTTCGGATGACATTTCGAAATTCACTATTTCACCGATCTCTTTATCGGAAAGATGAGGCAGTAACCATTTTTGTTCCAGGTCTTTGGTAAGAAGCAAAGGCATGCGAAAAGCATTACTGCCGCCGTTATGAATCTTTTGCATTATTGAATTGGCGCTGCGGGTCAGCAAAGTAAATGTTCCCACCGATTCCCCCGTTTCCGGATCAGGCACCGGCGAATAATGATAAAGCCCGGGTATGAAAAATATTTCCCTGCCTTTCAGTTGTATGAAATAAGGCACTTTGTTTTTCCATCCTTTTATTTCCCTGTGTTCATAAAAGCCGGTAACGGGTATCAGGCACCTGCTGTTCCGGATGCGATGCCAGTATGATCTTTCATCTCCCAGCATCTTTTCACTTTGCGCATTGCACATCCATTGCCTCGACTTTTGTATTTTTCCGGGAGTGTTCATGTAATCTGCGATCAGGCCCCACTCAAAGAGTTTTAACTGATAAGCGCCGTCTTCAAAAATTATTACGGGATACTTGCTGAAAGACTGCGCCTGAACATGAACGTTGTCAAAATCTATCGGTAACTGCGGATCGACCTGAATGGAAGGAAAATGATCACGGATCGTTTTCATTGATGTTTTGAAGGAGATATCATAGCACATGATCCGTATTTTTCGATTTCATCCAAAATTACTTCCACTTTGTTTCCTTGCCAAGTCAATACGAGGTACAGTTTGCCGAAGAGATCCTGGAGATATATTCTTGGTTTTTTGTTTTGCCTGCCGTTCATTCCGGGATAATTTTTATCAAGATAGTTGTAAATGCAGATCCTGAGAGAGCGGGGAGGCTTCCATTCTTTGGGTAACAGGTTCACATATATCCTGTATCCCTCGGGTTGTGTGGCGGCGATCTTCAGTTTTTGCAGGTCCTTTTCACAGGTTGAGTCGTAGAGATAACGATACGGATCCTGTTTGATCAGAGAAAAATGACGATTGGCCCTTTCCGCATTGATGCCTTGCTGCGTATAGTGAGATAGCAACAGCGGAATAAACTTCCCGCCGGTTTCATTTCCTCTTGCATAATATTCCCTGACGAAATACAGGGGTTGCCGGGTCAGCATCATCAGCAGTTTTTCATTCAGTATAATAAATGGATTGTACATATCATCTTATTTCAAACAGTTCATCCCAGCGGGTCGTGTAACGCTTGCTGCGCAATTGCTGCCTCATCTTCCAGTTCCTTTTCAATCCTGTTGCCACATATTTCACTACGTCATCCCTCATGCTGAAGTTTATATTGTCAATGGCCGACATCAGCAGGGGCAAGCGGTTTTTCTCCTGTGTCATGAACAGGTTGGATTGAATGGAATTGTCAGGAACCAATCCGCCAAGAAGCACTCCTGCCTTGATGTATTTCTCATTTGGCCTGAACAGGTTTTCAGCGAGCAGCGCTGCATATCCGATCAGTTCACCCGTGTTGGAGGTTGCCTGCGGCAAGGTGATATGGCTGTGCCGGGATTGCGGATTGTATTCGTATTTCCGGTCAATGAAACCATTGGCCACAACAAATACATCCAGGAATGTGGCCGCAGAGCGCTGGCGGCGAACCTTCTCTGCAGCTCTTGAAGCGTAGGTGGCCACCGCTTCTTTCAGATCGCTGAGCTTGTGAACCGGTGTGCCGAACATTCTTGTTGTGGCGATCATTTTTTTTACTTCCAGCGGATCTTTCATCAGGATGCAGGGAATGCCTTTCAACTCCCGGATCATCCGCACGCCTACTACTCCTCCCAGGTTTTTCCTGCACCATTCTTCCGGCATATTCCTCAGTTGCCAGCCATTCTCTATTCCGAAGTTCTTTAACTTGTTTGCATACCGGTACCCTATTCCCCACAGGTCATCCACCGGTGTGCTTTCCAGGGCATCCTTTATTTTTTCCACGGAGTCGAGGATTATAATTCCGCCGGTGCCCTTCTTATCTTTTTTGGAAAGCTTGTTGGCTACTTTGGAGAGAACTTTGGTCGGCGCCACGCCTATGGAAACTTTTATACCGGTCCATTGTTCTGTTATTTCTTTCATTCTTTTTGCTGCGTCGTACAGTTCATCCCCGGGTATCATGTCCAGGTCAAGAAAAGCCTCATCCACTGAATACACTTCAGTGTTGTGTGCCCCTGCCAATGCCCGCAATGTATCCATTACCCGCATACTTAGATCGCCGTAGAGATGATAGTTGGAAGAAAAGGCGGCAACTTCATTCTTTTCGATCAGCTCCTTATTCTGATAGTAGGGCGCTGCCATTCCGATCCCTATTTTTTTTGCTTCATCGGTGCGGGAAACGATGCATCCGTCGTTGTTGCTCAGTACAACGACAGGCTTGTTCCACAGATCGGGCCTGAAGAGGCGTTCACAGGAACAATAAAAACTATTGCAATCAACAATGGCTTTCATTTTTTTGGCTAAGGCCTGTTTTCACTTTACTCATTTTATTTTACCGGCTCCTGCAGGAGTTTTGATCACCGGATTTAAAAAACTTTTATACAGGGTGAATGACATAGGTTACAACACCCCAAATGGCAAAGTCGCTGAACTCGGCAAGGTTGATCGTTTTGTAGCGGTTATTTTCCGGGATTAAAAATGCCGAAGAAAAATTTTTGTGAAAGCGGCGCACCAGCAGTTCGCCGTTCAATACCGCAACAATGATCTTTCCATTGGCCAGCTTCAATGACCGGTCAACGATCAGCACATCTCCTTCAAAAACGCCTGCATCCCGCATTGCATCTCCTTTCATGCGAAAGAAAAAAGTGGCCGGTTTGTTTTTGATGAGCTGTTCATTCAGGTCAATGCCTCTTTCGGCATAATCATCGGCAGCAGCGCCGAATCCTGTTGCATTGGCAGTCCGCACATCCTGTTGCGAAAAGCCTTTGGAGCCTTCGTACCCGGCTTCATTCCAGTATTCCCCGTCCATAAAATAAATTTTGCTATACTAAAATAATTAGTAAATTTATGCTAACAAAATTTGTTATTAAAAAGGATGGGTTATGAAAACTATTGTGAACACCATACCGGGCTACCGGATGTTTGAGTATTTACTGGTGCTGAGTCCTCATGAAGAATTATGGAACAGGATCATGAAGATTAAAAATGAATTTGCGGAAGCATATCAATGTGAACAGGCGGTAAGAGGCAGGCCCTATATGACGCTGGTGAATTTTATGCAATACGAAATGATGGAGACAAGGATCGCCGGCCATCTCAGAACGATCGCCATGAGCCAATACCCGTTTAAAGCGGAGTTGAAGGATTTCGGAAGCTTTCCCTCGCATACGATTTTTATAAATGTTGCATCGAAGACCCCGGTCCAAAACCTGGTAAAAAGGATCCGGAAAGAAATGCGGCGGATGATGAAGCCGGGTGAGGATAACAAGCCTCATTTTATACTGGAGCCTCATCTGACCATTGCAAGAAAATTGCAACCCGGCCAATATGAAAGAGGATGGGCCGAGTACAGCCGCAAACATTTTACAGGCCGCTTCATTGCAGGCAGAATGACTCTGCTGAAAAGGCCTGCCGGCGATCAAAAGTTAAGGTACCTGCCGGTTGAAAGATTTGAATTTCAAAATCTGCCTGTATTGACCAGGCAGGGAGAATTATTCGGTTAGCTTACTAAGGAGAATAAGGACCGGAAGAGGTGTGGTGAAAGGACAGGTGCATTCTTATTCTCCTTTCCAATTTTATTACCAGGAAACGAAAACAGGATTTACATGCAGGAAAAATTGCAGCAGGATCATTATAAACTCGCTCCTCAGAAAGGTGATGGTTTGCGGGATATTCAGGATCAGGAAAGTGCAGCAGAAAAGCAGTCGTACATCTCCGGCCGCGGCGCCCAATTCAATACGGCAAACCGTTTTTTGAAGAATGAAATGGTGAAAGAACACATAGAAGCCATTGATGAATGGGATCAAGGGAATTCAACCACTCAATACCTGGAGCAGGAGGTAAAGAGCATAGTGAACAAAGTGGATAGCCCTGACCTGGGCATGTCTTACAGCATGAATCCTTATGCGGGCTGTGAGCATGGATGTATTTATTGCTATGCCCGCAACGTGCATGAATACTGGGATTACAGCGCCGGGTTGGATTTTGAAAAGAAGATCGTTGTGAAAGTGAATGCCCCCAAATTATTACGCAGATTTTTAATGCAACCGAAATGGGATGCAATGCCCATTATGCTGAGCGGAAATACAGATTGCTATCAGCCGGCAGAGCAGAAATACCGTTTGACAAGAGCCTTGCTGAAAGTGTGCAATGAATTTAACCAGCCGGTGGGAATACTGACAAAAAATTCATGGATATTGAAAGATAAGGATGTGCTGCAGGAGATGGCAAAGAAGAAGATCGTTTCCGCTATGGTATCCATCACTTCCTTCAATGAAGACCTGCGCAGGGTGATGGAGCCCAGGACAACGACGGCAAAACAAAAATTAAAGGTCATAAATGAACTGAGCAGCGCCGGTG
>WBZO01002481.1_pt1 | contig 23860 bp, 20 predicted proteins | sample 5204261 | NCBI WGS metagenome assembly WBZO01 (sample SAMN12412400, study PRJNA552823) | activated sludge metagenome | isolation source: activated sludge from anammox sidestream of wastewater treatment plant... | place: USA: North Carolina | collected 2017-09 | reverse complement strand
CAGCAGGACGAGATGCAGGAACCTGCGCAGGCCGTCGAGGCCGCGCCACAGAGCGCCGAAAAATGCCCGCACGATGCGAGTCTCCTCAGGAAGCGGAATACGAGATGCGGTAGATGGCGCCCGCCTTGTCGTCGGACACGAGCAGCGAGCCGTCCGGCAACTGCAGCAGGTCGACCGGCCGGCCGCTGACACTGCCGTCGGCCCCGAGCCAGCCGCTCACGAACGGCGTGTAGCTCACCGCGCGATTGCCTTCGAGCCGGACGAGCGTGATGCGGTAGCCGATGCGGTGCGTGCGGTTCCACGAGCCGTGCTCGGCAATGAAGACCTGATTGCGGTATTCGGCCGGGAACTGCGTGCCCGTATAGAACAGCATGCCGAGCGGGGCGACATGCGGCCCCAGCGCCTGCACCGGCGGTGTCGCATCGGCGCAGCGCCCGAGGCGGCCGAATTCCGGATCGACGATCGTGCCCGCGTGGCAGAACGGGAAGCCGAAGTTCTCGCCGGCACGACTGACACGGTTCAGTTCGCAGGGCGGCACGTCGTCGCCTAGGAGATCGCGACCGTTGTCGGTGAACCAGAGTTCGCGCGTGCGCGGATGCCAGGCGAAGCCGACACTGTTGCGCACGCCGCGCGCCACGACTTCGCGGCCGCTGCCGTCGGCGTTCATGCGCACGATGGTCGCGAAATCCTCCTTGTCGCGATCACACACGTTGCAAGGCGCGCCGATGCCGACGTACAGCTTGCCGTCGGGTCCGAATGCAATGTGACGCCAGCCATGGTGGTGCTCCGCCGGAAGCTCCGCGACGAGCACCGGCTTCGGCGGCGCATCGAGGTGCCGCTCGATCGCGTCATAGCGCCAGATCTTCGCCATCTCCGCGACATACAGTGCGCCGTCGCGGACCGCGACACCGTTCGGCATGTCGAGGCCGCGTGCGATCGTCAGCACCTCGCGTGTGCCACCTGCGCCGGTGCGGACCGCATACACCACACCGCCCTGGCGCGTGCCCACGAATACCGTGCCGCCTTCGGCCCGCGCCATCGAGCGCGCGTTCGGGATGTCGGCAACCCAGGGTTCGATGTGAAACCCCGGGGGAAGTGTCAGCCCGTCGACCGCCGGTGCGGCGCATGCCGTCGACAGGAGCAAGGCAGCGCCGGCGGCCGTCGCAACGCCGGGCGCGATCAGGAGGCGCATGGCACGAGTCTAGCAGCAAACCCCGGCGCGCCGACCTGGCGTGCCGGAAGTGGCCCGCTGCCCACCCCGCTCAGATCTTCTCTTCGATCCTCGCGGCCTTGCCCGACAGCTCGCGCAGGTAATAGAGCTTCGCGCGGCGCACATTGCCGCGGCGCTTGACCTGGATGTCGCTGATCGCCGGGCTGTGGGTCTGGAACACGCGCTCGACGCCCTCGCCGTGGCTCACCTTGCGGACCGTGAACGAGGAGTTGAAGCCGCGGTTGCTCTTGGCGATCACGATGCCCTCGTAGGCCTGCACGCGCTCGCGGTCGCCCTCGACCACCTTCACCTGCACGACGACCGTGTCACCGGGGCGAAACGCCGGCACCTTGCGCGTCATGCGGCTCTGTTCGATCTGCTGAATGATGTTGGCCATGTCTTTCTTCCTCGAGAAACTCGTTGAGGAGCGCGCTCGCCTCGCGGCCGAGTGCACCCCCCGCTATCAAATCCGGGCGGCGCCGCCAGGTGCGCGCCACCGCCTGCTTCAGCCGCCAGCGCCGGATGTCGGCGTGGTGGCCCTGCTGCAAGACCTCGGGCACCGCCTGCCCTTCGAAGACCACGGGCCGCGTGTAATGCGGCCAGTCGAGGAGCCCGTCCGTGAACGAATCCTCGACGCTCGATCGCGCATCACCGAGCACACCCGGCAGGAGGCGCGCCACGGCATCGATGACCGCGAGCGCCGCCACCTCGCCGCCCGACAGCACGAAGTCGCCGAGCGACACTTCGCGGTCGATGCGCGATGCGATCACGCGCTCGTCGAGCCCCTCGTAGCGTCCCGCGACGAGCACGAGGCCGTCGTGCGCGGCGAGCTCCGCCACGAGCGCCTGGCCCAGCCGCTCGCCCTGCGCCGAAAGGTACACCCTCGGCGCACCGCGCGGCGCACGCGCCGCGGCGGCATCGATCGCGGCCGACATCGGCTCGGGCTTCAGCACCATGCCAGGCCCGCCGCCGTAGGGCCGGTCGTCCACCGTCCGGTGCGCATCGCGCGCATGCGCGCGCGGGTCCTCGGTGCCGACCGCCACGAGCCCACGCTCGATCGCACGGCCGAGCACGCCGAAGCCGATGGCCTGCCGGATCATCTCCGGAAACAGCGTCACGACCTCGATCCGCACGGCCTCACCCCCGGATCAGAAATCCGCCGGCCAATCGACGACGATCGTGCCCGCGCCGAGATCCACTTTCACGAGGTGCTGCGGAGTCACCGGCACCCAGTGTTCGCGCTCGCCGATCACGACCATCACCGCGTTCGCGCGCGTCTCGACGAAATGGTCGAGCCGCCCGAGTTCGACCCCCTCGACGTTGCGAACCGCGAGCCCCACGAGGTCGGCCCGGTAGTACTGCCGCTCGCCGGGCTCGGGCAGCGCCGAGCGCTCGACCTCGATGCCCGCGCCGGTCAGCCGTGCCGCGCCCTCGCGCGTCTCGACGCCGGCCAGTCGCGCGACGAACCGCGCGCCCAGCGGGCGAAATTCCAGCACCTCGCACGCGCGGCGTTCGCCGCTCGCCGACCGCAGCTGCCACACCCGGAAATCACGCAGCGAGCCCGGCGGGTCGGTGAACGAATCGACGTGGCAGAAGCCGCGCACGCCCCAGGGCGCGCCGATGCGGCCAACCTCGACCCAGTGCGTCGTATCCGTCAGGCCGCCGCTTGCTTGCGGTAATCCGCAACCAGCGTCGCGACGCGAACCGACGGCTTCGCGCCCTTGCCGACCCAGTGTTCGATGCGCGGCAGATCGAGCTTCAGCTTCGGATCGCCCTTGCGCGCGACCGGGTTGAAGAACCCGACCTGCTCGAGGCTCTTGCCGCCCTGGCGCTTGCGGCTGTCCGTGACAACCACGTGATAGAAAGGCGAGTTCTTCGCACCGCGCCGTGTAAGACGAATCGTGACCATGGTTTCCCGTATGCTCGCCGCCCCCGGGGGCGGCCAAAAAAGAGCGCGGATTCTACGCAAATCAGCGGCTTATAGGAAGCCCGGCGGACGGCCGCCCTTCAGGCTCCCGAGCATGCGCGCGAGGCGCCCGCCCTTCATGCTCTTCATCATGCGCTGCATGTCCTGGAACTGCTTCAGGAGCCGGTTGACGTCCTGCACCTGCACCCCTGCCCCGGCGGCGATGCGGCGCCGGCGAGAACCGTCGATCACACCCGGCTGGCGGCGCTCGCGGCGGGTCATCGAGTTGATGATCGCGATCTGGCGGCGCACGTCGCGGTCGCCCGGCACCTGGGTGGCCGCACCGCGGGTCAGGTGCTGGGGGAGCTTCTCCATCAGCGACGCCAGCCCGCCCATCTTCAGCAGCTGCTCCAATTGGCCGCGTAAATCATTGAAATCAAAGCCCTTGCCTTTTGCCACTTTCCGGGCCAGGCGCTGTGCCTCATCGACGTCGGCGTCGCGCCGGACCTGCTCGACGAGCGCCACCACATCGCCCATGCCGAGTATGCGGGTGGCCATGCGCTCGGGATCGAACGGCTCGAGCGCATCCGGCTTTTCGCCTGCGCCGACGAACACGATCGGCTTGCCCGTGATTTCGCGCACCGACAGCGCGACGCCGCCGCGCGCGTCGCCGTCGGCCTTGGTGAGGATCACGCCGGTCAGGTCGAGCGCGCTGCCGAACGCCTTCGCGGCGTTCACGGCGTCCTGGCCCGCCATGGCATCGACGACGAAGAGCCGCTCGTGCGATCCGGCCACGCGATCGATCTCGCGCGCCTCGTCCATCAGGGCGGCATCCACGTGCAGGCGGCCGGCGGTATCGACGATCAGCACGTCGTACAGCCCGCGCTTCGCCTGCGCGAGCGCATCGGCCGCGATCTGCGCGGGTGCGGCACCGGCTTCGGCCGCGAAGAAGCCGGCACCCACCTGCGCGGCGAGGCGCTCGAGCTGCAGGATGGCGGCCGGGCGGCGCACGTCGGTCGAGACGAGCAGCACGCGCTTTTTCTGCGCCTCGATCAGCCAGCGCGCGAGCTTCGCCGCGGTGGTCGTCTTGCCGGCGCCCTGCAGTCCCGCGAGCAGCACGACGTAGGGCGGCTGCGCGCGCAGGGTGAATCCCGCCGCGGCGCCGCCCATCAGCGCGACGAGCTCGCGATGCAGGATGCCGACGAACACCTGCCCGGGCGTCAGGCTCTGCTGCACCTCGCTGCCGAGCGCCTTCGCGCGGACGCTCTCGATGAAACGCTTGACCACCGGCAGCGCGACATCGGCCTCGAGCAGCGCCATGCGCACGTCGCGCAGCGTCTCGGCGATGTTGTCCTCGGTGATGCGCCCGCGACCGCGCAGCGCATCCACCGTACGGGACAGGCGGGAAGTCAGGTTGTCGAACATGGCCGCCATGTTACGCGACAGCCTTTATCCTTGGCAGCATGGACACTGCCCCCACGGCCCTGCTCGTCATTGCGCTCGTCGCGCTCCTCGTCGTGATCGCCTTCTCCTCGGGCACCGAGGTCGCGATGCTGTCCGTCAATCGCTATCGCGTGAAGCACCGCGCCGCCGCGGGCCAGCGCACCGCGCGGGCGCTCGATGCCCTGCTCGCCAAGCCCGACGACTGGCTCGGCGTCAACCTCGTGATCCTTGCGGCCGCGAGCGTGTTCGCCTCGCAGATCGCGACGATCCTCGCACAGCGTTCCGGCTACGAGCTCGCGCTGCCGGTGGCCGGCGTGCTGCTGACGGTCGTGATGATCGTGTTCTGCGAACTCGCGCCGAAGATCTTCGCGGCGCTGCACGCCGAGCGCGTCGCGCTGTCGAGCACCTACATCTACCGGGCGCTGGTCGCGATCGCCCGGCCGGCACTGTGGCTCGCAAACCAGCTCGCCTACGGCCTGCTGCGCGTCTTTGGGGTCGCGCGCTCGGCCCGCGGGGGCCACACCCTCTCCGCCGACGAGCTGCGGACGGTCGTCTCGGAAACCGGCACCGTGATCCCGCAGCGTCACCGGCAAATGCTGCTGTCGATCCTCGACCTCGAGCGCGTGACGGTCAACGACATCATGGTGCCTCGGCAGGACATCGCCGGGATCGACCTCGACGACGACTGGGACGACATCCTCGAGCAGATCCGCCAGACCCCGCACACGCGACTGCCTGTCTACCGCGGCGAACTCGACGAGCTCGTGGGCCTGCTGCACATGAAGCGCGTCGCGCAGGAACTCGCGCGCGGCACGCTGACGCGCGAGAAGTTCGCGGAGCTCGCCTCGGGCCGCGAGCCCTACTACGTGCCCGAGGGGACGCCGCTCACGGTGCAGCTGTCGCAGTTCCAGCGCACGCGGCGCCGCATCGGCTTCGTCGTCGACGAATACGGCGACATCGAGGGGCTCGTGACGCTCGAGGACATCCTCGAGGAAATCGTCGGCGAATTCACCAACGACACCGCGACCATCATCCACAAGGACGTGCACGTGGAATCCCCGGGCGTCTACATCGTCAACGCCGGCGCGACGATCCGCGCGCTGAACCGCGCGCTCGGCTGGCAGCTGCCGACCGACGGCCCGAAGACGCTGAACGGACTGCTGCTCGAACGGCTCGAGACGATCCCCGACGCCGGCACGGCGCTCGTGCTCGACCGCTATCGGGTCGAAGTGCTGCAGATCCAGGACAATGCGATCAGGACCGTGCGCATGCGCGAGAGCTGACGGCTCATGAGCTACTCGCCGGCCCGCGCGACGGCATCCGCGACGCGCGCCACTCCCCTTACCTCGATCCCTGCCACCGGCTTCCTCGGCACATTTCCCTGCGGCACGACGGCGATCCGGAAGCCCTGCTTGGCCGCCTCGTGCAGGCGTTCCTCGCCGAATGCGACGGGGCGCACCTCGCCCGTGAGTCCGACCTCGCCGAACGCGACGAGGGCCTGCGGCAGCGGACGGTCGCGCAGGCTCGAAGTGAGTGCCAGCACGAGCGGCAGATCGGTGGCCGTCTCGTCGAGACGCAGGCCGCCGACGACGTTGGCGAACACGTCGTGCTCCTGCAGCGACACGCCGGCGTGGCGTCCGAGGACCGCAATCAGCATGGCGAGGCGATTGGCGTCGAGCCCCTGGGCGACGCGCCTCGGGGCGCCGAAACGCATGCGATCGACGAGCGCCTGCAACTCGATCAGGAGCGGCCGGCCGCTGTCGCGGGCCACCATCACGATCGACCCGGGTGCGGGTTCAGCCGCGCGCGCGAGGAAGATCGCGGACGGATTGCGGACTTCCCTGAGCCCCTCCTCCGACATCACGAAGAACGCGAGCCCGTTCACCGCGCCGAAGCGGTTTTTCACGGCACGCACGATGCGAAAGCGGCTGCCCGCCTCGCTTTCGAAGTAGAGCACGGCGTCGACGAGGTGCTCGAGCACGCGCGGCCCCGCGATGGCGCCCTCCTTCGTGACATGGCCGATGATCACGACGGCGATGCCGGTCGTCTTGGCGAACCGTACGAGCCGGGCCGTGCATTCCCGCAGCTGCGAGACCGCGCCCGCACTGGCGCCGAGTTCCGCGAGCTGGACGGTCTGGATCGAGTCGACGACCAGGAGCCTCGCTCCGGACGCCTGCGCGGCCTCGAGGATTGCCTCGAGGTCGGTTTCGGCCAGCACCGAGAGCCCCTCGCCCGGGAGTCCGAGTCGCCGGGCCCGCATCGACACCTGTGCGAGCGACTCCTCGCCGGTCGCATAGAGGACAGGACTGGCGGGTCCGGCACTCGCGGCCACCTGCAGCAGCAGTGTCGACTTGCCGATGCCCGGGTCGCCGCCGATCAGGCTGACCGAGCCCGCCACGAGCCCGCCGCCGAGCACGCGATCGAGCTCGCCGAGCCCGGTCGAGAAGCGTGCGGGGCAGGTGTCATCCGGGTCGAGTCTGGAGGGTGGCAGGACCCGCCGCGCCGCTGCATGAGCGCCGGCAGCCGCGGCCGCGCGCGCCGCCGGCACGCGCGGCGCGAGGCGCTGCTCGAGCGAGTTCCATTCCCCGCACTGGGGGCACTGGCCCTGCCACTTCGGTGTCTGGGCGGCACAGGCATTGCAGACGTAGGCGATGGCGGGACGAGCCATCGATCGACTGTAACATGCGACTTACCTTACGATCGGCAACACGGCGGGGAGCGTGGCATGGGGAATTGTGATCAGGCACTCGGACTTCACCTCCCCCGATGCTAGTGTTCGCCATCGCGTCTCGTTGACGAATGACCGGGGGTTCGCGGGCCTTGATTGCGCAGGGTGAGATCGTGTCTGTGACGCGCGTCACACGTCTGCCCGTGCCTGGAAGGCCCGGGTAGCCCGTATGGCACGCCGCTACGGCCCTCCTGCCAGCCTGCGCAGCAAGGTTCACCTCGTGGGCCTGACCGACACGGGCCGGGTCCGCGAGCACAACGAGGACACGATCGCGGTCGACTCGGACCTCGGGCTCCTCGTGCTCGCCGACGGCATGGGCGGCTACAACGCCGGCGAGGTCGCGAGCGGCATTGCGGTGAAGACGATCGTCAACCTGGTCAGGGAGGCGATGGAACGCGAAGACATGACCGTGATCGATCCGGCGACCAAGCTGACGCGTCCCAGCATCATCCTGCGCGACGCGATCACGCGCGCGAACAAGATCATCTACCAGACCGCGCGCTCGCAGCCGCAGTGCGAGGGCATGGGCACGACCGTCGTCAGCGCGCTGCTGTTCGACAACATGATCTCGATCGCCCATGTCGGCGACTCGCGGCTCTATCGCCTGCGCAGCAACAAGTTCGAGCAGGTCACGATGGACCACTCTCTGCTGCAGGAGCTGGTCGACCGGGGCTTCTACTCGCCCGAGGAGGCGCAGCGCGCCGCCAACAAGAACTACGTCACGCGGGCCCTCGGCGTCGAGGCGAACGTCGAGGTCGAGCTGCAGGAAGTGCCTGTACAGAAAGGCGATCATTACGTCCTGTGCTCGGACGGCCTGTGCGACATGGTGGAAGACAGCGACATTCACTTAACCATCAATACCTTTAGTGATAATCTGGATACGGTCGTCAAACACTTGATCCAGCTTGCGAACGACAACGGGGGTCGGGACAACGTCTCGGTCGTCATGGCCCAGGTACTCGACTCGTTTCCGGCGCGGCGCGGCGTATTCGATCGGGTGTTGGGCTGGTTCAGTTGATTAAGGCGGACACATGGCACGCTTGATATTGAGCCTGGACAGCCAGGTCCTCGCGGAATACAACATGAACAAGGAGCGCTACACGATCGGGCGCCTCCCGGACAACGACATCCGCATCGACAACCCGGCGGTCAGCGGCCACCATTCGCTGATCATCAACATCCTCAACGACTCGTTCCTCGAGGATCTGAACAGCACGAACGGCACGTACGTCAACGGCAAGCTGATCAAGAAGCATGCGCTCCAGCACGGCGATGTCGTGACGGTCGGCCACCACCAGCTGCGCTTCGTCGAGGACGACGAGCAGCAGGACGAATTCGAGAAGACGATGGTGATCCAGCCCTCGGCGCGCCCCGTCGAGAAGCTGCGCAATGTCGCGGCCGACGGCGCCGCGAGCCCGAGCGCGACCGGTATCCGCCGCGCGCTCGCCGAAGGGCAGCCGGCCTTCAAGCCGGCGAAGCTGCAGGTGCTCTCGGGGGCCTTTGCCGGCCGCGAGCTCGAGCTGTCGAAGGCGCTCACCACGCTCGGCCGCCCGGGGGTGCAGGTGGCGGCCATCACGCGTCGTGCCGAAGGCTACTTCATCGTGCACGTCGACAGTGAAACCGCCGGTGACTATCCGCTCGTCAACGGCTCCGCGATCGGCGCGCAGGCGAGGAAGCTCCAGGACAACGACGTGATCCAGCTCGCCGGGGTCAAGATGGGGTTCTTCGAGGGTTGAACGCGGCTCGAGCGCGCGCCGCCCCGTGACGATCCTCGAGACCTCGCGCCTGACGCTGCGGCTGATCGGGGGGCAGGACGCCCCCTTCATCCTGCGCCTGCTGAACGAACCGTCGTTCCTGCGTTACATCGGCGATCGCGACGTGCGCACGGTCGACGATGCCCGCGCCTACATCGAGAAGGGCCCGATCGCGAGCTACCGCGCGCACGGCTTCGGACTGTGGCTCGCGCAGCTCAGGCAGGACGGCACGCCGATCGGCATGTGCGGCCTGCTGAAGCGCGACACGCTCGCGGACGTCGACATCGGCTTCGCCTACCTTCCCGAGTACTGGGGCCGGGGCTATGCGCTCGAGGCCGCAACCGCAGTCATGGAGCATGGACAGCGGGTCCTCGGCATCCCGCGCATCGTCGCCATCGTCTCGCCCGACAACGTGGCGTCGATTCGTCTCCTCGGCAAGCTCGGACTCGTATTCCGGGAGCGGATCGATCTCAACGGCGACGGCAGGCCTACGAGCCTCTTCGTGCCTGCTCCCACGCCAGCGCCGCCATAGTGTCGGTGTGCGCGGCGAACTCGCGCGCGCGCGCGCTGACCGCCGTACCGCGCAGCACACGCCCGCGTATGCCGTGGAAGATGCCGGCGAGGCGGAACATGCAGAACGCGATGTAGAAGGCGAGATCCGGCACGCCCTCGCGTCCCGTGAGGCGGCAGTATTCGGTGACGCATTCGCGTTCGGTCGGCAACCCGAGCGCCGGCAGGTCGCGCCCCGCGAGGCCCGGCAGCGACAGCGACGGCATGCGCCAGGTCATCAGGTAGTACGCGAAGTCCGCGAGCGGATCGCCGAGCGTCGAGAGCTCCCAGTCGATGATCGCGCGCACGCGCGGCCCGGTCGCGTCGAAAATCAGGTTGTCGAAGCGATAGTCGCCGTGCACGACCGCCGCCGGCTGCTCCGCGGCGGGCAGATGCCGCGGCAGCCACTCGATCAACCGGTCCATCGCTTCGATCCGGCCTGCGGCCTCGTCCTCGCGATACTGTTTCGTCCAGCGCGCGATCTGCCGCGGCAGGTAGCCGCCCGCGCGACCGTAGTCGGCGAGGCCCACGGCCACCGGGTCGACGCGATGCAGGCTCGCGAGGGCCGCAAGCGCCGCGTCGCAATGGCTGCGACGCGCGTCCCGCGGCACGTCGGGCAGCGTCGGATCCCAGAGGACGCGCCCGTCGACAAAGTCCATCACGTAGAACCAGCTGCCGATCACTGCCTCGTCGGTGCAGAGCACATGCGTGCGCGCGACCGGCACCGGCGTGTGCGCACCGAGTGCGCTCACGACACGGTATTCGCGGTCGATCGCATGGGCCGACGCGAGCAGCCGGCCAGGTGGCTTGCGGCGAAGCACGTAGCTGCGCGCAGGCGTGCGCAGGAGGTAGGTGGGATTCGACTGCCCGCCCTTGAACTGGCGCACGGTGAGCGGTCCACCGAAACCCGCGATGCGCTCGGCGAGCCACGCCTCGAGACGCGCCACGTCGAAGCCCATGCCGGCGCGCACTTCGGTGGTCGATGCCTCGGACATCGCTCAGGGCAGGTCGGTGCTTCCCATGAGATAGCGGTCGCACTCGCGCGCCGCGCCGCGTCCCTCGTTGATCGCCCACACGACGAGGCTCTGCCCGCGCCGGCAATCGCCGGCGGCGAACACGCCCTTGACGCTGGTCGTGAAGCGCCCGTGCTCGGCCCGCACGTTCGTCCGCTCGTCGCTCTCGACGCCGAGATCGCGCAACGCTGCCGCTTCGGGCCCGAGGAAGCCCATGGCGAGGAACACGAGCTGTGCCGGGATCGTGCGCTCGCTGCCGGGCTTTTCAGCCGGAACCAGCTGGCCGCGCTCGTTGCGGCGCCACTCGACCCCGACGGTGACGAGTTCGCTCACGCGCCCCGCTGCATCGCCCACGAGCCGCTTCACGGTGACGAGATACTCCCGCGGGTCGGCGCCGAAGCGCGTGGCCGCTTCCTCCTGCCCGTAATCGATGCGATAGATCCGCGGCCACTCCGGCCACGGGTTGTCGGCTGCGCGATCGACGGGCGGCTGCTGCAGGATCTCGAGCTGCACGAGGCTGCGGCAACCCTGGCGCATCGCGGTGCCGACGCAGTCGGTACCCGTATCACCGCCGCCGATGACCACGACGTGCCTGTCGCGGGCATTGATCGGCGTCGTCTCCGGGTTGCCCGCGAGCAGTGCCTTGGTGCTCGCGGTGAGGTACTCCATCGCGAAGTGCACGCCGGCGAGGTTGCGCCCGTCGACCGGGAGATCCCGCGGCTGCGTCGCGCCGGTGCACAGCACCACCGCGTCGAAATCGCGCAGCAGCAGCTGCGCCTCGACGTTGTCGCCGACGTTGGCGTTGCAGACGAACTTGATGCCGTTGCGCTCCATCAGCTCGATGCGCCGCAGGACCACCGCGCGCTTGTCGAGCTTCATGTTCGGAATGCCGTACATCAGCAGACCGCCCGGCCGGTCGTCGCGCTCGAGCACCGTGACCTGGTGCCCGGCACGATTGAGCTGCTCGGCGGCCGCGAGCCCCGCAGGGCCCGAGCCGACCACGGCCACGCGCTTGCCGGTGCGTACCCGCGGCGGATCGGGAATCACCCAGCCCTCTTCCCAGCCGCGCTCGATGATCGCCGCTTCGATCGTCTTGATCGCGACCGGCGGGCTGTGGATGCCGAGCACGCACGAACCCTCGCAGGGCGCGGGACAGACGCGCCCGGTGAAATCCGGGAAGTTGTTCGTGCGGTGCAGGCGTTCGAGGGCCTCGCGCCAGAGGCCCCGGTAGACGAGATCGTTCCATTCCGGGATCAGGTTGTTGACCGGGCACCCCGAGGCGCCGCTCGGCAGCTGCACGCCGGTGTGGCAGAACGGCACGCCGCAGTCCATGCAGCGCGCGGCCTGCTGGCGCAGCAGCTTCTCGTCGTCGTAGTGGTGGAACTCGTTCCAGTCGCGCGCACGCTCCTGCGGCGTGCGGTCGACCGGCAACTCGCGAAGATATTCGATGAAACCCGTTGGCTTGCCCATGTCGATGCCCTGGCTCAGTTGCCGCCGACGCGCGCGAGATCGCGGGCGTTTTCCTCGAAGGCCACCATCACGGCCTCCTCGCCCGTGAGGCCCCGCTCGTGCGCACGGCGCACGCTCGCGAGCACGCGCTGATAGTCCTTCGGGATCACCTTCACGAAGCGCTTGCAGGAGGCCGGCCATGCCGCGAGCACCGCGCGCGCGCGCGCGCTGCCCGTGTACTCCGCGTGCCGCGCGATCATCGCGCGCACGACCTCGGCTTCCTCGGGGTCGTCGAGGGCTTCGAGCCCGACCATCTGTCGATTGACGTGCGCGGGAAAGCCGCCGCTCTCATCGAGCACATAAGCGATGCCGCCGGACATGCCCGCGCCGAAGTTGCGCCCGGTGGCCCCGAGCACGACCACACGCCCGCCGGTCATGTATTCGCAGCCATGGTCGCCCACCGCTTCGACCACGGCATCGACGCCGCTGTTGCGCACCGCGAAGCGCTCGCCCGCCATGCCGCGGATGTACACCTCGCCGCTCGTTGCGCCGTAGAGCGCGACGTTGCCGACGATGATGTTGTCCTCCGCGACGAACGTGGAACGCGCCGGCGGGTAGATCACGAGCTTGCCGCCCGAGAGGCCCTTGCCGACATAGTCGTTGGCGTCGCCCTCGAGGCGGAACGTCATGCCGCGTGGCAGGAACGCGCCGAAGCTCTGGCCCGCCGAGCCCCGAAACTGGATGCGCACCGTATCCTCGGGCAGGCCCTTGGCACCCCACTTGCGCGTGATTTCCGATCCCGTGATCGTGCCGACCACGCGGTTGACGTTGCGCACCGGCAGGTCCGCGCTCACCGGCTCGCCGCGCTCGATCGCGGGCCGGCAGATCTCGAGGAGTGTCGTGACATCGAGCGAATCCGCGAGCCCGTGGTCCTGCTCGATCTGGCGGAACCGGCCGACCTCGGGTCCGACATCGGGCTGGTAGAGCAGGTTGCTGAAGTCAAAGCCCTGCACTTTCCAGTGATCGAGTGCGCGGCGCGGCTCGAGCCGGTCGACCCTTCCGACCATTTCCTCGATCGAACGGAAGCCGAGCTTCGCCATCCATTCGCGCACGTCCTGCGCGATGAAGCGCATGAAGTTCACGACATGCTCGGGCTTGCCCGTGAACTTCTCGCGCAAGCGCGGATCCTGGGTGGCGATGCCCGTCGGACAGGTGTTCAGGTGGCAGACCCGCATCATGATGCAGCCGATCGCGACGAGTGGCGCGGTCGCGAAGCCGAATTCCTCCGCACCGAGCAGCGCCGCGATGACGACATCGCGGCCCGTCTTCAGCTGCCCGTCCGCTTCCACCGCGATGCGGCTGCGCAGGTTGTTGAGCACCAGCGTCTGGTGGGTCTCCGCGAGCCCGAGCTCCCACGGCAGGCCCGCGTGCGTGATGGACGTCTGGGGCGAGGCCCCCGTGCCGCCGTCGTACCCGGAGATCAGCACGACGTCCGCGTGGGCCTTCGCCACGCCGGCGGCGATCGTGCCGACACCCACCTCGGCGACCAGCTTCACGCTGATGCGCGCTTCGCGGTTGCCGTTCTTCAGGTCGTGGATCAGCTCGGCGAGATCCTCGATGGAATAGATGTCGTGGTGCGGTGGCGGGGAAATGAGGCCGACCCCGGCCGTGGTGTGGCGCGTCTTCGCGATCCACGGGTACACCTTGTTGCCCGGCAGCTGTCCGCCCTCCCCGGGCTTGGCACCCTGGGCCATCTTGATCTGCAGCTCCCGCGCGTTCACGAGGTATTCGCTCGTCACGCCGAAGCGCCCCGAGGCGACCTGCTTGATCGCGGAGTTCTTCGAGTCGCCGTTGGCGAGCGGAACGTAACGCTCCGGGTCCTCGCCGCCCTCGCCGGTATTGCTCTTGCCGCCGATGCGGTTCATCGCGATGGCGAGCGTCTCGTGCGCCTCCTGGCTGATCGAGCCGTAGGACATCGCGCCCGACTTGAAGCGGCGCATGATGCTCTCGACGGATTCGACTTCCTCGAGCGGCACCGCGTCCGCGGGCTTGAATGCGAGCAGGCCCCGCAGCGTGTAGAGCCTGCGCGACTGGTCGTCGATCTGCGCCGTGTAGGTCTTGTATGCCCCGTAGTCGCCGGTGCGCACCGACTGCTGCAGCAGGCGCAGCGTGTCGGGATTGAACAGGTGCAGCTCGCCGTCGGTGCGCCACTGGTACTGGCCGCCGGTCGGCAGCGTGTGGCCGTTGCCGGCCCGCTCCGGGAAGGCGGCGCGGTGACGCAGCAGCACTTCGCGCGCGATCACGTCGATCGCGATGCCGCCGATGCGCGAGGCGGTCCACGTGAAATACTCGTCGATCACGTCCTGGCGCAGTCCCACGGCCTCGAACACCTGCGCACCGTGGTAGCTCTGCACCGCCGAGATGCCCATCTTGGACATCACCTTGATCACGCCCTTGGTCGCCGCCTTGACGAAGTTCTTGCAGGCGCCCTTGTGGTCCACGCCGGCGAGGAGCCCGTCGCGGATCATGCCGTCGATCGACTCGAACGCGAGGTAGGGATTCACTGCGCTCGCGCCATAGCCGACGAGGAGTGCAAAGTGGTGCACCTCGCGCGCTTCGCCCGTTTCCAGCACGAGGCTTACCCTGAGCCGCAGCCCTTCGCGGATCAGGTAGTGGTGCAGCGCCGAGACGGCGAGCAGCGCCGGGATCGGCGCGAACTCGCGATTCACGCCGCGATCGGAGAGGATCAGGATGTTGACCTCTTCCTCTTCGATCATGCGCCGCGCCATCAGGCACAGCTCCTCGATCGACTTCACGAGGCCCTTGTCGCCGCGGGTGACGCGAAAGAGCGTCGACAGCGCGCCCACCTTGAGGCCGGGCACGCCCTCGAGGCGGCGGATCTTCGCGAAGTCCTCGTTCGAGAGGATCGGGCCGGACAGTTCGAGGCGCCGACAATCGGCCGGGCGCGGCTTCAGGAGATTGCCCTCGGAGCCGAGCCAGACCTCGGACGAGGTGATGATCTCTTCGCGGATGCAGTCGATCGGCGGGTTCGTCACCTGCGCAAAGAGCTGCTTGAAATAGTCGTAGAGCAGGCGCGGCTTCGTCGACAGCACCGCGAGCGGCGCGTCATTGCCCATCGAGCCCACGGCTTCGACACCCGAACGCGCCATGGGGTCGATCAGGATGCGCAGGTCCTCGAACGTGTAGCCGAAGGCGGCCTGACGCTGCAGCAGCGTGTCGTGATCGGGTGCCGGCACTTCGGGCGCCGCGGGCAGGCTCTTCAGGTGCACGAGGTGCTCGTCGAGCCACTGGCGATAGGGACGCCCGGTCACGATCTCGCGCTTGATCTCCTCGTCCTCGATGATGCGGCCCTGCGCGGTGTCGACGAGGAACATGCGGCCGGGCTGCAGGCGCCCCTTGCGCACGATGTCCTCCGGTGCGATGTCGAGCACGCCCGCCTCGGATGCCATGATCACGACGTCGTCACGCGTCACGTAATAGCGCGAGGGCCTGAGGCCATTGCGATCGAGCACGGCGCCGATCTGCACGCCGTCGGTGAAGGCGATCGAGGCCGGCCCGTCCCAGGGCTCCATCAGGCTCGTGTGGTACTGGTAGAAGGCGCGCCGGGCGTCGTCCATGCTTTCATGGTTCGACCACGGTTCGGGAATCATCATCATGACCGCGTGCGCGAGCGGACGGCCCGCGAGCACCAGCAGCTCGAGGGTGTTGTCGAACATCGCGGAGTCCGACCCGTTCGGGTTGACGATCGGCAGGATCCGCCGGATGTCCTCGCCGAAGACGTCGGTCTCGAACAGCGCCTCGCGCGCACGCATCCAGTTGATGTTGCCGCGCAGCGTATTGATCTCGCCGTTGTGCGCGAGATAGCGATAAGGGTGCGCCCGGTCCCAGCTCGGGAACGTGTTGGTCGAGAAGCGCGAGTGCACGAGCGCGAGCGCCGTCTCCATCGTCGGGTCTTCGAGATCCGGGAAGTACTGCGGCAGCTGCGAGGTCAGCAGCATGCCCTTGTAGACGAGCGTCTTGTGCGACAGGCTCGCGACGTACCAGTACTCGTGGCCGTCGATCGTCGACGTGCGGATCTCGCTGTAGGCGCGCTTGCGGATCACGTAGAGCCGGCGCTCGAATTCCATTTCGTCGGCGAGATCGGGATTGCGCGCGATGAACACCTGGCGCATGAAAGGCTCGCTCTCCATGGCGGTGTCGCCGAGCGGCGCGCTGTTCGTCGGCACGGTGCGCCAGCCGATGATCTGCTGGCCCTCCGACTGCACGATCTGGTCGAAGCGCTCCTCGAGCTTGCGGCGCTTGGTGGGATTGCGTGGCAGGAACACGAGACCGCAGCCGTAGTGGCCGGGCTCGGGGAGTGACATCGAGATCTTGCGCGCCGCATCCCTCAGGAACGCGTGCGGCATCTGCATCAGGACGCCCGCGCCGTCTCCCGTGTTGACTTCGCAGCCCGAGGCGCCGCGGTGGTCGAGGTTGCGCAGCGCCTGGATCGCCTGCGCGAGGATCGCATGGGACTTGCGCCCCTTGATGTCGACGACAAAGCCGACGCCGCAGGCATCGTGCTCGAAGGCCGGGTCATAGAGCCCCTGCCGCGGCGGCGGCCCGAGCCGGGGTGTGCCACGGCGAGTGCCCTGCCTGCGGCGCGCCCCATGAAAGATCGTTCGATTCCTGTCACCCATCCCGGCCTCACTTGCACCACGAACCACCGCGCGGCCTTCCGGGACGCACGGACACGACAACCCTCGCTGCAGGCCTCATTTCCTGCAACGGCTTTGTTTTCAAATACTTGCGCTGGGAGAGGCGCACCCGAACCTGGCGTGGCACGCACCGTCATCAGCTGGTTACACCAGAGAATAATACAGACCGGGCCGACCTGCAGACTTCGCAGTTACCGCAATCGCGGCGCGCAGCCTAGAATCGGCGCAACGCGTCGCCGGCGCCAGAAAAACGATCGGGGTAACAGCATGAATACGCCAACGTTCCGCCATGGCCTCCTGCTCTCCGGCCTCTGCGCACTGACGCTCGCCGCCTGCGCGAAGAAGCCGGCGGAGCCGGCCGCGGCGGCTGCCGCGAAGGGCCCCGCCCTGCCCACCGAGATCGGCCCCCTCGAGGGCGCCGTCGACATCGTCGCGTGGCCGGGCTACATCGAACGCGGCGACACCGACAAGGCGTACGACTGGGTCACGCAGTTCGAGAAAGACACGGGCTGCAAGGTCACGGTGAAGACCGCCGGCACGTCCGACGAAATGGTTTCACTGATGACCCAGGGCGGCTACGACCTCGTGACCGCGTCGGGCGACGCCTCGTTGCGCCTGATCCGCGGCGGCACCGTGCAGCCGATCAATACGGCGCTGATCCCGAGCTACAACGCGATCGACATCCGCCTGCGCCGCGCGCTGTGGCACTACGTCGACGGCGTGCACTACGGCGTGCCCTACCAGTGGGGTCCGAACGTGCTGATGTACAACACGAAGGTGTTCCCGACGCCGCCGACGTCGTGGTCGGTGGTGTTCGAGCCGCAGGACCTGCCGGACGGCAAACCGAACAAGGGCCGCATCCAGGCCTATGACGGGCCGATCTACATCGCCGACGCGGCGCTGTACCTGCTCTACAACCGGCGCGACCTCGACATCAGGAACCCGTACCAGCTCGACGAGAAGCAGTACGCCGCCGCGCTCGACGTGCTGCGCAAGCAGCATCCGCTCGTGCAGCGCTACTGGCACGACGCCAACGTGCAGGTGCAGGACTTCACGAACGAGGGCATCGTCGCATCGGGCTCCTGGCCGTTCCAGGTGAATACGCTCGAGGCGAACAAGCAGCCGATCGCGAGCGTGGTGCCGCAGGAAGGCGCGACCGGCTGGGCCGACACCACGATGCTGAGTTCGACCGCGAAACACCCGAACTGCGCGTACAAGTGGATGGAGTGGTCGATCAATACCAAGGTGCAGGGCGACGTCGCGGCCTGGTTCGGCTCGGTCCCGGTGGTCACCGCGGCGTGCGACGGCAACGCACTCCTCGGTCCCGAGGGCTGCAAGAAGAACGGCGTCGACAACTTCGACAAGATCTGGTTCTGGCGCACGCCGGAAGCGAGCTGCGACACGGCGCTCGGGCGTTGCGTGCCGTACAGCCGCTGGGCGACCGACTACGTCGCGATCATGGGCGGACGCTAGCGCGCGCGACCGCATGACTGCGGCGATCGGCTTCGAGGACGTGCGCCGCGCGTTCGGCGCGATCGTGGCGGTCGATCGCGTCAGCTTCGCGATCGAGCCGGGCGAGTTTTTCTCGATGCTCGGGCCGTCGGGATCCGGCAAGACGACCTGCCTGCGCCTCGTCGCGGGTTTCGAGCGCCCCGACGCCGGCGTCGTGCGCATCGATGGCATCGACGTGTCGGACACGCCGCCCTACGAGCGCGACGTCAACACCGTGTTCCAGGACTACGCGCTCTTTCCGCACATGTCGGTTCTCGACAACGTGACCTACGGGTTGCGCGTGCGCCGCATGGCGGCGGCCGAATGCCGGCGGCGGGGCGAGGAGATGCTCGCGCTCGTCAAGCTGGGCGATGCCGGCGCGCGCCGCCCGGCGCAACTGTCCGGCGGCCAGAAGCAGCGCGTCGCGCTCGCGCGGGCTCTCGCGAACCACCCGAAGGTGCTGCTGCTCGACGAGCCGCTCGGCGCGCTCGACCTGAAGCTGCGCGAGGAGATGCAGCTCGAACTGCGCAGCCTGCAACGCCGCCTCGGCATCACGTTCGTGTACGTGACGCACGACCAGGGCGAGGCGCTGTCGATGTCGGATCGCGTCGCGGTGTTCAATCGCGGCCGCATCGAGCAGCTCGATGCGCCGCAGACGCTGTATGCGCGACCACGCACGGCTTTCGTCGCGCGATTCGTCGGTGGCGCGAACGTGATCGACGGGCGCTATGCGGTGCGCGCCGAACACATCGAGTTTGCCGGCCCGGGCGTGCCGGCGACCGACGACACCGTACGCATCGAAGGCACGATCGTCGACACGCAATACCAGGGCGCGATGCGCCGCTGGCAGGTTCGTACCGATGCCGGCGAGCTGATCACGGCGACACGGCCCGACGACGCGGCGGCGGGACCCGTGGCCGCGGCGCTGCCCGGCCATCGCGAACTCGTCCCCCGCGAGCCCGGGACCCGCGTCGCCCTGCGCTGGCCGCGGACTCGCATGATCGCGCTGGCCACGGACTGACATGGCTGCCGTCGCCGCAGGCGCCTTCGCACAGCCACTGCGCGCATTCTCCGCGTGGTCCTGGCGCCGGCCCCTGCTCGCGGCCTGGCTCGCGCTCGTCCCGCCCCTCCTGTGGTTCGGCACGGTCTACCTCGGTTCGCTGTTCGCGCTCCTCGCGCAGAGTTTCTACGCGATCGACGAGTTCACCGCGACCATCATTCCGCACTTCACACTCGCGACCTGGGCGCAGCTCGTCACGCAGCCGGCGAACCTCGACATCGTGCTGCGCACGACCACGATGGCGATCGCGGTCACGATCGCCGCGGCGATCATCGCGTTCCCGATCGCGAACTACATGGCCCGGTACGCGCGCGGCCGCATGAAGGCGTTCTTCTACGTCGCGGTGATGCTGCCGATGTGGACGAGCTATCTCGTGAAAGTCTACGCATGGCGGCTGATCCTCGCGAAGGAAGGCATCCTCGCGTGGATCCTCGCCGGCCTCGGCCTCGACGGTGCGCTCGATTCCGTGCTGCGCGCGCCGGGCATCGGCGGCCCCTCGCTCGCATCGTCCTATCTCGGCATGTTCATCGTGTTCGTGTACATGTGGCTGCCCTACATGATCCTGCCGATCGCGGCGGCGCTCGAGCGCGTGCCGGGAAGCCTGCTGTCGGCCTCGGCGGATCTCGGTGCACGCCCCGCGCAGACCTTCCGGCACGTCACGCTGCCGCTCGCGCTGCCGGGCGTCGCGGCCGGCTCGATCTTCACGTTCTCCCTCACGCTCGGCGACTACATCATCCCGAGCGTCGTCGGCGCGCCGGGGTATTTCATCGGCATGATGGTCTACCAGCAGCAGGGCACCGCCGGCAACATCCCGCTCGCGGCGGCGTTCTCGGTCGTGCCGATCGTGCTGATCGGCGTCTATCTCGCGCTCGCGCGCCGCGCAGGGGCGTTCGATGCGCTCTAGGCGGGCGCAAGGCGCTGCATGGGACGCCCCGTCGTTCGGTGCGCGCCTCGCGGCGTTCGCCGGCATCGCGTTCCTGCACGCGCCAGTCGCGATCATCGTGCTGTACGCGTTCACGACCGAAGACCGCACCTACGATTTCCCGCCGCCCGGCCTCACGCTGCGCTGGTTTGCGCTCGCCTTCGAACGCAGCGACATCTGGCAATCGATGCGCCTGTCGATCGGCGTCGCCGGCGTCGCGACGCTCGCCGCCCTCGCGCTCGGCACGCTCGCGGCGTTCGCGCTCGCGCGCAGCCGGATCCGCGCAAAGAACGCGCTGACGCTGCTCCTCGTGCTGCCGATCGCATTGCCCGGCATCATCACCGGCATCGCGCTCCTCGCCGCGATGAAGATCGTCGGCGTCGAGCCCTCCTTCTGGACCATCGTTGCGGGGCACACCACGTTCTGCATCGTGATCGTCTACAACAATGTCGTGGCGCGGCTGCGCCGCCTGCCGCAGAGCTGGATCGAAGCCTCGATGGACCTCGGCGCGGACGGCTGGCAGACCTTCCGGCGGATCCTCCTGCCGCAGGTCGCCACGGCCCTGCTCGCCGGCGGCATGCTCGCGTTTGCGTTGTCGTTCGACGAGATCATCGTGACGATCTTCACCGCGGGCCACGAGCGCACATTGCCGATCTGGTTCTTCAACGAGCTCTTCCGGCCGCGCGAACGCCCGATCACCAATGTCGTCGCGGTGCTCGTCATGGCCGTGACGCTCGTCCCCATCCTGCTGGCTTATCATCTGACGCGTCCCGCCGCCGAGCGGGACTGAACGAGGCACCCGTGGACACGAAACTCTTCATCAAGGGCAAGTTCGTCGCCGGCAAGGGCAAGGACGAGCCGGTGCTCGACCCGGCCTCGGCGAAAGTGCTCGCGAATGTCGCCGAAGCCTCGCCCGAGCAGATCGACGCCGCCGTGAAGGCGGCCGACGCCGCATTCGCGGGCTGGGCCGCGACCGCGCCCAGGGACCGCGCCGCCGCGCTGCTGAAGCTCGCCGACCGCATCGAGGGCGCGGCGAGCGAGCTCGCGGCGATCGAGTCGCAGAACTGCGGCAAGCCCCATGCGGCGGTGATCGGTGACGAGATCCCGGCGATCGCCGACGTGTTCCGCTTCTTCGCGGGCGCCGCGCGCACGATGCACGGCGCGCTCGCCGCGGAATACCTGCCCGGCTTCACGAGCATGATCCGCCGCGATCCGGTCGGCGTCGTCGCGTCGATCGCGCCGTGGAACTATCCGTTGCTGATGGCGGCGTGGAAGATCGCCCCGGCGCTCGCGGGCGGCAACACCGTCGTACTGAAGCCCTCCGAGCAGACGCCGCTGTCCACCCTGCGCCTCGCCGCACTGGCGGCGGATCTCTTTCCGCCGGGCGTCTTCAATGTCATCTGTGGCCGGGGCGCCCAGGTCGGCGCGCCCCTCGTCGCGCATCCGCAGGTCGCGATGATCTCGCTCACCGGCGACGTCGCGACCGGCGAGAAGATCCTCGCTGCGGCGGCGAAAGGCACGCGCCGCACGCACCTCGAGCTCGGCGGCAAGGCGCCGGTGATCGTCTTCGACGACGCCGACCTGGGCTCGGTCGTCGCCGGCGTGCGCACTTTCGGTTTCTACAACGCGGGCCAGGACTGCACTGCCGCGTGCCGCCTGTACGCAGGCCCGCGCATCTACGACAAGCTGGTCGCCGACCTCTCGCACGCCGTCGCCTCGATCCGCGTCGGCGCGCAGCGCGAGGAAGGTGTCGAGATGGGCCCGCTGATCACGGCGAAGCACCGCACGCGCGTCGCCGGTTTCGTCTCGCGCGCCGAGGACAGGAAACACATGGAAGTCACGACCGGCGGCCACGCGCGACCCGGCGCGGGGTTCTTCTACGAGCCGACCGTGATCGCGGGCGCGCGGCAGTCGGACGAAATCGTCCGCAAGGAGGTCTTCGGCCCGGTCGTCACGGTGACGCGCTTCAAGGACGCCGACCAGGCCATCGAGTGGGCGAACGACTCGGACTACGGCCTCGCTTCATCCGTCTGGACGAAGGACGCGGGACGCGCGCTCGAGGTGGCGGCGCGGCTGCGCTACGGCTGCACGTGGGTGAACACGCACTTCATGCTCGTCTCGGAAATGCCGCACGGCGGGCTCAAGCGCTCCGGCTACGGCAAGGACCTGTCGGTCTATGCGCTCGAGGACTACACCGTGCCGCGCCACGTCATGGTCAAGTGGTGACGCGCTCGACCCGCGGGCTCACCGCGCAGAGAAGCTCGTACGCGAGCGTGCCGCCGTGCGCGGCGATTTCGGCGACCGGCAGCGCGCCGCCCCACAGCTCCGCGGGCATCCCGACCTCGACCGGCGGCAGGTCGGTCACGTCGGCGACGATCATGTCCATCGACACGCGCCCGACGAGCGGCGCGCGCTGCCCGCGTATCACGACGGGCGTGCCGTTTTCGAGCCCACGCAGCAGGCCGTCGGCGTAACCGGCCGCGAGCACCGCGATGCGGCTGTCGCGCGCGGCCCGCCACAGCCCGCCATAACCCACGCACTCGCCGCGCGCCACGGCACGCGTGGCGATCACCGTGGTCGTGAGCGTCATCACCGGCGCGAGCCCGAGGGAGGCGGCGCTCTCGCCGACGAACGGCGAGACACCATAGAGCGCAAGCCCCGGCCGCACCCAGTCGCCGCCTGCGACCGGCCAACCGAAGAGGCCCGCGGAGTTGGCGAGACTCGTCTCGAGCCCGAGCGGCGCGGCGGCGGCTTCGAAGCTCGCAATCTGGCGCGCGGTCTCCGGCGAATCGCGCTCGTCGGCGCGGGCGAAGTGCGTCATCAGGCGCAGCTGCGCCGCCGGCACCGCGAGCGCCGCCAGCCGATCGCGCGCCGCCGCAGCCTCCGCGGCCGGAAAGCCGAGCCGATGCATGCCGGTATCGAGCTTGAGCCAGAGCGCAAAGCGATGCGCGCCGCGCCAGGCCTCGAGCAGCGCGAGCTGCCCCGGTTCGTGAACGACGAGCTCGAGCCGGTGCGCGGCCGCCTCGGCGAGTTGCTCGCGCGTGACGATGCCCTCGAGGAGCACGATGGGCCGGGTGACGCCCGCCTCGCGCAATGCCACGCCCTCGTCGAGCCGCGCGACGCCGAACGCATCGGCCGCCGCGAGCGCGCGCGCGACGGTCGCATCGCCGTGGCCATACGCATTCGCCTTCACCACCGCGATCACGCGGCGTCCGGCGGCGAGGGTCCTGATGCGATCGAAGTTGGCGCGCAGGGCGGCGGTGTCGATGATGGCCCGGATCAACCGGCTCACCGCAGCACGCCCTCCGCATAGCTGTCGGGCGCGTAGTTGACGAAGCGGCTGAACGCGCCCTGGAACGTCAGGATCATCGGTCCGATCTCGCCGTTTCTGTGCTTGGCGAGCTCGATCTCGGCGATGCCCTTCTTCGTCGTGTTCTTGTCGTAGACCTCCTCGCGATAGATGAGGAGGATCATGTCGGCGTCCTGCTCGAGCGCGCCCGATTCGCGCAGGTCGGACATCACCGGCTTTTTCTCCTGCCGCTGCTCGACGCCGCGATTCAGCTGCGACAGCGCGATGACCGGCACGTTGAGTTCCTTCGCGAGCGCCTTGAGGCCGC
>WBZO01001473.1_pt1 | contig 23884 bp, 20 predicted proteins | sample 5204261 | NCBI WGS metagenome assembly WBZO01 (sample SAMN12412400, study PRJNA552823) | activated sludge metagenome | isolation source: activated sludge from anammox sidestream of wastewater treatment plant... | place: USA: North Carolina | collected 2017-09 | reverse complement strand
GGCAGTAGATAAAGCAATGGAACAGCTAGGTCAGTCATCGGCAGCGGCTAGAGCAGTTCGCAAAAGGTGCTTTCGTGTCGGCAGCCATTTTATTGCCAGCCAATATGAAGGACGGGAGCACTTGCTACCAGTTAAGGACACCCGGCTAATCTCACAGTTGGCAGCTTTAGAAGCTCAAAGGCCAGACCCATCAAAAGTCCAAGACTATGCGCGATGGAAAGAGAAAGTGGAGCAACTCCGCGCGGAGATCCGAAGACAGGCCACCCGCGTTCTGGATGAAGCCAGACTTGCCGCAATGACGACCACTCGCGCAGTGTTTACTTTTGAGGAGCTTTACATGCGCAAGCCATACGACCTCATTGTTTTTGATGAAGCGAGTCAGGTTGGCCTTGCTCACGCGCTAGCTTTGGCTCCTCTAGCCAAGCGATGTCTGTTTGCTGGCGACCCGAAACAACTTGCTCCAATCGTCAGATCGCAAAATTCGTCAGCAACTCGATGGCTGGGGCAGTCAATGTTTACCAAGATGAAGAAATCTCACGACTCGACCTGTCTTCTCAATGAACAGTCACGTATGGCCGAGCCAATCTGCAAGGTCGTCAGCAACGTTTTCTATGACGGAGGACTTATAGTCGCTGCTGACTGCAAACGTAACCCAAAGTGGAGACGGGATCGGGAGCTCATTCAGGTTTCGCCCATTGGGCGAAAGGCTATTCACCTCGAACTGATCGATAAAAATGGGATTTGGTCGCAGAATTATCACGGGCCGATCCGATGGGAGTCCGCCGTGTTCATTCGAGACTTGGTGGATAATCTAAAGACCTGTTTGCCGGAGAATGAAATTCTCGTCCTGACCCCCTTCAGAGCGCAGCGAACATTGATCAGAATGTTTCTTCAAAAGGCAGGCAGCAAGAGAGTAAAGGTCAGCACGGTACATCGCGCTCAGGGTAGCGAGTGTCATACAGTGATATTTGACCCGGCTCTCGGTAACACTTCATTTCTTCAAACTGAGGATGCGCCTCGCTTGATAAACGTCGCTCTAAGCCGTGCCCAAGCAAGACTGGTCGTTATACTGTCGCCGGGTGATCGAGAGAACCCTCTGTTCAATCAGCTTTATAACGTGATCGAGAACATGGACAGGTTCAGCGAGGCCTTACCGATCTGCCAATTTGCATCGCGCCCTGATTTCCCTTACTGCGCCATGAATAAAGCCGTTCAGATTCGAGACAAGGCTGGTCGTATCACTGAGGTGGTTGAAGGTGGAGCTAAGTTCGTGTTGATGGAGTTCAGCAGCGGCAAGAAGAAGACCTTTGTCACTGAATACATTGTCAAGAATTTTAGCCACTGATGCGCTCATCATTTCGGGCCTGATCTTCACAGTGTCGCAAACCGGGCGGACTTGCGTGATCTCGGCAATCAGCTTGATTCACGATTATCAGATCAGCTATTCCCAGACGAGCCGCACGCGGGAGTTGATCGAAGATTTCCATCGGCGCATCCTGGCAGGCGAGTCGCGCGCCGAGGCTACGGCGGCAGGCGCAGTTGGAGATGAAGAAGAAGTATCCCAATCCGTTCTTCTGGGGCGCGTTCATTTGCCGTTGCCCCCGCAAGCTTGAAAGGGAAAGCGGCAGCTATTTCAAAATCACCACAGAATCAACCGCCAACAATTTAGATATTCCGGCGCCGCTGCTGACCACCGTTCCAGTGACCTCGACCTGCTTATTCAGCCATTCGGCGGCCTCACCGTCAGAAATTTGCCGGTAGACACATCGTAACTCGTTAGCCCGCAGATTCTCGACGTGTCTAAGCTCAAAGCGTCTTGCGTCCAAATCCATTTCCCGCACTTCGCCGACGATTGAGACGCGCTCTTGCTGAAGCGGCAGATCGGATTCTTCGATTGCTTTGGCGATTGGATATTCCTCGGTGTAGATGCTTTTGAGCAGATCGTGGTATGGCTCGCACATGGCGGCGATCATTTCATCGCCGCCGCCGAGCGCGCGTACCTCTCGCTCGATGGCCGCGATATGGGCCAGCAGTATGTGAACTTGTCGGTCCAGTACGCTGGTGAATGTTTGTGTCGTCGCGTTGTTCATAGTTCAAAAGGCGGTTTGATGATCAGGATGCCTTTGGTTGTCCCAGGCGGCAGATTGTGGCTTTGGGCCTCTTCGACCCTCAACTGTCGAAAGACCTCGATGATGTCGGTTTCACCTTCGCGCAAGTTACCAGCGTGGGGGTAAACGTCCAACTCATACTGTCGCCTGATAGTCCTGGAGGCGAACAACTCCGGGCGCTCGGTTTGCAACAACACCCAGGCGATGATGCTGTCGAACTTCACGACAATGTCTATGTCGCCCGGATCCGCCTTATCGGTCACGAAACTGCCGTCCAGGTAAATCGCCGTAATCCTATCAAACGATCTGAGTTCATCCAGGTAAGACAACAGTTGACGCCATAAGTCCTGACGCCGCTCATTGTACACGAATGCGGCCTCGGCTTCCGCCAAACTGCATTCGTGATCGCCGGGTGGAAGCAGGCCGGATTGGGAGAGTGACAGTATCGGCAAATGCCCTCCTACTTTTACAGCGATGGTAGGTTGGCGCGCAGATTGATGTCAATTGGCGACGCAACCTGGCTTGAGGAGGGCGAGACATTGGCCGAGGCGGAAGATAGCGCGCTCACTGATGATTTCCATCGGCGCATCCTGCGTGGTGAGCCGCGCGCCGAGGCTACGGTGGCAGGCGCAGTTGGAGATGAAGAAGAAGTATCCCGATCCGTTCTTCTGGGGCGCGTTCATTTGTCGGGGCGATGCGGAGCCGTTGCCGGCGCAAGCTTGAATGGGCTGCGTTTTTTTGTGATTCTCCAGAGCGATCATTTGTCCGGCCTCGAAGGCGAGTTATGATGAGCGCGTCCGAACTTCATAGATGAGCGAACAAGGAGGCGCCTGTGCCCGATCCTGAACCGACTCTGATCTATCTCGACACCAATGTTTACGCGCGCCCATTCGACGATCAAACGCAACCTGCGATTCAAGAAGAAGCCAACGCATAAGTTGATTGAGAGTCGTTGCCGGGTTCGGGCGCGCGACGCGCTGCACGTAGCTTCGGCGATGCTCGGCGGCGCGCGATACTTTCTATCCTGAGACCGGCGCATCACGGAGATGAAGCAGGCGCGCTGTTATCGCCGTCTCGCGCCGCCCGGCGGTCAAGCTTATTTTTCGGCGATGAACCCAACACTGTTTGCGCAAAAATTGGAGAAAGGGGAGATCGAATGAACACAGCTACTACTTTACCGAACGAACTTGCTGATCTGGTGCGCGAAGGCTGGGAACTGCTAGTCAATCATCTCGGATTGCCAAAGGCGATCCAATTTGTTGTCCTGCTTGAGCGCGGGAAAGGTGATTCGGTCGCGGAGATCAAAGAATACTGGGACGACGCGAGCATTGATGACATTCATGCCCGGATCATGCAATGGAAAGCAGAGCGCGCTTGAGGGGGCGCGTTCATTTGCCAATCCGCGCCGCCACTCACGCCAATTCCATCAACTCGCCTGGCGGGATTGCGACCGACTTTTGAAAACTGCGCCCGCGCGCATAAACCGGAATGAAATGAACCGCCGCTTTTGCTAAACTGCCTTCTCGTTACACTCGCAAATCAATAACGACGAAGGTATTCAAAAATGATCATCATTCACGCGGGATTTCTCGACTACCAGCTTTGGTTGTGGGGCGAGGCTCCTGCGGAAACCTCGCCCGAAGCGCCTGCCCGACGCGGGCGTAAAACCTCAGCGAAATCAAAACCGAAAAATCAAAACAGATTGCCGTTTGACGCGGGCGACGAGCGATTGCTGGCGGCGCTCAATGAAGTCGTCTCCGGTTTGAAGATGAACAAGAGCGATGTCGAGACGGCGACCGTCTGGTTGCCAACAGCGGATGGGCAGCCGGTCGCTTCAAGCGCGCTCATCGCCGAGCCGCCATCTTCAAAATCAAAGGCCGAGATTACGCCGTGGGCGGTGGCTGCGATTCCGCTGAGCACGGCTGAAGCGGTTGACCTGCTTTGTCGTTGCGTTGATCGTGAGACGTTGGCGCAGGGTGTGATCGTCGGAAACGATCTGGCTTTCTGGGCCTCGGCGATGCGGCTGGGCGGGGCGATGGTGGCGCGCGAACAGTTTCTGCCGGCGATTGAAGCGATTGAGGATTTTTATCGCGCGCGTTGGGAACCGGTCTTCGCCGGGGCCGATGCGCAGCGCGCTCAGCGGCTCGCCAAAACAATGCCGCAGGTTTGCCGCGCGCTGACTTCATCCGACGCAGGCGCGCCGCCCGATGCGCCCGCGCTTTCCGCGCTCGAATCGTTCATCGGCGAAGTGGTTGATTATCTGGTTCGTTCCGCCTCGACTCCCAAAAAAGTTTCATCCATCGAGAGCGCCCACGATCAATGGCTCGGCGCATTGCGATCTTTGGACGGAGTGATTGATAGCTCGTCGTCCGAGATGGCGAAGCTTGCGGATCAGACGCGCGAATGGCGCCGCCCGATCATGGTTTCGGCTGACGCGCCGTTCCGGCTTTGCTTCCGCTTGGAGGAGCCTGATAAATCGCCGGATTGGCGCGTGCGTTATCTGTTGCAAGCTTCCGACGATCCCAGCCTGCTTGTTCCCGTCGCCGATGCGTGGAAGGCCAAAGGGCGCGTCGCCACTGCGCTCAAACGCGGCAAATTCGATCCGCGCGAATATCTGCTCTCGACTTTGGGACAGGCTGCGGGTTTGAGTCTGCACATCGAGCGCAGTCTGAAGACGGCTGCGCCGGGCGGTTACGATCTCGACGCCATCGGCGCGCACGATTTTTTGACGGAGAAGGCGTGGATGTTGGAGCAGGCTGGTTACGGCGTGATGCTGCCCGCGTGGTGGACGCGCAAGGGAACCAAGCTGCGTTTGAGCATGCGCGCGAATATCAAAAGCCCGAAGCTGCAAGGCGGAGGCGGCCTTTCGCTCGATCAGATAGTTCAATTCGACTGGCAGGTCGCGCTCGGCGGCGAATTGTTGTCGCTCGAAGAGCTTCAGGCGCTGGCCAAGCTGAAATCGCCGCTCGTTCAGGTCCGCGGTCAGTGGGTTGAGTTGAACGCCGACGAGATTCAAGCCGCGCTCGATTTCTGGAAGAAGAAGGCGAGCGACAAGGCCACGATGCGCGATGTCGTGCAGATGGCTCTGGGGCGCGCGAAGACGCCTGGCGGATTGGCTTTCGACGGCGTGACGGCGGACGGATGGATCGGCGAGTTTCTGGGGAAGCTGGAAGGGCGCAGCGCGTTTGAAGAGTTGCCCGTCCCCGAAGAATTTCATGGCGAGTTGCGGCCTTATCAAACGCGCGGTTATTCGTGGCTCGGTTTTTTGAAGCAGTGGGGATTGGGCGCGTGTCTGGCCGACGACATGGGATTGGGCAAGACCGTGCAGGCGCTGGCGCTGATCGAACGCGAATGGCATGCGAATGGCAAGCGCCCGACACTGCTTGTCTGCCCGACTTCGGTGATCGGCAACTGGCAGAAAGAGGCCGCGCGGTTCACGCCCGATTTGCCAGTGATGATTCATCACGGCATTGCGCGAGCGAAGGGCGCCGCGTTCAAGAAAGACGCCGAGAAACACGCCATAGTCGTTTCGAGTTATCCGCTGCTTCAACGCGATTACGGCGCGTTTGAAGACGTGAACTGGTCGGGCGTGATTCTGGACGAAGCGCAGAACATCAAGAACCCCGAAACCAAACAGGCTCGCGCGGCTCGCGCTCTGAAATCGGATTACCGCGTCGCGCTCACGGGCACGCCGGTCGAAAACAACGTCGGCGATCTGTGGGCAATCATGGAATTTCTGAATCCCGGCTTCCTCGGCACGCAGGGCGAATTCAAGAAGACCTTCTTCATTCCAATTCAGGCGCAGCGCGACGCCGACGCATCCGCGCGTTTGAGGCGATTGACCGGCCCGTTTATCTTGCGCCGTTTGAAAACTGACAAGACGATCATCGCCGACCTGCCTGAAAAGAACGAGATGAAAGTTTTCTGCACGCTGACCAAAGAGCAGGCTTCGCTTTACGCCGCCGTCGCCGAAGACGCGGTCAAGACGATCAAAGACTCCGAAGGCATTCAGCGCAAAGGCGTCGTGCTGGCCACGCTGTCGAAGCTCAAACAGGTCTGCAACCATCCTGCGCAATTCCTGGGCGACAACTCCGCGATCGCGGGCCGTTCGGGCAAGCTGGCGCGGTTGACAGAGATGCTGGAAGAAGCTCTTTCGGCGGGCGACCGCGCGCTGGTCTTCTCGCAATTCGCCGAGATGGGCGGCATCATTCAAAAGCATTTGCAGGAGACGTTCGGGCGCGAAGTCTTGTTCCTGCACGGCGCGACGCCGAAGAAACAACGCGACCTGATGGTCGAAGGATTTCAATCGTCGAATGGCGATGGCCCGCGCGTCTTCGTGCTCTCGCTCAAAGCGGGCGGCACGGGATTGAATCTGACGGCGGCCAACCATGTCTTCCATTTCGACCGATGGTGGAATCCGGCGGTCGAGAATCAGGCGACCGACCGCGCGTTCCGCATCGGCCAGAAGCGCAACGTACAGGTTCACAAATTCATCTGCGCCGGCACGCTCGAAGACAAGATTGACGAAATGATTGAAAGCAAGCAGGCGATTGCGGCGAGCATCGTCGGCGCAGGCGAAAACTGGCTGACGGAGCTTTCGACCGATCAGCTTAGAGATTTGTTTACACTGCGGCAGGACGCGGTGAGCGAGTAAACACAGGAGGAAAAATGACCAAAGCCAAACGCGCGCGCCTCGAAGAATTGATCGAGGAAGCGACTGTTGATTGTTACGACGAAGATGAACAACACAGCGGTCTTTTGACGATGGTTGAAGACAATGTGGATTGTCCCTTCCGCGCCAAAGTGATCGGCGAGGAAGTTGAGGTCACAGGTTTCGAGTGGCCGAAATCGGGCTACGGCCTGCTCGCCGTGTGCGAACGCGACGGCAAGGAGCATCTCGTAGACATCACTTCGCTTGAATTTGTTAAGCCGTATCCGGAAGGCTACGAATGGATCGAAGCCTACCTGTTGTGGAAGGGATACATCGAATAAGAGGACGATAGGAGTAATGCGATGAGTTACTGGGACTGGGGATATTACAAACCGAGGCCGCGAATCAAAGCCAAAGGCGGAATCAAATCGCAATCGAAACGCGGCGCCTTCGGCGAAAGCTGGTGGGCCAAACGCTGGATCGCTACGCTCGAAAGCTTCAACATCGGCGCGCGGCTCACGCGCGGGCGATCATACGCGCGCAGCGGCCAGGTGCTTTCGATTGACATCTCGAAAGGCGAAATCAAATCGAAGGTGCAAGGCTCGCGCTCGACGCCTTACAGCATCACGATCAAAGTCAAAACGCTCTCGGACGCCGATTGGAGAAAGCTTGCCAACGCGCTTTCGACGCAGGCCATCTTCGCGGCCAAGCTGCTATCGGGCGAAATGCCGCAGGAGATCGAGCAGGCGTTCAAGGACGCGGGCCTCTCGCTCTTTCCCGAAAAACGCGGTGATCTGCAGACCGACTGTTCGTGTCCCGATTATTCGAATCCATGCAAACACATCGCGGCGGTCTATTATCTGCTCGGCGAAGAGTTCGACCGCGATCCGTTTCTGATCTTCAAACTGCGCGGCGTCACGCGCGAAGAGTTCACCAAGTTGCTCGGCGCGACAGGCGCGGCGAAAGCGAAGGTCGAAGCTGAAGAGTCGGCGCCCGCGTTGCCGCCAGAGCCGCTGCAAGCCGACGCCGCGAATTTTTGGAGCGGCGGCAAATTGCCGGACGATTTCTTCGGCGAAGTTCGTTTGCCGCCTGTCTCGGCGGCGCTGCCCAAACGACTCGGCGCTTTTCCATTCTGGCGCGGCTCGGAGCGATTCCTAGACGCGATCGAGCCGGTTTACGAAAACGCCTCGCCACGTGGGCTGGATGTCTTCCTCGGCGAATCGGAATCGAAGCGCAAACCCGAACCGGAATCGCATCTCGCCCGCGCGCGCAGAAATTGGAGACGTCCGGAAGTCGCCTGAAGCGCCAAATCAACGGTCAAGTCGCCCCGGTCAGCGACGGATTACTCAGTACCTCGCTGCCGCCGCCACGCATCGAAGCGCCCGCTTTATTTCTTCAGCGTGAAGTTGACTGAAGCGCGCGTATTCTCCCATTCCATTTTGAGGACGCCGCCGGCGCCGGCTTTTTCGAGCGCGATGACCATTTGTTCGACCGGGGCGCTGAGTTTCTCGACTTTCATGTCAATCCGCGCCAATTCGGTCTTCTCGTATTCCGGCTTGTACGGTATGCCCCACTGTCCGGTCGTTTTGTTGATGATCAGCTTCCAGCCGGTTTCTGATGGCAGGGCGAAGAGCGTGTAAGTTCCAGCCGGGACGTTCACGCCGCTGATGACCAGGCCGGCCTCGGTCGTGAAATGCGTCGCCTTGTTCGCGCCCAGCCGCCAAATCTGGTTGTACGGTACCAACTCGCCCATGATCTTGCGGCCGCGCACGGAGGGCGCGCCGTAATCCACCGAGAGCTTCTTGCCGTTGAGCGTCAATTCCGCCGACTTGCGCGGGCTGGCCTGGTACGCCTGAATTGCAACGCCGCCGATCGTGGCAATGATCGCCGCCAACAAAACACCGGCGATAATGTACGCGCGGTTGCGATGAATTTTCATGATCTGATCTCCTCTGATTGATAATGTTGAAAGCGGCGCTCGGCGCGTCGCTATTGCGTGTTGAAGTAGACAGGATTTCTCAGGATTTGAAAAGTGAATCCTGAGAAATCCTCTCAATCCTGACGATGCTCGTCTTCAGTGGTGACGGCTTCGGTTTCGCCTTCGCCCTCTTGCTCTATGGCTGCGCGCATCGTGCGCCAGGAGAGGATCGCGCACTTGACCCGTTCGGGCCGGTTGGCGATGTTTGAAAAAGCCGTCGCGATGTGGCCCAGATGATGTTGGTCTGGATCATTCGGCAGTTCGCCTTTGACCAGATTGTGGAATTCGGTGAAGAGTTCTTCGGCTTCTTCTTTTGTTTTGCCTTTGATGGCGGTGGTCATCATCGAGGCTGAAGCCGTGGAGATGCGGCAGCCCGTGCCCTGGAAGCTCACGTCTTTGATCTTGTCGCCTTCCATTTCCAGATAGATCGTGATGTGGTCGCCGCAGAGCGGGTTGACGCCTTCCTGATGGCGGTTGGCTGTTTCAAGCTTTTTGAAGTTGCGCGGTTTCGCGCCGTGGAAATTTATGACTTCGGTATAAAGCTCCGCTGTTCTGTCCATCACTTCAAAACCTCGATCACGTTTTGCAGTCCTTCGGCCAGCGCGTCAATCTCCCGCTTCGTGTTGTAGAAAGCGAACGAGGCGCGCGCCGTGGCCGGGACGTTGAATCGCTTCATCACCGGTTGCGCGCAATGATGCCCGGCGCGGATCGCGATTCCCTGATCGTCGAGGATCGTGCCCACGTCGTGCGGGTGGATGTTGTCGAGCGTGAACGAAAGCACGCTCGATTTTTCGCGCGCCGTGCCGATGATCTTCACGCCGGGAATCGCGCCGACGACTTCGGTCGCGTAATCGAGCAGTTCGTGCTCGTAAGCCGCGATTCGATCCAGCCCAATCTCGCTCAGGTAATCAATCGCCGCGCCCAGGCCGACGCAGCCTTCGATGTGCGGCGTGCCCGCTTCGAATTTGTAAGGCAGCACGTTGTAAGTCGTCTTCTCAAAACTCACCGAGGCGATCATGTCGCCGCCGCCGATCACGGGCGGCATTGATTCCAGCCAGTGGCTCTTGCCGTAAAGCACGCCAATGCCCGTCGGGCCGCACATCTTGTGGCCGGAGAAAGCGTAGAAGTCGCAGTCCAATTCGCGCACGTCAACTTTCAGATGCGGCGCGGCCTGCGCGCCATCAATCAAGACCGGGATGTCGCGGCTGTGCGCCAGTTCGATGATGCGCTTGATCGGGTTGATCGTGCCGAGCGCGTTCGAGAGGTGCGAGACGGCGACCATTTTGACGCGCGTGTTGAGCATCTCGGCGAATTCGTCCATCAGCAACTCGCCGGCGTCGTTGATCGGAATTACGCGCAGGCGCGCGCCGGTCAGTTCGCAGAGCATTTGCCAGGGAACGATGTTCGAGTGGTGTTCGAGCGCGGAGATGATGATCTCGTCGCCTTCGTGAACGAACTTGCGGCCGTAGCTGAGCGCGACCAGATTGATGCTGTCGGTCGCGCCGCGCGTGTAGATGATCTCGTGCGATTCGGCGGCGTTGATGAAACGTTGAATCTTGACGCGGGCGTCTTCGTATTCGCGCGTCGCAAGCTGGCTCAAATAATGCACGCCGCGATGGACGTTGGCGTTCTGCTCGGCGTAATAACGATTGATCGCGTCAATCACGGCCTGCGGCTTTTGCGACGTGGCCGCGCTGTCGAAATAGACCAGCGGGCGTCCGTGGACCTGCTGCTTGAGGATCGGAAAATCTTCGCGGATTCGATCAACGTCGAATGGGGCGCTGTTGGTTTGCATTTCCTGCTCTTCAACTTCAAGGGCGGCTTGCATTGCTTTATTCATCCTCCAGACTTGGCAGACTCTGATGTAGTTTGTCGAGAACCTTTCGATCCAGATGCTCGCGCACTGATTTCAATTTGATTCTGCCGATCACGTCTTCGGCGAAACCAAAGGTCAGCAGCGCGCGCGCGCGCGCTGCCGAGATGCCGCGCGAAGCGAGATAGAAAAGCTCTTCGTCTTCCAATTGGCCGACTGTCGCGCCGTGAGCGCATTTCACATCGTCGGCGAAAATCTCCAACTGTGGCTTTGTGTCAACGTGGGCGTCGGCTGACAGCAGCAGGTTTTTATTCAACTGGCGCGCGTCGGTCAGCAGCGCGCCTTCGCGCACGAAGACCTTGCCGTTGAAGACCGCGCGCGAACCGCCGTCGAGAATTCCTTTGTAAAGCTGATGGCTGGTCGAATGCGGCTTCTGATGATCAATCGTGGTGTGGCTGTCGGTGTGCTGCCGCCCCGTGACCACGTACAGGCCGTCAACCGTCGCTTCGATGTTTTCATCGGTCAACGCGACGTTCAAATCGTGGCGCGCTACAAGGCCGCCGAGCGAGATCGCGTACGACGTGTAATTGCTCGCGCGCTCCTGGTGAACTTGCGTCGTGGCGACGTGAAACGCGCGCTCGCTCTCTTCCTGCAGCCGGTAATGATTGATGACCGCGCCTTCTTTCGCCACGACTTCGGTCACGGCGTTCGTGAAATAAACGTCTTCGCCGAGCGAAACGTAGCTCTCGATGATCGTCGCAATCGCGCCCGCGCCCGCGACGATCAACGCGCGCGGATGCGACGCGACAGGTTCCATCGCTGTCGAAATGAAGAGCAGATGAATCGGCGTCTCAACGGCCTTGCCGTCCGCGATGTAGACGAACGCGCCGTCGCGGATATTCGCCGTGTTGAGCGCGGTGAAAACCGCATCGCGGTAATCGGCGTAAGCCGCAAGATGATCGCGCACGACGTTGGCGTATTCGCTTGGAATCTCGGCGAGGTTCCCCGCGACGCAACCGTTCGACAGCGCGGTAGAATTTGAAAGCTCGCGCGAGAACATGCCGTTGACGAAAACCAACTGGCTAGCGCGCGATTCGGCGAACGTGAACGGCGCGATCTCATCGGCCGTCAACCGCGCGTCGTGACCCTTGCTTTCGCCATACTCTGTTTTCAGTATCGGCGCGACGTTCGTGTATTTCCACTCTTCGACATGCGTGGTCGGGAAATCGAGCGATTCAAAAGCCTCGCCAGCTTTTTCTCGCAGGTTCATAAGCCATGCCGGGTCCAGACCTTCACGTGTTTGGGCGAACAGCTTATATGCCGAAAAGAGTTTGTCTTTTTCTTTGATGACCTGAGTCATAAATCAAAATTCAGAGTGACGCTTACGCTACCGCGCCTGCGCCCTTGATCCAGTCGTAACCCTTACTCTCCAATTCCAGCGCCAGTTCTTTGCCGCCAGATTTGACGATCCGGCCTCGGTAAAGCACGTGGACGAAATCAGGCTCGATGTAATTGAGCAGACGCTGGTAGTGCGTGACCAGGATGATCGCGTTGTCCTTGTTGGCTAGCTTGTTGACGCCGCCCGCCACGATGCGCAGCGCGTCAATGTCCAAACCGGAATCGGTTTCATCCAGCACGGCCAGCTTTGGTTCGAGCACGGCCATTTGCAGAATCTCGTTGCGCTTCTTCTCGCCGCCCGAAAAGCCTTCGTTGACCGAGCGGTTGATGAGGCTCGCGTCCATCTCGACGATCTTCAACTTCTCGCGGATCAGGTCGTCGAATTCCAGCGGGTCAAGCTCGTCGCGTCCTTCGTGCTTCGCCTTTTCGTTGTAGGCCATCCGCAGAAAATTGGCGTTGCTCACTCCGGGAATTTCAATCGGATATTGAAACGCCAGGAAGACGCCTTCGCGCGCCCGCTCGTCGGGATCAATCTCCAACAGGTTTTTGCCTTCGTAAATCACCTCGCCTTCGGTGACTTCATAAGACGGGTGACCGGCGAGCACCTTCGCGAGAGTGCTTTTGCCGGAGCCGTTCGGCCCCATAATCGCGTGAATCTCTCCCGCGTTGACCGTCAGGTCGAGGCCTTTCAAAATCTCTTTGCCGTCAATCACGGCGTGTAAATTGCGAATCTCCAGCACGATCAATTTCTCCTTCAATCTGTGACTTCGACAATCGCTTCGATCTCGACCGGGATGCCGCTCGGCAGCGAACCCATTCCGACCGCTGATCGCGCGTGGCGACCGGCTTCGCCGAAGACTTCGACGAACAGGTCGGAGCAGCCGTTGATGACAAATGGCTGGTCGCCGAATTCGGGCGTCGCGTTGACCATCCCCAAAACTTTGACGACTCGTTTGACGCGACGCAGCGTTCCAAGCTCCTGCTTCAGCACGGCCAGCAACACCAAGCCCGTTTCGCGCGCGTGCTGATACGCCTGCTCTTTGGTGAAATCAACGCCGACTTTGCCTGACGCCTTGGGGCCTTTGCCCGCCAGAAACAGCAGGTTGCCCGTGCGCACGGCGTGAACGTAGTTGCCCGCCGGTTGCGGCACGGGCGGTAGCGAAGCTTCAATCTCTGAAAGCCTGTCTGACATAGGTGAACTCATTCTCCATTATTGATTTCAAGCAGCCTGATTGCGGTCAGGCTTCGATAGTTTGACCAACGCGATCAGCGAAACAACAAACCAGGTACCTTCCAAAATGATGAAGGGCACAAAGCCAATCAGGTACGATGAGTAACAGGCCAACCCGGCGCCGATGATGTTCAGCCACGCGTAAAGTTTGGAATCCTGTGGGGCGCGCCTGGCCAAATTCAACAAATAAGCGAGCAACAACAGCCCCACACCCACCGAACCGACTATCGTCGGAAAATCGCCGCGCATCTCCACCCTCACAGTTCGATCAGCCGACGCTTCCTTCCAACTTCAAACCGAGCAGCCGCGTAGCTTCGACCGCGAACTCCATCGGCAATTCGCGGAAGACCTCTTTGCAAAAACCGTTGATGATCATCGAGACGGCGTCTTCGGTCGAAATGCCGCGCTGGTTGAAATAGAAAACCTGCTCTTCGCTGATCTTCGATGTCGAGGCCTCGTGCTCGATCTTCGCGGTGTTGTTGCCGGCTTCGATGTACGGGAACGTGTTCGCGGCGGAAGCGCCGCCGATCAGCAAGCTGTCGCATTGCGTGTAATTCCGCGCGTTCTCGGCCTTCGGCAATATCTTCACCAGACCGCGATAGCTGTTGTTCGAGCGGCCCGCCGAAATGCCTTTCGAGATGATCCGGCTTCGGGTGTTCTTGCCGATGTGGATCATCTTGGTTCCGGTGTCGGCTTGCTGCCGGTGATTGGTCAGCGCGACCGAATAAAACTCGCCGATGGAGTTGTCGCCCTGCAAAATGCAGCTCGGATATTTCCAGGTGATGGCCGATCCGGTCTCGACCTGCGTCCACGAAATTTTTGAATTGACGCCGGCGCATTTGCCGCGCTTGGTGACGAAGTTGTAGATGCCGCCCTTGCCTTCCTCATCGCCCGCGTACCAGTTCTGCACGGTCGAGTATTTGATCTCGGCGTTGTCCAGCGCGACCAGTTCGACGACCGCCGCGTGCAACTGATTCTTGTCGAATTTGGGCGCTGTACAGCCTTCGAGATATGAAACGTATGCGCCTTCTTCAGCCACGATCAAAGTGCGCTCGAACTGTCCTGACTCCGAGTTGTTGATGCGGAAATACGATGACAACTCCATCGGGCAGCGCACGCCTTTCGGGATGTAGCAGAACGAACCGTCCGAGAAGACCGCCGAATTCAACGTCGCAAAGAAATTGTCGGTGTAGGGGACTACTGAACCGATGTATTTTTTGACCAGTTCCGGGTAATGCTGCACAGCCTCCGAAAATGAGCAGAAGATCACTCCGGCTTTCGCCAGCTTGTCTTTGAACGTCGTCGCCACCGAAACACTGTCGAAGATCGCGTCAACGGCGACGTTGGCCAGCAGCTTCTGCTCCTGCAGCGGAATGCCAAGCTTGTCGAATGTTTCGAGCAACTGCGGGTCAACTTCATCCAAGCTTTCGAGCTTCTTCTTAGGCTTCGGCGCCGAGTAATAAATGATGTCCTGATAGTCAATCTTCGGATAATGGACGTTGGCCCACTCAGGCTCCACCATCTTCAGCCAGTGGCGATAAGCTTTCAGCCGCCATTCCAGCATCCACTCCGGCTCGTTCTTCTTTTCGGAGATTGTGCGGATGACCTCTTCGTTCAGGCCGCGCTGAATGACCTCCGATTCGATGTCGGTGACGAAGCCGTACTTGTATTCACGATTTGCAATTGTTTCAATTGCGCTCATCTTCTTCCTCTTATCTTCTTTTTAAAGATGACAAAACCGTCAGGTTTAATCTCAAAAAAACTCGCTGAATAAACTTCAGCCTGCGGGCTGCGCTCGCAATGATTGTTTCCCGCCGCTCCGATTGGTGATTTGTACGAACTTGACGTCCATCGAGCCGTTGAGCAGCGTCGAGATCGGAACTTTATCGAAGACGCTGTTGACGAAATCGGTGATGCTTGTCCAGACGGGCTTCAAACCGCAATCGTCGTGATGCACGCAGGTGTCCTGATTGCCGGTGAACTGCGAGCAGATTTCCTCTTCGGAAGGGATGCCGCCGAGCGCGCGCATCACTTCGCCCAGCGAGATCTCGCTGGATGGGCGCGTCAGGCGATAGCCGCCTTTCGGCCCGCGCACGCTTTCGACGATCCGGCTGCGGCTCAACGTCCACAAAATCTTCTCGACATAGGCGACGGACAGGCCCTCGCGTTCCGCGATGTCGCGCACGAACATCGCGCCCGGCTCAAGATTGCCATCGGAGTTGGCGACCTGTTCGCGCGCAAGCTGCAGGATGCAGCGTAATCCGTATTCTTCCTGTGATGTTATCTTCACGGTCGTTAATGACTCTTGACGCTTCTTAAATTCAGGCCTAATGCTAGCACGCGATGGTAAACCTGACAATGGAGTCAGGTTTACCATCAGGATTTTTATGAAGGCCTTTTCAACCATCCTTCATTCATTTCTTTTCCCCGGCTTTCTCCTTGCCCGTCGCCACAGGCGCGCCCTCCGCCTTGCTCCATTCGCTGAACGAACCGTCGTACATCATCACGTCGTAGCCCAGATATTTGAGCGTGAAGTAAGTGTGCGAAGCCTGCATGCCGGTGTTGCAGTACGTGATCACTTTCTGATCGGCTTTCAGCCCGGCGGCCTCGTACAGTTTGCTCAACTCCGGCGACGGTTTCATCGAGGGATTTTCTCTGCTCAGCAGATGGCTCAGCCAGTAGACGCTGGCCGCGCCGGGGATGTGGCCGCTGCGCTGAGTCTGATTGCCGATGTATTGCTCTTCGGGCCGCGCGTCAACGATGGAGACGCTTCCGCCTGTGACGTTCGCCGCCACCCACGAAAGGTCGCGCACGGCATTGAGGTCGGTGATGATTTGAGGGCGCGGACGCGGAGTGAACTTGACCGGCTCGGTTTTGACCGGCTGCGTTTCGATCAGGAGCTTCTCGGCTTTCCACTTTTCGATGCCGCCGTCGAGCAGCGCCGCGCGGTCACCGTGCCCCAGGTAATCGAGCGTGAAATAAACTCGCGCGGCCAACAGCCCGGAGTTTTCGCCGTAGATCACAATCCGCCCCGCGTCGCCGACGCCGAGTTGTTCAAAAACTTTTTGCAGATCGGCCACCGCAGGCAGTTCGTTCGCAACACCGTTGCGAGTGGTCAGAATCTCTTTTGACGCGAGGAAGCGCGCGCCGGGCAGGTGGCCGTCGTCGAAATTTTTGCGGTCGGCGGCGACGTGGATCACAAAGACCTTCGGGTCGTTGATGTGCTTCGCCAGCCAGTCAGTAGAAACCAGCATTTCGGAACGGACTTTCAAACCTGCGGGTTGTTTTGATTGGGCTATAACAGCGGCCGGCGTGAAAAAATAGATTGCGGAAAACGCAAGCAGACAGCTAATCTGAACAGGTCTTTTCATAACTCATCCTTTCTCAGTTGGGCGGATTTCGTGAAAGATCAGGGCCAGTGGTCAAAACGAATTTATGACAGCGCTGGAAAAAGTCAAAGAGCTTTTCGATCAGGCGTCTGATTTGGCGCCGCCTGATCGCGCGTCTTTTCTGGACATCGCCTGCGCCGATGACTCGTCGGCGCGCGCGGAAGTCGAGAACCTGCTTGCCGCCGAGGCCGAAGGCTTTCTCGAACAGCCGTTGCTGCTCGGTCTTGACGCCGAGCCGGAGCGCCAATTGCAGATCGGGAGCATGATTGACCGTTACCGGCTGCTCGATGAAATCGGGCAGGGTGGGATGGCGACGGTCTACCTGGCCGAGCGGGTTGACGGACAGTATAGCCAGCGGGTTGCGATCAAACTTGTCTGGCTCGTCTGGCCTGGCGCCGCCGCCGATGAAATCTCGCGGCGTTTCAAACAGGAACGCCAGATTCTGGCTCGGCTCGATCACCCGAACATTGCGCGATTGCTCGACGGCGGCGCAACCGAAGAAGGCTGGCCTTATCTGGTGATGGAATACATCGAGGGCGAGCCGATCACCAGGTTCTGCCGCCGCCACAAACTCCCGCTCGACGAACGCCTGAAGCTGTTTCAAACCGTCTGCTCGGCGGTGGCCTATGCGCACCGCAACCTGGTCGTCCACCGCGACATCAAGCCGAGCAACATTCTGGTCACAGATGACGGCGTAGTGAAGCTACTCGATTTTGGTATCGCCAAAGTTTTGAGCCAGGAAGCGGGCGGCGTGTTGGCCGAGCGGACGCGCACCGGCCTGCGCCCGATGACGCCCGAATACGCCAGCCCCGAACAGGCGCTCGAACAACCGATCACCACCGCCAGCGATGTTTACAGCCTGGGCGTGTTGCTTTACGAACTTCTGACAGGCGCGCGCCCGCACGATCTGAAAGACCTGCCGGTTTATGAAATCATCCGCGTCATTTGCGAAGAAGAGCCGCCACTGCCGAGCGAGAAAGCGGCGCGACTCACCGATCCGGACTTCGGCGCCGATGAAAATTCGCGCCAGCGGTTGAGCCGGCGATTGCGCGGCGATCTGGACAACATCGCGCTGCTGGCTTTGCGCAAAGACCGCGAGCAGCGTTACCAGTCGGTCGAACAGTTGAGCGCGGACATCGGGCGTTATCTGGCGGGCGAGACCGTCAGCGCGCGGCCAACGACGCTGTTTTACTACATCGGCAAGCGCGTCAGGAAGAACAAAGCGGTCGTCGCGCTGGCTGCGCTGGTCTTCATCCTGCTGTTCGGTTTCGTCGGCTATCTGCTCAACGAAGGCTTCAAGGCTGCCCGGCTGGCGCGGGATCAACGCCATCAGATTTACGCCTTGCGGTTGAATGAGGCTTATCAATTCTGGCGCGAAGGCGACGTGACCCGGATGGACGCGGCGTTGGCCGAATACCTGCCGCCGCCGGGCGCGCCGCCTGATGAAGACTTGCGCGGTTTCGAGTGGCGTTACCTTTGGCGGCTGGCGCATTCGGAACAGTTGACGCTGACGAACACGCGGGTGGATCCAATCAGCCGTTTTATTGAGAGCCAGGAAGCTGATGGGCGGCGCGGCCATCATCTGCTCACTGGCGATGCGGATAATTCGGTGGTCAATATCTGGGACATCGCCACGGGCCGGAAGTTACGCTCGTTCAGTATTCCGTCTTCGTCGCTGCCGTATTTCAGTTCGGACACAAAAAGGATTCTCTTGCAGGAAAACGATCGCGTAGTGTCCTTCTGGGATGTCGGCTCCGGACAGAGACTGGAAACATTCATTGACCGGTCGGAGAAAATCACCACAATTGGCCTGCCCACGGCTGACTTTTTTTTCACCGGCCATGAAAACGGCGTGGTGAAAGTCTGGAACCGCAAAACTCAGCAGGTCATCGCCTCATTCAAATGTAGCGACCGGCCGATTTACTATCTTAAGACTTTCGGAAGCCCGTTAATTCTGGCCGTGGATCAAGACCATGCGCTGACACTCGGCGATTGGGTGACTGGAAAAACGCTCGGTTCTATCCCCAGCCTGCAACCGGCGTCCGACGCATTGAGCCTTACGCAAGATGGGCGGCGCCTGGCTATTCTACGCGCCAATGAGGACGTGAAGGTCCTGGATACGCGGACGCTGCGGTTGGTTTCCACTTTCCGCGACACCGCCAACAACACATTGACAATGACGGAAGCGCCGGACGGCCATTTGGTCACTTGTGGCATAGACGGTTTGTTGAAGTTTTGGGACAGGGAAACCGGACGCCAGGTAGCGATTTTTCGAGGGCACACCAGTTACGTCCCCGGAGCGGGATTTTCATCCGACGGCAAAATGATGGCGACGTGGAGCGAGGATAAAACAGTCAGACTGTGGGATACCGCCACGCAGCGTGAACTGGCCGCCATCAAAGGTTTCGCGAAAGACTTCTCGAAAGAGAGAACGGCCCCGTTACTCTCCGATGATGGAAACCTGCTCGCCGTAGGATTTGCCGACCATAGCGTCAAAATCTGGGATGTCGCGGACCTGCTCAAACCTGCGCCTGAGGTTTTGACCGGGCACGAGAAATGGATTTACTCCGTCGCCCTCTCGCCCGACGGCAATCTGGCCGCCTCCGCCAGCGAAGACAAAACGGTGATGCTGTGGGATACGCGGCAGGGTTCATCGGTCACGCTTGCCGGGCACACTGCTCCGGTCTGGTCGGTGGCGTTCTCGCCCGATGGCCGGACGCTCGCATCCGGCGGCCACGATGGCTCGGCGATTTTGTGGGATGTCGAGACTCGGCGGCGAATGGCTATTTTCAAACACGGAGACGGTTATGAATTCGGCGTGCGGTCGGTGGCTTTCTCTCCCGATGGGCGGAGCCTGGCCACCACCAGCAACGACGGCACGGTCAAGCTGTGGGATTTGGCGAGCGGGCGGCAGATCGGCTCATTGCTCGGCCACGAGGGCGGCGAGGAAAACGATGTGATGTCGGTTTCATTCTCGCCCGACGGCCGCTGGATCGTGACGGGCGGGCAAGACAAAACCGCAAGGCTGTGGGACGCGGCGACGCGGCGCCAGATCAGAACATTCAGCGGCCACCAGCACTGGGTCTGGTCGGCCAAGTTCTCGCCAGACGGACGATGGCTGGCGACAGGCAGCCGCGACAACACTGCCCGGTTGTGGAACCCGCTGACGGGCGAACTGCTGCGCGAATTCAAAGGCCACACCGACGAAGTCTTCTGCGTTGCCTTCACACCTGACGGACGCCGGCTGGCGACGGCCAGCAACGATCACACGATCAAATTCTGGAACACGGCGCGCGGCGGCGAAATCTTCACGCTCAAGGACCACACAAACGAAGTCTGGTCAGTGGCTTTCTCAAAAGACGGCGATTTGATGGCTAGCGGGAGCTGGGACAAAACTGTGCGGCTGTGGCGCGCGGCGACCGAAGCGAAAGTGAGAGGCCAATCCAGGAACTGAAAACACAGCCTCCAACTCATCCATAACTTTACTCAGCCACCACGAAAAATTTTTCAAAAATCATGACCTGTTTTGTGCGCGGATTACGCAGATAGAGTTGAATCGAAAGATGCGATTCAACTCTTGCGTCCCGGCCGATATGGGTGTCCTGTAATTGGACGCAGCTTCCCCCACGCTTCCGGATTGTGCGCATACCCGGAGCGTGGGGCCGTTTTGCGCACCTTTGGGAGCGTGGGGAAAGCCGCGCCCAATTACTCCGGATGTATCGATCCATGAACTCGGCCTCTCCGATTTACGCGCCGGTTTCAATACAACCTCGACCATGTTGTCTCGACCATATTGTTCGTAAGGAGAAAATTTACATGCCGAAAGTGAGATCAGCCATGCCCGGATTCATACATTTCTTTTCCTGTCGTATGTCAGTCGCCTCACGAGTGGCGCTCGTGCTGATTCTGGCTGGTATAGCGCTCTGGTGTGGATTTACGGTTCAAATTACTCATTCGAAGACAGTCGACTCATCAAACACCGTCACAAACCCGTTGCCCGCTCTGCGCGGGACGGATGCAGTTGAACATCTCAAACAACAAGGCCTGCACAATTCGCTGGCCGATGTGATGGCGGCGGCGCTGTGCGACGCGCAAGCCACAGTAATAGATAACCGCGAAACCATATATCAACAAGCAATTGATACGCCGCTTGATCAAAAGGCTAAGCTGATAGCTGACGACGGCGCGGCGGGGGACAGATTCGGTAGTTCGATCGCAATCAGCGGAAACACGGCTGTCATCTCCGCGCCAAGTGATGATCTTGTCGCAGTTGATCAGGGATCAGTTTACGTATTTGTGCGTAGCGGCTCGACTTGGACCCTGCAACAAAAGCTCACGGCCAATGACGGCGCGACAGGTGACTCGTTCGGCCACTCAGTTGCGATCAGCGGTGACACTATTGTCGCGGGCGCATATCTGGACGACATTGGCGCAAACCCCGATCAAGGCTCTGTCTATGTCTTTGTGCGCAACGGATCAACTTGGAGTCAGCAGCAAAAGCTTATGGCAGATGATGGCGCGGCAGGGGATTTCTTCGGATTCTCAGTCGCGATCAGTGACAATACGATAGTGGCTGGGGCATACCAAGACGACATCGGCGTAAGGTTGAATCAAGGCTCGGCCTACGTTTTTGCTCGTAGTGGCGCCTCCTGGGCTCAACAACAGAAACTTACAGCCGACGATGGGTTGAATGGTGATGGTTTCGGTTATTCAATCGCGATCAGCGGCAACTCAGTCGTAATCGGTACCTTTTTAGACACCATCGGCGCAAACTTTGCCCAAGGTTCAGCTTATATCTTTGCGCGCAGCGGCCCAACCTGGATTCAGCAGCAACGACTAACAGCCGATGATGGCGCGGCGACTGACCGTTTCGGCCGCTCAGTTGCGATTAGCGGCAACACGGTTGTAGTTGGGGCATCTTTTGGTGACATCGGCGGAAACGCGGAACAAGGCGCGGCATATATCTACGTGCACAGCGGCTCGACTTGGAGTCAGCAACAGAAACTCACGGCCAATGATGGCGCGGCAAATGATTTCTTTAGCTTCTCGGTCACCATCAGCGGCGACACGGTCGTAGTTGGATCGGTTGTTGATGACATAGGTGGGAACATAGATCAAGGTTCGGTTTACGTTTTTGCGCGTAACGGGTCAACTTGGAATCAGAAACAGAAACTAACAGCCGATGATGGCGCGGCAAATGACTTCTTCGGCGGACGAGTCGCGATTTACGAAGACCTGATAGTGGTTGGAGCCTATCAAGACAGCATTGGTGTGAACACAAATCAAGGTTCCGCTTATGTGTTCGCCGCCAGTGTTTGCCCAATGATTACGCTGATCCCAGCCACGTTACCCAACGGCGTGGCCGGCAGTAATTACAACCAAAACATCATGGCCAGCGGCGGCGCCGGGCCTTATCAATTTTCACTCTCTTCCGGTTCACTGCCTCCGGGGCTGACTCTTTCGCAGGCCGGTTTGATTTCCGGGTCGCCGATGACGGCGGGCGCATACAATTTCGAGATCACGGCAACCGACGCCAAGGGATGTTCCGGCAGCCAGAGTTATACGCTGGTGGTCAACTTCAATTGCCAGCCGATCACGATCAATCCGGTGAGTTTGGCGGGCGGCGTGCAAGGCGCGGTTTTCAACCAATCGCTTACAGCCACAGGCGGGACTACGCCTTACAGTTTCGCCGTGACAAGCGGCGCCTTGCCGTCCGGGTTGACGCTCTCCTCGAACGGCGCGCTCAGCGGGACGCCAACCGCCATCGGAAGTTTCAATTTCACGGCGCGGGCCATTGACGCCAACAATTGCGCTGGTACGCGCGATTATTCGCTCACCATCAGTTCGCCAGCACCGGTTTATGAGGCGGATGTCTCGACGCGTCCGAATGGCGACGGTCAGGTGACGATGTCCGATTGGACGCAGGTCGGAAGGTTTGCGGCTGGGTTGGATATTCCGGCGGAGGGCGGCGAATTTCAGCGGGCCGATTGCGCGCCGCGCGACAGCCTGGGCAATGGAAACGTCACTGTAGCCGACTGGGTGCAGGCAGGGCGCTACGCGGCGGGGCTTGATCCGCTGACGGTTGCGGGCGGGCCAACGAAACCGGCCGTGGCCGCCGCGTTCGAAGCGGCGGATTTTACAGATGCCATCGCCGCGCGCGGCCTGCGCATCAGCGCCGCGACGTTTCAGCGCGGACAAGTCAACGCATTGCAAGTCGAGATGGAGGCGCAGGGCAACGAGAACGCGGTGTCGTTCACGCTCAATTACGATCCTTCGCTGCTGAGTTTTGTCGAAGCCGCCCCCGGCCAGGAACTCAGCGAGGCCCAGCTTCTGGTCAATCAGTCGCGCGCGGCGAACGGGCAGGTCGGCGTTTTGTTCATTCTGCCCGCCGGAAAGACGATGCGCGCGGGAACCGTCCAGGCGTTGACGTTGCGATTCGTCACTCAAGGCGGCGCGAACAACGTGATTACGAAGATCGGTTTCGGCGATCAGGTCGTCAGGCATGAGGTCGTGGATGCGATGGCCAACGCGCTGACCGGGACGGCGTTCAGCGATGGCGCGGCGTTGATCACCGGACGCGCCGTCGCCAGCGTTTCGGCGGCGGATTACATCGGGCCGGCGCTGGCCGCCGAATCCATCGCCGCGGCATTCGGCGCGGAGCTGGCGGCGGTTGAAGTTGCGCAGACGCTGCCGTTGCCGACGGCGCTCGCAGGTACGACAGTCAAGGTCAGGGACGGCAAGGACGTTGAACGGCTCGCGCCGCTCTTCTTCGTTTCTCCGTCACAAATCAATTATCAGATTCCGGCGGGAACCGCTGACGGGATTGCGACCGTCACGATCACAAACGCGAACGGCGTGGTCAGTTCCGGACTGATTCAGGTGGAGCCAACCAGGGCCGCCCTGTTCACAGCCGACGCTTCGGGCCGCGGACTTGCGGCGGCTTACGTGGTGCGCGTGAAGCCGGATGGAACGCAAATATCCGAGCCGGTCATCAGGTTCGACTCTGTTACGAACAAGTTTATCGCCGTGCCGATTGATCTGAGTTCGGAGCCGGATCAGGTGGTTCTTGTGTTATTCGGGACCGGCGCCAGGAATCGCAAATCTCTGAACAGCGTCAAGGTCGTCATCGGCGCCGTGGATTGCCCGGTTCAATACGCCGGAGCGCAGGGCGGTTTCGTCGGCCTGGATCAGATCAACGCCTTTTTGCCACGCAGCCTGGCTGGGCGCGGTGAAGTTGATGTCATTCTCACCGTGGATGGCCGGATGGCTAACACAGTAAAAATTCACACCAAGTGATTCTGGAGAACAAAGACATG
>WBZO01002479.1_pt1 | contig 23893 bp, 21 predicted proteins | sample 5204261 | NCBI WGS metagenome assembly WBZO01 (sample SAMN12412400, study PRJNA552823) | activated sludge metagenome | isolation source: activated sludge from anammox sidestream of wastewater treatment plant... | place: USA: North Carolina | collected 2017-09 | reverse complement strand
ACAGACTTGTCGCTATACTCTATGGGAAGATTAACCATAATGGTGAAATTAAAATATGAATTAAACAAAACAAAAATAAGCAATTAGATACGAAATTTAAATTCTATTGCATAATTCAGGTTTAACGTTATGATATGGTTGCCCGGTGTGATGTGTGGAAACATATAATTTCACATTCATCAGTGAAGCAAATGTAGTAATTATTAAATATAATCGATAAATGGCGTAGGTATAATTGGTAATAATTTTTAGGATTTTGTAATATAATATACGTTTCAAAAATATCTACTTTTCCATTATTTACGAAACTCCGATTTAGATTTAGCAAACATGCTGCTTCTTTTGGGAAAAAGTCCATTAATATTGAAGGTGTAAGAATAAAATTCACTTCAATATACACAAAAAAAAGCAGAACGCTTAACTAAAAGTGTTCTGCCTGAATAAAATATTTAAAACTATTTCTTTTGTGTTTATATTTCTATATTTTGAGATTCAGCTAATATTCTTTTTGCTACATTTAAAATTGTTTCATCTTCCAGATTGACTATACCACCATCCGGGCCGGGTTCGACATGAGCGGCAACAACTTCACCATCCTGATATTTTTTTGCTCCAAAATAATTGCGTACTGTTTGTTCTTCGATATTTAATTCAGCTGCAATTCTGCTAACACTGCCGGTTGGCAAAGCATGCTTAATTCTTCTCAGCTCGTCAAATGTTATATTCATTGCTCAAAAAATTTAAAAAGTTATGAAATAGGTTTTATTGCACGGCAAATTAATAAATTATTTACACTTGTACACAAACATTTAACAAATTAATTTTATGTTAGGTTTCATCTTATTATCGTTATCTTTATCCTTTTTATCATATTGAATTTCCTAATATATGTACTAGTTATAATATGAATAGGATAAGAGATATAGGCTATGAAATATTTTTATTGATGTTATATGTATAATTTATGATAGGAGATGTTTGTGAGTGTGTTGTAGTTAGTATTTTAACATCATCAACCCAACGATACCTGCCGTCTCGGTCCTCAATCTCGAATCCCCCAGCGACACTTCTTTACATCCTGATTTTATAGCTTGCTGGACTTCTTCAGCAGTAAAGTCACCTTCTGGCCCTATGAGCAATAATGATGATTGACTCTTTTTACATACAGAAGAGAGCAATTCTGTCGGCCCATTGCAATATGCGATGAACTTCTGCTCAAACTCATCTGCCATAGTCTTAAGAAATTCATCGAAAGTAATGTGCTGAAGAGTAGGTAAATGCACATTGAGTGATTGCTTCATAGCAGAAATTAATATTTTATCCATTCGAGCAGTATTTTCAGATTTCTTCTCAGTACGACGTGTGTGTAAAAGGTATATTGCCGAAATACCGATTTCTGTTGCCTTTTCTACAAACCACTCTATTCTTGATACATTTTTAGTTGGTGATATGGCGATTGCAATCCGTGGGTGTAGAGAATCTTTATACGATGATGATAGAATCTTGCCAATTGTAGTTGCCTTCGTAGAATCGAGAATCTTGACAGTATAAATATATCCAAGTCCATCAGTAACAAAAATAGTCTCGCCGACTTTTTTTCTGAGTACTTTGGTGCAATGCTGATGTTCCTCGTCGCTCAGAGTGACCACATCGCCATTGAAATCTCTGCTGTAAAAAAGCATCATAGCACAAAAATTTTGATAAAGTTACATTTATTTTCAGAAAGGAGAAGGTTTAAATCAAGTAAAAATCTAATTTTGCAGCCACATTCCGAAACAAAACCAGAATAATATTCGTTAGTTTATGTTTGGAAAACAGATTTTGAAATAAAATTCCACCAATGGATATAGTTAATACAGCTCTACAGCTGATACTTAGTCTCTCGATTTTAGTAGTTCTTCACGAGTTTGGACACTTTTTGCCTGCAAAATTATTTAAAACTAGAGTAGAAAAGTTTTATTTGTTTTTTGATCCTTATTTTTCACTTATAAAGAAAAAAATAGGTGAAACCGAGTGGGGAATAGGATGGATTCCTTTAGGTGGATATGTCAAAATAGCAGGGATGATTGATGAGAGCATGGACAAAGAGCAGATGAAGCAACCTCCTCAGCCATGGGAATTTAGATCCAAGAAAGCCTGGCAGCGACTGATCATTATGTTAGGTGGTGTTACGGTCAATTTTCTGCTAGGTATCCTGATTTTTGCGATGATGATGTTTTACTGGGGCGAGAGCTACTTGAGTACCGCAGATGCTAAATATGGAATGGCCGTAGATTCGCTTGGCATGCAGATTGGGCTTCAGGATGGCGATAAAGTATTATATGCGGGCAATACTAAAATAGAAAAATTCAATTCTGCTGTCGTAGCTAATGAAATTATCATCAATGAAGCAAGAGAGCTAAAAATAGAGCGCAATGGAGAGCAATTGTCTTTGGCAATTCCTGATCAATTTGTAGGCGAACTCACTAAATATGATAATAGAGGAAAAGCCCTATTTCATCCAAGAGTGAAGCTAGATATTAAAGAAGTAGTACCGGGTGATAATGCGGACAAAGCGGGAATAAAAGACGATATGGAAATCATCGCTGTAGATGGACAACCAGTCGCTTATCAGCATGAGTTTATGGAGATACTTCAAACGAATAAAGGTAAAGTTTTGAATTTTACTTGTATAGAAGGCATTGACACTATACAGAAGCAAGTCCAAGTTAGTGATAAAGGAAAAATTGGAATTGGCCTTGAAGGATTGCCGGTATCATATAAAAAATATGGTTTCTTTGCGTCCTTCCCCAAAGGTGCATCTATGGCTGTTGGATTTCTGAATAGCCAGCTCAAAGCTTTCGGCCAGATGTTTTCAGGAAAAATTAAAGCGAAGGATTCATTGGGTAGCATCTTTTCAATAGCTTCGATGTATGACTCAGGCTGGGACTGGCGCATATTCTGGAATATTACAGCCAGCCTTTCTATCCTGCTGGCCTTCTTCAATTTATTGCCTATTCCAGCTCTGGATGGTGGTTATGTGATGTTTTTATTGTGGGAAGTCATATCAGGCAAAGCACCAAGTGATAAGTTTATGGAAGTGGTCAATTATATTGGGTTCATCATTTTGATGGGATTGATGATATTTGCTTTGGGACTTGACATATCTCGATGGTTTTAATAATTGAAGTTCTAGAAAATGATTAATTATTTTGAAATGTTGGATTTACCTGTCAGTTTCAGGACAGATCCTGCATTGCTAAAAAAACATTTTTATAAGCTAAGCAGACAGTATCATCCGGATCATTTTACACTGTCTTCTGAAGCTGAACAGCGAGCAGCCGAACTCAAGTCTGAGGAAATTAATACTGCATATAAGACACTTTCTGACGAAAGATTGTGTATGCGACATATTTTGGACATTAATAATATGATTCCTAATATTGAAAAGGAAACGCTGCCTCAGGATTTTCTGATGGAAATGATGGATATCAATGAATCTATTTTTGACCTTCAGACTGATTTTGATGAGGCAAAGAAGATAAAGGTACTTGATGAGGTTGCATCACTGATAGAAGGTATGAAAAGTGAGTTAGATAAAGCCATTGATGACTTTGAAAATCAGGTAAGTATAGATTCTGCACTAAAGAAAATTAAAGATTATTATTTAAAATCTAAATATCTATTGCGGATTCAGGAAAATATTTCTACTTTTGCCTCGCTTTAATGTAAGCGAGTTATAATGGCATTAAGCCGAAGTGGTGGAATTGGTAGACACGTTGGACTCAAAATCCAATGCTAGCAATAGTGTGCGGGTTCGAGTCCCGCCTTCGGTACTTGAATAAGCCTTGTTCGTGATACGGATGAGGCTTTTTAACTGGATGTTATATGATTTCTGCTACAATAAAAATACTACCACCGACATAAATTAAATCTTCCGGTCGAGCTGACATTTTTGCAGCTGCTAGCGCTTTTCGTACACTACTATAAGCTTTGCCTTTGAGACCAAAGTTGCCTGCTGCGTGCTGCAAAAATGGAGCCTCGAGTCCACGTGGTATGTTAGCTTTAGCAAAGTAGTATTTAGCATCTTTAGGAAATATTTCTAGTACCTTGTCGGGATTTTTATCATTGACAAATCCCATGACAATGTGGAGTCTTTGATAAGGTGTTTTTTTAATTTCCTCCATGACGATTTTGAGGCCACCTTCGTTATGCGCTGAGTCGGCTAAAATCATGGGACGCTTACCTAGTATCTGCCATCTGCCCATATATAGGGTAGAGGCTGACATATTTGGCATGAAATCCCACACTTTTTTGAAATCAATTTTGATTGTTTTGCTCAAGATGTATAAAGCATACATACCGGTGACGATGTTTTTAATCTGGAAAGGGCCTGCTAGTGAAGTTTTTAGTGGTCCGTTCCATTTTTTTCCATTCATTATCAATTGTACTTCAATTTGCCCATCACTAGAAGGTAAATTATGAGCTGTCAGCTGCTGATCTGCAAAGTAAATGGTAGATTTTGTTTCCTGTACTTTGTTTATGAAAATATGACTGATCTCTTGTTGTGTTTCGCCAATAATGACAGGCACTCCAGATTTTATGATACCTGCCTTCTCATGTGCAATCGCTTCCAATGTATCTCCCAGTAAGTTTTGATGGTCAAAGCTGATGTTGGTGATGACACTTAACAGTGGAGTGATGATATTGGTGGAGTCTAGCCTACCTCCGAGTCCGGTCTCAATTACTGCAAAATCCACATTTTCATATGCAAAATAACTGAAAGCTAATGCTACCGTCATTTCAAAAAATGAAGGTTGGATCGATTTGATTGCTTCATGATGCTTATTGATGAATTCGATGATGTACTTTCCATCAATGAGCTGCCCATTGATTTTAATCCTTTCTCTGAAATCCCGATAATGTGGAGAAGTATAAACACCTACTTTATATCCCTGTGCTTGAAGACCTGCTGCTATGAGGTGGGTGGTAGTTCCTTTGCCATTGGTACCTGCGATATGGATAGATGAAATCTTACTTTCGGGATGACCGGCAGCTGCACAAAGCTTTATCGTATTAGTAAGATCCTTCTTATAGGATGACTGCCCCTGCCGCTGAAACATAGGTAAGTTGGCATATAAATAATCATAAGCTTGACGCAAATTTATGACTCGCTGATTAGGTGTTGACATTTTTTGCTGTGGAAGTAAAAGGATTGTTAAATGGACTAGGAAATTATAGATTAAAATTCTTTTCCAAATGAGTAAGCTATAGCCAATGTCAAACCATCGGGTGTTTCAAAAAACTCACTCTTTAAATACTTGTAATAAATATGGTCACCCACTGTTCTGAAAGCTAAATCGTACTTGAGTGTCAGAGCTATCTTTCCTATATCATAACCAATGGCACTACTAAATCCATAACTAACTTTTCGTAATTTTTGACGAGAATTTTCCAGTGAAGTCAGTTCAGATTTATGATGGGCAAGAATATGCATTATAGGTCCGACGGCAATTCTAAAGTTATTAGCCGTAAGTCCTCCCATCGCTTGCAAGTCTATATATCCAAACCTTTCATTCAAGTATTCCAAAGGATGACCTACATTTTTAAAGGTGGTTACATCAAATCGCACACCGTAATTAGTGTATAATATATTGGTTTCGGCAAATAGCCACCCAAAACGTTTACTAGCCCAAAATCCTACATTATATTGTGGTGTCGTTTTTCCGATTTGAATTTGATGTACAATTTCATCCTTCAGGTTTCCGATATACACAATCTCTTCACGTGCCAAAATAGCTCCAGCCGAAACTCTGATACCGTAACGGGCAGCGTACATTTCTCTGTTTTTCTTAGTGTACTGGCACATAACATCTGTTCCGATAAAGATAATCAGGAGAGTCAGGATAAATATTCGCATTATGTACACATTGTAAAGCTATAGAAAACAAGTGTCAAATTTACACTTTAAATAACATAATGAAATAATTATTTTATATAAAAGATTAATTTTTGCTATTAAATGCTGATTCTGGTGTTTTAATACGTACTTTTGTCCTAATATATACAGAAAATAACCTATGCCTGACGGAACCTTAAAATATGATCTCCGCGGCGTATCCGCCAGCAAAGATGAAGTTCACCAAGCCATAAAAAATCTCGATAAAGGCATCTTTCCCAATGCTTTTTGTAAAGTGATACCAGATATCGTAGCTGGCGATGAGGCATATTGTAATGTGATGCATGCAGACACTGCCGGAACCAAAACTAGTCTTGCTTACCTCTACTGGAGAGAGACAGGTGATATATCAGTATGGAAAGGAATAGTGGAAGATGCTATCGTAATGAATATTGATGATATGGGCTGTGTAGGGATTACGGATAATATTGTTTTGTCATCGACTATCGGAAGGAATAAGAGTATTATCAATGGTGATGTTATTTCTACCATTATCAATTATACCCAAGAGTACTTACATAAACTCAATACATATGGTATAGGTATAACCCTTGCTGGTGGTGAAACCGCAGATGTAGGAGATATAGTTCGTACCATTGATGTGGGATTTACAGCTTTTGCTAGAATAAAGAGGCAAGATATCATCGAAATTAAGATTCGTCCGGGTGATTATATTGTAGGTTTTGCTTCCTACGGACAGGCAGAGTATGAGTCAGCGTATAATGGTGGGATGGGTAGCAATGGACTGACTTCTTCACGTCATGATGTTTTGACTAAGTATTATTCAGAAAAATATCCTGAATCGTACAATCCTTTTATTCCAAATGAGGTCATTTATACTGGATCAAAAATGCTGACCGATATGGTTGATATTGGAGGAAGGCATATGAGTGTCGGTAAGCTTATTTTATCACCTACCAGGACGTATTTGCCTATTTTGAAGCAAATTGTTGATAAATTTAGATCTCAGATTAGTGGTCTCGTGCATTGCTCGGGTGGTGGTCAGACCAAAGTTAGTAAGTTTTTAGATCAACCAGTAAGGGTCGTCAAAGATCATTTGCTGCCGGTACCTCCATTGTTTAAACTTATAAAGGAGGAATCTGGATTGACGATGAAAGAAATGTATCAAGTATTTAATATGGGGCATCGACTAGAATGTTACACTCCTGATCGAAATGTTGCCGAAGAGATGATAAGTATAGCAAATAATTTGGGTGTTAAGTCTCAAATTATCGGAAAGGTTGAGGCCTCAGACAAGACACAGATTGTAATCAACCACGAAGGCGAACAAGTGATTTATGACTACAGCCATTAAATTAATAATTTTTTCAATTCAAATCATATACTAATGCAAATAAAAAAGAATCATGTAGTTACACTACACTACAAACTAACTGAAGATGACGCTAATGGTGAATTTATAGAAGAAACTTATAATTCAGATCCACTCATATTTATTTATGGTATAGGGATGATGGTTCCTGCCTTTGAACAGCACCTGGAAGGTAAAAATGCAGGAGATAGATTTTCATTTACATTGCAACCCGAAGACGCTTATGGTGATTATGATGACAATGCATTGATGGAAATACCTATTGAAAACTTTGCTGATGAAAGTGGTAATGTTGATCGTGACAAGCTAGTACATGGTACACCCATTACTTTGCATGATCCACAGGGCAATGGTTATACAGGTGTTATTGCAGAAGTGAAACTAGGGTCTGTAGTCATAGATTTTAATCATCCTATGTCAGGGCGTACTTTGTACTTTGATGGAGAAGTTTTGGAAGTAAGAGAAGCAACTTCCCAGGAATTAGACCACGGCCACGTACATCACGGAGGTCACGATCATTAGTATTAAATGGGTGCAGGACATGATTTTATTGGTGTCCTGCGCTTTTTTATCTTACGAAATCATGTTTATAAATGCTTGTAAAGCACGGTAAACATCTCTGATGGGCAGTCCCATGACGTTGCTGTAGCTACCTTCTATTTTGATAACTTTACAAAGCCCTATCCAGTCCTGAATACCATATCCACCTGCTTTGTCGTACGGTTTGTAAGTATTCAGATAAAAAGCGATCTCTTCATTTGATATATCGTCAAATGTAACATGAGTGATAGATGTAAATGACTGGCGTGCATATTGGGAAGAAAGACTGACGCCTGTAGCCACAGTATGTGTTTGCCCTGATAATTCATTCAATATCCTAATGCCATCTTCATAGTTTTCTGGCTTGTTATATATTATATTATTGAGTATCACAACACTATCAGCTGTAAGTAGAACTTCATCATCTTTCAGTGTTTCAAACAATGCATCTGCTTTGCGTATAGCCAGGTCTTGAGCGACCTCAAAAACATCCATGTCAAGGTCATAGGATTCATCAATATCCTGAACCCTAATTTCAAATTCAAAACCAGCTTCTTCAAGCAATTGACTTCTCCTAGGTGATTTTGAACCCAAAATGAGTTTTTTATTAGAATTAAAAATCATGATTCGAATTTATATACCATAATAGATGAGGATGATGCTGAGCATCCCAGCTACCATGATTATTTTTAAAATAAAGCTTATTTTGGTAAATGAGTGTTTTTCATTTGCTAAAAGTGTATAAACCGATACTACTAACACCGCGGGACTAATTAGTCCAAGCATAAACCATCTGAAATAAGATCCCGTTGTGTAACAAGATTTTAAAATCCAGATGCACATTATTATAGTCAGTAAAAATCCAATTCCGGTAACAATCTTCTTTGAAAATGGTATGCCCGCACTAATAGGTAATGTTACAACACCTGACTGAAGATCACCTTGTATGTCTTCTATGTCTTTAACAATTTCACGCATGAGATTTAGCAGAAAAATAATGATCATGTACATCCAGCATAACTCTTCCAATATTTCAGGCAATGGGTTGCCACCTGTTGACTCGACAAAAAATATTACACCCCACACTAACGCAACAAAAAGACTCACATAGATATTACCTTTTAGAACAGTTGATTTTAAAAATCTTGAATATAGATACATACACCAGATGGCCACAGGATAAATCCAGATGTTTTTCCAGTTGTCAGTAAATTGTGCAAGATATACAGAGATAAGAGAGCCCAGAATGATAAAAAGTAAGTAGTAAATATAAGCACCTATTTCAGTGATATAATTGCCAATGAAAGTTTTCTCTGGCTTGTTGACTCTGTCTGTGTTTTGATTCATGATGTCATTTATGATATATCCTGTAGCTGCAATAATCATGGTGTCTAGGATAAACAGAATGAGTAAATGACCTTTTAAAATAACAGTATCAAGGTAGGGCGCTATTAAAAATCTGTGCAATAATAATTGAGTAAAACCTATGACAAGCAGATTTTTGGGCCTAATGATATTAAAATAGCCGTATAGTTGCTTTAGAAATTCCATTTTCCTTGCTGCCGCATAACTTTCTCTATAATCTCCCTTACACAACCTTCACCGCCATTCCTTGAAGTGATGTACATAGCTCTTTGTAGGTTTTCAGGTGCAGCATTTGCTGGAGCAACCGATATACCGGCCAGTGGATAAATCCTTAAATCAGGAATATCATCTCCCATATATAGGACTTCCTCTTTCTTGAGATTTAAGTCAGCTATAAAATTATTGAAAGCATGGGATTTGTCTTCTAGTTTGTCATAGATGTATTTGACGCCCAGTATTTCAAACCTTCGTCTCACACCGCTGGAATACCCCTTTGTCATGATGGCTATATTATAACCGGCCTCCAGTGCGATTTTTACACCTTGTCCATCGCGCGTATTCATAGTTCTGAGCAGATCACCACTCTCTAGCACTAATACATTGCTATTAGTAAAAACTCCATCCACATCAAATACAAAAGTGGTGATATTGTCAATGAGTGAGTGAATCATTGCTATCTATTGATTGTCTCTCCATTCATAGACCCAGTTGGTCTGAATCTGTTCTAGATGTCCTTCATTGCATTCTTCACGTGTTCCGGCAAAATTTGGCAAACTCAGTACCCATTCAATCAAGTCTGTAAATCGAATTCTATAGATTTTAGATTCGTCAAATTCATCACCGAATTTCTCATAAAGTTTCATGCTGATATCTTCATGATCTGACCAGTAAATTGGCAGGTTGTCGATTTCGTCAAAGGCCATAATTATTGATTGAGTTTAATGTTTTTAAAATTATAGAAACTAAAATTTATGCAAATATAGCTAATGTACTGTGTATGCATCCAAATAACAAGTATAACTTATTATTGTTTTTTATGGTTACTATAACTTTTTGTATAGAATGAATGTTATATTATGATTCGGAAAGTTGTCAATACTGAGTTGCAGTATATTAAAAAAATCAGTTTTATAAGACTTTGAGAAATAGTGGATTCAGGCCAGCAGATCTTACTAAAAAGTTTTTTATATTTTTTTTGCCAAATATTTTTTTTATAACTGAAAAAGATATACCTTTGCATCGCTTTTGGAAAAAGATCCTGAAGATAGATTAAAAAATTGAAATATTTTGTAGTATGCCAGTGTAGCTCAGTTGGCCAGAGCAGCTGATTTGTAATCAGCTGGTCGGGGGTTCGAATCCCTCCACTGGCTCGTAGTAGAGAGGGGATGCGCCGAAGTGGGAGAGTCGGGGCAGACTGTAAATCTGTTGCCTATGGCTGAATAGGTTCGAATCCTATCATCCCCACTTAGACTCATACCATAAAAATAAACAGGCGGAAGTAGCTCAGTTGGTAGAGCATCAGCCTTCCAAGCTGAGGGTCGCGAGTTCGAGTCTCGTCTTCCGCTCAATATGTTTAAACCCGGAGCTAAACCATAAAATATATAAAAGCCGATGTAGCTCAGGGGTAGAGCACTTCCATGGTAAGGAAGGGGTCAAGGGTTCAAATCCCTTCCTCGGCTCGAGTTTAGAAGTTAATCATTTTTATTATAATTAAATTTTTGAAAAATTTTCACTGATGGCTAAATCAACATTTGTAAGAACCAAACCACACGTAAATATTGGTACTATTGGTCACGTTGACCACGGTAAAACAACTCTTACAGCAGCTATTACTAGTGTTTTAGCTGGTTTAGGATTTGCAGAGAAGAAAGATTATGATTCTATCGATGCTGCTCCTGAAGAAAAAGAAAGAGGTATTACTATTAACACTGCTCACGTAGAGTACGAAACAGCAAACAGACACTATGCGCACGTTGACTGTCCAGGTCACGCTGACTATGTTAAGAACATGGTTACAGGTGCAGCTCAGATGGATGGAGCTATTTTAGTTTGTGCTGCAACAGACGGTCCTATGCCTCAGACTAGAGAGCATATCCTTCTTGCAAGACAAGTAGGTGTACCTGCAATAGTAGTTTTCATGAATAAAGTTGACTTGGTAGATGACCCGGAGATGCTGGAACTTGTGGAGATGGAATTAAGAGAATTGTTAAGCTCTTATCAGTTTGATGGCGATAATGCTGCTATTATACAAGGTTCAGCTTTGAAAGCACTCGAAGGAGATCCAGTTTATGTTCAGAAGGTTCTTGATCTTATGGAAGCTGTTGATGCTCAGATTCCTGCACCTGAAAGAGACGTTGATAAGCCATTCTTGATGCCTATTGAAGACGTTTTCTCTATTACAGGTAGAGGTACTGTAGCAACAGGTAGAATTGAAAGAGGTGTTATAAACACTGGAGATCCAGTTGAGATCGTAGGTATGATGAAACCAGGTGAAAAACCATTGACTTCTACAGTTACCGGAGTTGAAATGTTTAGAAAAATCCTTGAAAGAGGAGAAGCAGGTGATAATGCAGGTATCCTTCTTAGAGGTATCGACAAAAATGATATCAGAAGAGGTATGGTTATTATCAAACCAGGTTCTGTTAAACCACATTCTCACTTTAAGTGTGAAATATATGTATTGAGCAAAGATGAAGGAGGAAGACATACTCCATTCTTCAATGGTTACAGACCTCAGTTCTACTTCAGAACAACGGACGTAACGGGTGACGTAAAACTTCCTGATGGAGTTGAGATGGTTATGCCAGGCGATAACGTTTCTTTGGAAGTAAAATTGATCAACCCTATTGCGATGGAAAAGGGACTTCGTTTTGCGATTAGAGAAGGAGGTCGTACAGTAGGTGCTGGTCAGGTAACAGAAATTATAGAGTAATTAATGTTATTTTGATAAATTAAGTAAAAAATTAAGTGCTTGATGAAGCACTTAATTTTTTATTTTGTAGCCGGAGAGGCTACATACAGGGGAGTAGCTCAATTGGTAGAGTGGCGGTCTCCAAAACCGTAGGTTGCGGGTTCGAGCCCTGTCTCCCCTGCTAAGTAATTAAACAATCTATCCTGCATGAGGATATAAACATCAATACAATGGAAAATCTGAGATTGTATATTAAGGAAAGTTACGATGAGCTAATGAACCACGTAACCTGGCCCACCTGGCCGGAATTATTCAGTAGTGCAAAACTGATTATTGTTTCTACTGTAATTATTTCTTTGGTAATCGCCATATTTGATGCAGTTGCAAGTAATTTATTGGAGATGATTTATAATCTTTGATAAATATAAAATGTAAATTGTAATGTCAGAAAATAAAAAGTGGTACTCTTTAAGAGTAATCAGCGGAAAAGAAAAGAGTATCAAAGAACGAATTGATCTCGAAATCCAGAGAAATGGATGGGGAGATATTGTTACTCAGGTGCTGGTTCCATCTGAAAAGGTCTATAAGATTAGAAATGGCAAGAAAGTGATTCTTGAAAGAAATATTCTTCCTGGATATATTCTTGTTGAGGCTGATCACACTAAGTTTTCAGGCGAAATTATTCAGGCCATTGCTAATGTAGGGAATGTCATACATTTTTTGGGTAAGAATAACCCTATTCCCATGACTCAGACTGAAGCCAACAGAATGTTGGGTAAGGTAGATGATTCACAAGAGGTTACAGCTGCTATGATTGAACCTTTTATTGTAGGCGAAACAGTGAAGATCATCGATGGACCATTTAATGATTTTGTGGGTGATGTAAAAGAGGTCAATGAAGATCGTAAGAAGTTAAAAGTCATCGTCAAAATTTTTGGGAGAGGTACTGAGGTGGAACTTAATTATATGCAAGTAGAAAAACATTCATAAAAATATAATTGGCTTTAGATCAATATTGATGCTTCCCTAAGGTCGTTATTTAACATTTTTAAATCAGAAGTTCAAATGGCAAAAGAAATTCAAGGATATCTAAAAATCCAGGTAAAAGGCGGACAAGCAAACCCTGCACCTCCTGTAGGACCTGCACTGGGTTCAAAGGGGTTGAATATTATGGAATTCTGTAAGAGATTTAATGCCGAAACTCAGGATCAAAATGGTAAATTGCTGCCTGTGTTGATCACGATTTATAAGGATAAATCTTTTGATTTTGTAATAAAAACGCCTCCTGCAGCTGCTCAGCTTATGGAAATCATCAAAGCTAAAAGCGGATCTGCACAGCCTAATAGGAATAAAATCGGCTCTGTAACTTGGGATCAAGTCAGATCAATTGCTGAGAATAAAATGAAAGATCTTAATGCTTTTACTGTTGAAGCATCTATGAGAATGGTTGCAGGTACAGCAAGAAGTATGGGAATCACAGTTACAGGTGATGCGCCATGGGGTGAAAGTGTATCTAAATCAGAGGATAATTAATTTTTTCACTTGGTAAGGGAGTCAATTTAATATTGACGAATGTACCTTAAAAAGTATTTATATGGCAAAAGTAAGTAAGAAAAGACAGGCAGTAAATGCCAAAGTAGATGCTACAAAGTTATATTCTTTGCGTGAAGCTTCAGCATTAGTGAAAGAAGTGAATACAGCAAAGTTTGATGCTTCAGTAGATTTGCACATTAGGCTTGGGGTGGACCCAAGAAAAGCCGATCAGGCCCTTAGAGGTACTGTTTCACTGCCTCATGGTACTGGTAAGGTTAAAAGAGTACTTGTACTTTGTACACCTGATAAGGAAGACGAGGCAAAGGCAGCAGGCGCTGATTATGTAGGACTGGATGAGTATATCACTAAAATCAGTCAAGGATGGACAGATGTGGACGTAGTTATTGCTATGCCTAGTGTTATGGCTAAAGTCGGACAAATAGGTAGAATTTTAGGACCTAGAGGTTTGATGCCAAACCCTAAGACGGGTACCGTAACGCTCAATGTAGGCGCTGCAGTTGAAGAAGTAAAGGCAGGTAAGATTTCGTTTAGGGTGGATAAGTATGGAATTATTCATTCGCCTATAGGACGAGTATCTTTCTCATCTGACAAACTGGCTGAGAATGCAATTGAATTAATCAGCACACTGGAGAAGATGAAGCCTTCTACGGCAAAGGGTACTTATATGAAGTCTATTAGCATGGCAAGTACTATGAGCCCCGGAATCAGTGTTGATACAAAATCTATTAAATAAACCATTCAAATTATAAGAGATGACTAGAACAGAAAAGGGTTTATTAATTCAGGAACTAAGAGATAAGTTTGAAAATGCTTCTTATTTCTACGTTACGGATGCATCTGAGCTGACAGTTGATAAAATCAATAAATTAAGAAGGATTTGCTTTGAAAAAGGTGTGGAGATGAAGACGGTTAAGAATACGCTTGCTATTAAAGCAATGGAAGAGTATGATGATAGCCGTAATTTCAAAACAATCTTTGATGCATTTAAAGGCCAGAGTACAATTTTGTTCTCTAATGATGGCAAGTTGCCGGCTGTAATCATCAAAGAGTTTAGAGGAAAGGACGAGAGACCTATCCTTAAAGCAGCCTATATCGATTCAGATGTATTTTTCGGAGATGACAATCTTGAAGTGCTGACTAAGTTGAAGTCAAAGAACGAATTGATTGGAGATGTGATCATGTTATTACAATCACCTGCTAAGAATGTTGTGAGTGCATTAAAATCAGGTGGATCAACATTGTCAGGTCTGGTGAAAGCACTTGAAGAGCGCGGATAGAGATTTTTTATTAAATGTTACGTTATAGCTTCCAACATTAACGAATTATTTATTAATTTTAAAATTATCTTAAACATAATATTATGGCAGATTTAAAATCATTCGCAGAACAATTAGTTAATTTAACTGTAAAAGAAGTTAGTGAATTGGCACAAATTCTTAAGGACGAGTATGGTATCGAGCCAGCTGCTGCAGCTGTTGCAGTCGCTGCGGGCCCGGCTGCAGGTGGCGGTGGTGCAGCTGAAGCTGCTGCTGAAAAGACTGAATTTGATGTACATTTAACTTCTGCAGGAGCTAATAAACTTGCTATCGTTAAAGAAGTTAAAACCTTGTTAAATTTAGGTTTGAAAGAGGCTAAAGACCTCGTAGATGCTGCTCCTAGTGTATTGAAGGCAGGAGCATCAAAGGCTGAAGCTGAATCCATCAAGGCTACTCTTGAGGGAGCAGGTGCTTCAGTTGAGCTTAAGTAATTTGACACAAGTCAAGAGGGTTTGTCACCAGAAGATTAACCCGACAATCAAATGATATCTGGCTTAACCGACCCTGTGGTTGGTTAAGCCTATTGTCATTAAAGCATTACACCTTTGAACATTTTGACGTCAAATGTTCTTTATTTATCAAATTACGCTAAACAAATATTTAATATGACATCAAATGGAGTCGTAAATACAACCGGAGGAAAAAGAATAAATTTCGGTAAAATTAAATTAGCTAATCAATATCCTGACTTACTTGAAATCCAGCTTAAATCATTCAAGGAATTCTTTCAGCTGGAAACTACACAGGAAAACAGAGAGAATGAAGGACTATTCAGGGTTTTTCAGGAGAATTTCCCAATATCCGATGCCCGAAATATTTATACACTAGAATTTCTGGAATATTATATAGACCAGCCTCGTTATTCTCTTGAAGAATGTATGCAGCGTGGTCTTACATATAGTGTTCCTCTTAAAGCTAAGCTAAGGTTGTCTTGCAATGATGAGGAACATGAAGAATTTGAAACTGTAGAACAGGATGTTTTTCTAGGTAACATCCCGTATATGACTCAGAAAGGTACTTTTATGATTAATGGTGCTGAACGAGTTGTTGTATCGCAATTGCACCGATCTCCTGGAGTGTTTTTTAGTCAGACTTTCCATCCTAACGGTACAAAAATTTATTCCGCTCGTGTTATTCCTTTTAAAGGTGCATGGATGGAGTTTGCAACAGATATTAATTCTGTGATGTATGCGTACATCGACAGAAAGAAGAAGTTTCCTGTTACTACTTTGCTTAGGGCAATCGGATTTGATTCAGATAGAGATATTCTTAATCTTTTTGATCTGGCAGAAGAAATACCAACGGACAAAGCATCTCTCAAAAAAGCAATTGGTAGAAAGCTTGCAGCAAGGGTATTGAGAAAATGGACTGAAGATTTCGTTGATGAGGATACCGGTGAAGTGGTTACTATAGAGAGAAATGAAATTATCCTCGAAAGAGATGTTGTTCTTGATGAAGAGAATCTGGAACTGGTTGCTGACGCAGAGGCAGACACCATTATTCTCCAAAAGGAAGACCTCGACGAGGATTATTCTATTATATATAATACATTACAAAAAGATCCTGCTTCTTCTGAAGTTGAAGCAGTAACACAAATCTACCGTCAGTTAAGAGGTACTGATCCACCAGATGAGGAAACTGCAAGGGGCATTATCGATAAACTCTTTTTCTCTGATAAGAGATACAATCTGGGAGAAGTAGGAAGATATAAAATCAATAGAAAGCTGAAACTGGATATCTCTAGGGATACTTTGGTGCTTACTAAAGAAGATATTATTTCTATCGTCAAGTACCTTGTGAGTTTGGTAAATCAGAAAGCAGAGCTGGATGATATTGATCACTTGGCAAATCGACGCGTTAGAACAGTAGGTGAGCAGTTATATGCTCAGTTTGGTGTGGGGCTGGCGCGAATGACACGAACTATCCGTGAGCGTATGAATGTGAGAGATAATGAAGTGTTTGGACCGATTGATTTGATTAATGCCAGAACATTGTCGTCAGTGATTAACTCGTTTTTCGGAACCAGTCAGTTGTCACAATTCCTGGATCAGACTAACCCATTGTCAGAAATTACACATAAACGTAGGATTTCTGCACTTGGAGTTGGTGGATTGTCAAGAGAAAGAGCTGGGTTTGAGGTGAGAGACGTTCACTATTCACACTATGGTAGATTATGTACTATTGAAACACCAGAAGGGCCTAACATTGGATTAATCTCGACCCTTTGCGTCCATGCAAAAGTAAACAAGATGGGATTCTTAGAGACTCCATATAGAAAGGTGGTTGATGGTAAGTTAGATATGTCAGGAGATATTCAGTATCTATCGGCCGAGGCTGAAGACTATAAACGAATTGCACAGGCTAATGCCATCGTAGATGATCACGGTTCATTTATTAATGATAGGATTAAGTCTAGAGAGCATGGTGATTTCCCTGTACTTGCACCTAATGAATTGGAGTTTATGGACATTGCACCTAACCAAATTGTGGGTGTATCTGCATCTTTGATTCCGTTCTTGGAAAATGATGATGCTAACAGAGCATTGATGGGATCTAACATGCAGCGACAGGCGTTGCCTCTCGTTAAACCTAAAGCACCTATCGTAGGTACAGGGCTAGAGGCTAAAGTCGCAGAAGATTCTAAAATGTTGATCAATGCAGAAGGCGAGGGTGTCGTGGAATATGTTGATGCCAATATGATCATCATTAGATATGATAGAACACCGGAAGAAATACTGGTTTCTTTTGTTGATAATGTTAAGAAATATGAGCTTCCAAAATTTGTAGGCACAAACCAGGGTTCTTGTATTAATTTGAAACCTATTGTCCGAAAAGGACAAAGAGTTACCAAAGGTAGCTTGCTTTGTGAGGGGTATGCCACCGAAAATGGTGAGTTGGCTTTGGGGCAGAACTTGCAGGTTGCTTTCATGCCGTGGAAAGGTTATAACTTTGAAGATGCCATAGTGTTGTCTGAAAGAGTGGCAAAAGAAGATATTTTCACTTCCCTCCACATAGAGAGTCATGAGATAGATGTTCGTGATACTAAGTTAGGCGAAGAGGAATTTACAAATGATATTCCGAATGTATCAGAAGAAGCCACAAGAGACCTTGACGAAAATGGAATCATTAGAGTAGGAGCATGGGTCAATGAAGGAGATATCCTGATCGGGAAGATAACACCTAAAGGTGAAACAGATCCAACCCCAGAAGAGAAGTTGCTAAGAGCCATTTTTGGTGACAAAGCTGGAGATGTTAAAGACGCTTCATTGAAGGCGTCACCATCAACTCAGGGTGTGATTATTGGAAAGCAGTTATTTGCCAGAGCAAAGAAAGATAAGTTTCAAAAAGTTCAGGAGAAAGAATTGCTGTCTAAGCTTGAGGATACACATGCCATCAATATCAATGAGCTGAGGACAATACTTGTAGATAAACTGATGACAATATTGGATGGTAAGACGAGTGAAGGAGTAAAAACAACTAAGAAAATAGAAGTCATTTCAAAGGGTACGAAGTTTACTCAAAAAGTATTTAAGGACATCAATTTTGCTGAGATAGAACGTTCAGGATGGACAAAGGATGAAAAGTCGAATGAACTAATTGCCAAACTGCTCCACAATTATGCTATCAAAGTCAGTGAAGAAGAAGGTAGATATAAGAGAGAGAAGTTTAATATTAGCATAGGTGATGAACTGCCAGCAGGCGTATTAAAGCTAGCTAAGGTGTATCTTGCTAAAAAGAGAAAGCTTAGAGTGGGTGATAAACTTGCAGGGCGTCATGGAAACAAAGGTATTGTATCCCGAATCGTTAGAGAGGAAGACATGCCTTTCCTTGAAGACGGAACACCTGTAGATATCGTTCTTAATCCATTAGGTGTACCATCTAGGATGAACCTAGGACAGATCTTCGAGACAGTACTTGGATGGGCTGGTAAAAATCTAGGCGTCAAGTTTGCTACGCCGATATTTGATGGAGCCACAGTTGAGGAAATAGAAGAATATATACAGAAAGCTAAACTTCCATCCTATGGGCAGACGTATCTGTACGATGGTGAGACTGGTGATAGATTCCACCAGCAAGCTACAGTGGGTGTGATTTATATGCTCAAATTGTCTCACATGGTTGATGACAAGATGCACGCCAGATCTATAGGTCCTTACTCACTGATTACTCAGCAGCCACTAGGAGGTAAGGCACAGTTTGGTGGTCAGCGTTTTGGAGAGATGGAAGTGTGGGCATTGGAAGCTTATGGAGCAGCCAATATTTTAAGGGAGTTATTGACGATTAAATCCGACGATATTGTTGGAAGAGCAAAGGCATATGAAGCAATTGTGAAAGGAGACAATATTCCTGATTCGAATATTCCGGAGTCGTTTAACGTTCTGGTTCATGAGTTAAGAGGACTTGCACTGGATATTAAATTTGATTAACCTAGTTTTTTTAAAACATAATAATTAAACAATATGCTTAAAAAGAAGGGAATAAAACCTGACAAAGGATTTGAGTCTATTACGATCAGCCTTAGCTCACCTGATGAGATTCTTGAGAGATCCTATGGAGAGGTTTTGAAACCGGAGACAATAAATTACCGCTCGTATAAGCCGGAAAGAGATGGCTTGTTTTGTGAGCGTATCTTTGGTCCTATCAAAGATTATGAATGTTTTTGTGGTAAGTATAAGCGTATAAGATATAGAGGAATTGTCTGTGACCGATGTGGTGTCGAAGTAACTGAAAAGAAAGTAAGGCGTGAAAGAATGGGACACATTAAGCTTGTAGTTCCTGTGGTACACATTTGGTTCTTTAAGTCATTACCAAACAAGATTGGTTACCTATTGGGTTATTCTTCTAAAAAGCTGGAATCTATAATCTATTATGAGAGATATGTAGTAGTTCAGCCTGGAGTGAAGGAAGGTAGTGTTGAGAAGCATGATGTTTTGACGGAGGAAGAATACTTTGATATTTTAGATACCTTACCTAAAGATAATCAGCTGCTTGAAGATTCAGATCCTAATAAGTTTATTGCTAAAATGGGAGCTGAAGCAATTAGAGATTTACTTGAAAGAATTGATCTTGACGAGTTATCATTTGAGCTGAGACATCAGGCAGCTAACGAGACTTCTCAGCAAAGAAAATCTGAAGCACTAAAAAGACTGAGAGTAGTAGAAGCCTTTAGAGATGGCAAGAAGACCACCGAAAATCAGCCAGAATGGACTATTATCCAATATCTACCGGTTACCCCACCTGAATTAAGGCCGTTGGTTCCGCTGGATGGAGGTCGTTTTGCCAGTTCAGATTTGAACGATCTTTATAGAAGGGTTATCATCAGGAATAATCGTCTGAAAAGATTACTTGAAATCAAAGCACCTGAAGTGATTCTCAGAAATGAGAAAAGAATGCTTCAGGAAGCAGTGGATTCACTTTTTGATAACTCAAGAAAGTCGAATGCAGTTAAGGCAGAAGGCGGTAGATCACTGAAGTCATTGAGTGATGTACTCAAGGGAAAGCAAGGACGTTTCCGTCAAAACCTATTAGGTAAAAGGGTGGATTATTCTGGCCGATCTGTAATTGTGGTAGGTCCTACGCTCCAACTCCACGAATGTGGTATTCCTAAGTCGATGGCAGCTGAATTATTCAAGCCTTTTGTAATTAAAAAATTGATTGAAAGAGGTGTTGTTAAAACAGTTAAGTCAGCCAAAAAGCTTGTAGATAAAAAAGATTCTGTTATCTGGGATATTCTTGAAAATATATTGAAAGGACATCCAGTACTGTTAAACCGAGCACCTACGCTTCACAGATTATCTATTCAGGCTTTTCAACCAATTTTGGTAGAAGGTAAAGCTATCCAACTGCACCCATTGGTTTGTGGTGCGTTCAATGCTGACTTTGATGGAGACCAGATGGCCGTGCATGTTCCGCTTGGACATGCTGCAATTCTTGAAGCACAGATGCTGATGCTTTCAGCACACAACATGCTCAATCCGCAGGATGGTTCTCCTATTACACTGCCTTCTCAAGATATGGTTCTCGGATTGTACTATTTGACCAAGCCTAAGAAATCAACAGCAGAGTTGAAGGTAAAAGGTGAAGGTAAGACATTTTACAGTCCTGAAGAAGTTATAATCGCCTTTAATGAAGGTGCCGTAGAAATGCATGCTATCATTAAAGTAAGATTGAAGGAAAAGAACGCTGAAGGTAAGATGGTCAGTAAGATTATTGAGACCACTGTTGGTAGGGTTATTTTAAATCAAACCATTCCTGAGGGTGTACCTTTTGTTAATCAATTGATGACGAAGAAAAGCCTTAAAAAGATCATTAGTGACATCATCAATAGAACTGACTTTACTCAAACTGCCCGATTCCTGGATAGCATCAAAGAGCTCGGATTCTACTGGGCATACAAAGGAGGACTATCTTTTAATCTTGGTGACCTAATTACACCTAGTATTAAAGAACAAACGCTTATTGAAGCACAAGAGGAGGTAGATGAGGTTTGGGAGAACTTTAATATGGGTTTGATCACACCTAATGAGAGATATAATCAGATTATAGATAAGTGGACTTATGCAGATAATATAATCACTGAAAACCTGATGAGAGAGATTGCTCAGCACAAGCATGGGTTTAACTCAGTGTTTATGATGCTAGATTCAGGAGCAAGGGGTTCTAAACAACAGATCAAGCAGTTATGTGGTTTAAGAGGTTTGATGGCAAAACCAAGAAAATCAGGAGATACAGGTGGTGCCATTATCGAAAACCCAATTCTTGCTAACTTCCTAGAAGGACTGTCTGTATTGGAGTATTTTATTTCTACACACGGTGCTAGAAAGGGTCTTGCGGATACAGCGCTCAAAACAGCTGATGCAGGTTATCTAACTCGAAGACTCGTGGATGTAGCTCAGGATGTAATCATTACTGAGGAGGATTGTAACACACTAAGAGGAATTGATACAGAAGCCTTAAAGGATAAGGAGAATATCACTGAATCATTAGCTTCAAGAATTGTAGGTCGCTATACTCTTTATGATATAACTGATCCTGTTACTGACGAAATCATACTGGAAGAGGGCGAATATATTAGTCCTGAAGTTGCAGAGAAGGTGGAAAATGCCGGAATTGAAATGGTAACGATTCGTTCGGTATTAACTTGTGAGACAAAAGTAGGGGTATGTGCGAAGTGTTACGGTAAAAACCTGGCAACAGGCCGTAGAGTAGAGATTGGAGATGCAGTAGGTATTATCGCAGCACAGTCGATTGGAGAACCCGGTACACAGCTGACACTGAGGACCTTTCACGTTGGAGGTATTGCATCAGTGTCTAAGACAGAATCTGAAATTACTTCTAAGTTTGATGGAGTTGTCGAATTTGACAACATTAAAACTACAGAGCAAGAAACCGGTGAGCAGATAGTACTTTCTAGATCAGGAGAAGTGAAAGTTATAGATCCTGAAACTAAAAAAGTATATAACACATATTTTATTCCTTATGGTTCTACGCTGAGGGTTAAAAAAGGACAGAAGCTTGCTAAAGGAGAAGTAATTTGTGATTGGGATCCATTTAACAATCTCATCGTTTCCGAATTTGGAGGTATAGCGCAGTTTGAAGATATCGAAGAAGGTGTGACTTATCGAGTTGAACGAGAAGATCAGACCGGACACGTTGAGAAGATTATCATTGATTCAAAGAATAAAAAGAAGATACCTGCAATTAAGATTGTTTCACCTTCTGGTGAAGAATTAAAAACATACAACTTACCGGTAGGAGCATATATTTCTATTGAAGATAATGATACTGTGGTTCCAGGCCAAAAGATCGTGAAAATCCCTAGAAACCTAGGTAAAATTCAGGATATCACAGGTGGTCTTCCTAGAGTAACGGAGCTTTTTGAAGCCCGAAATCCATCTAATCCTGCCGTAACTGCTGAAATTGATGGTATTGTGTCATTTGGTAAAATAAAGAGAGGAAACAGAGAATTATTCATTGATGATGAAAAGATTGGTCAAAGGAGGAAATATCTCATAGGCCTTTCAAAGCACCTCTTAGTACAAGAAGGAGACTTTATTCGTGCAGGTACACAGATGACCGATGGTGCCATAGCTCCACTAGATATTCTGAATATCAAAGGACCATTTGCGGTGCAATCATATTTAGTGAATGGCGTTCAGGAGGTGTACCGTTCACAAGGTATCGCTATCAACGATAAGCATATAGAAGTCATTGTTAGGCAGATGATGAGGAGAGTAGAGATCGTCGATCCAGGTGATACTAGCTTCCTAGAAGGAGAGGCAGTGGATAGACATGATTTTAATGAGCAAAATGACTGGATATTTGATAAGAAGGTAGTGACTGACCGAGGCGAATCTAATAATTTTAAAGAAGGTCAGATTGTTTCTATTCGACAGCTACGAGAAGAAAATTCTCTTCTGAAGCGATCAGATAAGAAAATAGTTGAAGTTAGGGATGCAGTACCAGCTACATCATCAATATTGCTTCAAGGGATTACTAGAGCGTCTCTAGGAGTGGATAGCTGGATATCAGCAGCTTCATTCCAGGAAACAACCAAAGTATTAAGTACAGCGGCTATAGCTGCAAAGAAAGATATGTTATCTGGGTTGAAGGAAAATGTAATTGTCGGTAAGAATATTCCGGCAGGTACAGGGCTCCGCAAGTTCAAAGACCTTAAGGTGAATGCGATAAATGGGTATAATGTAATGTGATTAACTTGTAATCAATAGATGAAAAGGGGCATGCCATATGGTGTTGTCCCTTTTTTATTTTGACCTTGTCCCGTCCTAAAATAGCGATACACTAAAATAGTATCAATATGCAAAATAAAGAAAACGAGTATGTTAAACGCACTCAAAAAGATTACACATTAGCATTTAAACTTCAAGTCGTATCAGAAATTGAACGAGGAGAACTCAGCTGTAGAGGAGCAACTA
>WBZO01002478.1_pt1 | contig 23897 bp, 24 predicted proteins | sample 5204261 | NCBI WGS metagenome assembly WBZO01 (sample SAMN12412400, study PRJNA552823) | activated sludge metagenome | isolation source: activated sludge from anammox sidestream of wastewater treatment plant... | place: USA: North Carolina | collected 2017-09 | reverse complement strand
GCATTGGGGTATCACCTTTTCGTGCGCATCCCGAGCGTGCGAAAGCGCGGCTTTGGCAAGAGCTGATGCGATGCCCCGGCCTTCGTGTTCGGGCGGGACGATGGTGTGAGTCAACGTCACCGTGTCGCCATCGCGGTCGTATCTGATGACACCCACAACAGCGCCTTCATCAAATGCCTCGAAACGCCGCTCCTGCGGGTTGTCAACAACTTCAACCATGGTCCCTCGCTTGGCTCGGCGCTTTGCGCAGCCGCACGCGATTCTGGGCTGCCCTCAACACAACCTAGCCGAACAATTCCCGGTGGATGGGATCCCACTGCTCATGGTGACTGACTGACAACAACCCCCACGTGGTGTGGGTTGGCTGGTATGGCGCGCCCGCCAGATCACGTGCTGCGCCACCCGCCTCCTCCAGAATCAAAACCCCGGCGGCGTGATCCCACGGGTACTGCCGACCAAATACAGCGAAATCCAAAACTCCCGTTGCCAACTCTGGGTATACGTAGCCGCAAGCTCCCCCACGGTCAACGACCACCCGATCCTTGCCTTCGAAGCGCTGCATCAGTTCAAGCCGTTTGCGATCGACAAAGAAGGTCGTGCGGACATCACCAGTCATCTCGTCCAGGTTGTGGCGCGGATTCCGTCGCGGGTCGATGACTTCACCATTGCAGTACGCGCCGTGACCGCGATGCGCGACGAACATTCGCTCATCGGTCGGCTGCCAAATCCAGCCGGAAACTGTGGTGCCGTCCTCGATCAGCGCCACCATCACCGCGAACCGGGAGTCACCTCGCGCGAATGAGCCGGTGCCGTCGATCGGGTCGATGATCCACACCCGTCCACCAGCGCTCGCGCGTTCAAGGACGGTGTGGTCTGCGGCAACCGCTTCTTCCCCCACGACCTGCGCGTCGGCATCCAACTCCTGCAACCGCTCGGCTAGCACGCGCTCGGCCAACTGGTCGGCAACGGTTACCAGGTCACCCGGGTTCTTTTCCATGACCTCGTCCGGCCCGAGTGATCGAAACTTCGGCATGATGATGTCCGCGGACACATCTTTGATCGCAGCGGCAACGCGGTCGTCCGTATCCGCAGCTGGCATCGGGGTTCCGTCCGTGAAGTGGGCTCAGGAGCGCAGCGAAACCTTAGCCGCAGTGACTAGCGAGTCGCCAACCGCTCGGCCAGCAGGTTCGCGCCGTCCCCTGAAAGGTCTGCGCATGCGACGTCTCGGCCGGCTAGCGCCATCATCAACGCCTCGGCGGGACCCTCAACCAAATCTCCCTGTCCGAATGTCCAGTCGAGGTCGTTCGTTTTGAGTTTCAGATTCGCCACGCGATCCTTCGGCACGAATCCGCGCGAAGCCTGTGCGCCGGTGAGGTACTCAAGGATCACGAGTTGACGATCTTCGGGAATGGCGCGCACTATGCCGAGCGGGCGACGAATGTCCTGGCCATGGACGATCACATCAGTCAGCGGGGCTTGGGCATCCAGCCCGGGCGGGGTGAAATGGCTTCCAGACTGCTCGCGCAACCCAGAAATGATCTCCGCGTTGCTGCGAGTGGCGACACGCGCCGTGAGCGACACGTTCGCCTTGTCCCAGTTCATCCGATGCCGAACCATGACAGCGACCGCTCTGGGAGTTGACGTCACTAATGGCATCAGCAGGTGAGCGGCCACGTCGTGAACCGTCCACTCATCACACAGACTCTGGACCTGCCATTGCGAAGCGGTGAGTCCGTCGAGGGTGTCTGCCAGCGTTTCCCGTTCGTCAGCGATCTCCGAAAACAGTTCCACACCAGCACCTTAGCTACGCGCGGACGGCCAACCTGCGATGACTACTCCGGCAACGAGTCTCGCTCGATGCGGACCAGTTCGGCATCCGCCTTCGACTTTCGATCTTGGGCAGCTTGGACCTCCGCAGTCGCCGCTGCCACAGCATCGGCGGCCTTCTGCTTGGACGCGCCCACTTTCGCGAGCAAAGTAAGGGACCGGGTGATCGCGCCAGCGTCGCGGGTCGCGGATAGTCCGGGGTACGAACGAAGCAGCTCGTAGTCCACTGGGTCCCCGGAGGACACTGCATCGATTTTGGACATCAGCTCCGGTTCAACACCGGTGATGTAGAGCGAACGAGCAAAGGCTGCGAGATGCGCCTTCGCGACCTCAATCTCTCCCTGCATCGTCGCGTACTTGGCCGCGAGCGCCTTCTCCGACTTGGTGGCCGCAGCGAGTTTCGGTTGAGCGGCGGCAATCGCGTCGTCGGCTTCCTTGATCTGCTCGACTGCGGACGCCCGCTCCTTGTCGAACTCACCCGCCCAATCCAGGCAGCCGCCTGATACCGATGTGCCTGACCCTTCAAACTTCGTGCCCCACACCGAGCCAGAAATCGCACCAAGGACGGCTGATGCGTCGGTACCCGCGGCGAGGGACGCCCGAATCTGGTCGTAGAAACCGAGCGCCAGCGTCTTCACCGAGGCGTCAAGTCCCGTCTGCCAGTCCGGGTAGTTGCGCACGCCCACGGAATTGAAGATGGAGTCCCCTGGCATGGACTGGGTGGTGTTGAGCGGATTGAACCGGGATGCCCCCGAGACAAAGTGGCCGCCCTCAGCGGCTTCCCAGGCCATGATCGCGCAAACGTTGTTACCCGTTACCGGCCACTGACCTTGCCGAAGCAACGCCACGGCGAATTTCGCAGCGGAGTCAATCTCCGAGACTGCCTGTTGGGTGGCCGGTGTCGCGGCTGGTGTCGTGGCCTGCGGCGAAGCCGACGCGGAAGCCTTTGGTGAAGGCTTCGCCGCGAAGGCGGACTGACCTGACGAAATGGCGAGTAGGACGGCAGCCAGGCAGCCGAAGCTCACCGACCGCGCCAGTCCACTCCGATTCACCGCTACCTCCATGCGTTACCTCTGATGGCGTCCGGCACCCAAACGCCACAACGAAGCAATGGTAAGAAAGTTCTGGCAGTGATGAGCGGTTAGAGCGAAATAGCTGCGATATTCGGTGAAACTGACACCCACGCCTTCCGAGGACTTGGAGACCAGCAGCAATGCCTGAGATTCTCTGCGTCGGGCTCACGACAGCTGATCTCACCTACCTGGGCGCGACCGCCCCGCGCGCTGGCGGGAAAGTCGAAGCCACTTCGGCGTCAGTTGCCGTAGGCGGACCTGCAGCAAATGCGGCGATTGCCGCTGCCCGACTGGGTTCAGAGGTGACTCTGTGTTCAGCGGTGGGTGCTCAACCGCTCGCACGGATTGCGCGTGGCGAACTCCAAGACGAAGGCGTGAACCTACTCGATGCCGGAGTCGCCTGCCAGTTGCCCATTTCGTCAGTCTTCATTGATGAGGATGGGGACCGCAGCGTCGTTTCGGTCAACGGCACCGAAAACACAACAGCAGTCTCACCGGAACTTGTCGAAACTGCGGAAAATGCCAAGGTCGTCCTCGTCGACGGCCACTACCCAGCCTTGGCCCTCGCTGCTATGGAGGCAGCAAGAAATGCCGACGTCACAACCGTCATCGACCTGGGGAGTTGGAAGGCCGCGCTACCGTCGCTGCTCCCCCACTGCAACATCGCGATCGCCTCGGCCGACTTCACCGTGCCGGAGGGGGACGTCTTCGACACGGTGATGAGTTTCGGTGTCTCACTTGTCGCTGTCTCCCACGGCGCGCGGCCCATCGTTTGGCGTTCACGTGACGGCTCCACTGACACCATCGACGTTCCCACCATCGAGCCGAAGGCAACCAATGGCGCGGGCGACATTCTGCACGGGGCATTTGCGCACTTCCTCGCCTGCGGTGTCAGCCTGGTGGATGCGCTGACGAAAGCGGCGGAACTTGCCAGCGCCAGCTGCACCGACACCTCGGCCCGCATCCCCGCGGATGTGGTCGCGCAGTTGCCCGGCGGGATCTCGTGACCATCGCGCTGCTGATCTGCGCGGCCGTCTTGGCGGGCGTGTTCGCCGGCCTGACGGGTACCGGCGGGGGCCTCATTCTGGTTCCGCTCCTGGTCTTCATGGGCTATTCAGCGCTTGAGTCAGTGGCTACCAGCAATATCGCCATCATGGTGGCGGCGATCTCCGCGACAGCGATGAATGCTCGAGATCACGAACTGCCGTGGCGGCGGATCCTGCTACTTGCCCTCCCCGCTCTGCTCCTCGCGCCGATCGGCGCCGTCGTGGCTAGCCTCACCCCAGAAGTCGCCCTTATCGCAGCCTTCTGCGCACTCAACGTCGTCAATATCTACCTGCTTGGTCGCAGAGCCAACCTCAAGGACGAACCGCCGCCCGACTCCAGTGGCGGCGTGACCGCGAAGGTTGTAGCCGTCGGAGGCTCAGGCGGTCTGCTCGCCGGTCTGTTCGGTGTGGGTGGTGGGGTAGTCATGGTTCCACTGCAGGTTCAGTGGCTGTCCACTCCGATACAGACAGCCGCCCGCATCTCGCTGGCTGTCATCATCTTCTCCAGCATCGGCGCCATCGTTGGGCACGGGGCAGCCGGCGACAACGCCCTGCACTGGACGACTGGTTTGATCTTGGGAATCGGTGGACTCATCGGAGCACCCATCGGCGCAAGGATCCTCGGCCTGATCTCGCAGCGAACTTCCACGATCATCTTCCAGTTGACCCTGGTTGCCGTCACAATCAGCCTGTTGGCGAAGATCGTCACACACTAACTTCGGAGGCACCCATCAGCGCAGCACGGCTGCAACATGCGACAACCATTCGCCGGGTGGAAAAACACCAGGCGCAATTGCGCGATGCGTCTATGGCCCGCTTACAGGAACTGGAGTGGTTCGAAGCGCTGTCCGAAAATGCTCAGGGTTGGGTCGCGGAGGTTGTTGACGCTGGCCTCGCGCGATTCCTCGTGTGGCTCAACAATCCGGATGAGCCACTCCTCGCGGCCGACACTGGACTCGGTGCGGTCCCGGCAGCAGCTGCCCACGCCGTAACCCTCGGCCAAACCGTTGAACTGATCAGTACCGCTCTTGAAGCCATCGAGCCCGTCGCAGTAACCATGGCCACCAAGGGGGACGAGGAATGGCTGCTGCAACAGATCGCCCGCTACGGCCGGGAGATCGCCTTTGCCGCTGCGCTGGTCTACGCGCGTGTCGCCGAACAGCGTGGTGCGCGCACTGCTCGCCAGAGTTCCGACCTCGTCGACGCCCTGATCACTGGTCGGTCGACTGCTGCGGTCGAATCACTGGCGAGCCGCGTCGGCTTCTCCCCTGCCCAGCCGGTAAGAGCCGCCGCCTGCCTTCCGCAACAAGATCCGCAACTCGCGCTGGCCGAAGTCGATCGAGCCGCTCGCAAACTCGACCGCCACGTCATCACCGCGCTCCACGAGGGATTGATCATCGCGATCTGGGCAACACGCAGCCGCGAACATCCGCTGACGGTAGCCCGGCACTTGTTCGGACAACACGCCTCGGCAGTCGTCGCGGGACCTGAGGACACCATCATCGCTGCGGGCGCGGCCGTGCGACGAGCTATCGCCGGACTCGCAGCGCGACCCGCTCGCCCGAGCAACCGGGAGGTCCTTGAGGCCAGCGACCTCTTGCCCGAGCGATGCCTGATTGGTGAGCTCGCCGCGCAGGACGAACTGGTTGAGCGCTGCTACCTAACGCTGAAGAAGACTGGTACTGGACTGCTCGAGACCGTCGACATCATGTTCGACAACCAAGGGATTCTTGAACAGGCTGCCAGGGCCCTGCCGGTACACGTGAACACCCTGCGATACCGGCTCGACAAGATCCAGGAGCTCACCGGCTTCGACTTGCGGGACAGCCGGGGAGCATTTGCGATCTTCACCGGGGTGAGCCTAGGTCGAATGCGGGAAGCAACGGACAACATCCTGTTGGAGTTGTAGGGAACCTACAAAGTGACCTTAAGATCTTCGGAGAGGTTGCTAGACGACAAACCCTCCGACATGCACCCAACATGAGGGGGTGCTGATATTCATCTCGCCCGGCCAGGGTGCGCAGAAGCCTGGGATCCTGGCCCCTTGGCTCGAAGACCCAACGTCGCAGACGCAACTGGAAATGCTCGACAGCGCGGTCGACTTCGACTTGGTCGCCGCTGGCACGACGTGGGACGTCGACCAGATTCGTGACACCAAAATCGCCCAGCCACTGATCTTCGCCGCGTCACTGGTCTCCGCATTCGCCGCGATCCGAACCGGGGTCAAGCCATCCGCAGTCACGGGCCACAGTGTTGGCGAGTGGTGTGCCAGCGTCCTGGCCGGAGTCCTCTCCGCAACTGACGCGATGGCCCTCGTGGCGGCCCGCGGCAACGCCATGGCGCTGGCCTGCGAGGAGAACCCGACCGGCCTCGCCGCGGTACTCGGCGGAGAACGGTCCGCAGTCCTCGACGCAGCAGCGGGCCGCCAGTTGACGCTTGCGAATGACAACGGCCCGGGACAGCTTGTGGTGGGCGGCCCGATCGACGACCTCGATCGGTTTGCCGCGGAGGCGCCCGCAGGGTCCCGAATTCGCAGACTCGACGTGGCTGGCGCCTTCCACACTGAGGCGATGCAGTCGGCAGTTGCCACAGTTGCGTCGTTGGCCGCCGATGCGGCGACCAACAACGCCGACGTTCCGCTGATTTCGAACCGGGACGGTTCCGCGGTGACCAATGGTCGCCAAATCCTGGATCGCCTCGTTGACCAGATCGCGCTGCCAGTCAGGTGGGACCTCGTCATGAAGACCCTGGAGTCAATCGACACAACCGTCACGGTGGAGACCTGCCCGGCCGGAACCCTCAGCGGAATCCTGCGCCGGACGATGCCGAACGTCGTCAAGCACCAAATCAACGCCCCCACCGATGTTTCGGCTTTAGTGGCTGCGGACTTGCGATCCATCGAACTAGCGGAGGTCAACCGATGAATGGCGCCAAGATCATTTCCGTGGCGGCCCAGCATCCCGCCAACATCTTGACGAATGACCAACTGCCCGGCGATCTGGAAACTGACGATGCCTGGATCCAGTCGCGGACCGGCATCGCCACCCGTGGCGTGGCCAACGATGAAGAGACCCTCGTTGAGTTGTCGGCCGGGGCTGCGAGCAAGGCCATCGCGGCAGCAGGAATCGACCCGCAAACCATCGACCTCACGATCGTGGCAACCTCATCGAATCCGATCGCGACTCCAGGTATCGCACCACCGCTGACAGACCGACTTTCGCTCACCTCGGGTGCGTTCGACGTCATGGCCGCCTGCGCTGGGTTCTGCTACAGCATCAATATCGCCGCCGACACGATCCGGGCAGGATCAGCTCGCAACGTACTGATCGTCGGCGCGGAACGCATCACCGACCGCATGGACTGGAACGACCGGAACATCTGCTACCTGTTCGGGGACGGCGCAGGCGCGGCGATTGTCTCGGCAACTCACACCGACGACGACGGAATCGGCCCAGTGGTCTGGGGTAGCGACGGAGCTCTCGCCGACTACATCGCAGTTCCTTTCGGCGAAAAATACCTGCAGATGGACGGCCAGGCAGTGTTCAAGTGGGCGATCACTGAAGTGGCAGGTATCGCTCGCGAGGCGTGTGAGAAGGCCGGAATCGAACCCAGCGAATTGGCCGCCTTCGTTCCCCACCAGGCGAATCTGCGCATCATCGAATCCGTCTCCCGCAGCTTGGGCGTGAGTGATTCAACCGTTGTCGCCGACGACGTTCGAAACTCCGGGAACACCTCCGCCGCCAGCATTCCGCTGGCATTGACTCGGCTCAAGGAGGAAGGCCGCGTTCAAACCGGCGACCCAACCCTTCTCATCGGATTCGGCTCTGGCATGACTTGGGCCTCGCAAGTGATTCGTTGCCCCTAGACCGAATCGCTCTCCTACAAACGCGCACGCCTGGCCAACACCTGCACGCAAGTGAAGAAGAAGACAAACCCATCACCGTCGGATAGCTCGACACAACCATTGGAGAAGAAATGACAGACGTAAACCTCACCGACAGCACGATCGTCCTGAACACCTTGACCGAGGTCATCGAAGAGATCGCCGGCCCACGTTCAGTCGCGATCACCCGGGAAGCCGCCTTCGACGCTGACTTGGGCCTCGATTCCCTCACCATGGTCGAAATCATCGTCGTCGCCGAAGAGCGCTTCGACATCAAGATTCCGGATTCGGCATTCGCCGACATGACGACGGTCGGCGAAGCAGTCGACTTCATCACGGAATCCGTAAAGGCAGCGAAGGCCTCAGCATGACCTATTCCAAAGATGCGGTGGTCGTGACGGGCATTGGCGCCACGACCCCGCTCGGCGGAACCGCGGAATCCAGCTGGACTCGCCTACTCGCAGGCGATTCCGGCGTCGTTCGGATCACCGAAGACTGGGCGCAGGATCTGCCGGTTCGTATCGCTGGAGTGGCTTCCGTCGACCCGACCGAATGCATCGACCGGGTTCAGGCCCGTCGCTGGGATCGTTCTCAACAGCTCGCCGTCGTTGCCGCGCGCGAGGCATGGACCGACTCCGGATTGGATCAGGGCACCGACCCCGAGCGGCTCGCCGTCACCTTCGCCTCCGGGATCGGTGGCGTCCAGACGTTGCTGTCGGCGTACGACACCCTGAACGACCGCGGCCCGAGTCGGGTGTCACCGCTCGCCGTCACGATGCTCATGCCAAATGGACCGGCCGCCGCGGTGGGCTTGGACGTTGGCGCGCAGGCGGGAGTACACACACCAGTGAGCGCATGCGCCTCCGGCGCTGAAGCAATCTCGCTCGGCCTTGACCTGATTCGCCTCGGTCGTGCCGATGTGGTGGTTTGCGGTGGCACAGAAGCCGGTGTCCATCCATTGACCATCGCCGGCTTCGCGGCAATGCGCGCGCTGTCCACCCGCAACGATGAGCCAGAAGCCGCATCTCGCCCGTATGACAAGGGCCGCGATGGATTCGTCATGGGTGAAGGTGCGGGGGCACTTGTGCTTGAGCGCCGTAGCCACGCTGTGGCCCGCGGCGCGACCATCTACGCCGAGGTCGCTGGCGCGGGTATTACCTCCGATGCGTTCCACGTTGCCGCACCGGACCCCGAAGGCCTCGGTGCGAGTCGGGCAATTTCAGCGGCCCTGCGCGAAGCGGATGCCAGTCCGGAAGATGTCGTCCACATCAATGCGCACGCAACTGGCACACCCGTTGGTGATGTAGCCGAGGCAACAGCGATCAACAAGTCGTTGGGTGTCTCTGTCAACCAGATCGCAGTGAGCGCGACCAAGGGCGCCACCGGCCACCTCCTCGGTGCTGCCGGGGCAATCGAAGCCGTCTTCAGCGTCTTGGCGCTCAAGAACGGCGTCGCGCCCCCAACCCGAAACCTGGATTCTCAGGACGACGAGATCAACCTGGACGTTGTTCGCGTTGAAGGCCGGGCAATCAACGGCGACGGGATCGCACTGAGCACGTCATTCGGGTTCGGTGGACATAACGTTGCCCTGGCGTTCCGTGGGGATCACGGATGAATACCCCGGGACAGGTCCTGGAGCAAGACCCTGGGAAGGGCAACACGTTGACAACGGTGCAGCTCACCCCCGAAACGCTTGGCGATGTCATCGACCTTCGAGACCCGCTGGAGCGGCTGCGACAGCTCAGTGACGGCTCGGAACTTCGGGTCTTGCACACCAGCGACGGCGCAGTCACTGGCGTGGGCCGACTCGGTGACACCGAGTGCGTGCTCTTCGCAACCGACCCGCGTCGGTCCGGCGGCGCCCTAGGTGTCGACGGTTGCGAAACAATCGTGTCCGCCTACGAGACTGCGCTGCAGCTTGATGTCCCGATCGTCGGGGTCTGGCAGTCCGGCGGCGCCCGGTTGCCAGAAGGTGCCGCAAGCCTGAACGCGGTCGGTTCCGTCTTCGCGGCAATGACCCGAGCAAGCGGCGTCGTTCCGCAGATCAGTGTGGTTCTGGGTGCAGCCGCAGGCGGAGCCGCCTACGGGCCAGCCCTAACTGACGTCGTCATCGTCGGACCGGAAGCACGCGTCTTTGTGACCGGTCCGGACATCGTGAATCGGGTAACCGGGGAGACCGTCGACGCCGAGGCCCTCGGTGGTCCACATGTCCATGCGAAATCTTCCGGGCTCTCCCACATACGGGCTGGCAGCGATAGCGACGCATTCCAGCGAGCTCGAGACGTCGTCAGTTTGCTGGGCAACACCCAAGTCGCAGGGAACTCCCAGACAGCTGACACTGCCAGCGACCCGGGCACAATTCTGCCGACTGATGAGCGTCGCGCCTATGACGTGCGACCAATCATCGACTGCCTGCTCGATGTCGAGCCCACCGAGCTGCAGCGCGAATGGGCTCCCAACATCGTCACCAGTCTCGGTCGGGTCGGCGGCCAGCCCGTTGGCGTGATCGCCAACAACCCGATCAGGATGGGTGGGTGCCTGACGGCGTCCGCTTCCGAAAAGGCCGCCAGGTTCGTCCGGCTCTGCGACGCGTTCGGGCTTCCCCTGATTGTGCTGGTTGACGTTCCTGGGTATCTACCCGGCAGCAAGCAGGAGACCGAGGGAATCGTGCGTCGTGGCGCCAAGTTGCTGCACGCGTTTGCCGCGGCATCCGTCCCCCGCTTCACAGTCATCACCCGCAAGGCCTACGGCGGTGCGTATATCGCCATGAACAGCCGCTCACTCGGCGCATCCAAGGTGATTGCCTGGCCAACAGCAGTCGTCGATGTGATGAGCGCCCAAGCAGCCGTCCAGATCACCCGCCGACGAGACATCGCCAGCCTCCCTGAGCACGGCCGCGACGATGCCATCGCCGCATTCGCCGCCGAACACAGCGCACTAACCGGCGGACTTGAGCGAGCGGTGGCCGCCGGGATGGTTGATGAAGTGATCAACCCCACCGACACCCGTCGTGCGCTCACTGCGCTCGTAACCAGTACCTCCACCGCCCGCTCAAGGAAGAAGAACATCCCACTATGAACTCAACTGAAGTCTTGTCCTTCACCGATGGCCTAGGCATTGACGGCGAGACGGTCCTGCTCGATCGGCGCTCATTCCCGACCGCGACAGATGCCGGACAACGCGTTCACACGACTGCGGCGAATAGCCGGTCGGTGCTCGTCAGCGGCGGTAGTCGAGGAATCGGCGCAGCCGTCGCTTCCCATCTCGCTGTCGACGGCCACCGCGTTGCGACGCTCTCGCGTTCGGGTAACGCAGACCCATCGTCGGGCCTCTCCCTGGCGTGCGATGTTACCGATGCCGAAAGTGTCGAGCTCGCGGTCAAGCAGGCAGCCGCTGACAACGGCCCCGTTGAGGTTCTCATCGCAAACGCAGGGATCACTGACGACAAGCTCGTGCTGCGCATGGGTGAAGAGTCGTTTACCCGTGTGCTGGATACGAACCTCACAGGCGCCTACCGCTTGGTCAAGGCGGTCGCCGGGCCGATGTTGCGAAACCGCTGGGGCCGCATCGTGTTCATCTCAAGTGTGGTGGCGATGAGTGGGTCCGCGGGCCAGGCAAACTACGCGGCCAGCAAGTCCGGACTCATTGGACTCGCGCGTTCCCTGGCAAGAGAGTTCGGCCCGCGTGGCGTCACCTGCAACGTAATTGCGCCAGGGTTCATCGACACCGACATGACCGCCGTGCTCAGGGAAGAACGCCGCGACGACGTTCTGTCCAGTATCCCGCTGAACCGCATGGGCTCCCCAGCCGACATCGCCGCGACGGTTGGATTCCTGACCAGCGATGCCGGTGGCTACGTCACCGGAGCCGTCATCCCAGTCGACGGCGGCCTCGGCATGGGGCACTAGTCCCACAAACTCTGTTCCCCATCGCGAAGACGCGGTGGGGAACAGATTCCACACCTCCACCGAACCTGGAAATCCGTACCGAAATGGGAGCACAGATGACGGCCACCACCCTTGAACCAGATATCACCACAGCCACCGCGCCAGCCGGAATCGTCGCCGGTAAGCGGCTACTCATCACCGGGGTACTGACCGAAAGCAGCATCGCCTATTCGGTTGCCCGGCTCGCCCAAGAACAGGGCGCCCAGATCGTCCTGACGAGTCCTCCGCGCACGCTGTCGCTGACCCGCCGCATTGCGGCGCGACTGCCGCAGGTACCCGAAGTTCTGCAACTTGATGTCACCGACACTGCTGACTTGGACTCACTGAACGATCGCATCGCCGATGAGTTTGATCAGGTCGACGGAATCCTGCACGCCATTGGCTTCGCGCCCGAAAGCGCGCTCGGTGGCGGGTTCATGACTGCGCCCTGGGCAGATGTCGCGACAGCGCTGCACGTGTCGACGTACAGCCTGGTGTCACTGACCCGAGCCCTCGCACCACGCCTTGCCTCGAACGCTAGCGTGGTTGGCCTCGACTTCGATGCCTCCGTCGCCTGGCCAAGCTACGACTGGATGGGTGTTGCGAAGGCCGCTCTTGAATCGGCATCGCGGTATCTCGCCAAGGAGCTCGGTCCGCAGGGTGTCCGGGTGAATCTGGTGTCCGCCGGTCCACTGCGCACCATGGCTGCACGCTCGATCGAGGGCTTCAGCGAATTCGAGCAGGTATGGGATCAACGTGCCCCATTGGGCTGGGACATCAACGATGCAGAACCGACAGCTCGCGCGGCGATTGCACTGCTTTCCGACTGGTTCCCGGCCACAACCGGCGAAATCGTCCATGTCGACGGCGGCGTGCACGCGGTGGGCGCGTGACTGCCGCGACGCTCACCCGGCAGTCCTCGCACGGAAAGGTCGCCGGGGTTGAGTTCTTCGTTTACGGCGACGGCGACCCAGTCACCGTGTTCGCACATGGTTTGGCGGGCTCGATCTCAGAAACGAAGCCGCTGGCGATGCCACTTTCTGGCACCCGCGTGTTGTTCAGCTTCCGGGGTCACGGCGGTTCCGACCCGCTCACGGGCGGTTGGGACTACGACATGCTCGCCGCGGACCTACTGGCAGTCGCCGACGAGGTCGGCGCCACTGGCGCATGCGGACTGTCGCTCGGTGCCGGGGCACTGCTGCGGGTTCTCATCACAGAGCCGGAACGATTTGACCGCCTCGCATTTGTCATGCCGGCGGCACTCGACCAACCGCGAACAGACGGCGCAATCGAACGCCTGCGGGAGCTCGGAGCAGCCATTGAATCCGGGGACCGCGATGTTCTGACGGAGATTCTGTTGAGTGAGGTGCCAGAAGAACTGCGGGATTTGCGGGTGGCCCGGATCCTACTGGCTCGCCGTGCGGCTGAGCTTGCCGCTATGACACCCCCGGCTCCCTCGAAGGAAGATGTCCCTGTGCCGGACCTCGCCGCCTTGCAGGAGGTTGGCCGACCGGCGTTTGTGTTGGCACAACGGGGCGATCGTCTGCACAGCGTTGCTATTGCGGAGAGGCTGGCACACGCATTACCGCGAGGAACCCTGCACGTTCTCGACCCCGGTGGGGTCTTCTGGACTCAAGCCGATGTCACCCGGCAGCTGCTCAGCGATCAGCTCGCACCCAGGGACTAAACGCGTCACAGCACTTCAGCTACGGTCCCGCCAGCGCGGCGTCGGCATCCAGGTCGACCTCCTTCGGAAGTCCCCCCAGCTTGTAGCGGCGCTGGAACAGGATCGCGATAACCATCAGAACCGCCGGAACCACAGTGAAGCCCAGCACTAGGGCGGTTATCGCCGAGGAAGTTTGGGTGACGTCCTGGTCCGCAGTGGTCGCTACGAAGCCACCGATGCCGAGAACCGCAGCGTAGATGTAGGGGCCGAAGGCTGTGCCGGTTGCCTCCGTAGCGGTCCAGACGCCGGTGTACGTTCCGGCCTTCGAACCGTCCGGACTCGCAGCGCGGGCCACATCCGGAACCATCGAATACGCGAAGAGTTGCAGGCCGGCGAAAGCCGAACCCATGAACACAATGATCACTATCGTTGGAGCCAGCCCTATTGCTTTACCGGCGAGCAACAGCAAGGACCCCACGATGAAGCTCGCCTGGCAGATCAGCAGGCCCTTCTGCTTTCCGATCCTCTTCGATACTTTCAACCAGATTGGCGTCGCGATGAGCGCCGGGACCAAGAAAGCCCCAGTCATGAGAGAGACCAGTTTGGTGTTGTCAAAGACGTATGCGGCGTAAAAGGGAACCGCCGCGAGGAACAGGTGGGTAGTCGCCCCAGTGAACAGGTACGACAAAACAAGCATTCGGAAGTTCTTGTCAGCCCAGGCGATCTTCAATCCGTCCACGAGCCCAACGTGTTCTTTGCTCGCGTCTTTATGTTCGCTGCCCATGAAGCGACCGAGGCTCTTGATCACAGCGATCGAGATGATCACTGTGATGATCATGACCAGACCCAGCGTGACCGCCATGATCGTGTAGTCGATGCGCGCACCCGACGCGACCAGTGCTGGCGCGGCAATTCCCGCCGCTAGCAATCCGACGATCAGGATGAACATCCGGAAGGTCCAGACACGGGTGCGCTCGTGGTAGGAAATATCAAGATCACTCGGGGTCGTGATGTACGGAACCTGGAACGTCGCGAACGAGATATTTCCGAGGATGTAGAAGAAGCCGACCCAAAGTGCGGCACCCACCCCCGCGATCGCCCCAGGGACGGAGAACATCGCGGTCATGCACAGCCCAAGGAACAAACCGAAATACATCATGAACCGACGGTTTCCACGCTTTGCCAACTGACGGTCCGAAACCGTGCCAAACCAGGGGTGCATCACGATGTCGAGCAGTTTGGGCAGCAGTAACGTCAATCCTGCAAGAAACGGGTCAACGCCGACGACGTTTGTCAGGTAGTAGAGCAACAGCAGTCCCGGCACAGTGACCCACACGCCCATGCCGACGGAACCGCTACCGAAGCCGACGAGCTGCCCGAAGCTAGGCACAGCCTCCGGTGCTTCGGTCGAGGCCGATTCGGGTGGCGGCGTTTCCCCTACCGCTGCGTTGTCACTCATCGCGGGAGCGACCCAACATGGAACCTGCCTGTGTCTCCGGAAATCAATGATGTCGTTAGGCACGAAACCGCGGTGACTCTCCCGCGATCTCGAACAGCGAGGTCTGACTCGGCCATCTTCGACTCCTCTTGAAGTGCTGGAAGTACCGCCGTCCTGGCAATCGTGGCGTACAAGTGGTTGCGTCGCCAACGCCGCAACCCGAACAGCGCAGATTCGCCGGACGGCACTACGCCCAGACGCTGTACACCGCTGGGGGAAACCTTCACCAAGTTCTTTAGTGAATCCAACTGAATTCCGATGCAATCGGACTACGGAATTCACCAATGCGTGCCGATACCAAGGTCAACAATGCTTTCCCCAGCAGAAGGTACGACCAATGGCTTCGAACAAATCAGGGACAAGAGTCCTCACCGCCCTCACCGCTGCTCTGGTCAGCGGCGCCGTAGCAGCGGCAGTTCCGGTGGCGGGTGGCGCTGTGTCTGCGGCACAGGGTCCGGCACAGAGTGCCGGTGAGGACGGCGAAGCACATGCCCCGAGCATCCCGGGTCCGCGCGCGGTGGTTGGAACCCCCACCGGGTCGTACGTGACCTCCCCTTCGTGGACCGGGCAAGCACGCCTCAATGCCGGCTGGGCGTACAGCAACGGCGGTGCTCACCGCGCGTGGGACGTCGGCCTGTGGCTGGGTACGAATGTCTACGCTCCCCGGTCTGGTCTGGTTATCGGTCTCAACGACGGTGTTGCGAACAACGCGCCAGGCTTCAACCCTGGCTCCAACTCCCCGTCAAATTGGGTACTGCTCTGCCACACGGTCAAAGGGAAGCCGGTTTCCAGCCTCTGGCAGCACTTGTCACCGGGCATTCCACTGCGGGTTGGACAACGAGTATCTGGGCCTCGGATGGGCAGCGATGGCAGGGCAATTCCGGGGACGGGCACTCTGCTCGCTCGTAGCGGAAACACCGGAAACAGCACGGGCCCACACCTGCACCTTGCGACCTTCAAGGGGTGCGCCCAAGCCACTGGTCCAGGGAACTCGACCGCTGCAGCTTGGAGTCGTTACAACTACCTCAACAAGCCAGAGACTCTGGTGTGGGAGCCGTCGCGGATTTGGAATCGGCCCGTTGTTGACGCGGCCGCACTGATGACGGCGTACAAGACGAAGACCAGCTCAGCAGCAGTCCTGACGTTCCGCAAAGTCGTCGGTGACGCGTCGCGCAGTAGGAAGGCGAACGTGGGCTTCCGACTCCTCATCAAGAAGCTCAAGGCCCAGATCAAGTACAAAAACCGGACGAGCACACCGAGCCGAGCATTCCTCAAGAAGTTGGCGTCAAGAACTCAGGACTTCGGCGTTCGCTAGCCACGTCCGCCACGTTCGGGCTACCGCAGATCACCCCATGCACATTTGAAACTGACTTGGAGTCTCACGGTCAATAGGATCGCTTGAGTGGTCGGTCAGTGGAAGAGTGAACTGAAAAGTGAACTCAAAGTGTTTCCCACCCTGCGCGGATATCGGCGCAGCTGGCTCACCCGCGACGTCGTTGCCGGCATCAGCTTCGGCGCGATCACGATCCCCGGTCAATTGGCAACCGCTCACCTTGCCGGAATGCCGACGATCACCGGGTTATACGGGTTCGTCGCGGCGTGCCTCATGGCGGCTTTGCTCGCAGCCAACCGCCACCTTGCGCTCGGTATGGACAGCACGATTGCACCGATGCTCGCAGCGGGACTCGCCGGATTGGGTCTGGCAACCGGTTCGCCGGAGTACATCGGCCTAGCCCTCGTTACCACCGTCGCGGTCGGAGTGATGCTGCTCATCGTTGGGATCGGCAAGATGGGGTGGGTCGGCGACTTTCTGTCCCGGCCAGTAGTCACCGGATTCCTCGGTGGCATCGCGATCATCATCATCATTAACCAGCTCCCACAGTTCTTCGGCCTTGAGGGTGGCTACGGCAAGACTGCAGGTCGATTCCTCCGCTTCCTGGAAGACGTACCGGACGTCAACGTCCCAACTCTGGTGGTCGGCGTTACATCCCTTGTCCTGCTGCTCGGCCTGTCCAGAATCAGTCGGCGCTTCCCAGGTGCACTTGTCGTGCTGATCCTGTCCATCGCGGCGTCGGGATTTCTCGACCTCAGCTCCAAGGGCGTGAGCGTGCTGGGGCCCCTGAAATCGGGGTTGCCTGACCTCACAGTTCCACCGGTGAGTCTCGACTCGCTTGAAATCATCATGGGCACCGCGCTGGCGATCGCGGTGATTTGTCTGGCTCAAACGTCGGCGACGACTCGCACGGCTGCGGCGGTAGGTGGGTTCGAAACGGACATCAATGCCGATTTCCGGGCGGTTGGCGCGGCCAACGTGCTGTCGAGCTTCTTCGGGGCCTTCACCGCCAATGCGAGTCCACCGTCAACAACGATCATCGCCGAATCCCGCGGACGAACCCAGCTGACGAGCCTGATCGGGGCCGCCCTCGCCGTTGTGTTGATGTTCGCGAGCACCTTGATCGAGGCACTGCCCCAGGCCACGCTGTCCGCCATTCTCATCTACATCGCGATCCGCATCTTCCACCTTGACGAGATGGTGTCGATGAAGCGCTATTCGTGGAAAGCGTTTGGCCTCATGCTGACCACGATGCTTGGCGTTGTCATCCTGGGCGTCAGCTACGGGGTTGGACTCGCAGTGTTGATTTCGGTGCTCGACAGAGCTCGCCGGACCGCACGCCCCGAACTGTTGCGCCTTGGCCGGACTCCTGATGGACTCTGGGTTCCAACGCTTTCCGACCATAGCGATGAGCTTCCCGGAATCACTGCGTTACGACTCAACGGCCCGCTGTGGTTCGGAAACGCGAATTGGTTCCGCGAGGAAATGTTGCTGGCCATTCCGGAAGACGCAGAGAAGCCTGACCTTCTCGTACTGGATACGACAAGGGTGGACGACATCGACTACACGGGGAACACGGCGATGATCCAAGTTGCCGAACTGTGCGAGCTTCGAACTGTTGAGTTGGCGATCGTCACCCAGCCCGGACTAACGGAAAGCGCCTTCCGCAAGGGCGGACTCGTCAAGACCATCGGGAGGGATCGAGTGTTCGAGTCAATTGACGCGGCGGTCCAATGGTTCAGGGCGGGTGCGCCGAAGCAAAACGACTAGGTCTTTGGCTGCCAGGCCTTCTCGGTTGCCTTCAGCAGTTCATCCGGTGCTTCGGATTCCTCGACCAGGGTGTGGCCGCGCATTACCTGGCGTCCGCCGCGGCGCGTGCGGTACGCGGTCCACACCACACCGTTGTCGGGTTCAGTCAGAGTTACGACATGGCTCTCTTTGAGAACGTGCGCGTCCCCACCAATGGCTGAGTCCCCACTCACAACGGCGTTGTCGGAGACATCGGCCTGACCGGACACCCACGCGTTGCCCGAGAGTTTCGCGCTACCACTGACCGCTGCTTCACCTGAGACCCTCGCCCCCTCAGACAGCTGGGCCTTCCCTGAGACTTCTGCGTGGCCCGAGACCTTCGCTTTGTCGGTCACCTGAGCCTTTCCGGAAATCTCGGCATGGTCAGAGACCTTCGCGTTGCCGGAAACAGCCGCGTGCCCGCGCACCAACGCGCTTCCAGAAACTGCGGCGGAATCAGTCACTGTCGCGTGTCCGGCGACTTTGCTCTTGCCAGAAATCTTCGCGTTACCGCTCACCACGGCGTGGCCAGCGACCTTCGCCTTGCTGCCAACAGTCGCGTTGCCTTTGACCCGTGCCTTCTTTCCCATGGTTCGAGTGTGGCGTGATTCGACGCCGAACGCTTGCTCATAACTCTGCGTCCAGGCGTGGTTTACCCCATTGGCAACGAACGTTCATGAACTGGCCACTTTGAATGCGGCGGTTTCGCGCATTTCTCGCTCGCGCGCGACACCGCTCTTACTGAACCGACCCGCGGGGCACCAGCAACGATCACGACGATCTGAAGTCGATCAGACCTAACGCGATCGCGCTGAGCGCGCCGAGTTGGGCATACTCACCACCATGGCCGACGACCTCAAGATCCGGTCCGGAGTCGTGATTCCGGCGTCGGAGCTGACGTGGAGGTTCTCCCGATCCTCCGGCCCTGGCGGACAGTCCGTTAACACGACGGACAGCCGAGTCTCTCTGTCATTCGATGTTTCCACGACAACGTCACTCGATCAGTACTTGAAGGCCCGGGCTCTGGATCGCCTGTCGGCCCGACTCGTCGACGGCGTCCTGACGGTCCACGCCGAAGGCGAGCGCTCACAACACCAGAATCGCTTGGCAGCGCAGGAGAGGCTCGCGAAGATTCTTCGTTCGGCAATCGCACCTCCTCCGCCAAAGCGACGGGCAACGAAACCGAGTCGCAGAGCCAAAGAGCGTCGGATCGCCGACAAGAAGCAGCGGGGTGAAACCAAGCGGTTGCGGGGCTCCGTCGAGGAGTAGTCGGGCTGCCAAGCCTTACCCAGTTGACGTGGACCAACCTGCCGGATCGCGGAAACCGCGCACAGCGTGGGCAAGGGACAGGCTCCATAGGGTGAAGAGAGCCAGATGAGTAGCGATTCCGAGACGGTGAGAGACCTGCACGGAATCAACCGTGGGCAAATGGCTTCCGGGAGCAAGCAGCAGCACAACAATCGCGACGCTGAGCAATGCCAGCACCACGTAGGGCAGCCTCAAGCGACTCTCGTCGGCCTCACCCTGCTCACTGGGTTGCACGCCTCGACCATTGCACACACTCGGCCAAATGGGCTTCGTTCGATAGCCCGTTCGCGGCTTGGGCACTTGTTGGTTTCGTCCAGATGAATTGACGCGTTGATCGGGTGGGACGACCGCGTTTCACTAACGCCGTCGACTTGTCAGAGTTCTGGAGTTGCCCACCAGGGGTAGGTGACCCGTGCGGATTTGTGAATCAAGGCGAGCACGTACGTCAGGATGAGGACACCAGCCATGAGGACGAGAAACTGCCTCAGGCCATAAATGAGCCCCAGCCCAATCATCAGCGCGGTTGCCAATGCGGGTGCGTGAGAAACACCAGCCAGAGCCATCAGCACCACACACAGAACGACTGCCACTAGGGCTGCGACCCCGTGCGCGGGCGTTAGCGCCACCAGTGTGCTGCCGTCTTGGGCTATGCCGAACACGACCACAACAACCAACCCAGCCGCGATCCCGCAACCGTGACTCAGGACTACGGCTCTCGGATGCGAGTTCAGCCGTTGACTCTGGGTCGCGATGATCAGGGAGCTTGCAGCCAACGGCGGGAACACCAGCGGCGCCGACATGAGCACCGCCAAGAAGATCGGAATCAGCAAGCCCACACAGAGGAACAACGCGAGCCAGCCGTATTCCATTGGCCCACCGCGCCAGGGCAGTCGCAGACCCCGAGAAGTCAACGGGAAACTACCGAGCAGTTGCTCGCGCCCAACCCTGACGATCTCGGGCCTATCTGAGCGTTGCACCCGCCCATTATCAACCGTTCGGCAGGAATTACCGGGAGGAAGCACCGAAGAACGACCGAAGACGGTGTCTGTGTTGGTCGTCGTCAGAAGGTCACGATCAGATCCGACCTGCGCCTGGCGAGCGCTGCAAGGAACACGGACCGAAATCATGGATCCGTTCGGGCCAAGACGCTAACGACCTCGAGAAGTGACCTTCGCTCTGGCCAGTTTCACAGCCTGGTTTCGCGCCTTCTTCACTTTGGCGCGTGTCCAGGATCCGCGGATGCAGATTCTGACGTTGACCTTCTTCTTGCGAACCACTGGCTTGAAGATTCTGCAGCGCGTGACGATTGGGCGAGCGATACTGCCGCCGACCCCTGCCGTCGGCAGTAACGCGGGCGGCGGTTGTGCAGGCGGCGCTCCTGCAGTCGGGGGTTGTCCACCGCCAGCCTCCGTCCGGGGCACACCCAGGACTCCTGAAACGCTGCTGGTCATCATCCCGTCGGCCCCCTTTGCGAGCGCTTCGTCCAGGTCTGGGGTATCGGCGACGAAGAACGCAATGACCGGTTTTCCCTTGGCCTTGATCCGAGACCAGTCGGCAGCAGGTGCGCCTAGCTCAAGGCCAAGCATGTCCCATTTCTGCGCGGTCGAATCAAGCCGCGACAGATCCCTTGCGTAGTAGTAGCCCCAGGTCTGGATTCCCGCTCGCTGAGCCAGGTCCGTCAGTGCTGTATCGGTGTAGTACCCCTTCAACACCCAGTGGCTGGCGGGCGCATACGACAACATCAAGTTGATCAGGTCGGTGCGCTGCTGGGTGTCACCGATGTACTTCGTGTCAACGAAGATGACGTGGGTGGCAGCGAAGGCGGCGAAGACGTCGGCGACCGGCGTGTAGTCCTCGCCCTGCGGCGACGAGGCGTTGAGTTTGTTCTTGTAGTTCGCTGTTAGCTGCGCCCACGTCAGGTTGGTCGGATCGATCGAACCGGACACCTTCGACGTTCGGTCCAAGGTCGCATCGTGCAGCCCGAAGAAGACGCCGTCGCTGGTGCGAGCGACGCTGACTTCCAGAGCCCCCATTCCCCAAGCCGCCGAGTTCGCGTAAGCGGTCATGCTCATTTCGGGCCAGTCCGCCGAGCCGCCGCGATGCGCGACGTAGAACGGGTGATCGGCCCTCATGTCCGCCACGCTGTTGTACGTATCGGGCTGCGGGGAGCTTGCTTGAACGCCTGGAGCCGCCACTCCGACGTGAGAGATCGTCGCGGCAAGGAGGGCTAGCGGCACCACCAACGCCGTGATGCCCACCAAGACGCGATTGCGTGGCACGCGCCGCGCACGCTTGCCCGGCGGCGTGTGTTCGGGCGCCGAATCAATACCTTGGACCATGAAAAGCGAATCCCCCGTGCTGTGTTTTGACCGGATCAGGTGAGCTGCAGCTGTCGCTCAGAGTCGGTCCGGTCACCCCATTACTCTCTCTACGGTAAGCGATGCAGCGGACCCGGTTGCCCTCGTGGGGGTCAGAAGCGTCAACCGGAACCTGTGGTCTCGCGAGACATCTTGAGGTGGCGGTGGGCGCTTCCGATGCCGATGTGTCGGAGCCGACTGGTGTGGCAAATGGTGACCGATCCATCGGCGGCGACGCGGTCCTGGCGGGCTGTGGTCCCTCCGTCGGGGTCGCTGATGATGGTGGGCCCTTCCTGCCCGCCGAAAACTCAACACATCAATCCGGAACGGACACATGCTTTGGTGGGGCTTGTGGGGCGAGTCGGACTCGAACCGACGACCTGACAGATTATGAGTCTGCTGCTCTAACCAACTGAGCTACCGCCCCGGGCGTGAAGATTCGCGAGGTCACGACCTTGCGGAGGTTAGATTAGTCGCCCAACGCGCGCCTACTTTGAAGGGGACGCCGAGACGCTCGGAGGAGGATCTGCAGCTTCCGTGGTATTCGATGTGCCCTGGGTAGCAGGTGCGGCCAATACCACCGCCGGAACCTTCACTTGCGGCAGTGGTTGGCTTGCCGGTGGAAACGTGCAGTTCCGCGGCGCCTTCTTTCCTTGGAATTGCCCAACTGCCCACTCCATGAACGTTGGTCCGGAGGCGATCGCAACCTGTAGGTGTCCGACGCCCCCGAGCCATTGGACCGCCATATCGGAACCTGCGGCGCACCATTCCTGCTGCATGAGGGCATTGCTGCCGGACAAGACGATGGTGTCGGCGGTTCCCTCGCTCATGAATAGCGGCATTGAAGCGGGCAGCGGCGGCGGCGTCTGGGCGAGGGTGGTCTGCGCCCACGAGGGGGAATCGACCGGACTGGATTTGAGGAATTGACCACCAAACTTCTCAATCGTCATTCCCTCAAGCGCCGCCGGAGTCGTGCACTCGTTGAGCAACTCGTCCAGTTGCCGCTTCCCTACGTCGCTGACGATCGACTCGAAGTCTCTATCCGGGTAGTGATCCTTAAACGAGACGAGGGCTTCGGGCCCAATCACCCACCCGATGGTTCCTTTCCACTGGTTCTGCATGATCACCATGAGCTCAGCCGCAGGCGCGGCCGCACCAACCGCAATCAAGTCCAGCTCCGGTGCCAACTTCTTCGCCAGGTGTCCCGTCCACAGCGCCGAGTGACCTCCCTGAGAGTGGCCCCAGACGATCCACCGCTTTCCTGCCTCGGCCGGAGCGAAGTTGCGCAGCGCGCGAACGGAGTTCACGACGTCGGCGGCCTCTTGTTCACCAACGAGGTAAGTCTTGGGTCCAGGCGTTCCGAGCCCCAAGTAGTCAGTCGACGCCACAGCCCAACCGCGATCCATGGCGACGTTGAGCCAATCATCGGTGTCTTGCAGGACGTTGTCTGAGCGCGAGGGCGCACACTGCGGTGCCAGGCCAACTGTTCCGTGAGCCCAGCCGATAACCGGACGCCCGCCCGGCGGGGCGGGCTTGTTCGAAATGAAGATCATGCCGCTCACTGCGACTGGCTCACCCTTCGGACCCTTGCTCGTGTAGAGGATCCGGAAGCCAGTCCCGCCGGGCACGTTCGCGTTCAGCGGCTCCGTCCGAATGACGGTTCCTTCCGCGGCGGGGACCGGAGTCGGCGGGGTGTAGAACGGCTCAAGCAGTGCCTGCTGCTGTGCGGTGTCGCGATCCTTGTCAACCAACTTGAAGGCGATGACCGTGGCGGCTACCAGGATCAGCACGACGAAGATCGCGCCGAGGATGGCCAGGAGTCGCAACCTCTGGCGCGGCGGCTGCGCGGGTGGAGTCGCGGTGCTCAATGGTCGTCAACCTCGCAGTGTTGTCAGCCTGGCAGTGTCGTCAGCAGTCCGGGGTATCACGATGCCCAGGAAAGATCGTCCGTACGCGGGGTACGGGGTTCATTTACTCAGAGGCTGCGGGTTGAATGCGCGTTGAAGACACTGATCGGTCGAGGCTCTGTGTTTACCGTGATCGAGTGTGACGCTCATGCGCTGCTTTGAGACAACAACACCGTCATGGCACACCGTCGTGGCTCCTCCGACTGGACTCGAACCAGTAACCACTCGATTAACAGTCGAGTGCTCTGCCAATTGAGCTACGGAGGAATATCAGCGAAGGCAGAT
>WBZO01002477.1_pt1 | contig 23902 bp, 20 predicted proteins | sample 5204261 | NCBI WGS metagenome assembly WBZO01 (sample SAMN12412400, study PRJNA552823) | activated sludge metagenome | isolation source: activated sludge from anammox sidestream of wastewater treatment plant... | place: USA: North Carolina | collected 2017-09 | reverse complement strand
TTCCAGGTGTAGGTGGCATTGCCATTCAGCATATCATCTTTCCATGTACCGGTTACTGTATTTCCATTGGCATATTTCATAACTCCATTGCCTTCTTTTTTTTCATTCACCCAGTCGCCATCATAACTATCGCCGTTTTTCCAGGTAGCCTTGCCTTTTCCATTCCATTTACCGTCCTTCCATTGTCCTGTATATATTCGGCCATCGGCATAAGTGCCTACACCAAAACCTTCGGCCAGTTCGTCAACAAAATCGCCTTCATAAGAATCTTTATTTCCCAGTAACAATTTTCCTTTTCCATTTGCTTTGCCATTATAGTAGTTGCCTTCATATACATCACCCGATTTTTTTACAACATATTTTCCATAGCCATTTCTTTTATCAAGTAAGAACGCTCCTTCATACGTATCGCCATTATTATATAATTCTTTCCCTTTTCCTTCACGCATTTCATTTACCCAATCACCTTCGTACCAGGAAGAGTCGGAGTATATTCTTTTTCCATAGCCATTTATTTTATCATCTTTCCACTCGCCAGTATAAACGCTTCCCGTTTTCCAGATAAACTTGCCCTTTCCTTCCCTATTGCCTTTTACAAAAGTTCCTTCGTAGCTGCTTCCTGAGGGAAATACTTGTTTTCCCTGGCCATCTTTTTTGCCTAATTTCCAATAACCTTCATAGGTACCCCCGTCACTCCCTTTAAAAATACCATAGCCTTCAAAATACCCGTCCTTTACTTCTCCTTCATACACTCTTCCGTCTTTCCAGGTATATTTTCCCTTTCCGTTCCAGTAACCATTTACCCAGTCTCCTTCAAATACATCGCCATTGGAATAGATTCTTTTCCCTTTGCCATTAGAAGAACTGTTTTTCCAATTCCCTTCATATACATCTTCATTTTTGAATTTGTATTTTCCGAACCCATTAGCACAATCACCACTAAGGCATTGGGCAAACGGGGTTTTCATACTAACGCAGCCTACAATAAGAAATATTATCCTGAGCAACATATACGAATTTTGAATAAAAATAATGTTTTATCCTAAGATTGTCCAGCCCCGGCTATGCTCAATGAAAATTATGGTTATTCTTTATTTGCCGGACTGCGACTCCCTGCTTTCTCCGCCATCTTTAATCTAAGGTCTGTTCATTGGAATATATCTGCATTATCTTCGCCGCACATCAATTGCTACAATTTTGGAGTTCACTATCTTGCTGCCTGAAAAGGTGAATTTCTGAAATAGTTTTTTTCTGAGCCAAATAAATGTATTGAATAGAAATGAAAGCTCTTATTATTGTAGATGTTCAAAATGATTTTTGCCCGGGCGGGGCGCTGGCTGTAGAGAATGGTGACAGGATCATTCCCGTGATCAACAGCATCGCAGGCCGTTTTGATGCGGTGGTCCAGACTCAGGACTGGCATCCGGCAGGCCATTCTTCCTTTGCATCCGTACATCCGGGGAAGAAACCTTATGAAACCATTGAGATGTTTTACGGCACGCAGGTGCTGTGGCCCGACCATTGCATACAAGGCAGCGCAGGAGCAGACTTTCATCCCCGGCTTCATACCACCGCCACGCAGCTTATCATACGGAAGGGTTTCCGCAAGGCCATAGATTCCTATTCCGCTTTTTATGAGAATGATAAGAAGACTGCCACAGGACTTACCGGCTATCTGAAAAACCTGGGAATTGATGAACTGTATTTCTGCGGGCTGGCCACAGACTTTTGTGTTAAGTGGTCGGCCATTGACGGCATCCATGAAGGATTCAAAGTATCCGTGATCGAAGATGCAGTTGAAGGAATCAACCTGGATAATTCGGTTGCCAAAGCATGGAAAGAAATGGAAGAAGCGGGTGCGAAAAGGGTCCGTTCATCGGAAATATTATAAGAACAGGCCGCATTGAACTTAAAATTTCAAAGCTTCTGATATCAGCGGGCTTTCAAATCCTCTTTGCAACAGGTAGTCCATGGTTTTCTTTTTACGAACCAGGTATTGATCGTTTTTCAGAGAGGCATATTTTTTCTCAGCCAGTTTTTTCAACAGTTGCCGATAATCTTTTTCATCTATTTGATTCATCGCTTTTCTGATGCAGTAGTCACTGATCTTTTTCTTCTTCAGTTCTGCTTTGATCTTCACCCGTCCCCATTCATTCATCCTGAACTTACCTCGTGCAAAAGCCATGGCAAACCGTTCTTCGTTCAGATAATTCTCTTCGATCAGGGTCGCAATGATCCTGTCATGCTCACTCCTTTTTACTCCAAGCTGAAACAGTTTTTCTTTTACATCCTGATGGCAACGCTCCTGGTAGCCGCAGAAATGCCTGAGTTTTTGCAGCGCTTGTTCGGCAGTGAGTATCTTCCGTTGCAGCATGCAACAAATCTAACAGAAATTGCTCCATTTCGGGGATCGGGCTTTATCGTAAAAGATCATTTATTTCAATAACCTGATAGAGTTTTCCTATAATCCCGTTTTAAAAAACAAATACCGTAAGCCCCTGTTTTCAAAGGTTGGGAAATGGAAGAAACATCCCAAAATTCAATATGTGTCCGGCTCTTTTCTCAGGATAGCCAATAAAACGCACTTGCATTGTAGAAGCCGCCATCTCTGTTAGCTTTTCCATACCGGTCTTCTACAAGTAAATTTCAAAAAACAAATAATCCCCAACGGGCTTATGACTGTTGGCTGTAAAATAAAAATCAGTAGTTTCGCCCAAATCAATTCCAAGATGAAGTTTATCGTATCGTCTTCAGCCTTACTGAAACAATTGCAACATATATCCGGTGTCATCAGCGCCAATACTGTTTTGCCAATCCTGGAAGATTTCCTGTTTGAAATAGAAAAAAACAAGCTTTCTGTCGTTGCTACCGACCTGGAAACGGTAATGCGCATTCAATTGGATATAGAAGCCAAAGAAACCGGCAGGGTTTGTATTCCTGCCCGGATATTGATAGATTCTTTAAAAAATCTTCCCGACCAACCTCTCACATTCAATATTGACAGCAACTCGGCCATTGAAATCACCAGTGACAGCGGTAAATACAAGGTGATGGGTGAAAGCGCCGACAACTTTCCGAAAGAGCCTGCTGCCGATGATGCCACCTCTTTTAAGATGACGGCCTCTGCATTGGTGACCGCTATCAACAAAACGATCTTTGCTACCAGCAATGATGATCTTCGTCCGGCCATGACCGGGGTTTTGTTTGAACTGGATAAAAAAGGCCTGCAATTCGTTGCTACTGATGCACACCGCCTGGTCCGCTATAAAAGAAAAGATGTGCACTGCCCGAAGAGCGATACATTCATCGTTCCCCGCAAACCATTGAATCTTTTAAAATCGGCCATACCGGACAGCGAAGAAGAGATCACCATCAGCTACAACAACAACCACTTATTCATAAACCACGGCAACACCCAAATGAGTTGCCGCCTGATTGACGGAAGGTTCCCCGACTATAAAGTTGTTATCCCTACAGACAATCCATATCTGCTTACGGTGAACAGAAGTGATTTTCAGAATTCCCTGAGAAGGGTAAGCGTATTCAGCAACAAAAGCACCAACCAGGTTGCATTGAGCATCACCGGAAGTGAGTTACAGCTGGCAGCACAGGATGTTGACTTTAACTTTGAAGGAAATGAGAGAATGAAATGCCAGTACAACGGCGAGGATATGATGATCGCTTTCAATGCACGCTTCCTGATTGAAATGCTGAGCGCCACCGACAGCAGTGAAGTGAAAATGGAACTTTCGTCTCACAACAAAGCCGGCCTGCTGAAACCATCTGAGCAAAGCGAAGATGAAGATCTTCTGATGCTGGTGATGCCTCTCATGCTGAACCAATAAGCCCCGTTTTTAATACATATCCTTCACAAAGGATCTCCCTGTTATCAGGCGGAGATTCTTTACTTTTAGGAAATGGAGTATGTATTTGTTCAATCTTTCAACGATTATATTGAGGCTAACATCATTCTCGGGCGGCTTCAGAATGAAGGGATCAGTTGCTGGCTGAAAAATGAAAACTCCGCTATGTTCGCTCCCATACCCATAGGTGGCATCAGATTAATGGTAGCGGAGTCCCAGGTGGAAAGAGCATTGGAACTGATCGAGCTTTTCAACAGGAAACCCGAAGACGATTGATTTGTCTTACCACTTTTCATTCGTAAATTGTTGTTTCATTCATCAATTCATGTGGAGCCGTATTGCCGCTTTTTTTGAAACTTTGGAGAACTATCCTCTTCTGAGACTTAGTTTCCTGGTGGCAGGCATAATGTTCTTTTGGATCATTGAAGGCGCCATTCCTCTTTTTCCGCTTCATTACCGGAAGAATAAAATGCGGCATGCCGCTGTCAATTTCGGTTTTACAGTCATCCACCTGATCATTCATACTTTCCTGGCCATATTGATTGTATTGCTGGCAGACTGGTGTAAAAAAGAATCGTGGGGCCTTGTTTACTGGTTTCATGCTAATATACCTATGACGATACTGATCGGTGTGTTAGCTCTTGATTTCAGCAGCTGGCTGGTGCACTGGGTGATGCATAAAAACGGTTACCTGTGGCGCTTTCACCTGATCCATCATGCAGATAACAATGTGGATGTAACGACCGGCCTGCGCCATCATCCTGGAGACAGCATCCTGAGAGGAATATTTTTCCTGTTGTTGAATTTCGTTTCTGGTGCACCTGTTTATGCGGTAATGTTCTATCAGACGCTGTTAGTGTTGGCCACCGCATTCACCCACGCCAATATCAGCCTTCCGGTCTGGCTGGATAATGCCCTTAGCTTTATCCTGATCTCTCCCAATATGCACAAAGTGCACCATCACCGCGAACAACCTTATACAGACACCAACTATGGCGCTGTGTTTTCTATATGGGACAGATTATTGGGAACCTTTTCAAAACTGGACATTAAAGAGATCCGGTATGGTATTGACCGTTACTACCCAGAAGAGAAAGATGAGGATTTTGTAAAATTGATGAAATTTCCTTTTGAAAACCATGAATGACCGGGGCAGCTGTTTTTTTACTTTAAACTTTTTAAATGCAAAATAAAATACCACACACTTCCGGCGATGAAATCAGTTCTGGAAAAAGGAACTATATCGTTGCCATGATTCCGGCACGATACGCCGCAACAAGGTTTCCTGCCAAGCTGATGCAAATGCTCGGAAACAAAACGGTGATCCGGCATACCTATGATGCAACGGTTGCCACCGGACTTTTTGATGATGTGGTGGTGGTCACCGACAGCGATATTATTTTTAATGAAATAACATCTCATGGGGGTAAGGCCACGATGAGCAGAAAAAATCATGAGTGCGGAACAGACAGGATCGCAGAAGCGGTTTCTGACGTTGATGCAGATGTTTTCCTTAATGTACAGGGCGATGAACCTTTTGTAAAAAAAGAACCGTTGGAAAAACTTCTCGGTTTGTTTGGAGATCCGTCGGTACAGGTAGCCTCATTGATGCAGGTAATAAAAGATCCGTCTCTGATCAATGATCCGAATTGTGTAAAAGTGGCGGTGGACAATAAAATGAACTCTCTGCTATTCAGTCGCAGCCCTATTCCTTATCCCAGAGAAAAAAATATTCCGATTACTTATTACAGACATATCGGAGTGTATGCTTTCCGTAAGAAACCCTTAGTGGAATTTTCTAAATGGAAAATAACTCCACTTGAAGCTGCAGAGAAAATTGAATGCCTCCGTTTTCTGGAAAACGGAATTCCCCTTCGTATGGCGATCACCGATCATGCGGGTGTGGCCATTGATACTCCTGAGGATCTGAAAAAAGCTATTGGCCTCTTATAATTTTTTGTTGAACCTATAAAATGTATGATATGGGCGAACCATTGTGGGGTATTGATCTTGGCGGAACAAAGATCGAGGGTATCGTACTTCCTTCTCTAAATGATACTACTCCCATTGTCAGGAAAAGAATTGATACCGGATCTCAAAAAGGATATGATCATATTCTTGCACAGATCAAAGTACTCGTTGATTCAATGAAAGAAGAATCGGGATTTACTCCCCAAAAGATCGGGTTTGGAACTCCGGGCATATTAGATCCCCTGATGCAAGTCATGAAGAATTGCAATACCACTGCATTAAACGGAAGGTCACTGAAAAAAGATCTTGAAAATATTTTAGGGGTATCTGTCAGCATAGCCAACGATGCCAACTGTTTCACGCTTGCAGAAACACATTGGGGTGTTGTAAAAGAAAAATTTTCTCCGGCCACTGTCGTTTTTGGCATCATCCTGGGCTCCGGAGTTGGCGGAGGCATAGTGATAAACGGAAAAATATGGAATGGCCTTCATGGAATTGCCGGTGAGTGGGGACATAATTTTCTGGATGAATCAGGCGGAGGTTGTTATTGCGGAAAAACGGGCTGCGTGGAAACGGTTATTTCAGGGCCGGCTTTACAAAAATTTTACCTGGATATTACAAGAGAAAATATTTCATTGCAGGAAATTGTGAACCGCTCCGGGCAGAACGACAAAGCTGCAATAAAAACAATTGAACGCCTTCATTACTTTTTTGGAAAAGCAATTTCTGTTGTTGTCAATATCCTGGATCCGGATGTGATCGTTGTGGGTGGCGGTGTCGGAAATATTGATTCAATTTATACCGAGGGGCTGAAATCATTAAGAACCTTCATTTTTAATAACAGGGCTGATGTACCTGTATTAAAACCTTCTCTCGGTGATAGTGCCGGTGTATTTGGCGCTGCTGCTTTAGTTGCCGGCTGACAAGATCAATTTCTTTGTGTTTGTCTTAAAATCCATTCCTGACCGGGAATATCTGTACGGAAACTTTCAACATTCCTGTTGTCCTGAAGTGTTACATAAACGGTTTTTCCGTCATTTCCGCCAAATGCAATATTGGTTGGTTTTTTTCCGATCAGAAAAACCTCTCTTATCATTTTTCCTTCCGGCGAAACAATGGCCACCACCCCTTTATCATACCGGGCAATATAAAGATTTCCTTTTTGATCGCAGCGCATTCCGTCCATTCCAAAATCCGGGAATTCAGTCAGCAATCTTTTATTCCTGATTCTTCCTTTTTTAGAAATATCATACACCCAGATCTTTCTTTGAACCGATTCGTTTACATACAATCTTTTATTATCAGGGCTTACTTCAATGCCATTTGTTGTTCCCATATTTTTTTCCAGCAGGCGGGTCTTGCCTCTTTTATTAATATACCATATAGAGCCCTCATTGTTTTTCCAATCAGGGTCACTGGCAAAAATTGTATTTCTTGTGGTGATGGCGATATCATTGGGCTGTACCATCTTATTTTCATGAGCAAATATCCTGATCCGTTTTGTAATCATATCAACCTTATAAATATTATGCCCCGTATAATCTGCAACGAACATATTGCCCCTGCTGCCAAACCGGATCCCGTTCCCAATACTTCCCTCAGGCAGTTCTATAAAGACTGTTGCTTCTCCTCCGGGTGTGATCTTTCCGATGGTCCCCTGCCGCTGAAAGTTTACTACATATAAATTGCCCTCCTTGTCAACGGCAGGCCCCTCTATTCCTTCGGTAAAACTGTTTACCGGCGTAATTGCTTTTGAAAAAAATAATTCCCGCCCGTTTTCTTTTTGTGCCAGTGAGGTTTGATTCAGGCAACAAAAAAGGAAAAAGGAAGAGATTGCCTTTAATTTCATGCTCTCAATATCTTTTGATTCAAAAACAAAATACAATTTTTACCAAACATTCTTTGCAAATTGACCATAGTCCTGCATCAGTATAGACGTTTTCTTTTTATGGCTAATTTAAATTTCTAAGGAAATGAGTTGGGGTATCGTTTTAATGATTTTTTTTGTAGTTTGTCAACCGGGAATCGGGAGTACGATTTTATAAAGAATAAATACCATCCGGCTTATGGTAAATGTAAAAAAAATAAAACCTCAAAAATATCTCAGGTACCTGTATCCGTCCGGTTTATTTGCCACTCAGCGAACCAAAGAGATCCTTTCGGTAAACCCCACCATTGCCCCCAAAAGAGAAGAAGCAGCAACGGTTTCTGTACTCGTATTTGATTATGACAGTGAAACCGTGGAAGAAAAAAAATTTTCTGACGTTTCGGGTTGCTTGCCTTACAAGGACAGTAAACGCATCAGCTGGATCAACATTGACGGTCTCAGAAAATCAGATGTGGATCGGGTCTGTAATTATTTTGACATCCATCCGCTCGTAGCCGAAGATATCCTTAGTCAGAACCAACGGCCCAAGATGGACGAAGTGGATAATCACCTGTTTTGCCTCTTGAACATGCTTTACTATAATAAAGATGATCAAACCGTAGAACAGGAGCAGATCAGTATCGTACTGGGAAAAAATTATGTGATCAGCTTCCAGGAGGATGCCACCAGGGACGTCTTCAATACCATAAGAGAACGGCTGCGTATGAACAACAGCCGTATCAGGCAGCGTGGCTCCGATTACCTGTGTTACACCATGCTCGACCTGATTGTGGATAATTATTTCCTGGTGATGGAGCAGCTTGGTGACCGTGTTGAGGCCCTGGAAGAAGAGGTGGTGCACAGCAGCAACAAGATCACGCTGGGGCATATCAACCAACTGAGAAAAGAGCTGATTATTTTAAAAAGAAATATTTCCCCGGTAAGAGAACTGGTCAACGGTTTTGTACGAAACGACAGTGAGCTGCTGGACGATAACACTACCAAATATTTTAAAGACGTTTATGATCATATCGTTCAGGCCAATGATCTTACCGAAAACTATCGTGATATGATGATCAATATGCACGATCTGTACATTAACAATGTAAATCTGAAGTTGAATGAGGTAATGAAGGTGATGGCGATAGTAACCTGCCTCCTGGCTCCTGCCACTGTGATTGGTGGGATTTTCGGAATGAACTTTCAGAATATTCCCTGGCTCCACAGTCCATACGGGTTTTTTATAGCAGTAGGAATGATGCTGTTCATCCCGGTGTGGATGCTGTGGTTCTTTAAAAAAAGAGGATGGTTTTAGTACAAACGTGATCCGCCTGTATAATACTTTCACCCAAATATTGTCATAAAAGAAAACCCCGGAGCAAGCCCCGGGGTCGCAGTTGGTTTTGGTCACACAAGTATTAATAAAACTTAGACCGATTATCTCTTATTTTCGCTGCATTGCGCAATGGAACCAGAGGATCTGAGAACCTGGCCATTTGTAATGCATTTTGATAAAGCGACTGACGGCGTGCTGAAATATCAGCGTTTTCAACTGCCGTAGCCGTTACATTATCAACCCTCTCTATATAAATTCCATAGATACCGGCAAGAGGAACAGGAACCACCTTTCCATTATTGGCAGGATTAAAAGCAGCTCCTATTACCCTGGGATCATGCCCGGAAATAGAAACGGTCTGGCCGGGTTGCATTCGCAGACTATCAATTGTTTCAATCGTTGCTTTGAGTTTATCTGCTGCCGCTTCCAGAGTGGTAATGGGTCCGAGTTTTTGTTTGAAAATCTCTGCTTTCTTTCTGTTCCTTAAGATCGGTTCCACCCGTAGCCTTGCCTGTTCGGGACTTTGTGTACCCTCTTCGTTGATCTCTGTTAGCACAGCAACGATATATTGGTCTCCTATTCTTTCAGGCTCCAGCACATCGCCGAGTTTTGCATCATAAATATCTCTTATGAACTGCCGGTCAGTTCCGGTTATGCCGTTAATGCTATATGCGTTGGGGTCAATATTGTTGGCTGTGAACTTGTTGATTCCTTTCGGTTGCAGGTCTTTTTCATAATTCGCTTCAAAAGATTTCAGGTCCCTGCTGTTTCCGGCAAATTGTGTAGCAAGGTTGTTGGCATTATTATCCGTCTCTATGCTCGGAACAATCTCCTTGGCCATATAAGCTACCTTATATTGCGGCTCCGGATTAATAAACTTGAGTATCTCAATATAATGCCAGCCAAATGAGGTCTTCACCACTTTCTTATCTCCCGGCTTACCATCAAATAAAATAAATTGTCCAAACTCTTTGGCAAAATTTTCTCCTTGTATATCTACAGACGAGAAGGTCATCACGCCTTTGTCTGCATGGGCGGCAAGATCAGTGGAGAATTTTGTCTCCAGTGTATCGAAATTAGCTCCGTTCTTTATGGCCAATGCAATACTATCTGCTCTTTTGTGCGCAACGGAATCATCCATAATCGCCTGACCGGTCTGTGGATTTACTGTGCCAATGAGTATATGGCGGCATCTTACAGAATCAGGCAAAACTTTCGTATCAACCATCTTGGCCAAAACAAAACTTGACCCATCTTCATAGGGGCCAAAAACCCCGTTTTGGGGCAGGCTTATAATCTCGCCTTTATTAGGCATTTGCATTTTACTCTGTGGCACATAACCATCAAAATATGGAATCACACTTCCGTTGGCGGCAAGAAAAGAATGTTCGTCCGTGATGGTGTCAAATGCTGGTTTCAGAGCGGCAACCTGTTCTTTAATTGCGGCAGTATCTGCCGAACTTGGTGAGGCATTGAATGCTACATACTCAATGCTCCGGCTTTCCTTTTGCTTAAAATCATTTTTATGTTGCTTGATATAGTCTGCAATTTCTGAATTGCTGATAACAATGGTGCTGTCAACAAACATGGTGTCCGTATAAGGAACCCTTACCAGGGAAACCTTTGCCAGTAAACTATTATCGGTATTTTGTTTTTCTAAAAACCATTTTGGAAAATTGGTGCTGTTGGCCAATAATGAATTGTACTTATCCAAAAAGCGTTGAACTTCCAGCTGGTTGATAAATTCATTCAATCTGATTTTATCCTCTGCTGTTCCGTTCTTTTTAATAGCGTTAATTTGTTGAATTGCCAGAGCGCTATTATAAATACCGGTTTGGGGGTCGGTTCCCAGCCTTTTAATGTCTTCGGGTGGATTGGCGCCAAACATCAGGTCGTTCAGCTCTTTAGTTCCAATCTGCATTCCCAGTTTTCCAACCACACTATTTAATAATATCTGGCTTACTTCACGGTTCCACACAGCATCAACTATCTGACCCAAATCCCTTTGTCCAAACTGCTGCGGATTCTGCTGTTCAAAATCTTCCTGCTCTTTTACTTTTATCCGGAATTCTTCGGCATTAATCTTATCCCCGTTTACAACGCCGATTGTGGTGGTGTTGCCACTGAATAGGCCGCTGCCCTTTCCTGAAATATAATCAATCAAAATAAAGCCGATCATTGCTATAGAGATCAATATCACAGATATGCGAGCATATTTATCCCTGATCTTCTGAATTACAGACATAGTACATTGTATTTGATAAAGGACGGCAAAAATAGTATAAAATAGGTGAGATTTCCGCTTTTGGGGAGGTGAAAAACGGCTAAAACCCTTGATTTTGGTATGTTTCAGCAGATTTTACTAAGCCTTGTTTTAAGAAAATTCAAAATCCGTATTTGGGCGCTTTACGGTCTTTGCCACAACTTTTTTTGCACTTTCTGTGGTGAAAAATTGTGATCTTTTGTGAATATTCTGTTGTGAAACGTTAGTATGAAACATGAATAAAAGCTATATAATTTCCAAATTGAACTTTTTATTTTCTTTTCGTGATTTTAAAAGGCCTATTCCCCATCATATCCACAATATTCCGTTGTGTTTTTTTATAAACACTCCTTATTTTATTTTATCAACAGTGATGTTACAAAATATTTTTTTTGAAGCGGGATATGTTTTCAACCCTGTGGATTTCTCCCGAACCTTTGTGAATTACTGTTAAATAAGATCAGTTATTTTATAAATAAAAATTATTTTCAACAAATCAACAGGTGTAATAATAATAAGCTATTTCTAAAAAAATACTATACTATTAATATTATAAACAAATAAATACGGTTGAAAAATTATTTTTGAAAATTTGAATAGTTGATTGAATATTGCCGCCTGAATTGAAAATGAAATGAATCGTCTTCCTGAAAAAAATAAAATAGTTAAGATTTATCTTAATGATCATCTTATCCCGGCCAATCTCTCAGCAGCAGCTTCCAGCGTTTCTTTCTTTTTGCAGAAACAAAAACGAAGAACTTTATTATCTGTTCCGTTCCTGTAAAATGCGGAAACCGGAATAGCAGCAACACCGAGCTCTTTAGTGATCCTGATCGCAAAATCCTTATCTCCTTCATTACTGATACGATCATATTTTGCACCGATAAAATAACTGCCATGGCTTGTCAGCAAATCAAATTTCGTTTGCTTCATCAACTCGATGAAATAGTCTCTTTTTTCCTGCATAAAGTGGCTTAAGGAAAGATATGCTTCTTTGTTTTTCAGAAACTCTGCCAGTGCCACCTGTGAAGGGGTATGACAACAAAAACAGTTGAACTGATGAACTTTTCTGAACTCGATCATTGATTCCGGTGAAGAGATGCAGTAACCAAGTTTCCATCCGGTACAATTATATGTTTTACCAAAAGAGAAACAAACAAAACTCCTTTCTAAAAGATCAGGATAGCGAAGAATACTCATATGTTCCAGGCCATCAAAGATCAAATGCTCATACACCTCATCCGAGATAATGAAAATACTGGTACCGGCCACAACAGAACGCAGTTCTTTAATATCTTTTTCACTGATCACTGAACCTGTTGGGTTGTGCGGAGAGTTCAGAATGATGGCTTTTGTTTTAGGAGAGATCTTCTTTCTTACTTCATCCCAATCTATTTCATAACCGGGAAATTTCAGGTTGATCAAAACAGGAATGGCGCCGTTGATCTCTATATTGGGTATATAACTGTCATAACCCGGTTCAAAGACGATCACCTCATCCCCGGGTTGAAGTATGGTGGTTAATGCAGTATAGATAGCATAAGTACCGCCGGGTGTGATGGTGATCTGTGAGTCGGGAAAAATTTTTGTTTGATATAAAAACCCGATCTTCTCTGCAATAGATTCCCTCAAAGGCATATACCCCTGCATCGGCACGTATTGATTCCATCCTTTTTTCATTACTTCACTTACCTTTTTCATCAACTCTTCGCTCATTTCATAATCGGGGAATCCCTGGCCGAGATTGATAGCACTATATTGGTTGGCCAAACCACTCATTACAGTAAAGATCGTGGTGCCTACATCTGGAAGTTTTGATCGGATCGGTATTTGTGACAAAAGAAAAGGATTTTAATTGATCGGATAGAATACAATATAAAATTAACCGATATTCTTCTTAGAAGTTCTTTGAATTTTTTTACCGGCAACAAGATTATAAGAATGATCTATCCATTCTTTCAGTTGTCTTTCAGAAACAGAACCATCAACAAGGATCATATTCCAGTGTTTTTTTGTTCACCTGCCTGCAGGCAGGTGTGATATCCGGGAAGTACATAAGAAAACTCTTCTCTTAATAAAACCGCTTTATCAGGGTCACATTTTACATTAAAACTCAGATGTTCTTCATCAAGGCCGGTAAGTAAAAATATTTTACCGTTCACTTTATACACCAACGTATCCGGCCCAAAAGGAAGAGTCTCTTCTGCTCCGGGTTTTGACAGGCAATATTCACGCAGCGATTCTATATTCATTTTAGCTGATAATAGCTGTGGCTTCTATTTCTATTAAATATTCTGCCCCAATCAGTCCACAGACCTGCACCATAGTGGTACAAGGCCTGATATCTTTAAAAAATTCTCCATGTGCTTTGCCATATTCTTCCCAACGGGAAACGTCGGTAACAAACATTCGGGTCCGTATCACATCTTTCAAAGAGGCGCCGGCATTTTGTAAAATCCTTTCTATCTTTTGGATAATAAACCGGGTTTGCTCATAAGCGCTGTCACCACCGGCAAGATTATTATTTTCATCAACGGCAATTGTGCCGGTCACTTCTATCATATTTCCGATTTTTACTGCACGGCTGTAACCAACGATATCTTCCCATATAGCACCGGAAGAATAATTGATCCTTTCCATTATGATTTTATTTCTATATTTTCTTTTTTGATCAACGGTTCATTTTGAAGCCGGAGAAAGATCTGGGCAACGGTTATCACATCTTTTTGACAATAAGTCGTAATACGGTCTATGTTTTTTTCTTTCCAATACACTTCCCAGACCTGGCTTCCATCTATATCGTCTTTTGGTGTGGGAATGTCAAGAGCATGTGCCAGCAGGTTAAGAGAAGTATAACTTTTAAAATCACCGAATTTCCAAAGTTCCAAAGTGTCCAGATGATTTACCTCCCAGGGTTTTTTACCAGAAAGCTGAAGCTCCGGGGGAATGGGCATCCGGTTTACAACAAACCTTCTGCACAGATAGGGAAAATCAAATTCTTTTCCGTTGTGGGCACAAAGAAATTTTACACCGGATGGTGTCCACCGTTCCAGCATTTCGGAAAAGCCTTTCAGCAACAACTTTTCATCATCACCCGAAAAACATTTTACAAAAAACTTTCTGTTTTCCCTGTTTCCGGACAAGAGTCCACATCCAATACAAATGATCTTTCCGAACTCTGCATAAATTCCCGCACGGGGATAAACAGATTCAGCTGTTTCAGTTTCTTTATTACGAACCAGGAAAGAAGCTTTGTGATCCCATAATGTTTTCCATTCAGGTGAAAGTTCAGAATACGTTGGTTGTTGGGGAACGGTTTCTATATCAAGAAACAGAATAGTATCAACAGGAAAACCGGCCATAGAAAAGAATTTTAAAAATTTAAACAACACCCGGTCGGTATTGTTCTTAAAGATATTTATCGCCCTTACGACGTTTTACTTCCGCTACGTATTCTTTAATTTCCTGTTCTTTGTCTTTTTTACAAATGAGTAGAACGTCATTTGTATCCACGACAATATGATCTTCCAGGCCCTGAAGTAAAACCAATTTATTGTCTGGTACATGTACCATGCATTTGGCAGAATCAATGATCATAACGTTTTTACCGGCCACCGCATTTTCCAGGTAATCCCTTTCCATGTTTTCCCAGGCGCTGTTCCAGGTGCCCAGGTCGCTCCAGCCAAATGAAGCGGGGATCACATATACATTATCTGCTTTTTCCATTACTCCAAAGTCAATGGAAATGGAGGTGCATTGCGGATAAACCCTTTCAATTGCTTCCTGCTCATTTTGCGTGTTGATGTTGTCTTTTTCGGCAGCAAACACTTCATAGATCTCCGGTAAATATTTTTCAAGAGCAGACACAACGTGTTTCACCTTCCACACAAAAATGCCGGCATTCCATAAAAAATCGCCGCTGGCCAAAAATGTTTTTGCCAAATCAAGATTAGGTTTTTCGGTAAATGTTTTCACCTTGAAAATTCCCGGAGCCGCTTCAAGCGTATCGTGTTGTATATAACCATATCCCGTGTTTGGGTTATGCGGCTTGATCCCGATAGTGACCAATGCATTGAAATGATTTACAAAATTCAATGCGGCGTTGGAGGTATCGGAAAACTTTTCAGTTTCCAATACCAGATGATCAGCCGGAGCGGCGATCATCAATGCATCAGGATCTTTCTTCAATAGCTTAAGGGCGATGTAAGTGATACAAGGAGCGGTATTTTTTCTGAAAGGCTCACCAAGAATGTTCTCTTCAGGAATTTCGGGTAATTGTTCTTTTACCGTGTTGACATACTCTTTTGCTGTAACCACATAAATATTTTCTACAGGCACCAGCTTGCTGTATCGGTCAAAGGTTTGTTGTATCAGAGATTTTCCTGTATTCAGAATATCCAGAAATTGTTTGGGGTGGTCGGTGCGGCTCATAGGCCAGAAGCGGCTTCCGATTCCTCCCGCCATAATAGCCACATAATGATGTTTGTTCATGCTTTTAACTTATCGTCTATATTAAACCTTCTTTTATAAGATCGTGCAAATGTATAAAGCCCGAATATTTTCCTTTTTCTACAACAATCAGCTGTGTGATTTCTTTTTTTCTCATCAGGTCCAGCGCCTCCACCGCCAAGGCATCTGCAGTGATTGTTTTGGGCGTGGTGGTCATGATGTCTTTGGCTTGTTTTTTTTCAATGTCACTGTTCTGTTCCAGCATTCTTCGCAGGTCACCATCAGTAATGATCCCGATCAGATTGTTTTGTTCATCCACCACCGCAGTTGCACCCAGCCTTTTTTTAGTCATTTCAATGATCACTTCTTTCAAAGATTGATTGGGAAGCACTTTGGGTTTTTCGTTGAGGCTGTAGAGATCTTCGACGTGCATATATAGCTTCTTTCCCAGTGTACCCCCGGGATGAAACTTTGCAAAATCATTACTTCCAAATCCTTTTAATTCCATTAATGCCACCGCAATAGCATCTCCCATTACCAGCTGCGCAGTCGTACTGGTGGTAGGCGCCAGGTTATTCGGGCAGGCTTCCTGTTCTACGGTTGTGTTCAAAACAATGTCAGCATGCGTTGCCAGAAAAGAATTCATGTTTCCAACGATGCCGATCAGTATATTTCCAAAATTTTTAATCAAAGGAACCAGGACTTTTATTTCGGGGCTGTTGCCACTCTTGCTGAGCACCACCACGATATCATCTTCCAGAATGATCCCAAGATCGCCGTGAATAGCATCGGCGGCATGCATAAAAATGGATGGAGATCCGGTGGAATTCAGGGTGGCTACTATTTTTTGTGCAATAACACCACTCTTGCCTACGCCGCTCATCACAATTCTGCCTTTGCAACGGGCAATGGCATATACGGCCTTTTCAAAACTTTCGTTGATGTACGAAGCGAGGCCGGAAACAGATTGGGCCTCCAGCCGGATAGTGCGCAGTGCAATCTCTTTTACGGAAACATTCATTTTAAGGCATCAAAATTAGAGTTTTTCACAAGAAGAAATAATTATGCAAACGATATACTTTAAAATTTAACTGATAATAATGAAGTACAGAGGCAGCATTTTCGTAAATTCGTTATCCTTTTTTGAAATACCGGCATATAGGAAGGCACACATAACAAAGTGAATAATATTATCCTTTTTATGATGTGCATTTATGAAGAAATCCTTATCTTATTGAATTAAATACTGCAAAGCAGAGAAGGAGTGAATGAGTAATGGCAACGTCAACAGCGAAACGAAAAGCGACCACAAGCTCTAAAATGGAAAGAACCGCAAAAAGCAAGAAGAGCTTAAATGGTCAGCGTGTTAATCTTCATAAGGCACTACAGGAGCATTTTGGTTTTGACAAGTTCAAAGACAATCAGGAAAAAGCAATAGAGTCATTACTTTCGGGGCGAGATACTTTTGTGATCATGCCGACCGGTGGAGGAAAGAGCTTGTGTTATCAGCTGCCCGCTCTGATCAGCGAAGGCATCGCTATCATCGTATCACCCCTCATCGCATTGATGAAAAATCAGGTGGACCTGGTCCGTAGCTATAGCAGTAAAGATGACGTGGCTCACGTTCTGAATTCTACATTGACCAAAAAAGAGATCAGGGAAGTACACGATGATCTGTTAACCGGCAGGACCAAAATGTTATATGTGGCTCCGGAAACACTGACCAAGCAGGAAAACCTCGAACTTTTCAGTGACCTGAAGATTTCATTTTTTGCTGTTGATGAAGCACACTGCATATCCGAATGGGGACATGATTTCAGGCCCGAATACCGCAGGCTGCGTGAAATGATGATACAGATAGACCCGGATATTCCGGTGATCGCACTGACGGCAACAGCAACGCCCAAAGTACAAAGTGATATCGTCAAAAACCTGGACCTGAAATCTCCTAACATTTTTATTTCTTCATTTAACAGACCCAATCTCTATTACGAGATACTACCCAAAATAAAAAAATCACAGACTGACGAGAGCATTGTCCGCTTTATAAAGGGAATGAAGAATAAAAGCGGGATTATTTACACACTGAACCGGAAAACAACGGAAGAGCTTGCCGATATTCTGATGGCCAATGGTATCAAGGCGGTTGCTTATCATGCCGGCCTTGAAAGTAAGCTCAGATCTGAAAGGCAGGATCAGTTTTTGAATGAAGATGTGCAGGTGATCGTAGCGACCATTGCTTTTGGAATGGGTATTGATAAACCCGATATACGTTTTGTTATTCATTACAACATTCCTAAGTCCATAGAAAATTATTACCAGGAAACGGGCAGAGCAGGAAGAGATGGGCTGGAAGGGAAATGCGTTTTATATTATTCCCATAAGGATGTTGCCAAGCTGGAACACCTGATGCGTGATAAACCATTAAGCGAAAGAGAGGTTGGCGCACAGCTGATCAACGAAACAGTGGCTTATGCGGAAAGCGGAGTATGCCGCCGTAAGACACTGATGAGTTATTTCGGAGAAGAATACAAGCAGGAAAACTGTGGTAATTGTGATAACTGCAAACACCCCAAAGAAAAGGAGGAAGCAAAAGAAAGTGTGGTAGCGGCACTGAAAGTGATCAAAGCGCTTGATGAAAGGTTCGCCACCAACTATGTGGTAAATATCATAGTAGGTAAACTGACGCCCCAGATTCAGATGTTTCGCCACGACGGGTTAAATGTATTTGGTGTTGGAAACGATCAGCCGGCACACTATTGGAATTCCTTAATTCGCCAAATGCTTCTGGAAGGGTTACTGAAAAAGGATATTGAGGAATATGGAGTTTTGAAGGTGCAGAAAAAAGGCGAGGATTTTCTGAAAAAACCAAAATCGTTTAAGATTGTACTCAACAATCTTTATGAAGATGCTAATGCAGACGATGAAGAAGGTGTGGAAGCAGCTACTGGCGGAGCTTCAGACGACAGGCTTTTTGAGATGTTGAAAGAGTTGCGGCAGAAAGAGGCAAAGAAAAAGGGGCTGCCTCCATTTGTAATATTTCTGGAGTCTTCATTGCAGGATATGGCAACCATGTATCCCACCAACCTGGGTGAATTGGAAAAGTGTCATGGTGTAAGCAAGGGAAAGGCTTTAAAGTTCGGAAAACCGTTTGTGGAGTTCATTGCCCGTTATGTTGAAGAGAATAATATTGAACGACCCGATGATTTTGTAATGCGCAGTGTGGTAAACAAGAGCGGTAATAAAGTATTTATCATTCAGCAGACTGATAAAAAGATGCCTCTGGAAACCATTGCCAAAAACAAGGGGTGGCGTATAGATGAAATGCTGGAAGAAATGGAAACCATTGCTGCCAGCGGCACAAGGCTCAATCTCGATTATGCTATTGATGAAATGCTGGATGTTTATGAACAGGAAGAGATCATTGAATATTTCAAAAGCTGCGAAACCTCCTCACTGCAGGTTGCTCAGGAAGAACTGGCAGATCATAATTTTAACTGGGAGCAGCTTAAGATCATGAGGATAAAGTTTTTGAGTGAGTATGGAATGTAAGCCTACGGCTACAATATTGCGACACAAACATTCTTGTTTTAGATTTTCAACATTAAAAATAGAACCTTATTTTTGCTGCCCGCTTTTGGTGTAGTGGAGGGTCAAGAATTAGGTGCGGTAGCTCAGTCGGTAGAGCAAAGGACTGAAAATCCTTGTGTCGGCGGTTCGATTCCGCCCCACACCACGAAAAAAGGAAGTAGGGAAAGCATCTACTTCTTTTTTTATTTTTTAACCACAGGTTTTTAAGAACTCACTCTCCCCATAGCCGGATCGGTAAATGAAGATTTACCTGTTTCCACCCTGCCAGCATAGCCCCGGACATACGATTTTGTACCGGATACCTCTATACTGATATCATACCAACCATAACTCTTTTTAAGATCCAGGATCACTTTTTCTGTTGCTCCGGGAGCTATTGTTTTTGTTACCGGTCTGTTTTTATAAGACTCATCCTTGATGGTTATGGTAAGCGGTGATGATTTTCCTGTATTGGACAAATTCAACTGAAGATTTCCGCTGAGCCCGGCTCCGGGAAATTTTTTCTGCTCGTAGCCCAACTCAATCTTAAGCGTAGGATCGTTTTTATTACCTGCAAAGCCACGATAAAAACCATTAGGCCCGAAAATTTTCAGGTCATAAGTTTCATTTTCAAAATTTGATACCGGCCATTCATATTCTATCTCTTCACCTGCCGCCACCGCAAAATGCCACACCCTTCCATCTTCGGGCAGCGGCATGTTTTGTGCATCTGTCAATGAGGTTTTATAAAGTCCTCCGGCATAAGCAGTAAAAGGAGATCCCGCAGCTTCATCACCAAATACATCCCTGGCCGCTTTCATTTTTACCTTTATTGACTTTTTATCATCACTTAAAAGACCATCAACATACAGTTGATAAGGCAGGGGACAGGCCGTTTTGATACCGGGCTCCTGCCGGGGCATCCATTCAGAAGAATACGTGTCTTCGTTGATCTTTTTTATTTCATCTGCACTTAAGCTTTTATAAGACTCCGGAATTTTCTCAAACTGGGCATTAAAGATTTTCTCAATTAATGGATCTTTTGCAAGGAAAGGAAGTTTTTCTTCTTTTGAATTGAATGAGTTGAATGAAGCGGTTAGGTTGCCACATACCGTACGTCTCCAATCGCTGATGGTTTCCTGACGGATATTTTTTTGAAACTTTTTATTTAAAAACACTTCCAGGAACTGTAATACTGATGTATGATCCAGCACCTGAGAATTCACCTTTCCTCCTCGGCTCCATGGAGAGGCAATTATTAGAGGCACACGGAATCCCAATCCGATGGGGCCGCCCCTTGCTTCCTTTTTATTTATTCCCTGAGCCAACTCATTTTCCAGTTTTATGTATTCTCCGCCTAAGTTTTTTATGGATGGAGAACACATTCCTGTAAGAGGATCGTTTGCAACCGGCGGAACAAAGGGTGGTACATGATCAAAATAGCCATCGTTCTCATCGTAAGTAAGAATGAAAATGGTTTTTTTCCATACTTCCGGATTTTTAGTAAGGATGTTCAAAATCTCAGAAGTGTACCAGGTACCGTACCATGGTGCACTCGGGTGATCAGAAAGTTTCTGGGAAGGCACGATCCAGGATACGGTTGGAAGCTTGCCCTCGTCCACGTCTTTTCTGAATTGATACAAAACATCTCCCTTGGGGATCTTTACTTCCCGTTTTTCATTGTCTGCATCAAAAGTAAGCGTGGTCAATGAAAGATAATCGGGATCTCCCACGTTGGTAGTGAAAGCTTTTGTAAAAAGATTTTTCTGATATTGGGAAAGTTTTTCAAAATTTTCTTTACTCCATTGCTGCAGCTGATCCAGGGTATCGGCCAGCACTTCTTTCTTTTTCCCTATCTCAGTCTTCTTTTTTTCATAGTTTTTATCTTCCGGTTGAATGGCGTCAAGCTCTTTTTCAAGAGCGGTAATTTCTGCCGGCATGTCCTCAGCACGTTTTTTTAAGGTATTAACATAACGGGAAGAAAACCGGGAATTGAACTGTGCCTGATGCTCCATCGGATTGCAACCGAAATTATCCAACCAGGAACGTTCTTCGCCTTCAAAACCGCCCCCATTGCTAAGCTCGTTCTGATATACTTTCCAGGAGACCCCGTTTTGTTCCAGCAGTTCCGGGGATGTTTTCCAGGCCGCCTCTCCCCAGGGAATATTGTTTCTGACATACGCTTTTGCATTGATATTATTTTGCTCCCGGATAGTTCCGCCCCACAAATACAGGCGATTGGGCCAGGTGCTTGTCATAGCTGCAGAGAAATGCTGATCACAAATAGTGAATGCATCTGCCATGGCATAATGAAAGGGAATGTCTCTCCTGTTAAAGAATCCCATAGTGAGCGGGATCTCTGCAAACTTTTTGTTGCCTGATTTTTTCGAATCTATCCATTTATCGTAACGGCCGTTATTAAATGCATCCACCTGGCTGGAGCGGGAATGAGGGATGGAACCCATCCAGGTGATTTTAGTGGTTTCAATGTCAAAATGAAATGGAGCGTATGTGTCACCGTTTTCACCGCTTTGAAGCCAAACCGGGTTTTTATTGGGAAGCTTTATAGCACGGGGGTCATTATACCCTCTTACACCACGCAGTGTTCCGAAGCAATGGTCGAATGAACGGTTTTCCTGCATCAGGATAACAATATGATCTGCATCTAGATATGTGCTGCCGTCTTCTGGATCAATATCAAGGGCACGTTGAATAGCAGGCGGAATAGCATAAGTTAGACCACCGGTACCGGAAAGCAGAATCATTTTTTTGAGAAACTCTCTTCGTGAATCCATGTTAATAAGTTTTAGGAAGAAACTAAAGTTACGGAATGTCTGTTTTCCGGATACGGCTACGATCAACTGATATCAGAAATAAGCCGGTATGTTATTAGAAGAGTATAAAGATCAGTTGGAGCTATATGCTGTTGCAATCTCGGCTCCCACTTTTGCATTGTGCCTGATCAGTGCAATGTTTGTTTCCAGACTTTCTCCATGACTGTGATCGGCAATGTATTGTAATACAAAAGGAGTTACATTTTTTCCAGTGATCCCTTTTTCTTTAACAGCAGCCAATGCTCTATGAATATGCAATTCCATTTCATCTGCAGGTATTTCCATTTCTGCGGGTACCGGGTTTGCGATCAATACCGAACCCCCCAATCCCATTTTCCATTTTGTACCGAGCATTTGAGCTATCTCTTCCGGCGAATCCAGTCTTAAAGGAGAAAGAAAACCGCTTTTACGGGAGTAAAAACCCGGAAACTCGTCCTGGCCGATAGTAACTACCGGGATGCCCATTGTTTCCAGGTATTCCAGCGTTAAACCAATGTCGAGAATTGATTTTACTCCGGCAGAAATTACCGCAACTGAAGTTTGGGCCATTTCCGTTAAGTCTGCAGAAATATCCATTGTGGTTGCGGCACCACGATGTACACCGCCAATCCCCCCTGTAACAAAGATTTTTATTTCAGCCATGGATGCTATTCTCATGGTTGCGGCAACTGTTGTAGCGCCATATAATTTTTTAGAAACGACATAAGGAAGATCACGGAGGCTGACCTTCCACACATTTTTTTCTTTACCCAGTATCTCTAATTGTTCGCTGTTCAATCCCACCAGACATTTCCCGCTCATAATGGCAATGGTGGCGGGTACCGCACCGTTATCACGGATAATTTTTTCAACCGCCAATGCTGTTTCCACATTTTGAGGGTAGGGCATTCCATGAGAAATAATTGTGGATTCCAGTGCAACGACCGGTTTCTTATCAAGTAATGCCTGCCTGACTTCGGTGTGTATTTCTAAAAACTGGTTCAATCAGGATAATATTTGGTGACTAAAGTCAATAGCTTTTCCTGGTTCAGGTGAGTGGCAATAGCTCCATTGACCTGCAATATCTCGGCAGAAAGGGTGTGAGCAAGTTTCAGGCATTCCAGATCATCTTTCTCTAAAAATTTTCCAAGAATGAAACCGGATAACGAGCCATCCCCTGCACCGGTACAATCCACTACGTTTATCTGCGGAGCATTTAAGGTGATCGTTTTTTCTTTATTATATAAAGCAGAACCGTGTTGCCCGTTGTGAAGCCAGATGTTCTGAACACCCCGATTCAACAATTCCTCAACCTGTTGCTGAGTGAAAAAAGATTTATCAGAGCAAAGCACCGGTAGTTCATCTTCGTTGGGAGTGATCAGGTAAAGCCCATTAAGAATGGCATCTTTGAATTTTCTTGCCGGAGGAACAGAAACCGGCTCTAACACAAAAGGTATTTTTGTTTTATTGCTGAAGCCCAGAAGCCATTCGGCTGTATCTACATTAATATTGGCATCAGCCAGCAAATATGAGGCACCATTTAACAGGTCAATATGGCTTTGCAAATATTCAGGAGTGATCAGGTGATTTGCAGCGTTGGTTAAAAATGCAGAAAACAAAGAACCATCCGGATTTAATATTCCCGTATATTTTCCCGAAAGCCCTTCTTTGGTGATGGAGGCATCTAATTGCACTCCTGCCGCACCGCAAATTTGTTTAAGCCAATCTCCATCACTGTCATATCCGAAAACACTGATCAGCTGAACCGGA